>Ga0315287_10000369_pt1 | contig 38917 bp, 45 predicted proteins | sample YL17G11_0_MG_FD_205037 | JGI IMG/M metagenome (GOLD analysis project Ga0315287, IMG submission 205037) | Sediment microbial communities from Yellowstone Lake, YNP, Wyoming, USA - YL17G11_0 | ecosystem: Environmental > Aquatic > Freshwater > Lake > Sediment | place: USA: Wyoming | collected...
TCCAGCAGGACCTCGTCGTGGTCCACCCGCACCACGGTGCCGGTGACGAGCTGGCCGTCCTTGACCTCGACCATCGTGGCCGAATAGGCGTCGTCGAGGCCGGCGCCGAGATCGTTGTCCACGATCTGGCGGGGGTGGTAGGTCCCCTCCTCGTCGAAGGTGCCGAAGGGGCTCTCGTCGGCGGCGGGGGGATCGGCGACAGCGGTCGCCGAAGGGGTGAGGTCGTCGGACACGGGGAGGGGACTTTCGTTGGGGTGGACAGTAGGGACCGGAGACACGCGGACGCACCGCCGGGGAACGGACTGAAAGGCTACCGGCGCTTCCGGCCGACGGCGAGATACTCCGGCGAATCGACCGTCGGCTCGTCCCGGCCGTAGCGGCCCGGGCCCACGGACCACAGGGCCTCCAGGGCCAGGCCGCAGCGGGCCAGGAGCAGGCGTAGCTCCCGCGGCGTGTAGCAGGTGGTCCACAGGTCCTGGTCGGCCGGGCGACCCTCCGGGTCGTGCACGACGGTGTGCTCGTGCAGGACGCCGGCCTCGGCGTCGAAGTGCTCGCCCTCGCCCAGGTCCCGCACGGCGAAGTAGGCCGAGAAGGCGGTGAGGGCCAGTCGCCCACCCGGGCGGAGCACCCGGAAGAGCTCGTCGAGGACCACCTGGTCGGGCTCGACGCCGGGGGCCAGCCCCGCCGCGGCCGGGCCCCCGGTGAGGCCGAAGCCCCCCTGGCACAGCGACACCACGGCATCGATGCTGCCGTCGGCGATCGGTAGGCGCCGGGCATCGCCCCGCACGAACGGCAGGCCGGGGGCGGCGTCCGCCGCCACGGCCAGGAAGCGAGCCGAGACGTCCAGGCCGACCGGGGCGACGCCGTGGCCGGCCAGGGCCCGCACGTGGCGGCCAGTGGCGCAACCCAGATCGAGGACCCGCTCCCCCGCCGTCAGGTCCAAGGCCTCGACGAGGAACGTGGCTTCCTGCGCCGTGCCCTTGGTGAAGGAGTAGCGCTCGTAGGCCGCTCCCACGTGGTCGGCCAGGGGCTCGAACCAGTGGGTCGGCCCGGGTGGGTCCGCGTCAGCGGCTGGGGCACTCCCAGTGGGGTGGGATGAGCTGCCAGGTCTTCTGGCCGTGGAGCGTTCCGTCACAGGCGTCCGCCGTGGCCACCGCCAGGCTTGCCGAGACGAGGACGTAGACGGCGAGAAGGAGCGACAGGAAGAACCAGATGCTGGCTCGGGTGGCTCGTTTCGTGGACATCGGCAACTCCTCCCGTCTGCATCGGCCGACGGGGCCGGCAAGTGAAGGACGAGTTCACGCCTTGGCCGCCGCCCAGCTGTCGCCGAACGCCAGGTTGACCTCCAGGGGCACCCGCAGCTCGGCGGCCCCCGTCAGGATCGTGGTGGTCATCTCGGTCATGGCGTCGTGCTCGGCGGGGTCGACCTCCAGCAGCACCTCGTCGTGGACCTGCAGCACGAGCCGGCTCCCGTGGTGGCCGGCCAGGAGCGCCTGGTCGAGACGCACCAGGGCGACCTTGAAGATGTCGGCGGCCAGCCCCTGGATGCCGGCGTTCATGGCCTGACGCTCCCCCGCCTGGCGGATGCGGAAGTTGCCGGAGCTCAGCTCGGGGATGGGCCGACGGCGGCCGAACAGGGTCTCGGTGTAGCCCCGCTCGCGGGCCTCGGCCACGGTCCGGTCCATGTAGGCCCGCACCGCCGGGAAGGCCACGAAGTAGGCGTCGAGAATCGCCGCGGCCTCGTCGGTGGGGATCGAAAGGCGCTGGCCCAGCCCGTAGGCCTCCATGCCGTAGGCCAGGCCGTAGGACACCATCTTGGCCTTCGACCGCTGTTCGCCGGTCACCGCCGTCGCCTCGACGCCGAAGATCCGGGAAGCGGTCTCGGTGTGGATGTCCCGCCCGCTCTCGAAGGCCTCGATCAGGCCCGGGTCCTCGGCCAGGTGGGCGATGCAGCGCAGCTCGATCTGGTTGTAGTCGGCCACCAGCAGCTCGAAGCCGGCTGCGGGGACGAAGGCGGTACGGAACTCCTTTCCCGCCTCCCGACGCACCGGGATGTTGTGCAGGTTCGGGGCGTCGGAGCTGAGGCGGCCGGTGCGGGCGACGGTCTGGTTGAAGGTGGCGTGGATGCGGCCGTCGGGGCCGATCTCGGCCAGGAGGCCTTCGCCGTAGGTGCCCCGCAGCTTCTCGACCTCGCGGTAGCGCAGGAGGTGCTCGATGATGGGGTGCTGGCCGAGCAGCTTCTCGAGGCTGGCGGCGTCGGTGGAGTAGCCGGTCTTCGTCTTCTTCTGCGGCGTCAGGCCCAGCTTGTCGAAGAGGATCTCCCGCATCTGCTTGGTGGAGTTGACGTTGAACTCCTCCCCCGCGTCCTCCACGATCTGGGCGCTGAGGACGTCGCACTCGGTGACCAGCTGCTCGTGGATGGCCTCGAGGACCGACCGGTCCACGGCGATGCCGACGGCCTCCATACGGGCCAGCACGCCCACCAGGGGGACTTCGATGTCATCGAAGAGCTGCTGGACGCCGTTGGCCTCCATCGACGCCTGGAGCGGGCCGACCAGGCGATCCACCGCCAAGGCTTCACGAGCGGCCATGACCGAGGGCGATGTGGCCGTGTCGTCGAGGTCGAGTTGGCCCTCGGCGCCGGCCGACTGCTCGGGGAGCTGGAGCTGGGCGTACCGGATCAGCAGCTCTTCGAGCAGATAGCGGGCCTCGGCCGGATCGAGCAGGTAGGCGGCCAGCATGGTGTCGACGCCGAGGCCGGCGTCGACACCGAGCTCGGTGAGGCTGCGCAGCAACGGCTTGGCCCCGTGGGCGGCCAGGCGGCGGGCGGCGGTGGGCGCGGTCGCGGCCAGGGCGTCGCGGACCTCGGCCTCGGCCAGCAGATCGGCCGGGATCCAGGCCACCTCAGCGGCAGCCGGGTCGGTGACCAGAGCCAGCCCCTCGAGCGGGCTTCGGCCAGGGGCGGCCCGCCAGGCGCCGGCCACGGCCACCAGGCGGTCGGCGGCGGCCAGGCCGGTGAGCACGGCGACGCCGTCGGCGGCCGTCTCGACCTCGGTGATCTCGGCCTCCAGCACCTCGGCATCGCCCAGGGCCGGCCCCAGGTCGTTGTCGAAGGCCTCGGCCAAGCGGTCGAAGAGGGTGCGGAACTCGAGGAAGTCGAAGAGCTGGCGCACCTCGTCGGTGTCGAAGGGCCCCATCGTCAACTCGTCGAGGTCGACGTCGAGCGGGATGTCCCGGAGCAGGACCATGACCTCGGCGTTCAGCCGGGCCTGGCCCTCGTGCTCGGTCAGGTTCTCACGCAGCTTCGGCGTCTGCTCGTCGACGTGGGCGAAGATGCCGTCGAGGCCGCCGTAGGTGTTGATGAGCTTGGCCGCCGTCTTCTCGCCCACCCCCGGGATGCCAGGGAGGTTGTCCGAGGGATCCCCCCGAAGCGCGGCGTACTGCGGGTAGGCGGCCGGGCTGACGCCGGTGCGCTCCTTGATGCCCGCCTCGTCGTAGAGGGCGTAGTCCGAGACGCCCCGCTTGTTGTAGAGAACCTTCACCAGCGGGTCCTCGACCAGCTGGTAGCAGTCCCGGTCGCCGGTCACGATCAGGACCTCGTCGCCGGCGTCCCGGGCCCGCGTGGCCAGCGTGGCCAGGATGTCGTCGGCCTCGTATCCCGCGGCCTCGAGGATCGGGATGCGCAGGGCCTCGACGACCTGGCGGACCAGCCCCATCTGCTGGCGCAGGATGTCGGGGGCGGCGTCCCGGTTGGCCTTGTAGGTCTCGATCCGCTCATGGCGGAAGGTGGGCTCCGGGCGGTCGAAGGCCACGACCACGTTGGTGGGCCGGTGGTCCCGGATCAGATTGATCATCATCGACGTGAAGCCGAAGACGGCGTTGGTCACCTGCCCGGAGGCGGTGGCCATGTCGGTCGGGAGGGCGAAGAAGGCCCGGTAGGTCAACGAGTTGCCGTCGACGAGCATGACCTTGTTGCCCACGGAGGGGTCCGCCATGCTCAGCTCGCTTCCGGTGTCAGTTCCCCGTCGATGACGTCCTGGGCCACCCGCTTCATGGTGTGGCGGCGGTGCATGGCGGTCTTCTGGATGAAGTCGAAGGCGTCGGACTCGCTCATCTTCTGGCGGTCCATGAGCTGGCCCTTGGCCCGGTCCACCACCTTGCGGGTCTCCAGCTGCTCCTCGAGGGACTCGGCCTGCTCGTGCAGGGCCCGCATCTCACGGAAGCGGCCCAGGGCCACTTCGAGGGCGGGCACCAGCTCGCTGCGCTGGAACGGCTTGACCAGATAGGCCAGGGCGCCGGCGTCACGGGCCTTCTCGATCAGGTCCCGCTGGCTGAAGGCGGTGAGGATCAGGACGGCGGCCCGGCGCTCGCCGGCGATCTCCCGGGCGGCGGACAGGCCGTCCAGCCCTGGCATCTTGATGTCGAGGATGGCGATGTCGGGCTCGAGCTCCTTGACCAGGTCGACGGCCTCGTCGCCCCGACCGGTCTCGCCCACGACCTCGTAGCCCTCTTCCTCGAGGGTCTCCTTCAGGTCCAGGCGGATGATGGCTTCGTCCTCGGCGATGACGACACGCGTGGACACGGTTACAGGACTCCTCGGGGCTCGACCTCGCGAACCGGCGACTGTACTTCCCGATCCCCGCCGGGCCGCGACCCGTTGGTCAGGTGGCGCCGAGCTGGTCCAGCAGCGTGTCCTGGTCGCGCTCGAGGCGCTCGATCTCGGCCTCCACCCCCGCCCGGTGCCGGGCGAGGGCCGCCGCGTGACGTTCGGCGTCGCTGTGCTCGCGCTGGGCCAGGGAGGTCTCCGAGACCATCGCCCGGATGCGGGCGTCCTCGGCCTCCTCACCCAGCTGGGTCATCTGCTCGGCGGTGATGCCCAACTCGTCACGGAGCAGTTGCAGGCGGCGGGAGTTGTCCCGGAGCCGTCGCTCCACGGTCGACCGGCGCACAGACCGATCCTAGGAGGCCGACTGGTGCCCGGAGGGGACGCCCGGGGCATCATGGCGGTGATGCGCCGCCTGCTCCTGCTCCTGGCCGTCCTGACGGCCCTGACGGGTTGTGGGGGCTCGGAGGAGGCCGCGTGCGGACCGGTGACCCGGGAGGCGCTGGACCCCAACGCGGGCCTGCACGTCCTGCCCGACCAGGACCAGCCGCGCTACACCACCGACCCGCCCACGTCGGGGGCCCACTATTCGCTGCCGCCGCCCACCGGCGCCGTGGACGAGCCGATCGACCGACCCCTGCAGGTGACCGCGCTGGAGGGCGGCCGGGTACTCGTCCAGTACCGGGACCTGCCCGCCGCCGACGTGTCCGCCCTGGAGGCCCTTGCCGACGACAGGACCATCGTGGCCCCCAACCCGGATCAAGCCGAGCCCGTGGTGATGACCGCCTGGATCACCAAACAGACCTGCTCCGGCGTCGACCGCGAGATACTCGAGTCCTTCATCGACGAGCAACAGGGACGAGGCCCAGGCACCGACTTCTGAAATATACCACAACTCACCGTAAGCGGCGGTGATGGAATGGCAGACATGATGGATTCAAAATCCATTGTCCGAAAGGACGTGCGGGTTCGAATCCCGCCCGCCGCACTCGTGTCATGTCGCGAGACATCCTGGGGGCGCCGCGCTCTCCTCCACGACCGCGGGCTGCCTCCGGAAGGACTCGGGTCGAAGGGGTAGCTACGGTGACGGGATGCGGTGGCTGCTCGGACTCGTCGGCGTTGCGGCGCTGATCGGCGCGTTCCGGGAATGGCGGATCCGCTCGTTGGAGGCTCGGCACGACTCGGACCGGACGCCCTGAAGGCCCGATGAAACCATCCCCCCCGTTCCCCGGTCTGACCACCGTGGCGGCACCCGGAAGGCCAGCATGATCGCGTTCACGTTCCCGGGGCAGGGCTCCCAGAAGCCCGGCATGGGCGAGCCCTGGAAGGACCATCCCTCCTGGGAACTGGTCGAGGAGGCCGGCAGCGTGGCCGGTCGGGACGTGGCCCGGCTCCTGCTCACCGCCGACGCCGACGAGTTGCGCGAGACCCGCAACGCCCAGCTCGCCACCTACGTCACCAGCCTGATCGTCCTCGACGCCGTGGAGCGCCTCGGCGTGGACCCGGCCCGGGTCGCGGGCCACAGCCTCGGCGAGTACGCCGCCCTCACCGCGGCCGGCGTCCTGTCCTTCGCCGACGGCATCCGCCTGGTCACCGAGCGGGGCGAGGCCATGCAGGTCGCCGCCGCCGAGCGGGCCGGGACGATGGCCGCCGTCGTGGCCCTGGACGACGACGACGTCGCCGTGGCCTGTGCCCGCACCGACGGTGACGTCTGGGTGGCCAACCACAACGCCCCCGGTCAGGTCGTCATCGCCGGGGCCCCCGAAGCCATCGAGGCCGCCGGGATCCACGCCAAGGAGCTGGGCGCCCGACGCGTCATCGCCCTCGAAGTCGGGGGCGCCTTCCACACCCCGTTCATGGCCTCGGCCCGGGACCGCCTGCGCAAAGCCCTGGCCGAGGCCGACCTGCGCGACGCCGAGCTGCCTGTCCTGGCCAACGTCGACGCCCGCGCCCACACGTCCGCCGCGGACTGGGAGAACCTCCTGGCCGCCCAACTCTGCAGCCCGGTGCGCTGGCGCCACATCCTCCACGCCCTCAGCGACGAGGGGGTCAACCTGCTCGTCGAACTGGGTCCGGGCACCGCCCTCACCGGCATGGCCAAGCGCACCCTGGAGGGTGTCACCACGCTCTCGGTCGGCGCGCCCGACGACCTGGACAAGCTCCTCAGCACGATCTCCGAGCCCCGCTCGGCCGACGTGGCCCACGAAGCGGGCGAGCACCTCTTCGTGACCGAGCGCCTGGTGGTCAGCCCCGGCGCCGGCCTGTTCCGCGGTGAGCCCGGGGTCGGTCCCGGCACCCCGGTCGAGCCGGGCACCCTGGTGGGCCACGTCGGCCATCTCGAGGTCCGGTCCGCCTTCGCCGGCGAACTGGTCGACGTCCTCGCCGTCGACGGCGAGCGCCTGGCCCCCAGCGAGCCCGTGGCCTGGCTGCGGAGCGCCTGAGGATGGGATCCACCATCACCGGTTGGGGCGGCTCGCTGCCCGAGAAGATCCTGACCAACGCCGACCTCGAGGGCTGGCTGGACACCAGCGACGAGTGGATCGTCGAGCGCACCGGCATCCGGGAGCGTCGGGTGGGGGGCGTGACCTCCGACCTGGCCGTCGAGGCCGCCCAACGGGCGCTGAACCGGTCCGGGCACCGCCCTGAGGACGTCGACGCCCTGATCGTGGCCACCACCACGCCGGACCAGAGCGTGCCCGCCACGGCCTCCACCGTGCAGGAGGTCCTCGGCCTGGACTGCGGTGCGTTCGACCTCAATGCCGCCTGCTCCGGGTTCGTCTACGGCCTCGTCGTGGCCCACGGCCTCCTGGCCATCGGGCACCGCTGCATCCTGGTGGTCGGGGCCGACGCGCTGAGCCGCATCACCGACTGGGACGACCGCGGCACGGCGATCCTCTTCGGCGACGCCGGCGGCGCCGTCGTCCTGGAGGTCACCGACGAGGACCGGATCCTGGCCTGGGACCTCAGCTCGGACGGGAGTGGCCGCAACCTGCTCTACGCCGACATCGGCGGCACCATGAAGATGGACGGTCCCGAGATCTACCGCCGGGCGATCCGGGTCATCGTCAGTTCGGCGCAGGCAACCCTCGAACGGGCCGGTCTCACCGCCGCCGACGTGGACGTCCTGGTGCCCCACCAGGCCAACCAGCGCATCATGGACGCCGCCTGCCGTCGCCTCGGCGTCTCCGACGAGAAGGTCGTGTCCGTGCTCGAACGCACGGGCAACACGTCCGCCGCATCCATCCCCTTCGCCCTGGCCGAGGCCGCCGATGACGGGCGCCTGGCCGATGGCGCTCTCGTGCTCCTGGTCGGCTTCGGCGCCGGGATGACCGGGGCCAGCGCCCTCCTCCGTTGGGGCCGGTGACCGACAACGGCCGCGTCGCCCTGGTGACGGGCGGGAACCGGGGCATCGGCCTGGCCTGCGCCAAGGCGCTGGCCGACGCCGGCCATCGGGTCGCCGTCACCCACCGGGGCGAGCCCCCCGAGGTCCCCGGCCTCCTCCCGGTGCCCTGTGACGTGACCGACCCCGCCGCGGTGGAGGCCGCCTTCGCTGCGGTCGAAGAGGCACTGGGCCCCGTCGAGGTCCTCGTCCACGCCGCCGGCATCAACGCCGACACCCTCCTGCTCATGATGAAGGAGGAGGACTTCAGCCGGGTGATCGACGCCAACCTCACGGGCGCCTTCCGGGTCAGCAAGCGGGCCGCCAAGCGCATGCTCCGGGCCCGCTGGGGCCGCATCATCCTCGTCGGCTCGGTCGTGGGCCAGATCGGCTCGGCCGGCCAGGCCAACTACGCCGCCAGCAAGGCCGGCCTGGTCGGGTTCGCCCGCTCGCTGGCCCGCGAGCTGGCGCCCCGGTCGATCACGGTCAACGTGGTCAGCCCCGGGCCCATCGACACCGACATGCTGCGGGCCCTCGACGACGACCAGCGGGGCCTGCTCACCGCGATCGTGCCGCTCGGTCGGGTCGGCCGACCCGAAGAGGTCGCCGCCGCCGTGTGCTTCCTGGCCTCCGACGGCGCCGCCTACCTGACCGGGGTCAACCTCCCGGTCGACGGCGGCCTCGGCATGGGCGTGGGAAGCTGATCCCGCACGCCGACCTTTGGTTCAATGAGTTCACCGAGACAGGAGAGACCCCCCGTGAGTGATGATCTGTTCGAGCGCTTCAAGGGACACGCCGTCACCGTGCTGGCGGTGGACGCCGACAAGGTGACCCTCGAGGCCAACTTCGCCGACGACCTCGACGCCGACAGCCTGGACCTGGTCGAGCTGGTCATGGCCCTCGAGGACGAATTCGACGTCAGCATCGAGGAAGACGAGCTGGAGGGCATCGCCACGGTGGCCCAGGCCGTCGACCTCGTCCGCTCCAAGCTCTGAGCATGGATGGACGACGCGTCGTCGTGACCGGCGTCGGGGTCGTGTCGGCGGTCGGCATCGGCACCGAGGCCTTCTGGGCCGCCCTGCTCGGTCCGGCCGACGTCGGCCAGGCCCGGGAGATCCAGGACTGGGACCCGGGCCCCTGGTTCGACGGGGCCAAGGACGCCCGGCGGGCCGACCGCTTCACCCAACTGGGCGCCGGCGCCGCGGGCCTGGCCCTCGAGCAGTCCGGGGACCCGGCCGGCGACCCCGACCGGATCGGCGTGCTCGTGGGCACCGGCATCGGCGGCCTCCACACGCTGGAGGAGCAGGTCGAGGTCCATCGCGTTCGGGGGCCGACGCGGGTGTCACCGTTCCTCATCCCGATGATCATGCCCAACGCCGCCGCGGCCCGCATCTCCATGCGCAACGGCTTCCGGGGGCCCTGCGAGACGACGGTTACGGCCTGCGCCGCGGGCACCCACTCCATCGGCAACGCCGCCCGGTTGATCGCCACCGGTCGCTGCCACGCCGTGGTCGCCGGCGGCACCGAGAGCGCCATCACGGGTACCGGCGTCGCCGGCTTCGACAACATGACCGCGCTCAGCACCTCGGGCGTGTCCCGACCCTTCGACCGGGACCGCGACGGCTTCGTCATGGCCGAAGGGGCCGGCGTGCTCGTGCTCGAGGAGCTCGAGCACGCTCGGGCCCGCGGCGCCACACCCTTGGCCGAGGTCCTGGGGTCGGCCAGCACGGCCGACGCCCATCACATCACGGCCCCCGCCCCTGGTGGCTCGGGCGCCGTGACCTGCATGGAGCTGGCGCTGGCCGACGCCGGCCTGGCCCCCGATGCCGTGCGTCAGATCAACGCCCACGGCACCTCGACGCCGCTCAACGACGCCGCCGAGGCCGAAGCCATCGTCAAGGTCTTCGGCGCCCAGGGCCCACCCGTGACCTCGATCAAGGGGATCACCGGCCACAGCCTCGGTGCCGCCGGCGCGCTGGAGGCTGTCGCCGTCGTGCTGTCGATGCAGCACCGGCTCATCCCCCCGACCGCCAACCACGTCCAGCCCGAAGCGGACCTCGCCCCGATCGACGTCGTCACCGGCGACGGTCGCGAATGGGAGCCGGGGCCGACCCTGTCGAACTCGTTCGGCTTCGGTGGCCACAACGGCTGCGTCGTCCTGGGCGTGGCCCCGGAGGCCTAAGTCTCGGGTAGCTCCGAGCGCCGGACGGCGAGGAAGAAGAGCCCGGTCTCACAGGCCAGCTCGCCGTCCACCGTGGCCCGGCCCCGGCCTTTACCCGCCCGCTTGGACCGCTGCGTGAGCTCGACGTCGAGATCGACGCGCTCCCCCGGACGGACCTGTCGTCGGAATCGGGCCTTGTCGATGCCGCCGAAGAGCGGGATGTCGCCTTCCTCGCCCTCGCCGGCCATCGCCGCCGCCGCTCCGACCTGGGCGAGGGCCTCGATGAGCAGGACGCCGGGCACCACCGGATAGCCGGGGAAGTGCCCGGCGAAGAAGGCCTCGTCGCCGGTCGGGCGCCAGAACCCCTTCGCCCGCTCGTCGGGGACGATCTCGGTCAGCTCGTCGACGAGCAGGAAGGGGGCCCGGTGCGGGATGAGCGCCTCCGGTCGGGGCAGCGGCTCTCCCGGCGACCACACCGGCGGGGTCACGAGCCCAGCGCGGCCAGGAACTTGGTCGGCGTGTCCTTGGGGCTGACCTTGTACCAGGCCTCCTGGAGCCTTCCGTCGGCCCCGATCAGGAACGACGACCGGATGATCCCCATGTAGGTCTTCCCGTAGTTCTTCTTCTCGCCCCAGACGCCGTAGGCCTCGGCCACGATGTGCTCGGGATCCGACAGCAGCGTGAAGCCCAGCCCGTACTTCTCGTCGAACTTGGCCAGCTTGGCCGGCGGATCCGGGCTGATGCCCAGGATCACGGCGTCGCCGATGTCCTCCCGCACGTCCCGCAGGCCACAGGACTGCGTGGTGCAGCCCGGCGTGTCGGCCCTCGGGTAGAAGTAGACGAGGACGGGCCGACCTTTGAGATCGGCCAGCTTCACCATCTCGCCGTTCTGGTCGAGCAGGGCGATCGCCGGGGCCTTGGCCCCCGTCTCGAGTCGTGTGGGATCAGCCATGGCCCGCAAGGTAGCCGCCGCCGGACCCTCAGCCCGAGGTCAGGGCGGCCAGGCGACCGAAGAGGGTCCACACCACGACACGGGCCCGGACGCGCCACGGGGGCGACCCGGAGGCCGCCCCCGTGGGCCCGAAGTGGGTGGAGTCAGCCCTTGGCCGCCGCCTTGAGCTTGGAACCGGCCGAGACCTTGGCCGCGTTGGTGGCCGCGATCTGGATCGTGGCCCCCGTCTGGGGGTTCCGGCCCGTTCGGGCGGACCGGAAGGTCTGCTCGATGGAGAGGAACCCGGGGATGGTGATCTTGTCCCCCGAGCCGACCGCCCCGTAGGCGACCTCGGCGAAACCGTCGAGCACCGCCCCCACATCGGTCTTGCTGAGGTTGGTCTTCCCGGCGATGGCGTCGATCAACTCACTCTTGTTCATTGCACCCTCCTGGGCTTGGTCGGACGATCGGGTCGGTCCCGAAACGAACCGGCTGAAGGGCACGCGAGTCGATTTGACCCCCCAAAGTCAAGCATTTCCGCCGTTCAGGGCATTTCGGAAGCCGGCGACGAGCTCGGCGGCCCCCGTCGGCCCCCCGCCCTCGAGCACCCGGCGGACCAGGGCGGAGCCCACCACGACCCCGTCGGCGACCGCGCAGGCCTCCACCGCCTGGGCCGGTGTGGAGATGCCCACGCCGATCAGAACCGGCTTGTCGGTCACCGCCTTCAGCCGCCGGGCGAGCTCCACCGCGGTGCCGGCCAGGTCGGCGCGCTCCCCCGTCACGCCGAGCAGGCCGACGCCGTAGACGAAGCCCCGGGACCGCTCGCCGATGGCCACGAGGCGCTCGTCGGGTGTGGTCGGCGCGGCCAGGAGGACGGTCTCCACCCCCGCCCCGTCCGCGGCCTTGGCCCACGGGCCGACCTCATCGAGGGGCAGGTCGGGCAGGATCGCCGCCGCGACCCCCGCCCGGGCCAGGGCGTCGGCGCAGCGCTGGTGGCCCCAGCGGAAGACGAGGTTGTAGTAGGTCATGATCGCCAGCGGGACCGCGGTCTCCTGGCCGGCCAGGGCTTCGACGATTCCCCGAGGCGTGGCCCCGGCGGCCAGGGCCTGCGCCGACGCCGCCTGGATGACCGGGCCGTCCATGACCGGGTCCGAGAACGGGATCCCCACCTCGATGGCGTCGGCTCCTGCTTCGGCCAGCGGGTCGAGCAGGGCCTCCCAGCCCGGCAGACCGCCGGTGATGTAGGGCACCAGCAGCTTGCGGCCGGCGTCCCGTCCGGCCCGCAGGGCCGTCTCCAGGCCCTCAGCCACGGAGCTCGGCGACCTGGGCGACGTCCTTGTCCCCCCGGCCGGAAAGGTTGAGCAGGACGGTGCGGCCGGCCAGCGAGGCCCGTTCCCGGGACACCCAGGCCAGCGCGTGGGCCGGCTCGAGGGCCGGGATGATCCCCTCCGTGCGGGACAGCAGGGCGAAGGCGTCCAGCACCTCGTCGTCGTCCACCGCCTCGTACCGGGCGCGGCCGATGTCGGCCAGGTGGGCGTGCTCGGGGCCGACGCCCGGGTAGTCCAGCCCGGCGGACACCGAGTGGGCCTCCTGGACCTGGCCCGCCTCGTCCTGCAGCAGGTAGGAGGTGCTGCCGTGGACCACCCCGGGAATCCCGTGGCCGATGGCGGCGCCACCGGCGGGTTCCACGCCCACCAGTTCGGTCCCGGCGTCGTCGGCGAAGCCCGAGAAGAGCCCCATGGCGTTGGAGCCCCCGCCGACGCAGGCCACGACGACGTCGGGCAGGGCGCCGGTGCGCTCCAGGATCTGCGCCCGGGCCTCGATGCCGATGACCCGGTGCAGCTCTCGAACCATCCAGGGGTACGGATGCGGGCCCATGACCGAGCCGAGGCAGTAGTGCGTGGTCTCGACCGTGGCCACCCAGTCCCGCAGGGCCTCGTTGATGGCGTCCTTCAGCGTCCGGCTGCCCGAGGCCGCGCCCCGCACCTCGGCGCCGAGCAGGCGCATCCGGAAGACGTTGAGCTCCTGGCGGTCCATGTCCACCTCGCCCATGTAGACGAGGCACTCCATGCCCAGGAGGGCGGCCACCGTGGCCGTGGCCACGCCGTGCTGGCCCGCCCCGGTCTCGGCCACCAGCCGGTTCTTGCCCATCCGCTTGGCCAGCAGGGCCTGGCCCAGCACGTTGTTGATCTTGTGTGAGCCGGTGTGGTTGAGGTCCTCCCGCTTCAGCAGCAGACGACAGCCCAGCTCCTCGCCGAGTCGACGGCACTCGGTCAGGGGTGACGGCCGCCCCGCGTAGTCGGCCAGCAGGCCGTCCAGCTCCGCCCGGAAAGCGGGATCGGCCCAGGCTTCGCGGAACGCGTCCTCCAGCTCGGTGCAGGCGGGGACCAGCGTCTCGGGCACGAAGCGCCCGCCGAAGCGCCCGAAGCGCCCGTCCGCCGCCGGATCCGGCATCACCGTCGTCCCGTCGGTCACCATCCGGCCTCCGACTCCCAGTCGTAGGGGACGTGGTCCCCGCTGCCCTCGTACTCCGGCGGGGCGGCGGCGCGGGCCGCGCTGACGAAGGCCCGTACCTTGCGAGGGTCCTTGCGCCCGGGCGACCGCTCGACGCCCGTCGACACGTCGACACCCCAGGGCCGGACGGCCTCGATCCCGTCGGCCACGTTCTCCGGCGTCAGGCCGCCGGCCAGGATCACCCGGCGGTTCACCGGGATGCCATCGGCCAGCGACCAGTCGAAGACCTGGCCGGAACCGGGCCGGGGAGCGTCCAGGAGCAGGGCATCGGCCCCGAACTCGTCCCAGTGGTCCAACGCCGGGTCCCCCGCCGGCAAGCCTTTGATGACCAGACCCACCCGCTGGCGCACGGCCCGGGTGACCTCGGGAGTCTCCCGGCCGTGGAGTTGGGCCGCCTTGAGCCCACAGGTCTGAACGGTCTGTACCACCTGCTGGACGCTGCTGTCCTTGAACACGCCCACCGTCAGGATCTCGGGCGGTAGGCGGCTGGCGATCCCCCGCACCTTGTGGGGCGCCATCTGACGGGGCGACGGCGCGAAGACGAAGCCGACGGCGTCGGCGCCCATGGCCACCGCCAGGAGGGCGTCCTCCTCGCTGGTGATCCCGCAGATCTTGACGAACACGGCCGGGACGCTACCCGTCGCCCCGTCGGGCGCTGTGGGCCATCGAGACGGAACGTCGTCGGGCAGGGCGAACCGAGGCGACCCCCCACCCCCCCGGCCGCCGCGTTCGGCCCAGGCTGACGACTATGACCGCCGCCCGGTGCCGGCGGCCACGAGGCGGGCGGCGGCGGCCTCGGCGTCGCCGGAGGTGACCAGCGACTCGCCGACCAGGACGGCGTCGTAACCGCCCTCGGCCAAAGCGAACACGTCCTGCGGACCGGTGATGCCGGACTCGGCCACCCGGACCACACCGGCCGGGAGGACGGCGGCGAGGTCCAGGGCCCGGTGGGTGTCCACCGCGAACGTCATCAGGTCCCGCTGGTTCACGCCGATCAGGTCGGCGCCGGCGTGCAGGGCGCGCTCGACCTCGGCCGCGTCGTGCACCTCCACGAGGGCGGCCAGATCCAGCTCTGCGGCGAGCTGGGTGAACGCCCGCAGTTCGGCGTCGTCGAGGGCGGCGACGATCAGCAGGACCGCGTCAGCGCCCATCAGGCGGGCGTCGCACACATCCACCTCGTCCACGGTGAAGTCCTTGCGCAGGACCGGTACGGCCACCGCCGCCCGGGCCGCGGCCAGGTCGTCGGACGAGCCGCCGAAATGGGGGCCATCGGTCAGCACCGAGAGGCAGGTGGCGCCACCAGCCTCGTACCGGCGGGCCAGCGCCGCCGGGTCCAGCTCCGGGGCCAGGTCGCCCTTGGAGGGCGAGCGGCGCTTCACCTCGGCGATCAGGGCCAGCCCCGTCCTGGCCGCCAATGCCGCCCGGAAGGGCCGAGGGGCCCCCGATCGTCGAGCCTGCTCGAGCACCTTGGCGCGTGACCGGCCATCGGCCGCAACCCGCTCCCGGTGCACCGCGACGATGCCGTCGAGGTAGGTCACAGCCGGGGGAGCTCACGGACCTGGACCGGTGCACCATCGACGACGGCGTCGGCGGGGGGCTCCACCGCCCGACCCACATAGGCCAGGGCCACGGCGGCGTGGTCGCCGGCGGCCGGGACGGCGGAGGTGACCTCGCCCACCACGTGGCCGTCGACGGAGACCTCGGCGCCGACCGCCAGGTTGCCTTCCTCGCTGCGCAGCAGGCGCAGGTGGCGGGGGACGTTGCCGCCCCGGCTGTCGATGCGGGCCACCAGCTCCTGGCCGGTGAAACAGCCCTTGGTGAACGAGACCGACCGCTCGACCACGCCGGCCTCGGCCGGGATGGTCCGCTCGGTCAGCTCGGCCCCCATCGCGGGCACCCCGGCCTCGATGCGCAGCCGCTCCAGGGCCTCGGCGGTGAGGACGGCGAGACCCTCGGGCACGATGTCGGTCCCCAGCAGGTCGACGCCGGCCACCCCGGGCCAGGCCGGTGCCAGGGCCAGCACCCCTTCCGGCACGGACACCGTGTCGATGCCCCGCACGGCGATCATCGGCTCGGTGGTCATGCTCAGCTCGGCCTTCGTGCGCAGGAGGAAGCGGCGGAGGCGGGTCAGCAGGGCCTCACCGTGCCCGGCGTCCACGTCGGCCAGGAAGGCCTCGTCGGCGACCCGGGTCAGGCGGCACCAGGCGTCGACCTTGCCCTGCGGCTGCAACACGAAGGTCCAGGCGGCGTCCCCCACATCCAGGGCGAGGACGTCCTGGCTGAGCTGGCCCTGCAGGTAGGCGGCGGCGTCGGTCCCGTCGATGCGGACCACGTCCCGGGCGACCAGGGCCGCTCCGGCGTCGTGCTCAGCCACCGGATGCTCCCGAGGCCGCCCGCCGGGCCGCCGTCATCCGCCGGGCCGACGGGATGGCGGCGAGGATGGCCCGGGCCTTGGCGTGGCACTCGGCGTCCTCGCCCGCGGGGTCGCTGTCGAAGACGATCCCGGCCCCGGCCTGCACCGATGCCCGCCCGTCGGCCCCGACGAGCAGGGTGCGGATGGCGATCGCCGTGTCGATGTTGCCGGAGAAGTCGAGGTAGCCCACGATGCCGGCGTACGGACCCCGCCGAGTCGGCTCGAGGTCGTCGATGATCTCCATGGCCCGCACCTTGGGGGCGCCCGACACCGTGCCCGCGGGCAGGGTGGCCCGGAGCACGTCGACCGGCGTGGCGCCCTCGGCCAGCTCCCCCGAGACCTGCGAGGTCAGGTGCATCACGTGGCTGTAGCGCTCGAGGGTCATGCGTTCGTCGACGTGCTCGGTCCCGAAGGCCACCACCCGGCCCACGTCGTTTCGGGCCAGGTCCAGCAGCATGACGTGCTCGGCCACTTCCTTGGGGTGCTCCCGCAGCTCGGCCCCGAGGAGGCGGTCCTCCTCGTCGGTGACGCCCCGGGGCCGGGTGCCGGCGATCGGGCGGGACACCACCCGACCGTCCCGGAGCAGCACCATCGGCTCGGGTGAGGCCCCGACCACGGTGATCTCCGGGTAGCGCACGAAGTACATGTACGGGCTGGGGTTGATCTGGCGCAGTACCCGGTAGACGTCGAAGGGGTCGGCATCGAGCTCGACGTCGAAGCGCTGGGACAGCACCACCTGGAAGATGTCCCCCGCCACGATGTGCTCCTTGGCCGCGACGACAGCCTCCTGGTACGCGGCCGAGCCGAGGACGGACCGGTAGGCGGGGAGCGGCTCGTCCCGGCGGGGCGGGTCCAGCAGGGGCTCGTCCAGGGGCCGGGCCCCGTCCCGGGCCAGGGCCTCGACCCGGGCGACCGCGTCGTCGTAGGCCGCGTCCACCGCGGCCGCGTCGGCGCCCGGGGGGACCACGGCCGACGCCACGAGGGTGACCTGCTGGTTCCAGTGGTCGAAGGCGGCGACCTCACCGATGACCGACACCATGGCGTCGGGATGACCCTGGTCGTCGTCCGGAGGCGACGGCAGGTGCTCGACCTCGCGCACGACGTCGTAGCCGAGGTAGCCCATCACGCCGGCGTGCAGGGGGGCCAACCCGGGCAGGTCCGGCGTGCGGTACGCCCCGACCAGCCACTCGACGGCGGCCAGCACGCCCTGGTCGACAGGAAGGCCCTCGGGCATGCGCCCGCGGACCTCGATGGCCCCGTCCCGGGCGATCAGCGTGGTCAGCGGATGGCGACCGACGAACGAGTACCGGCTCCACCGCTCGCCCCGGTCGACGGACTCCAACAGGAAGCCGGGGCCGTCGTCGACGAGGCGGGCGAAGGCCGACACCGGCGTGACGAAGTCGGCCAGGAGGTCCCGCCAGACGGGAACGACGGTGTAGTCCCGGGCCAGCGCCCGGAACGCTTCGCGGTCAGGCTTGATCATCGACCGCAGCGAGTTGCGAGGCCTGAGTCATGACTCCTGTGCCCCTCTGCCATTGCCGGTTCGGGGGCACTCCTCACGACTCGGCGTGATCACCGAAGTCCCTGAAGAAGCACGAGCGCTCACCGGTGTGACAGGCGCCGCGGCCCTCCTGCTCGACCACGAAGAGCAGGGTGTCGCCGTCGCAGTCGTAGGCCGCCCGGCGCACGTACTGCCGGTCGCCGGAGGTCTCGCCCTTGCACCAGTACTCCTGGCGGGAGCGGCTCCAGAACCACGTCCGCCCGGTCTCGAGGGTCTTGGCCAGGGACTCGGCGTTCATCCAGGCCATCATCAGCACCTCGCCGGTGCCCTCCTCCTGCACGATGGCGGGCACGAGGCCGTCGGCGTTGTAGGTCACGGCCGTCAGTTGCTCGGGGGAGGCGGCCAGAGGGGTCGAGATGGGGCTCACCCGGCCATCCTACGGAGGGTCTCCGGGGGTCCCCCAGGGACTTGCCGGGACTCACAGGTAGAGGCCGGCGCCACTCTCCTCGAGGCGGGTGGCGGCCACGGCGTGGATGTCGCGCTCGCGCAGGATGAGGTAGTCGTCGCCCCCGACCTCGACCTCGTAGCGGTCCTCGGGATTGAACAGGACATGGTCGCCGAGCTCCATGGCCCGCACGTTCGGCCCCACGGCGATGACCTCGGCCCAGGCCAGGCGCTTGCCCACCTGGGCCGTGGCCGGGATCAAGATGCCGCCGGTGCTCCGGCGCTCGCCCTCCTGGCGGTCCATGTCCACCAGGATGCGGTCGTTCAGCATCTTGATCGGCAGCCGTTCCCGGCCCCGCTGATCTCTGACCGGCACCGCTTTGGCGGTACCGGCCTCGGTGCTCTCGGCCGTCGTGCCGTTCGCGTCTCCCATCGGGGCGACGGTACCGCTCACACCGGGCGGACGGTGATGCCCCGGGCGGCCATCGCCGCCTTGGCCTGGGCCACGGTGTGCTCGCCGAAGTGGAAGATGCTGGCCGCCAAGACGGCATCGGCGTGACCGAGGAGGATGCCGTCGGCCAGGTGGTCGAGGGTGCCCACGCCTCCGCTGGCGATGACCGGGACGTTGACCGCATCACTCACCGCCGCGGTCAGCTCGAGATCGAAGCCGTCCCTGGTGCCGTCCCGGTCCATGGAGGTCAGCAGGATCTCCCCCGCCCCTCGACGCACGACCTCTTCGGCCCAGGCCACGGCGTTCAGCCCCGTCGGCGTGCGCCCGCCGTGGGTGAACACCTCCGGGGTGCCGTCGTCGCGGCGGCGGGCGTCGATGGCCACCACCATGCACTGGGACCCGAACTCGGCGGCGATCGCCGACACCAGGTCGGGGTCCTCCACCGCCGCCGTCATGACCGAGACCTTGTCGGCCCCGGCCCGGAGCAGCCGGCGGGCGTCGCCGAGCTCGCGCACCCCGCCCCCGATGGTGAACGGTATGAACACCTCCTCGGCGGTGTGCCGGGCCAGCTCGACGATGGTCGCCCGCTTGTCCGACGAGGCGGTGATGTCCAGGAAGACGATCTCGTCGGCACCCTCGGCGTCGTACCGGGCGGCCAGCTCGACGGGATCGCCGGCGTCGGTCAGGTCGACGAAGTTCACGCCCTTGACCACCCGACCGGCGGTGACGTCGAGGCAGGGGATCACCCGGGCCACGTTCACGGGGCCAGCACCGCCACGGCCTCGGCCACCGTCACCCGGTCGTCGTAGAGGGCCCGGCCCACGATCACGCCGTCCAGGTCCAGAGCGGTGAGGGCCACGAGGTCGACGGGCGAGCCCACGCCCCCCGAGGCCACCACCGGGACGGTGGCCACCTCGAGGACCGCCGACAGGCCCTCCAGGTCCGGACCTTCGAGGGTCCCGTCCCGGCCGATCTCGGTGACCACCAGAGCGGCCACGCCCATGGCTCCGAAACGGGCCGCGGCCTCGAGCAGGTCGACGCCGGCCGAGGCCTCCCAGCCCCGCACGGCCAGGTCCCGGCCCCGGGCGTCGAGGCCCACGGCCACCGGGCCGTCGGGGACCAGGGAAGCGACCAGGTCCGGGTCCTCCAGGGCCGCGGTGCCCATCACGACCCGGGCCACGCCCGCCGCCCAGAGACCTTCGGCGTCGGCCCTCGAGCGCACCCCGCCCCCCACCTGCACCGGCACGTCCACGGCCGCGGCGATGCGGCCAATGACCTCCCGGTTGACCGCCTCGCCACTGCGGGCCGCATCCAGGTCGACGACGTGGATCCAGGGGGCGCCTTCGGCGGTGAACCGCCGGGCCTGGCCGACCGGGTCGTCGCCGTAGTCGGTCGCCCGGTCGTAGTCCCCCTGGCGCAGGCGGACGCAGTGCCCCCCGAGGAGGTCTATGGCGGCGTACAGGTTCATGACAGCCGGCGCAGGAAGTTGGCCAGGATCTGCTGGCCCGCCCGGCCGGACTTCTCCGGGTGGAACTGCATGGCCCAGACGTTGTCCCGCTCCACGCCGGCCACGACAGAACCGCCGTAGTCGCAGGTGGCGACGACGCCCGGTCCCGGCTCCGGGGCGTACGAGTGCACGAAGTACACCCAGGTCGGGTCGTCCACCCCGGCCAACATCGCCGCCGCACCGTGGGCCTCGAGGATGTTCCACTGCATCTGCGGGTGCTTGACCCCGTCCGGCAGCCGGCGAACGGTCTCGGGCAGGATCCCGAGCCCGGCCACGCCCGGGTCCTCCTCGGAGGCGACGTACAGGAGTTGCATGCCGACGCAGATGCCGAGGAACGGGCGGCCCGAGGCCACGGCTTCATGGCTCAGATCGGCCAGGCCGGTGCGGTGCAGGGCGGCCATGCAGGACCCGAAGGCCCCGACCCCGGGCAACACGACGCCCGCGGCGTCGGCGATCAACCCGGCGTCAGCGGTCAGGTGGGCGTCGGCGCCGAGGTGCTCCAGCGCCTTCTGGGCCGAACGCAGGTTGCCGATCCCGTAGTCGAGGACCGCCACCAGCGGCCGCTCCACCTCGGTCAAAGGGTCCCCTTGGTGGACGGGATCCCCGAGCCCTCGAGCCGTGCGGCGTCACGGAGGGCACGGGCGGTCGCCTTGAACGAGGCCTCGATGACGTGGTGGGTGTTCCTGCCCCGGACCATCGTGAGGTGCAGCGTCCAACCCGCGGCCGTGATCAGGGCCCGCCAGAACTCCTCGGCCAGCTGCGGGTCGAACGGCGGATCGCCCAGGATCTTCTCGCCCGGCGGGTCGATCTCGTAGACCAGGAACGGGCGCCCGGACAGGTCGAGGGCGGCCTCGACCAGCGCCTCGTCGAGCGGCACCGCGGACGAGGCGAACCGACGCACGCCGGCCTTGTCGCCCAGGGCCTCCTTCAGGGCGCCACCCAGGGCGATGCCCACGTCCTCCACGGTGTGGTGGGCGTCGATCTCCAGGTCGCCTTGGGCCCGCACCGTCAGGTCGAGGCCGCCGTGGCGCCCGAATTGGGCCAGCATGTGGTCGAAGAAGGGCAGTCCGGTGTCGACCGTGACCGCGCCGGTGCCGTCGAGGGCGACGGTCAGCTCGATGCTGGTCTCGGCCGTCGTGCGTTCGACGGTGGCCGTGCGTGGGGCACTCACAGGATCTCCTCGAGGGCGGTCAGGAAGCGGTCGTTCTCTTCGGGCGTACCGACGGTGACCCGGAGGCAGTCCTCCAGGCGGGGCCAGGAGGCGCAGTTGCGGACCAGGACGCCCCGGTCGACCAAGGCCTGCCAGACGGTGTCGCCCCGGGCCGCGTCCGGGCGGAAGAGGATGAAGTTGGCCCCTGACGGCCACTGGCGCACCGGGAGGTGACCGAGGCCCGCCACCAGGCGCCCCCGTTCGTCCACGATGCGGCGCACCCGCTCGTCCATGGCCTCGACGTGGCCCAGGGCAAGGCGTCCGGCGAGCTGGGTCACCGCGTCGAGGTGGTACGGCAGGGCGACCTTCGCCAGCTCGGCCACGACCCACGCCGGGCCGATCCCGTAGCCGAGGCGGCCGGCCGCCATGGCCCAGGTCTTGGAGAAGGTCCGGGTCACCAGCAACGGCCGATCGTCGTCGATCAGGTCCAGGGCGGTCGAAGGGGCGAACTGGCCGTAGGCCTCGTCCACCACGAGCAGGGCGCCGGCGCCGGCGCACCGGTCGGCCACGGCGACCACCTGTTCGGGGTCGGCCACGAGCCCGGTCGGGTTGTCCGGCGAGCAGAGGAACACCACACCCGGGCCCCGGGCCAGGACACGGTCGACTTCGTCGAGGCCGAGGGCGAAGTCTTCGTTCCGCTCGCCCTGGATCACCCCGGTGCCCGTGATCCGGGCCAGGTGGCTGTGTACGGCGTAGGTCGGCTCGAAGGTCGCCGCCGTGCGACCGGCGCCGCCGTAGGCCAGGAGCACCGACTGGATGACCTCGTTGGAGCCGTTGGCGCAGAACACGGCGTCGACGGTCGTGGCGTGGTGGTCGGCCAGCGCCGAGCGCAGGGCGAGGGCCTCCCTGTCGGGGTAGCGGTTCCAGGCCACGTCGGTCAGGGCCGCGGCCAGCTCCTCGACCCAGGCCGTGGGCGGGCCCACGGGGGACTCGTTGGTGTTCAGCCTGACCGGGACATCGAGTTGGGGCGAGTGGTAGCCGGCCATGAGGGCCAGGTCGCCGCGGGGCTGGACCCGGGTGGCGGTCATGGCGTCGGCCTCCGGCGGGCAGCGATGGAGGCGGCGTGCACCGGGAGGCCCTCGGCCGTGGCCAGCGTCTCGACCACAGGGCCCAGGCGGGCCAGGCCGGCCTCGTCGACGGTCACGACATGGATCTGCTTGAGGAAGTCCAGCACCGACAGGGCCCCGGCATAGCGGGCCGAGCCGAAGGTGGGCAGGACGTGGCTGGGCCCGGCCGTGTAGTCGCCCAGGGAGGCCGGGGACCAGCGGCCGCAGAACACGGCGCCCGCGTTGCGCACCAGGGGGACCAGCGCGGCGGGATCGGCGGTCATGAGCTGGAGGTGCTCGGGGGCGATGGCGTTGGCCACAGCCATCGCGGCCTCGGGCCCGTCCACCAGCACGGTGTAGCCGCCGTCGGCCAGGGTGGCCTCGATGTCGGCCCGGCGCTCGGCTCCGGCGACGATCCCGACGGTGGCGGCGTCCACCGCGTCGGCCACGGCCTCCGACCAGGTGATCAGCCAGGCCAACCCGCCCGGGCCGTGTTCGGCCTGCACGACGATGTCGGTGGCGCAGAGCTCGGCGGGCACGGTGTCGTCACCGATGACCACCACCTCGGACGGGCCGGCGAAGGCGGCGGGCACGCCGACCAGGCCGGTGACCTGACGCTTGGCCTGGGAGACGTAGACGTTGCCCGGGCCCACGATGACATCGACCGGCCGGATGCTCTCGGTGCCGTGGGCCAGCGCCCCGACGGCCTGGGCCCCGCCGATCCGGTAGACCTCGTCGGCCCCGGCGATGGCCGCCGCGGCCAGCGTCTCGACGGGGACCGCACCGTCCGGGCCGGGCGGGGTGCACAGCACGACCTCGTCCACCCCCGCCGCCCGCGCCGGGATCACGGTCATCAGCACGGTCGAGGGATAGCGGGCCCGGCCGCCCGGCACGTAGCAGCCGGCCCGGGCCACGGGAACGTAGTACTCGTCGATGACCACCCCGTCCCGGTCGTGGCGCCGAGCGGGCGGGACCTGACCCGCGTGGTAGGCCGTGATCTCGTCGGCGGCCCGCGCGAGGGCGGCCCGGACCGCGGGGTCGACCGTGTCCAGGGCCGCGGTCACCTCGGCGGGCGGTACCCGCAGGTCGTCGATGACGACACCGTCGAGGCGCTGGGTCTGGGCCCGTACCGCGGCGTCACCCCCCGTGGCGACATCGGCCAGGATGGCCCGCACCGCCTCCACGGGCTCGTCGCCGCCGAGCGCGGGTCGGGGCAGGTCAGCCGACGGGTCGGCGGCGCCCCGCCGGTCGAGGCGGGTCAGCAGGGGGGCGAGGACGGGGGCCATCGGCGCCTCACGGTACCGGCGCCCCCTACTGGCTTCGATGGGTTTGCGCTACACAAGGCCGGTGACCGCTCACCACGCACAGCTGGCCTCGACGGCGTCCAGCCTCGACGATCTGATCAAGCGGGTGACGGCCGCGGCCGACGACCTGGTGGGCGACCGGGAGGATCTGGCCGCCGACCTCTACGAGGTGGAGCGGTCGCTGCGCACCGGGGCCCGACGCCTGGCCACCGTGCTGCGTCGCCTGGACCGCCTCTGACGGGGAAGCATCCCCGATGGCGTCAGGAGGGGCCCGGACGCGGGGCCGGCGCCCACGAAGGGCGCCGGCCGTGGGCGACCTCGGGCGGCGGATCCCGATGGTCGCCAGTAGCCAGGTGGCGGGAACCTGGCAGGACGCCACCTTAGCCCGAAGTCAGACCTCCGATGAGGGACAGAAGTCGTTCAGCACGCAGTCCCCGCACCGGGGCCGGCGGGCCGGGCAGACCCGGCGGCCGTGCAGGATGAGGCGGAGGCCGAAGCGGCCCCTTTCGGCGGCGGGGATCATGGCGTTCAGCACCATCTCCACCTTCACCGGGTCCTCCTCCTCCGTCAGGCCGAGGCGGCGGGACAGGCGCCCCACGTGGGTGTCGACAGGCAGGCCGGGGAGGCCCAGGGCCACCGACCGGAGGACGTTGGCCGTCTTGCGTCCGACGCCGGGCAACTTCGTCAACTCGACCATCCGGGAGGGCACCTCGCCGTCGTGGTCTTCGACGAGCCCCTGGGCCATGCCGATCAGGCTCTTGGCCTTCGAGCGGAAGAAGCCGGTGGAGCGGATGATCTCCTCCAGCTCCAGCGGGTCGGCCTCGGCGAGGTCGAACGCCGTCGGGTAGCGGGCGAACAGGTGCGGGGTGACCATGTTCACCCGGGTGTCGGTGCACTGGGCCGACAGGATCGTCGCCGCCAGGAGCTGGAACGGGTTCTCGTGGTCCAGCTCGCAACGGGCGTCGGGGTACTCGTCGACGAGGCGGCGCATGGTCTCCCGGGCACGACCGGCGGGCGTTCGGGGGCGAGCCACGTCGGTAGTGTGCCGCGCCGTGGCGACCGTGGAGATCGACCTCGCCCTCGGCCCGGACGACGATCCCGCTCGGGTCGCCGCGAACCGGCTGAGACCGGCGATCGAGGCGGCACGGGCCATCGGTGCCCCCGCCGTCCGCTGGTGGGTCGAGGCCAGCACCGACCGTCACGTCGAGGCCGCCGAGCGGGCCGGCCTCGAGCCTGTGCGACGGCTCCACCAGATGCGCCGGCCGCTACCCCTGGACGAGACGACCGACCTGGTCACCCGGCCGTTCCGCCCCGGCGTGGACGACGCCGCCTGGCTGGCGGTGAACAACCGGGCCTTCGCCTGGCACCCCGATCAGGGCGGCTGGACCCCCGAGACCCTCCGGGGCCGCCTGGCCGAGGCCTGGTTCGACCCCGAGGGCTTCCTGCTCCACGAGGAGGACGGCCGCCTGAGCGGGTTCTGCTGGACAAAGGTCCACGGCGGCGAGGTCCCGCCCCTGGGCGAGATCTACGTGATCGCCGTCGACCCGGACTTCGTAGGCCGTGGCCTCGGCCGGGCCCTGACCCTGGCCGGGCTGCAACACCTGGCCGGGCGGGGCCTGACCGTCGGCATGCTCTACGTCGAAGCCGACAACGCCCCCGCCCTCGGCCTCTACGAGTCCCTCGGCTTCACGGTGCACCACACCACGACGGCCTTCGAAACCCGCTTCTGACCCCTTCGTTCCGGATCAGGTGGAGACGCCGACGGCGGAGCCGATGCCGAAGGTGACGGCGCCGGCGAGGACGGCAATGGTGACGTAGCGGGCCGCGAGGCGGAGCGGAGAGCCCATGGTGAAGCGGGCGAGGGCGATGCCCAGGGCGGCGGCGCCGACGACACCGAGGACGACGGATGCCACGATGGCCGCGGTGCCCGTGGTCACGAACCAGGGGAGCAGGGGCAACAGCGCGCCACACGAGAACGCCAGGAACGACGACACGGCCGCCGCCACCGGTGAGCCCAGCGAATCCGGATCGATCCCCAGCTCCTCTCGGGCATGGGCCCGCAGCGCGGTCTCCGGATCGACCATGACCCCCTGGGCCAGCTGGCGGGCCAGCTCGGGGTCGACACCGCGGGACTGGTAGAGCTGGGCCAACTCGACCGTCTCGACGTGGGGATTGTGCTCCAGCTCCCGGCGCTCCATGACCAGCTCGCGCTCGAGCAGCTCCTGCTGGGCCTTCATGGAGCCGTACTCCCCTGCCGCCATCGACACCGCGCCGGCGATGAGACCGGCCAGCCCGGCCAGGCGCACCACGCCCGCCCCCGGGTCGGCGCCGGCCACGCCGAGGATCAACGAGACGTTGGAGACGAGTCCGTCGCTGGCCCCGAAGACGGCGGCCCGGGCCACGCCCCCGTGGACATCGCGGTGGTGGTGCTCACTCACCGGCGGGCGGGGTCGGGCATCGGGCACGGGCCAACCGTACGCTCGGGTCGTGCCCACCCGCTATGACCTGGACCGCGAGGGCCTGGGGGCGCTGCTCGCCGACCAGCCCCGCTACCGGGTCGACCAGGTCTGGGACGGGCTCTACCGCCAGGGTCGCGATCCCGACGCCATCACCAACCTGCCCCTGGCCCTCCGGGCGGAGCTGGCCCAACGGCTGCCCCTGTCGCTGGACGAGATGGCTCGCCGCACGGACGACGGCGGCGAGACCGTCAAGTGGGCCTGGACGGTCGACGGGGGCCACCGGGTCGAGACCGTCCTCCTGCACTACCCCCGGCGCAGCACGGTCTGTGTCAGCACACAGGCCGGCTGCGCCATGGCCTGTGACTTCTGCGCCACGGGCCAGGCCGGCTTCGCCCGCCACCTGACGACCGGCGAGATCGTCGAGCAGGTCGTCATGGCCCAGCGGGAGGCGGGCGAGCGCCGGGTCGCCAACATCGTGTTCATGGGGATGGGCGAGCCGTTGGCCAACTACGACGCCACCTGGGCGGCCGTCGAGCGCCTCCACGATGGGCTCGGCATCGGTGCCCGCGGCCTGACCGTCTCGACCGTCGGCGTCGTCCCCGGCATCCTGCGCCTGGCCGAGGAGCCTCTGCCCGTGAACCTGGCGGTGTCGCTGCACGCGGCCAACGACACCCTCCGGGACGAGCTGGTGCCCGTCAACCGGCGCTACCCCCTCGCCGAGCTGGAAGCGGCCTGTGCCTTGTGGCGGGAGGTCAAGGGCCGCCGCCTCAGCTTCGAGTGGGCGATGATCGCCGGGACCAACGACCGGCCCGAGGACGCCGACGAGCTGACCGCCATCGCCGGGCGCCTGCGGGCCCACGTCAACCTCATCCCCCTCAACCCGACCCCCGGGTTCGGGACCCGGGGTTCCTCCCCGGAGGCGGTCGAGGCCTTCCGGGACCGCCTGGCCGCCACCGGCCTGGCCGTGACCATCCGCCAGAACCGAGGGCTGGACATCGACGCCGCCTGCGGCCAGCTGGCGGGCACCCCGGTCAGCGCACCAGGACGGTCCCCCGCTCGCTGAAGCGGATGGCGTCGACCAGGACCTCGTCGGGGCCGACCACCGCGTCCTCCCAACACACGGTGCGCACCAGCCGGCCCGCCACCCGGGCGCCGGGCGAGACCACCGACCGGCCCCCAGATGCCGCCAGGTTGGCCGCCAGGTAGGCGCCCGGGGTGCCACAGTCCACGAACGGCCGCGAATAGGCGACCGTTTCCAGGGCCCCCTGCACCACGGCCCGGCGCCAGACGGCCTCGTAGAGCCCGGCCGGATGCGCCGCTATCTCCCGGGCCAGGGCCCAGGGCAGCAACGACCCGGCGATCATGGACCGGGGCCCCAGTGGCCCACCGCCCGGCACCAGGATCCGCACCCGCTCGCCGTCCCAGCCGTCCAGCAGGGTGTCCAGGCCGCCCTCGCACCAGCCGTCGGCGTTGACGATCACCGCCGAGCGTCCGTCGAGCCAGTCCCGCAGGGCCCCGACCGCTCCGGCGGTACCCAGGGGGACAGGGTCTTCCAGGGACACGTGCACCCGGTCGCCGAGGTGGGCCAGGAGGGCCTCCCGGCCGTGGTGGACGTTCACGGCCACGGCGTCGGTGACGGCCCGGACCCGGCCCTCGGCGATGTCCACCAGCGGCGTCCCGCCGACCGGGCAGAGGGCCTTGGGTCGTTGCCGGGTGAGCGGGGCCAGACGGGAGCCGCCCCCTGCGGCCAGGACGATCCCTGCCACACTGTCGGTCATGGAGACCCGTCGCTGGACGAACCCCTCACAGCCCCAGACCCTCCAGATCGCGGTGTTCCTGCTGTACGCCAACGCCGTGCTGGGCGTGTTGCTGCCCCGCCTGCCGCTGCTCACCCTCGCCGGACTGGCCGGCGCAGCCGGAGCGTACGGCATCGCCAACAGCCGCCGATGGGGCTACCAGGTCTCGGTGACGGCGGCCGGGTTCGAGGTCGCCGTCGTCGCCGTGCTCCCCCTCCTCGGTTCCGGCCTCGGGACGCTGTTCGACCTTCAGTTCCTCATCTACATCCTCTTCCCGGTCGCCCTGTTCTGCCTGCTCGTGCACCCCGAGAGCCGCGAGCACCAGCGCGTCTGGTTCGACTGAACCCGCCACACTGACGCGGTGGACTCCGGCGACCTCGTCCGTGACGCGTTCGAGCTGCTCATCGTCATCGCCATCGGTGGCATGGTCTGGTCCGTGCTGACCCGGCTCCGGCGAGGCCAGCTCACCGTCCCCCGCTGTCCGGAGTGCGGCGGCCCCGCCTCCCGGGCGTACCCGCAGTGCCGCCACTGCGGCGCCGTGCTGCCCGAGGGCCGATGACGGCGAACGAGGGCGAGGGCGGCGAACGCTTCCCCCACTACTACGCCCTCCTCGACCGCCTCCATGAGTACCTCCGTCCCCGGGGGTACGTCGAGATCGGGGTGGCCGACGGCCACAGCCTGGGCCTGAGCCGGCCGGGCACCGTCGCCGTCGGCGTCGATCCCGACCCGGGGCCCCAGGTGGCCGAACGGGCCCCCGGGCGGCGCCTCGTGGCCACGACCAGCGAGGACTTCTTCGCCACCCACGAGCGGGTCGACGTCCTCGGCGACGCCCCCCTCGACCTCGCCTTCGTCGACGGCCTGCACCTGTTCGAGGCCGCGCTGGCCGACGTGGCCGCGCTGGAGGCCTGGGCCCATCCCGGGACGGTCCTGCTGCTGCACGACTGCCATCCCACCGATGCCGCCATGGCGGCTCGCGAGCGGACCACCCTGGCGTGGGCCGGTGACGTCTGGAAGGTGGTGGCCTGCCTGCGGGCCGACCGCCCCGACCTGTCGGTGACCACGGTCGACGTCGGCCCCACCGGCCTCGGTGTGATCACGGGCCTGGGCGCCGGCTTCGCCGACCTGGCCGGCTCGACCCGCCGCCACCGCGACCTCGACGACGCCGTGCTCGACGCCGATCCCGAAGGGATCCTCGGCCTGGTGCCCCCGACGTGGGCCGCCGTGGCCCCCTTACTCCCGGGATACCCGGCTCGGACGTCGAAAGACGTCGCCTAGCGTCCTCGCCATGCCCGCGCTCCCCGACGGCCTGACGGTCCGCGAGGCGAACCCGGACGACCACGAGGGGATCATCGCCGTCTGCACTGAGGCCTTCGACGCCCACGAAGGCGCCGCCGTCCGCCACCTGCTCACCATCCCCGGCTACGGCCCCGGGCGTTGGACCGTGGCCGTCGATGCCGACGGGGCCGTGGTCTCGTGTTGCGCCCTGCTCACCCACCGCCTCCGTTACGGGGACATCGACGTCCCCGCCGCCCAGATCGAGTTCGTGGCCACCCGCGACCACGTGCGCAAGCAGGGCCTCGTCCGGACCCAGTTCGACCTCCATCACCGGTGGGCGGCCGAGCAGGGGGCACTGGTGGTCCTGATCACCGGCATCCCCTATCTCTACCGCCGCCTGGGGTACGGATACGGGTTCGCCTATGCCCCCCAGCACCGCCTGCTCGAGGCCCCGGCGGCTCCGGAGGGCTGGACCGTCGACCTGGCCAGCCCGGGCGACCGACCCGAGATCGAGCGGCTGCAGGAACAGGCGCAGGGCCGGTTCGACCTCGCCCTGCGCTGGCCGGATGAGGCCTGGTCCTGGCTCCTGGCCGGGGCGCCGTCCTGGGACGAGCAGGTCCTCGTGGCCCGCGAGGGCGGCACGGTCGGCGGCTTCGTGCGGGTCCAGCTCCGTCCCGACGAGAACTACGCCGTGGCCGAGGGTGCAGCCGACGCCCTGGCGCCGGCCCAGGCCCTGCTGGCCGAGACCGCCAGCCGGTCGGGCGACCTGCGCCTCTTCCTGCTCGAGCGGGAGGGCGATCCGTGGGGCGCCGCCGTGCGGGCCGCCGGGGTCACCGATCCGGCCTGGTTCAACGCGGTCTACGCCCGGATCCCCGACCCGGTCGCGTTCCTGGACCACGTCCGCCCCGAGTTGTCGGCCCGCCTGGCGGCGTCTGCCCTCGCCGGGGAGAGCGGCGCCCTCGTGCTGTCGTTCTACGAGGACGGCGTGATCCTGGACTACGCCGCCGGCGAGGTGACCGGTGTCCGCCGGGATCCCGATCCGGCCCTCGATCCGATGGATGACGACCAGCCGGGAATCGCCCCTGATGCCATGCCCGCCCTCCTCCTCGGCCGCTTCGGGGCCCGGGAGCTCGAGGTCCGCTTCGACGACGTCGGCTACGTGGCCGACCGGGGCCTGGTCGCCGCCCTCTTCCCCCGCCTCTTGGCCGACCTGTCGGCCCCGCTCTGAGCCCGGGGCCCGGTCCGTACGCTTCGGGCATGGTGAGCACGTCCGAACGCCTGCCCCAGGGCGAAGCCAAGGCGACGGCGGTGCGGGCCATGTTCGACGCCATCGCCCCCCGCTACGACTTGGTCAACCGGGTCATGACCTTCGGCCTCGACCGGAGCTGGCGCCGCGCAACCGTGGCCGAGCTCGGCCTCCCCGCCGGATCGCGGGTGCTCGACCTGGCCACGGGCACCGGCGACCTGTGCGCCGAGGCCCAACGCCGGGGCCTGACCCCCATCGGCATAGACCTCGCCCTCGGCATGCTCCAGGCCAGCCACGCCTCAGCCCCGAGGGCCCAAGGCGACATCACCGCCCTGCCCGTACCGGACGGGGTCGCGGACGGCGCGCTCTGCGGGTTCGCTCTGCGCAACGTGGTGTCCCTCGACGCCCTGTTCGCCGAGTTGGCGCGGACCCTGCGCCCCGGCGGCCGGATCGGCCTGCTGGAGGTCGACCGCCCGGCGAACCCGGTCCTCCGGTTCGGCCACCACCTGTACTTCGACCGCATCGTCCCGGTGATCGGGGGCCTGCTGTCGGACCGCGACGCCTACCGGTACCTCCCGGCGTCGACGGCGTACCTGCCTCCTCGCCTCGAGCTGTTGGAGCGGCTGGGCGCGGCCGGCTTCGAGCGCATCGAGCACCGGGCGTTCCTGCTCGGCTCGGCTCAGCTCATCACCGCCACCCGGAGCTGAGGGTCGTGACCCTCGTCGCCCGGACCCGCAGCCTCGACCACGACGTCGACCTCCTGGCCGTGGCGGGGGCCGACGGCGTGCTGGTGGCCCGAGACGGGGTCGGGCTGGCTGGGCGGGGCACGGCCCTGGAGATCGACGTCGCCGATGTCGAGGAGGCCCAGGCCGCGCTGGCCGCGATCGGCGTCGACGACGAGGTGGGCGGGCCGGGAACCGGCGCGGTGGGCTTCGGTGCCTGGCCGTTCCTGCGCGGGGCGGGGCGGCGCCTGCGGGTACCCGAAGTCATCGTCGGCCGGGACGATCGGGGCAGCCGCTGGGTCACCACGGTCGGCGACATCGACCCGACGCCCGTCCTCCTCGACGTGGACCCGACGCCGGTGCTGCCCGAGCGGGTCACGGTGCAGGCGACCCAGTCCGCCGACGAATGGTGTGCGGCGGTCGTCGCCGGCCGCGACGCCGTGCAGGCGGGCGGGCTGCGCAAGGTCGTACTGGCCCGAGAGCTGGTCGTCGAGAGCGACCGCCCGTTCGACCGGCCGGGCGTCCTGCGCCGGCTGGCCGACACGTTCCCGGGCTGTGTGCTGGCTGCCGTCGACGGCTTCGTCTGTGCCAGTCCCGAGACGTTGGTCGCCCGTTACGGCGATGTCGTGCGCTCGCACCCCTTGGCCGGGACGGCCCCCCGGGGTGGTGACCCCTCCGCCGACATCCGCCTCGCCGCCGGCCTGCTGGCGTCGGCCAAGGACCGGGCCGAGCACCAGGTCACCATCGACTTCGTCCACGAGACCCTGCTGCCCTGGTGCTCCTTCCTCGACGAGGAGGCCGAGCCCTCGGTGGTCGGTGTGGCCAACGTCCAGCACCTGGGGACGATGGTCGAGGGCCGGCTCTCGGACCCCGCCCCGTCCGTCCTGGAGCTGGTCGAGGCCCTGCACCCGACCCCGGCAGTGGCCGGTGACCCCCGGGACGCCGCTCTGGACCTGATCGCCCGCCTCGAGACGGGTGAGCGCGGCCGCTACGCCGGGCCCGTGGGCTGGGTCGACGGCGCCGGCAACGGTCATTGGGCCGTCGGCATCCGCTCGGCCGAGTTGGCGGGCACCGAGGCGCGCCTCTGGGCCGGCGTCGGCATCGTCGCCGACTCCGACCCCCGTTCCGAGCTGGAGGAGACCCGGGCGAAGCTCCAGGCCATGCTCGGCACCTTGGTCCGCCTCTAGACCGATCGGGCCGCACGATCCGTGGCCACCACGGGCGGGGGTAGGGCTGACCGTCGTCGGGGGCACCCGAGCGGCCGATCAGCGGCTTTGGCCACGGTGCGCGGCCAGTCACGCAGTAGGCAGGCCCAGCCCGAGGGCTACAGGTCACCCAGCGCCCGGGCGACGGCGGCGTAGAGGCGCTGATGGACGCCGACATTGGCCTGCCGGTCGGTGCGCACGACCCGGACCCGGACGCCCGGCGCGGGCTCGGCCACGGCGGCAGCGAGGTCGACCAACGACTCGATCGGGGCGGCGTCGACGCCGTGGGCCCGGGCCACCGCGACGAGGTCCAAACCGTGCGGCGTGCCGAACAGGGCTTCGAAATCCTCAGCGGACAAGGCATCGGCCTGGGGCAGGAACGAGAAGATCGCCCCGCCGTCGTTGTCGACGACGACCACGGTCAGGGACACGTCCCGGTTGGCGGCCCCGAGCAGGGCGTTGGTGTCGTGAAGGAAGGCGAGGTCACCCACCAGGGCCACGGTGGGCACGCCGGTGAGCGCGACCCCCACGGCCGTGGACACGACCCCGTCGATCCCGTTGGCGCCGCGGTTGGCCAAGACCCGGGCCTCCGTCGTGCCCCCGAACCACTCCACGTCCCGTATGGGCATGGAGGAGGAGACGACCAGCGTGCTGCCCCCCGCCACCGCCCCCGCCACGGTGCGGGCCACCGCGGGGTCGGTCAGCCCCTCGCCGAGGGTGTCCTGGAGCACCTGCTGCACCGTGTCATCGGCTGCCCGCCACGCCAACAGCCATTCCGGCGGGGCCAACGCCGGGTCGGGGGCGCCGAGCAGGCCGTCGACCAGATCGCCGGCCCGGCGGTGGGGATCGGCGAACCGACCGGTCGGGTCAACGACGACCTGGATCTCCACGTCGCGTAGCCAGGCCGCGAGCACCTTCGAGGCCGGGCGAGCACCCATCCACACGACGGCCTCGGGCCGGTGGGCCTCGGCCCAGGCCTCGGAGCGGGCGAGCAGGTCGAACCCGGCGATGGTCATAGGCCCGGGGCCCCGCCAGCCGCTGAGCGGGTCGGCCAGCACCGGCCAGCCGTAGGCCTCGGCCACGGCCCCCACCATCAAGGGCTCGCTGCCGCGGCCCGCCACGATGACACCCCGCCGGCCCCGCAGCTCCTCGGACACGCCGGCCGAGGGCGGCATCGGTACGCGCCGGTGCCAGGGCGCACCATCGGCGCGCCCCGGAGGCAGAGGCCCCGGCTGACCCAGCAAGGGCTCGGTGAACGCCAGGTTCAGGTGCACGGGGCCCGGGCACCTGCCCGTGGCGTCCAGGACGGCGCGCGACCCCAGCGACCGCCACGACCACGCGGCATCCTCCCGGGGCACGCCCGGCTCGACCATCGCCCGCACGGAACGGCCGTACAGGCCGGACTGCTCGACGGTCTGGGGGGCGCCGACGGCGTGCAGCTCCGGTGGCCGGTCGGTGGTGCACACCACCAGGGGAACCCCGGCCCTGTCGGCCTCGACCACCGCCGGGTGCAGCTCGACGGCCGCGGTGCCGCTGGTCGTCACGACCACAGCAGGGCGGCCCGTGGCCAGCCCCAGACCCAGCGCGAGGAACCCCGCCGCCCGCTCGTCGACGTGCACGTGGACGCGGAGGCGGTGGTCCCGGGCCAGGGCGACGGTGATCGGCGTCGACCGCGATCCGGGCGCCACCACAGCATCGGTGACCCCACCGCGCGCCCACTCGTCGACCAGGGTGGCGCAGAACGTCGCGGCCACCGTCGACTCGTCCACGGCTCAGGACTCTACGGTCAGGCCGGTGAGCACTCCGCCCCTGGTCCTGGCCCACGGGTTGACCCAGAACGCCCGCTGCTGGGGACCGCTGCTCCCCGCCCTCGGTGATCAGCGTCCGCTCCACCCCGTCGACCTCGCCGGTCACGGAGCGACACCGGTCACCCGGGACCTGGCCGAGGCCGCTCATCGCCTCGGCCGAGACGGAGGCTGGGGCGCCTACCTCGGCTACTCCCTGGGCGGCCGGGTGGCCCTGCACCTGGCCCTGGCTCAGCCCGACCTGGTGACGGCCCTGGTCCTCATCGGGGCTCACCCCGGCATCGAGGACGCCGACGAGCGGGAGGCCCGCCGCCGGGCCGACGACGAGCTGGCCGACCACCTCGAGGCCGTCGGCCTGGAGGCCTTCCTCGACGAGTGGCTGGCCCAGCCCCTGTTCGTGTCCCTACCGCCTGAGGCCGATCAGCGTGCCGAGCGCATGACCAACGACCCGGCCGCGCTGGCGGCCACTCTGCGCAACCTCAGCACCGGGCGCCAGGTCCCACGGTGGGACCGTCTTCCGACGCTCACCATGCCGGTGCTCGTCCTGGCCGGCGAGCACGACGACAAGTTCCGACGGCTCGGCCGCCAGGCGGCGGCCACCATCGGGGCCAACGCCTGCTTCGAGATCGTGCCCGACGCCGGCCACGCCGCCCACCTCGAACAGCCCGACCACGTGGCCCAGCGGGTCCGAGCCTTCCTCACCGCTTCCGACCTCTGACCCTCCGGTCACGGCCGCAGGGTCAGAAGCCGGAAGGACAGGTCAGCCGCCCAGGGCCAGACCCAACGCCAGGAGGAGACCGGTGACCAGCTGGGCCTTGCCGGTGGCGCCGAGCACGGGGATGAGCGCCTCGCCGGTCGCCCCCGCCTGCACCTGGCGGATCGGCGGGACGGCGAACGCGATCCCGATCAGGCCCAGCAGTGCCGGCCCCCGGGCGGTGACGGCGACGACGACCACCAGCAGGTACACGTCGATCAACATCGTCATGTACATGATCCGGGTCCGGCGGGGGCCCAGCCGCACGGCCAGGGTGCGCTTGCCCGCGGCGGTGTCGGAGGGGATGTCGCGCAAGTTGTTGACCACGAGCAGCGCGGTGGCCAGCAAGCCGACCGGTACGGCGGCACAGACGGCCAGCGCCGTGACCTCATCGGTCTGCACGTAGGTCGAGCCCACGGTGGCGACGAGGCCGAAGAAGACGAAGACGAAGACCTCGCCGAGGCCGAGGTAGCCGTATGGCCGAGGCCCGCCGGTGTAGAGCCATCCCGCGGCGATGGACACGGCGCCCACGACGAGCAACTCGCGACCAACCACCTCCGCCAGGACCAGCCCGGCCAGGGCGGCCACGCCGAAGGCGGCGAGGGCGGCCATGCGCACGGCGGACGCGGAGGCCAGACCGGATCCGACCAGGCGCACCGGGCCGACCCGGTCATCGTCGGTGCCCCGCACCCCGTCCTGGTAGTCGTTGGCGTAGTTCGTCCCCACCTGGATGCCCACGGCCACGACGCCCGCCGCCGCCGCTCGCCACGCCACGATCCCGTCCCCGACCGCGACGGCCGTCCCGACCGCCACCGGCACGACGGCGGCCGGGAGGGTCCGGGGCCGTGCCCCGGCCAACCACGGATTCATCAGGGACGCTTGGGGAACTGGTCGAAGTCGGGGCGGCGCTTGTTCACGTAGGCGTCCCGGCCCTCCTGGGCCTCGTCGGTCTGGTAGTAGAGCAACGTGGCGTCACCAGCCAGCTGCTGGATGCCGGCCAGGCCGTCGTCGGCGGCGTTCATCGAGGCCTTGATCATGCGCATGGCCAGCGGCGAGTGCTGGAGCATCTCCCGGCACCAGGCCACCGTCTCCTCCTCCAGCGCCTCGAGGGGGACGACGGTGTTCGCCATCCCCATCTCGTAGGCCTCCTCCGCGGTGTACTGCCGGCAGAGGAACCAGATCTCCCGTGCCCGCTTCTGGCCGATGCTGGCGGCCAGCAGGCCCGAGCCGTAGCCGCCGTCGAAGGACCCCACCCGGGGCCCGGTCTGACCGAAGCGGGCGTTGTCGGCGGCGATGGTCAGGTCGCAGACGACGTGGAGCACGTGGCCGCCGCCGATGGCGTAGCCCGCCACCATGGCGATGACCGGTTTGGGTGTGCGCCGGATCTGGATCTGCAGGTCGAGGACGTTGAGGCGGCCGATCCCCTTCTTGGCCACCTCGTCGTCGCCGAGGTAGCCGTCGTCGCCCCGGATGCGCTGGTCCCCGCCCGAGCAGAACGCCAGGTCGCCCTCGCCGGTGAAGATGATCACTCCGACGCTGTCGTCGTCCCGGGCCCGGTTGAAGGCGTCCTGGAGCTCGAAGAGGGTCTGGGGCCGGAAGGCGTTGCGGACCTCGGGCCGGCAGATGGTGATCTTGGCCATGCCCTCGGCCGTCTCGTACCGGATGTCCCGGAACTCGCCTGCGGCCTGCCAGTCGGCGGCCGGTCGGATGGTGCTGACGGTCTCGCTCACCCGCCGAGTGTGCCCGTTCCCCGGGGGGGTGAGCCAACCCCGGCCCGGGGTGCCAGCCTCCTTGACCGGCCGGGCGACGGCGCGAGGATGTCGTGATGGGAGGGCAGGGGCTGGTCGTGCGCACCCGTCTGGCCCGGTCAGCCCGATCCCTGTTCGGGCTCGTGCTCCTCGGTGGCCTGGGGTTCGGCGTCACCTTGAGCTGCCTCGCCGGTGCCCGGCGCACGGAGTCGGCCTATGAGCGGTTCGTGGCCGCCAGCCACCCTGGCGATGTCGAGATCAGCTTCGACGCGGCCCTCCCGATGCGGGAACGAGCTGAGCTGGCCCGACGGGTGGTCGCCCTTCCCCAGGTCGCGACCGCCGGCGGCTTGTCCTTTGTCTTCCACACGCTCCCCGACGGCAGCCTGTTCCAGGCCACCACCCTCGTCGCCCTCGACGAGGTCGTGGGTCATGAGGTGAACGTGCCCCGGCTGGTCGAGGGCCGGCTTCCGGACCCCGCCCGCGCCGACGAGGTCGCCGTGAACGAGAAGGCCCGGGACCAACTCGGTCTCGGCGTGGGCGACACCCTCGACCTCGTCGGCGTCCCGGCCGACCAGCAGGACAGCTACTTCACCGGCGCCCCGATCGAGGACGGGCGGCCGGCGTCGTTCCGGGTGACCGGGGTGATCCGGGGGCCCGAGGACCTCGCCCCGGGCAACAGCCCCGTGGTCCTCATGACCCCGGCCTACTGGGACGAGACGGTCGGGGACCTGGGCGGCTTCGGTCCGGGGATCGCCGTCGAACTGCGACCCGGCCAGCAGGCTGCGTTCGAGTCAGCCGTGCAGGAGTTCCTACCGGAGTCGGCGTTGCGCGAGATCGACGGTGATCGGGTGGTGACGGTCACCGACGCCACCCGCATCCAGGCCGTGGCCCTTCAGGTGTTCGCGGCCGTCATTGCCGTGACCACCCTTGCTTTTTTCGGCCTGGCCTTCGTCCGTCAGGCCGCGCTCGCCCGGGGCGACCTGGCCACCCTCTGGGCGATCGGAATGACCCGACGTCGGCGAGCACTCGTCGTGGCCGCGCCCGCCGCTCTGGCGGGCGTCGGCGCCATCGGGATCGGCGTCATGGTCGCCGTCGCCGCCTCGCCCCTCTTCCCGGTCGGCCTGGCCGGCCGGGCCGAGCCCGATCCGGGCCTCACAATCGACCCGCTCGCGCTCCTCGCCGGCCCCGTGGCCCTCCTCCTCGCCACCTGGGCCTTGGCCGCCGCTTCCGGCCGCCTGGCCCTACGGGCCCCCACGGCGAGGGTCCGCCGGCCGGAGCGGGCACTGCCGGTCGGACTGCCCGTCACCGTGGATGTCGCCCTGCGCATCGTCACCAACCCCGGGCGAGGCGACCGGGCCATCCCGATCCGCTCGGTCATCGTGACCGCCACGATCGGCGTGGCCCTCGTCGTCGGCACCCTGGGCTTCGGGCGGAGCCTCGACCGGCTCCGGGACGAGCCCCTCCGCTACGGCTGGGCCTTCGATGTCGTCACCGGCACCTCCGATGACGGCGACACCTTCGACCGCACCGAGGCGGCGATCGGCGCCGAACCGCGGGTCGGCGACTGGACCGCGGTCTCCGCGGGCCGCCTGTTGTCCGGGGGAACCGCCATCGAGACCCTCGGCGTCGAGTCCGTCGTCGGCGACGCCCGCCCGGTGATCATCGATGGCCGCTTCCCTGGCTCCCGGGACGAGATCGCTCTCGGTCGCCAGACCCTGGCCGATCTCGACACCTCCGTCGGGGCCACGATCGAGGTGCGGCGAGAGGACGGCGATATCACGCAGGCCTTGGAGGTGGTGGGCGTGACCGTCCTGCCCGGCGGCACCCACGACTTCCCTGGCGGCTTGGGGTCGGGCGGGGTGATGACCCTCGATGGGTTGGCGACACTGGGCGACGCCCCCCGCAACGTCTACTTCCTGCGGGCGGCCGAGGGAACCGAGCCGGGCGATCTCCAAGCGGCCCTCGACGAGCAGGGGCCAGGGTTCTACGGGCCCTCTCCCGGCGACGAGATCGACAACCTCAAAGGGGCCGCCGACACCATCCCCGCTCTGGTGGCCACCTTGGCCGTCCTCGCTCTGGTGGCCCTGAGCCACGGATTCTCTGTCGTCGTCCGCCGGCGGCGGCCGGAGCTGGCCATCCTTTCGGCGCTCGGCCTGCGCCCCCGTCAGATCCGTTCGCTCGTGGCTTGGCAGGCGGGCGTGATCGCGGCCACGGCGCTGACCGCGGGCCTGGCCCTCGGGCTGGTCGTCACCAAGCTGAGTTGGGGACCGGTGGCCCGCAACCTCGGCGTGGCCGATGACATCGCCGTGCTGCCCGCGGTCGGGGTGCTGGCGCTCGTCGGTGCGTTGGTGGGGCTGACCATGGTGATCGCCTCGTTCGCGGCCGCGTCAGCCATTCGGGCTCGGCCGTCACGGACGCTGCGGGCCGAATAGCGCTCAGCCCG
>Ga0315287_10000370_pt1 | contig 38835 bp, 23 predicted proteins | sample YL17G11_0_MG_FD_205037 | JGI IMG/M metagenome (GOLD analysis project Ga0315287, IMG submission 205037) | Sediment microbial communities from Yellowstone Lake, YNP, Wyoming, USA - YL17G11_0 | ecosystem: Environmental > Aquatic > Freshwater > Lake > Sediment | place: USA: Wyoming | collected...
CACGGATGACGACGCGCCGGCCAAGCCTGGCGCGGCCACCACCACCCGCCCCGTCTACACCATGATCGCCGCCGCCGCGGCCGCGTCTGCGGCCAGCCCGACCAAGGGCGGCGGCGGCGGCGGGGCGACGCGGTGGGGCGGCGGAAGCAACTCTGCCGCCGCCGCCGCCTTTACCCGCCGCCCGACGGTCAACGCGCCGTCTGCCGCCGCCGCGTCCCGCGAGCCCTCGCCCTGCCCGCCCTCCCCGACCCGGTGGGGAGGCTCCAACGGCACTTCGCCCTACGACGCCCCGAAATGGGCGCGGGCGGGCGGTTCCCGCTCCCCCTCGCCCGTCCGTGGGGGCGGGGGCGGCGCGGCTGCTGCCTCCCCGCCTGCCGTCTCCCCGTCCGTCCCGACCTGGTCCGCCGTCCCGGGCTCCCGGGGCCGCACCTCCGCGCCGACGGCCGCCCTGGCCGCCTACATTAAGGACGCGGCCCGGGAGGCGGTCGCCCCCTCCGACGACACGCCCTCCCGCCTGACCTCCATGGGCGGGCGCCGCGTGTCCCAGAGCGCGTTTGGCGGCCAGCACGCGGCCGCCCCCGGAGCGCCTCTGTCCTGCCTGGCGGCGGCGGCCCCTGCTGCCGCCCCTACCGCCCGCGGTCGCAGCCGGGCGCCGGTGGGCGCCCGCCCGCGCGGGTGGGCCCTGCGTCCGTCGGCGGCTGGGGAGGCGGCCCCGCCCGCGCCGGCTGCCCCTGTCGCCGCCCTTCCCCCACACCCCGCCGCCGCCGCCACGCCGCGCTCTCCAGCAGGTGGCGGCGCGTCCCCCCCCGCCTGGCGCCGGCGCTTGGCCGGCCCGCTGCCCGGCGCCGTGGGCGGCCGCAGCCACCTGCCCCCTCCTCCGGCCTGGGAGATGCCGCCGCTCGAGTATTCTGCGCGCGGGTCCGCCTCCGCGGCCGCCGCCGCCGCCCGTCAGGCCGCCCTGCCCGCGCACCTCGCACCGCTGTCGCCCGGGCGCCGGCGCGTGCGGGGTGCGGGCAGCACGGAGGGCGAGGAGGTGGGCGGCCCGGTCGCGTGCGCGGTCGGTGCGCTGGCCTGTGGGGCCGGGCGTGTGGCTGTTGCAGCCACGGACGCCGCCATTGCCGCCGCCGCGGCGGCGATGCAGGCGGAAGAAGAAGAAGAAGAAGAAGAAAGAGCGGCGGCGGCTGTCGAGAAACATGCGCGCGCGGCGCCGGCCGCCCAGCAACCCCTCGACTGGTGGCACAGCGTGCCCGCTGCTCCTGCCGCCGCCGCCCCCGCCCCACCACCCCGCCACCAGCCCCGCCGCGCCTCCCGCACCTCCTTCGCCTCCGAATACTCCAACGACGTCGACGGCGTCATCGACGCGGACGCGGTGGCGGCGGCGGAGGTGGAGGCGGTCACTCCTCCCCTGGAGCAGCAGCAGCAGCAGCAGGCCGTGCACGCCGCGCCGCCCGCCTCTGCCGCCGCCATGCCCCTGTCCGCCCGCCCGCCCCGCCCGTCCGCCGGCCGGGCCGCGCCTGGCATTGCTGACGACGACGACGAGGCCTCCCTCCCCGCCGCCACCGCGTACGCGCGGGCCCTGGCCCGCCTGGACGAGCTGGCGGCCGGGTGTGGGGACGAGGTGGAGTGCGCGGGCGAAGCCGCCTTTGAGGAGTGCCGTGAGGGGTCGGGGTCGGAAGGGGGGTATGCCCCGTCCGCCACGGACGCCAGGTACGCGGCAGCCCTGGCAGACGCGGACGCGGCGCGGGCGGAGGTGGGCGCCCTGCGCAGCGAGGCGGTCGCAGCGGCGGCGGCTGCGGCGGCCGCTGAGCAACGGGCGGCGTTCGCAACCGCGACGGCGGCAGCGGCGGCCGCTGCGGTCGTGGCGGCACCGCCACCCGCGCGGGCGGACCCTCCTCCTCCCTCCCATGCGCACGTGGCTGCCCTGGAGACCCAGGTCTCCTCCCTGCGCACGGCCCGCGACGCGGCGGCCGCCCGGGCGGAACGGCTGGAAGCCGCGCTGGCGGCCGAGGTAGCGCGCGTGGCCGCCCTGTGCGAGGAGCTGGAGTCTGTCCGGGCGGGCACGCCCGAGGGCGGGGTTGATGGTGCGCCGCCCTTCTCCGCCCTTGCCGACGCCGCCCACGCCCGGGCGGAAGCGTCCGAGCGCGACGCGGCGCTGGCCCGCGCGGACGCGGCGCTGGCCAGGGACGAGGCGGACCGGTCGCGCGACGCGGCCGACACAGCGGCCGCGGCCGCTGCGGCTGAGGTTGCCCGGCGGGAAGCAGCCGCCGCACCCTTGAAGGCCGTCATCGCTGACCTGGCTGCTTTCAAGACGGAGGCCCTGCGCCAGCTGGCTGAAAAGGAGGCGCAGCGGTCGGCGGCCGTCGCGGAGGCGGAGCAGGCGAAAATGATGCTCGCGTCGGCCGCCCTGGCCCAGCGGGACGTGGCTGCCAGCGCGGCTCCCCCGCCCGCCCCTGCCATGACCCTCATCGCCCGCCTGCGGCCGTCCCTGCCCCACGAGGCGGCCAACCGGTCTGCCGCCCCCGTCCAGGTCAGCGGGGCCGGCATCCTCTCGTGCGGCGCCTGGAGCGCGCCCCACCGGGCGGTGGATGCCTCCCTCCCGCCCGGCGAGCCCGCGGCCGCCCTGTTCGAGGCCGCCCGCCCGGCCGTCCTGGCCACCCTCCTCCAGGGCCGCCCGGCTTGTGTGCTGGCGGCCGGCCCCGTCGGCGGCGGCAAGACGGCCGCCCTGTTTGGGGTCGGCGGTGGCCCGGGCGTGGCGCACCTGGCCGTGCGCGCCCTGTTTGCCCAGGCCGCTGCCTCCGGTTCCTCCCTCACCCTGGCCGTCTCCGCCGTCCAGGTGTCGTGCGGAGAGGAGGCCGGCGGGCGCGTCCGGGACCTGCTGGCGGGGGTCGCCGTTGGTGGCAGCTACGCGGCGGCGGCCTCGCCGACAGTCGTCTTTGCGTCCACCCCGGCCCAGGCCGAGGCGGCCCTCGACGCGGCAGCCGCCGCCCGGGCGGTCGCCGCTGGCGTCCCGCCGGCCTCCCCCGCCGCCGCCGCCCGCCTGGCCGCCGGCCGCCGGGCCACCGGCCGGGCGACCGCCGCCGTCTACTCCCTGACGGTCGCGGCGAAGGGAGGGGCGGCCGCCGGCGCGCGCGTGCCTGTCCTGCAACTGGCCGACCTCCCCGCTGCTGGCGTTGCGGGCGGCGGGGCCCGGGCCCTGGGCGCCCTAGCCGACATGCTGGCCCGCGGCGGCGGGTCCGGCGCGCCCACCGCGTCCTGCGCCCTGACCCGGGCCCTCGCCGCCAGCCTGCACGGGGCGGGCGGGTGCGCGGTGGCCGCCATCCTCGCCCTGCCGCCGACCTCGGCCGACCCGGTCGCCGTCGCCGAGGCGCTCGACCTGGTGAGTGGTGGTGGCGGGGCTGCTGCTGCCGCTGCTGCCGCGCCTGCACCCCGCCGTCGGTCACCGAGCCCCGTGCGGGCGTACGCGAGCGCGTTGGCGGCGGCGGCCGCGGCGGCCGTGTGCGCGGCGTCCTCGCCCACGGGCAAGCGGGTGCTGGCTGGAGGTGGTGGTGGCGGTGGCGGGTCGACGACGTCGGGGGGGGCCTCATCGCCGGCCGCGGTGCGCCGGGCCACCGGTAACCCTGCTGCTGCATCGGGCGACCGCCCCGCCGCGGTGCGGCGTACCCTGTGGCGGCCAGAGTGGCATTGATGTGGCATTGAAAAATGATCAAATAACAAAAAGAGAGGTGTGGGGTGAGCGGGGTGTCTTTTTTGTGTGCCGCTTGGTGGTGTGTGTGTGTGGAGGGGTGGGCGCGTGTGCGCCTCGTGATTTCAATGGAAGTGTACGAGTGTTGACGGGGGTCATGTCTGGGTGGGTGAGTTGGGCGCATGTTGAGAGCGAGTGTGGGCGCGTGTGCGTGTGTGTGACTGGATGGTTTTCGCTTTCAACCCTCTTCTCTCTTTATCTCTCTCACCTCTCCAAAGCGCACGCGCCCGGCCCTCTTCACACCTTGTACCGGGCAAACAGGTTCTCCGGCTTGCTCATCGCTTTAAACTCCAGGGCGTTGCCCGACGGGTCCCGGAAGAACATGGTCATCTGTTCGCCGGGGGCGCCTTTGAAGCGCAGGCGGGGCCCCAGCTCGCACACGATGCCCGCGGCCGCGACCCGGGCGGCCAGGGCGTGGAAGGCCTCGGCCGTCAGCGCCAGGCCAAAGTGGGGCACGGGGACGGGGTCGCCATCCACGGCCGACGCGGTGGACCGGGCGTCGTACCCCTTGACTTCGTGGCAGACCAGCTGGTGGCCGTGCAGGCTGAAGTCGACCCAGGTGTCGGCGGACCGGCCTTCCGGGCAGCCCAGCTTGCCCCCATAAAAGTCGCGGGCGGCGTTGATGTCCGCCACGGGGATGGCCAGGTGGAAGGGTGGCACCGGGCTGCCCCCGCCGGGCGTGGCGGAGGCGGCCTGGTCGGGGGTCGCGGCGGTCGAGGCGAGGCGGCGGGACTGTGCGTGTGAGAAATAGGGGAGAAGGGTGCGCGGGTGAGCGCGAAAAGAAAAAAGTGCTGCCAGGGGTGATGGTGGTCGCGTCGTGGTCGCGTCTGCCCCCCGCGCGCGCGACGGCGCAGCTCTCCCTCCGCCTCCACTCATAAAATTAAAACCCTCCGCCTTCTCACCGGCGACGCTACCGCCGGCCGCAGGCGGCCCTTCGTGCCCATACTGCTAAACGCCAGGGCCACGGAGCGAGTGCGGGAGCTGAGCGCGGCGGCACCGCCCCGGCCGGCGAGGGCCAAAGCAGCGGCCGCGACGGTCGCGGCCGCGCCGCTGGCGGCCGCGGTCGAAAGGCCGCCGTCACCGATGGGGCCGCCGCGGATAAACATAATGGCAGAGAGGCGTGTTGTGTGGATATGAGGTTGGGGCGCGCGGGGCTGAGCTTAAAGGCCACGTGGGGGTGGAGCGTTTTTGTGGGTGTGCCAATGCGCTCGTGTGAGACCTTGCTCGCGTCTTCCTAGAAGGCACCTCCTTTTCCTCTTTTCTCTCGCTCGGCCTACACACAACCACACAGAACACACAACGCACTTTTCTCACACTCACTCGCTCCTAATCTGCGCATCCACCCAGCTCGCCAGCGCCCCGACTACCGCGCCCGGCGCCTCGCTCAGCAGCGCGTGCCCCACCCCCGGCACCGCCACCACCCCGACCGCCGCATCCGCGACCGCACCGACGGCAGAGGCCGCGCCCGCGGCCCGCCCGTCCAGGCTCCCGGCCACAAACAGGACGGGCCCGGCCGACGCCGACAAGGCCGCAATGGCGGGCGGGGACAGATGCTTGGCGCGCCCGGGCGACCAGGCCGCCAGCGCGTGCGCCGCCCCCGCCGCCCCCCCCCCCCCGCCGGACAGCAGCAGCCCCCCAACCCGCCGCTGGACGAGGGCCTCCATCCCGTCCGGCCCCGCCCCGCCCCGCAACGGCGCCCACAGGGGGCCCGCATACCACGCCGTCACCCAGGCGTGGAGATCGGCTGGGGTGGCCGCCGCGCGCATCAGAGAGGCCGCCAGCGACGCGTCCCGGGCCGCCCGCCCCGGGCGCCCACCCCGCCCGGGCGCCAGGCCGGGCGACCCGCCCGACACGCACACCACGCCCCCGCCGGCGCCGGCGCCGGGGTCGCCCGCCGCCGCCGCCAGGGCCAGGCGCGCGCCCAGGGAGTACCCGACCAGGGTGACCGGGTGAGCGGTGGCGGAACCGGCGCTGCTCAGCTGGCGGGCCAGGGCGGCCACCGCCCCCGCCGCGCTTTCGAGGTCGGGCGGCAAGGCGGCATCGCCCACCGGCCCCGACCCGCCGTGGCAGGGCGGGTCCACAACGGCGCAGCGCAGGACGCCCGGGTAGGCAGCCGCCAGGGCGGCGGCGACGGGCGCCCAGTCGGCGGCGGCGCCCATCCAGCCAGGCAGGAGGAGCAGCGTCAGGCGGGGGGTGCCCGCCGAGCCACCAACCACGTCACCACCACCAACCCAAAACACGGACCCCGCAAACCGGAACCGGCCGGCCGGGCCGTCCACCTCCCAGGCCGTGGGGGTGCCGGCGGGGGGTGGGCGGGCCAGGGCGCGGGCCGTGACGCCCGGGCCCAGGGCGAGGGCGGGCGGGAGAGGAGGGCGTGCCTCCCCGCCACCAGCGACCTCGAGGCCCGCGCCGCTGCTCGCCAGCCGCCCCGGCCGCGCCTCCGGCCCCACGTCTCCGCTGAACCAGGCCGCCGTGCCCAGGCCGTGCGCGGTCGTGGACGCGTCGCCGCCAAATACGCCGCCCGCGACCAGGCCCGCAATGCCCCACAGGCCGACCGAGGATTCGAAGGCAGAGCTCGCGACGGCCGCGCACCCGCCCGCCGCCGCCGCGCGCGCGGCCGCCGCCGCGGCTTCGGCCCCACCCACCGCGCTCGGCTTGATGATGGCTGCGACGGGCGCGGCGCCGTAGGAGGACGTAACGGACGCGATGGCGGCCCCGACCGCGGCCGCCACGGCCGTCGGCGAGGCCGATCCTGGCGAGACGGACGCGGCGGCCGAGACTGCTTCATCAATCGTCTCATCCAGGGCGATGGGGAGCAGGCGGCCACCGCCGACGCCGCCCGTCAACGCGTCGGCCAGCGCCTCCCAGGCACCCGGGCTGGGGTTGGATAATGGTTCTTCGACAAAGGCCAGGGTGTGCGACGGCGGCGCCCCACCCGTCGCGCGGGACAGGGCCGACGCGAAGGCAGCCGCCTGGGGGACGGACCACGCGCGGTTGGCGTCAGCGCGCAGGACGACGCCCGGCCCGACCGCGCGCGCGACCGCCGCCACCGCGGCCGCATCTTCCTCCGGCCCGCCCACGCCTGGCCGGCGCCCGACCTTCAGCTTCAGCGTGTCGTAGCCGTGGGCGGCGACGAGCGCGGCGGCGGCCGCGGCCAGGTCGGCGGGCGGGGCCGCCGCCGTCCCCTCCAGCAGCGCCTGGACCCGCACCGCCGCTGGCCGCCCCCCCCCCTCCCCCTCCCCCTCCTTTTTCCCACCCAACAGCTCTGCCACGCCCACGCCCGCCGCCGCCGCCAGGGCGCCCAGGGCGGCCGCCTCCACCCCAGCCCGCACGGATGGGGCCAGGTGCGCGCTCGCCCCCGGGCCCCCACCCAGCGCCCCCCCGATCCACGCCCCTAGCGCGCCCTCCAGGCGGGCGCCGTCGGGCGGGAGGGTCGTCCCGGCCAGGGCGGCGCCCAGGAAGTGCGCCTGCGCGGCCGCAGACGCCAGCGACTCGGCGTGCGTGACGCCGGGCAGGGGCGCGATCTCACCCACCCCGCTCACCCGGTGCCCGTCACGGGTTGAGATGGCGGTCAGGGTGAGGAGGAGGGTGGGTCGGGCGGGCGGGGAGGGAGGGGCAGGAGGGGTGGCCGCGGCACCGCGACCACCCCGGCGGACGGCCGCGAGCGGGGCCACCAGCGGCAGGCCCACCTCCACCAGGGCCGCGCCCTCCACGACCAGCGCGCCCTCCTGCCACCCGGCCAGGGCCTCCGCCGCCGCCGCGCCGGCCAGGCCAGCCAGCCGCCGGTGCGCGTCCGCGTTGGCGGCCCGGGGCGGGGTGACGACCTCGACGACCGAGTGGCCACCAAGGGCCCAGGCCGCGCCGAGCGCGCGGTGGAGCGCGCCCAGGCCGCCGCCGTCTGAGGCCTCGCCGCTGCCGACTTCCACGCGCTGGTGCGGAACGCCGTGGGCCCGGCACAGGGCGCCCAGGTCCGCCCGCTGGGGCGTCGCCCACACCTCGTCCAGCGTGGGCGCGTCCACCTGGGACCCCACGGCCACGAGCGAGAACACGCCGCCGCCGGAGTTGTTGACGACGACGACCGTGAGGGGGGGGCGGCCCTCGCCATCCCGCAGCAGGGCCAGCCCGTTGGTGTCATGCAAGAAAGACAGGTCGCCGATGAGGAGGGTGGCGGGCCGGCGGGCGCCCGCGGCGAAGCCGGCGGCGGCGGAGAGGACGCCGTCGATGCCCGACACACCCCGGGCCGCTGCGACAGCGCGCAAAGGGGCGGCCAGTCCGCCGCCCCCGCCGCCCAGGTAGCGTGTGCCTGGGGGCAGGGCCAGCGCGAGGCTGGCCGCCGCGACGCCGGGTGGGGGCGGGCCGGACCCGGCGCCCCAGGCGGACGAGGGCGGGGCGAGGTCGCCCCCGCCCGCCCAGGGCACTGTCCCTGGGCCGCTGGTGCCACCGCCGCCGCCGCCCGCGTTGAAGGGCACGCCCCCAAACAGGTCGGCGTCCCGCACTGGCATGGAGTTGCCCAGGAAGAGGGCGTGGCCCGGCGGGATGGCTGCCAGGACGGCCCGGGCGATGGCCGGCTCGCCGACGGCCGAGGGCGAGCAAGCCGGGTCGAGCTCGGACGAGAGCGCGCGGCAGGCCGCGCCGTCTGCGGCCGCCCACGCCGCACTGAACGCCGCCTGCTGCGGGGGCGGGGGCGCGCGCTGCTCCCGCCACGCCTCCAGCCCGCGGGCCAGCACAGTCGGGTCCAGGACCGACCGCAGGCTCGTCGCGGCGGCCGGGTCGTGGCGGGTGGCGTCCGCGTCGACGAGGGCCCAGGCGGTGGTGGGAGGCGGCGGCGGGGAGGGGGTTGAAGAATCGGCCTGGGGGGGGGGGGGGGGGGGGGCCCGGCCCGCCCGCGGGCCGGTCGGGGGGGCGGGGTGGTGGGGGGGGGGGTCCGGGTGGCCGTGGGCCCCGGGGGGGGTGGGTGGGGGGGGGGGGGTGGGGGTTTAATAATCGGCCGGCCCCGCCCCCCCCCCCCCCCCACCACCATGCCTCCCGACCGCCGCCCACTCCAGGAAGGAGGCCACCCGCTTGGAGGTCAGCCGGGCGCCGACTTGGAGGATGACATCCGGGCACAGCACGCCCCAGACGGGCGCCCCACCCGCCAGGACGCCGTCCGGGGCGCGGGCGAAGAAGGCGGCCGGCTGCTGTGAGGGCCCAGCGGCAACAGCACAGCCCCCCGCCTGGCGGCGCCCGGCCAGGGGGCGGCACCCCGACAGCACGTCGCAGGCGACGGGCCAGCCCAGCGCCGCGCCAATGCGGGCGCCCGCGGCCGCGTCAGCCGCCGACCGCGCCTCACCCAGGACGACCAGGCCGCGGGTGGCGTGGGAGAGGAGGGAGGCGAGGGCCGGCGGGAGGGCTGGGGCGAGCTCTCCGGCCGGGGGCGGCGCCTGGAGCGTGAAGGGTGGCCCCCCCGGCGCCGCCCACCAGGCGGCCAGGGCGGCCGCGTCGGCCGGGTCCAGGCTGTAGGGCACAGCCTCCGGGCCCAGCGGCTCCCGGTACTGCAGGTTCAGGTGGACGGGCCCCGGCCGGCCCGGGCCCTGGGACCGGGCGACGGCCTCCCCCGCCGCCGAGAGGAGGCTCCTCAGGGGCGCCCCGCCACACGGCGGCGGCAGGTCGGCGCCCCACCGGACGTACCCCCCGAACAGCCCCGCCTGGTTGGCCGTCTGGTTGGCGCCGGTGTCCCGCAGCTCGGCCGGGCGGTCGGCGGTCAGGAGCAGCAAGGGCACGCCCGTCGCGGACGCTTCCATGACCGCTGGAAACAGGTTGGCCACCGCGCTCCCAGAGGTGGTGATGAGGGCGACGGGCGGGCCGCCGCCGCGCCCGCCGCCGCCGCCCCGAGCCGCACCCACGGCGTAAAAGGCCAGGGAGCGTTCGTCCAGCCCCCGCACCACGCTCGCCGTCGGGTGGCGGGCGGCGGCCAGGGCGAGCGGGGAGGATCGGGAGCCGGGCGCGACGCAGAAAGTGGTGCACCCGGCCCGGCACAGCTCCTCCACCAGCGCCCGGGCGGCCAGGGCGTTGATGTTGGGGGCGGACGCCAGGGTGGGCGTGGGCGGGGTGGAGAGGGTGCGCCGAGGAGAAGGAGGCAGTGGAGGAGGCAGTGGAGGAGGAGGGCCCCCGCCGCCGCCAGGCTGCTGCTGCTGCTGCGCCCCGCCCGCCTGCACCGGGAGGTGGGCCGCAGGCCACCCGGGCAGCAACGCGCCGACCGTCCCCGTCTTCAGCTCCAGCTCCGCCCACTCCGCGTCCGCGTCAGAGCCGGCCACGATGCCGACGCCGGCGTACAGGGAAATGGAGCGCGAAGGGGACGGAGGGGCGGGCGTGGAGGGGGTGGGGCGCCCGCCTCGATCGCGTGCCCCTCCTCCTCCTCCCCCTCCTCCTCCTGCCTGGTGGGCGAGGGCGGACCGGATGGCGACCGCAAACTCGGCCCCCGCCGCGGACACCCAGCCCACGGGCCCCGCGTACAGCCCCCGGTCGAAGCCTTCTGCCCCGGACAGGACGTCCCGGGCCCGGGACCGCGGGCGGCCGCAGACGGCGGGCGTGGGGTGGAGGGCGGCGAGGAGGGCGGCGTCGGGCGTGGTGGGGAGGGATGGCTGGGGGGCGGCCGCCCCGGGGGAGGCGGCGCCGTTCCACCCCCTCACCCTCCCGGGGTCGAGCACCCCCGCCAGGCGGGCGTGCAAGTGCTGGACCCCGCCCTGCTTGAGCACGCCCTTCGACCGCTCCACCCGCACGGAGCCCGGCACGCACAGCGAGGCCAGCGCGCCCCTCACCCAGTCCCGCACGATCGCAAACTCGGCGTGGTCCTTCGGGTGGCGCAACAGGTCGTACGCCAGCCAGAAGTCGGCCTCCGCGTCGGCGGCGGGCGCGCGGGGGCGGGTCCCGGCGACCGCCTCGGACGCGACCGCCCCGCCCGTCCGGGAGAAGAGCTGTTCGGGGGAGGACCCGAGGAAGGACGCCCCGCCCGGGACTTCGACCGCGAACTGGTAGGCCCGCTCGTCCCGGGCGGCTAGGGCGGCGACCAGGGCCAGCGGGTCCAGGCCAGGCGACGTCAGGGCCGCGTCCGTGCGGCGGGCGAGGACGACCTTGGAGAGGGGCGGGGTGGTGGGGGGCGGGGTGGCCGTGGCCGAGGCCTCACCCTCGGCCTCACCCTCGCCCTCACCCTTTTTGGCCCTCCTGCCCGCCTCCGCCTCCGCCGCGGCGGCCGCACCCGCCAGGAGGGCCTCCAATCCCGCGGCACCGTTGGCCAGATACTCCCCTCGCGCCATGTCGGCCGCGGCAGGGGACGGGGTGAGCGAGGCCGGGCGGGGAGGGGCGGCTGTCGTCGCTTCACCCACCCCCAGCCTCGCCTCCCTCCCTGCTGCCAGCTCGGCATGGACGGGCGCCAGGGAGGCCGCCCACCCGTCGGCTGACGGGGTGTGCGTGGGCAGATACGCCAGCTGGGCCACAGGGGCAGGCGACCCGTGGGGCGCGGCATCGCCAGCGGACGCCAGGGCGGCCAGGGCGGCGGCGACGGCCAGGGCGAGGGTGGGTGGGCCGCACCCAGCAGCGCTTATGGTGGCGTCCTCCCCTCCTGCACCCCTCCACGCCAGCGTGCAGGCGAGGGCATCGCCCGGCCCGCCCTCCACGTACTCCAGGCGCGGTATAAAAGCCAGGCCCCGCCCAAAGGGCGCCCACTCAGGGCCGGGGGCGGCCGCAGGGTCGAACCGGCCGGCCACCAACAGGCGGACAGCCGGCGCGGCCGGGTTGGAGAGGAAGGGGGCCGCGCCGGCCAGGGCGGCTGGGAGGATGGCTGGGTCGGCGCCTGGGCGCCAGGCGGCCACGCCCCCATCATGGTCCGCCTCCAGCTGAGCGCCCCACAGCCAGGCCGACCCGGCCGCGGCAAACGCGCCCGCCCCAGCCGCGACTGCGCCCGCGGCTGCCGCCCCGGGGGCGGCCCCACCTGACGGCGCCCGCCGGGGCGAGAAGAAGGCGCGCGGTTGCAGGGCGGCCACGCCCCGGGGCTGCCCCCTCAGCCAGCGCAGGGCGTCTGCGGCGCCGGCGGGCAGGGGCACCTCAAACCGGACGAGGCCAGAAGTGAACGTGTGGAGGGTGGCCGGGGCGGACGCGACGGCGTCGCTCAGCCTCGCCACCGCCTCCCTCACGTCCGCCGCGGGGGCGAGCTCCCGGATGAGGACGACATCCACGGCGGGTGGGGTTGGGGGTGGAGGGGGTGGAGGGGGCGGAGGCGACGGCGACGACCGCGGGAGGAGGGCCTCGACGGCCGGGGTCGGGTCGGGCGGCCGCCGCGGCGCAACCGCCGCACCTGACGGCGCGGCTGTCGTCGCCACCACGGCTGCCATGCCGACCTCATCTCCCGAGAGGGCTGCTGATGGCCTCGTGCGCCTACGCTGCCGGCCTAGGCGGAGGGCCAGGCCGGGCGGGGCGCGCCTGTGGAGGGGATGAGAGCGGTGCGAGTGAAAGCGTCGTCGGGGAGAGAGATGATGCGCGCCGGAGGGGGCAGAGACCGCGCGCATTGTTTCCGATTTGGATGCGCGCCTGGATGGTCTGGGTGCCTAGGAACCCGCAAACAGTTGCGGTAGGTGGCATGCCTGAGAGGCGGGGCCGTTCTCTCTCTTCCATCAAAAACACACCTGGCCAGACCCGACGGTGCGGCCCGCATGCGAAAGAAAAATTAAGAGAGTTGGCACGATGAACGTGTGTGTCCTTATGTGCGACACGCGGGCGCGTGCCAGGGGGGCGCGTTAGCTAGGGGCTTGCGATATGACAGTGTGAACACAATGCGTGTGCGCGTGCGTGTGAGAGCGTGTGCGCCCCCCACACACAGGCGTTTTCTTTTCCCTAGTGACCCATCTCTCTCTTTTCAACCTCCTCTGCTCCTCTTTATTAACATTCTATGGCCCGCCCTTCCTCCACTTGTCCAGTGCGTCGCACAGCCCGTTCACCCGGTTGATCTCCGCCTTCCTGGCCGCCCGCAACTCCCGGTCCCCGTCCACCTCCACGCCATCCAAGGCGATGAGGCGCTGGGTGAGCAGCTCGGAAAGCGCGAGCGCGGCTTTGGCCGCGTCCGGTGGCGGCGGCGGGGCCGGCAGCGCGGGCGGGCCCGCGACGACGAGGGCGGTCGAGGGCTCAGGAGGGGGCACGCGCCCGCCCACGACCGTTCCCGGGGGCAGGATGGCGTCGGCCTGGGCGGCCAGGGCGTCGATCTCGCCCGCGATCACTGCCAGGCGCCCGGCAGGGGTTAATGGTGGGGGTGGAGGTGGTCGGGGCGGTGGGGCGGCCGCCCCGGCTGCTGCTGCTGCTGCTGCTGCTCCTGTTTCTCCTCGCCCCCTAATCGCGGATGCCCGCGGCCGTTCCGCGCTGGGCCGGGCCGGGGCGGCCCCCGTCGCGGCGGCCTGGGCGGAGGTCGACGGACCCCCAGGACCACCAAACGGGTCCCCCTTGCGCGCCCGGCTGGCGCTCGTCTCGGCCGCCTGCAGTTTGGCGCCGTCGCGAACGCCGAGGTCGATCAGGCGGTCCTCATCCTTGCGCTCGCGGCCGCGGAAACTGATGGACGTGTGTGTGTGAGAGAGAGAGAGAAAATGGTCAGGATGGGTCGAGGTTGCGAGTCGAATGTCGCGCGCTCGCGTTTTTGCTCTCTCTTTTCTTCTCCTCACTGCACGCCACTCACAGGATGCTCAGATCCTCGGGGGCCGTGCCCGGCACCTGACGGGCGATGAAATCCTTGACTGTGATGTGAATGGGAGTGGTTAGAGGGTGCGAGACGCTCTACAGAAAAAAAGACTTGACCCCACGCTTTCCCCGTTCAATGCGCTCACTCACCCAGCCGGACTGTCGCATCGTCCTCCACCTCGATCTTCCAGGGCTTGTGAGTTTTGTAGGACAGGGTCACGGTGATGGGGGCCATGGACGGGCCGAGCTTGCCGCTCGACTTGCGGCGGAAAAGGGAGTCGAGGAACATCCCGTGTGGGGGGGGGGGACACCGCGTTTGCCGTGAGAGAGAGAGTGAAAACGAAGGGGCCGTCCTCTTGTCTTAAAATTAATCTCGGCAAAGGGGCGCGCTACCTGGACCCCGCACACACAACCCACAACCCACATTAACCCACATCGCACATCCAAGCCGATGCTGGCTCGCGCTCTGGCCGCCATAGCGGGTGGCGGGGGCAAATCTCTCCGGACGGCCGCCGCCTTCTCCACCGCCACCACCACAAAACCGGACATCGTCTCTGCGCTCCTGGCCCGCCTCTCCGACCCCACCCTCCTCCCGCACACGGCCTCCGACATCGGCGGGTGCGCCGTGCCGTCGCCCTCCACCTATGCCGTCACGGACCCGGCCACGGGCGGCGTCCTGGCCCGCGTCGCAAGAGCCGGCGCCGCCGAAACAGCCGCCGCCATTGACGCTGCGGCCGCCGCTTATCCCGCCTGGCGTGACCGGCCAGCCAAAGACCGGGCCGCCATCCTGGGGCGGTGGGCGGCCGGGATCGCCCACCACACGGCCGACCTGGCCACCATCATGACCGCTGAGGCGGGCAAGACCATAGCGGAAGCCCGGAGCGAGCTGGCCTCCGCGTCCGCGTCCGTGGCGTGGGCGGCGGGGGAGGCGGTGCGGGTGGCGGGGGCCGTCCTCCCGGCGGCCGACCCGGCGCGGCGGGCGCTGACCCTGCGCCAGCCGGTCGGCGTGGTCGGCGCCATCACCCCCTGGAACTTCCCGGCCTCCATGGTCACCCGCAAGTGCGCGCCCGCCCTGGCGGTCGGGTGTGCCGTCGTGCTGAAGCCGTCGGAGCTGACGCCGCTGAGCGCGCTGGCCCTCTCCGAACTGGCCCGCCGGGCGGGCCTGCCGCCGGGCGTGCTCAACCTTGTCTCCGGCGACGCGCGCGCCATCGGGGGCGCCCTCCTCGCCTCGCCCACCGTCCGCAAGCTGGGCTTCACCGGGTCGACCGCGGTGGGCAGGCTGCTGTACGCGGGGAGCGCGGCCACCGTCAAGCGCCTGTCCCTGGAGCTGGGCGGCAACGCAGCGTGCGTGGTGTGCGCGGACGCGGACGTGGACGGCGCGGCCGCCGCCATCGCCGCGTCCGCCTTCCGCAACGCGGGGCAGACCTGCATCTCAGCCTCGCGCGTGTTGGTGGACGCGTCCGTGGCCGACGCCCTGGGCGCCGCGCTGGCGGCCCGGGCGGGGCGGGTCCGCATGGGGCCCGGCGCGCAGGCGGGCATCTCCATGGGCCCCCTCATCTCCCAGGCGGCCGTCGACCGGGTGGCGGGGCACGTGTCGGACGCGCTCGGCGCCGGCGCGGCCAGCCTGGTGAGCCATGCGGACGCCCTGGCGCGCCTGGGCGGTGCCGGCGCGGTGACCGCGGGCGGCCACTGGTCCCCGCCGACCGTGCTCGTGGGCGTGCCCGCCAGCGCCCGCCTGTTCAGGGAGGAAACGTTCGGGCCGGTCCTCGGCCTGACGCCCTTCCACTCCCTGGAGGAAGCCCTGGCCCTGGCCAACGCGTCCGAGGCGGGCCTGGCTTCCTACGTCTTCACCCGGGACCTAGCGACCGCCTGGAAGGCGGCGGAAGGGTTGGAGGTCGGCCTGGTAGGCGTGAATGAGGTGGGGCTTTCCGCGGACAACTTGCCGTTTGGGGGGGTTAAAGGGAGCGGGCTCGGCCGCGAGAATGGAGCGGAAGGGGTGGCCGAGTTCCTGGAGACTAAGACGGTGGTGATGGGCGTGGGCTACCGGCGGAGAGCGTAAAGGTGTGCACACGGCGCGCGGGGAATGAAGAAAATAAATAAAAAAAGGAAAAAAGGGAATGATTCAGGTTGAGGTGAGAATTTTTACCCAACACCACATCGACTGACCTGCTGGTGTCCCCTCCTCTTGCCTCTTTGGACGCGCCTGCCGCCGCCCCGGGCCCGTGACCCCCCACCACCCAGCGCGCCGGCAGACCCTTGTCCTCATCCACCCATTCGCGATGCGGGCGGTCCATGCGAGCGCCCAGGCCACGGGTGGGCCGCACCCGTCCTCTGCCCACACGACGCAGAAAACAAAGCGCCCGGCCACCCCGCTCCCACCCCGCGCCGCCGCCGCCTCCTCCGCCGCCGCCTCCACCCTGACAGAGCGAGACCCCAGCAAGCGGGAGGCCCGGCGAGTGGGAGGCGTTGGGGCGGTGACCGGCGAGCAGCAGGCATCCAACATTGTCGCCCTCCCCGGCCGTGGGGTGCTGCCCTCTTCACCCACGACCACGCTCCGCCGCCGCTTCCTGCCCATCACCCCGTCCACGCCCGTCCTGTCTGGTGGTGGGGGGGGGCTGTTCTTCTTTTGGCAACTAGGTGGGTATGGCTGTGGGTGTGGGTTTTATTTGCAAGAGCGCGCGTGAGAGAGGGCGCGCTGCTAGCTCGCGCTCGACGGACCGCTGCTTGAAAAAAAAAACGACGGCGAGAGCGTTCTCGCCGCCTACCTTGGCGCCCTTTTCTGCGGGGCTGTGCGCCGATCGGTGCGCTTTCCTGTCCCAGACCCGAGCCTTAACACTGGTTATGCCATTGGCCTGCGTGCGGAAGGGGCTCGAGGCCAGGTCGGCGGTGGGCGCGGCCGGGGAGGCGAATGGGCTTCGCTCGCTGTTGGGGCGCGCGCGCGAGCAAGAGGGGGCAGCGCCTCTTTTTTTGCTCGATCTCATCCTCATCCCCCGTCCTCCATCCCTCCCCTCTCCCTCTCCCTCTCCCTCCAGGCGCCATCGACTTCATCTCCCGCCACTACGATCTCTCCCGGGTCGCCTTCCGCGGCGCGTCCGCGGGCGGCCTGGTCGTCACCCTGGCCGCCTGCGGCGTGCCGGCGGAGCGCGCCCTGACAGCCGCCCACGAGCTGGCCCTGGTGCACGACCTGTTTGACCGCCCGCTCGGCGCGGCCGGCGTCTTTGGCCGCGTCGTCCGGGACTGGCTGCACGACCTGTTGCCCGCCGACGCGATGGACAGGTGTCGGGGTGGGCGCCTCAAACTGGTCGTCACCCCCCTGCGCCCCTTGTCCCTGTTCGCCCCTGCCACCGTCGACTGTTTCACCACCAAAGAAGAGCTGGTGGACGCGTGCCTCGCCTCCGCGCACGTCCCCTTCTTCCTGGACGGCCGGCCCTCCGCCTCCTATCGGGGGCGGGCCTACATGGACGGCTCCTTCCAGGACTTCTTCACGCGCGGCAACTCGGAGGCCCTGGCGTGCGGTGGCGGGGCGTACGTGCTGGACTACCTCCACGACACCGAGCTGGAGACAGGGCGCCTCGACTTCCTCAAACTGCGCGACCTGGACGGCGCCCGCGGGCTGATGGCGACCGGCGCCGCGTACGCCCGCCGCCAGATGGAGAGCGGGGCGCTGGACCGCCACTTTTCGGGGGTGCGGCTGGCCGGGACGGACGGGCTGACGGGCCTGTCTGCGCCCGCGGCAGCGGGGCTGTGAGATGTTTCCCCTTCTGCCCTCTTTTGATTGGTGCTTCCCATGGCTTGGCCCGCGCGTGTGTGGGGTGCGATCCTTCTTTCTCGCAATCCTGCGAGGGGGGGGCGCGCGCCCGCGGCGTCTTTCTGTTGGTGGTGGGTGGGTTGGGTTTTCAAAAACAGGTGGCGTGTGCGTGTGCGTGTGCGTGTGTGTGTGTGTGTGTGTGTGTGTGTGTGTGTGTGTGTGTGTGTGTGTGTGTGTGCGTGTGTGTTTATGTCCTTAGGGTCCGGGGGCGCGCGCCTCTTTCCAGCGCACGCCTCCGGCGGGCTCTATTTCTCGATAGGATTCCCCCTTTAGCGAAATGGTTGTGGTGTAAAAACGAACGAAACGAAAAATGACACTATCAACATGCCTTAAATCAACAAACCTCCATCCTCATTTTTCCACATCATGTCATCATTTCTTTTTCAGCAGGTCAAACCGCTTGGCCAGCTCGTCCAGGTCGTCGCTCCCACCGCCGGCACCCCCCCGTGTGACGACCCCGCCCCCACCCCCGCCCGTGGGCGCGGGTGGCAAGCCCAAAGAGGCGGCAGTGCCGCCGCCCGACGAGTTTTCGGGGGGCGAGGGCAGGCCGAGCGAGCCGGATCCGCCCGCCGAGGGCGCGGGCTCCGCGGGCGGGAGCGGCTGGGAGTTGACTGAGCCCTCGCCCTCATCCATGCTGGCCCCAGCGAGGGGCGGGGCAGCAGGCGGGGGCGGAGGCGGAGGAGGCACGGGCGTGGCCTTGGGCGAGGCCTCCTTCTCAGGCAGGGTGGCGGCCGCCGCCACCTTCCCACCACCGGCCAGCCTCTCCGCCTCGTCCGCCGCCGCGGACGCCCGGGTAGCGGCGGCACGGGCGGCAGCGGCCGCGTCAGCAGCACTGGTGAACTCACCAGCAGCATGAGGAGCATTCGGCGGCGGCAGGGGCGCGGTGGCGGCGGGGTGCGTGGCCGCGCCTCCCTCCCCAACCACGCCCATCTCGCCCGCCACCGTCGCCTCATCCCAGGTCACCCCGTGCTCCGCCGCCACGGCTTGCAGGCACTCCAGCCGGGCTTGGGCGGGCGGGACCTCCACCGCCAGGGCCCGCGCCAGGGCCTCGTTGACGTGCCACTTGGCGCGCGTGCCGTCCTCGCCCGCTTCCGCCTCCCACTCCCGCCCAAACTTTTTGCGCAGCTGGCCCGAAATGGCCGGCAGCTCCGGCAGGTCTGCCCCCACCCGCACCGCCGCGTAAGCCAGGGAGGACACGCACTCCACCATGTCCGCCGGCACGCCGGCCTGCCGGGCGTCGACGCGCTCGATGACGGCCGCCCGCACGCCCAGCAGCTCGCAGTGCAGTTCCAGAATGTCGTACGCCGCCAGCATGGCCGTGTCCCGCAGGACGGCCTCCACGCGGATACGGGCGGACTCGGTCTTGCCGGCCCGCAGGAGGTCCGCGATCTCGCGGCGGGCGGCTGCGATGTGATGGGAAGGGGAGGTAGTGGAGATGTGAGGATGGATGGGAAGATGGATGAGACTGCTCTTCAATTTCCTTGCATTTACCTTTCAGGCGGATGGTGCGCTTGTTGCGGAGGAGGCGGATGCGGGAGACGGCCAAGTCGCACTGGGTCTTGCTGTGGAAGTGTGGTAGGGAGAGAGTGGGCCGGTCCCAGGCGTAGAGGTGGATGGGGAGAGGAAGGTTGAGGGAAAGCTGGTGGTCGAGAGCGCGAGCGTTGTTATAATTGTGTTGCGTCTGCGCTGGCTCCACCGAGGCTCCCACTTTTTCGGGCCGGTGCATGCGTCTGGAAAGTCTTCGCCATGCCTGGGGCGTGTCGGCTGGGCGCGCGCGGTGCCGAATGCGCAGACAGGACCCATAAACAAACAAAAAACACCACAAGTTTGCGCTCTGCTGCGCCTTCACGTCGCCGCCCACGCTTCCACTTCTACATGCGCCCGCATACACACGACAGCATGACATACGCACCACTTGCTGCCCTTGAAGCGGAGGAATCCAAACATGGTGCGTGGGAAAGAGGAGTAGAGAAGGGGAGTAGAGAGTGCAGCGCGTACGCAACTGTGAAAAGAGATGCCAACCACTCTCTTTTCTCTTTTCTCTGCCATGCCCGTCTCAGGCAGAAACCAATAAACCAATTACACTCTCGCATTCACGCAACGCCCCCCCCCCCCCCACACACACACACACACAGCCCCTCTCCGTGTTAGCACAAGGACAACAAAAGAATGGGTCAAAAATGGAATTCAAAATACCGATGCAAATAAATAAAATACCTCTCCTTCATTCCTCCTCAACCCACCCATAATCGGGCTCGTTCCAGCAGCGCGGCTCCACGCCCGTCAGCGCGTGCACCGCCTTCTCCAACCCCCTGAAGAAGCCCACCCTGTCCAGCAGGCCGTTCCAGGCGCCGGACACGATGCAGTAGTTGCCCTCAAAGGGCGCCCGGTGGTGGGCACCGTGCGCTTTGGCCGAGACCAGCAGGCCGGCCGCCTGGAGCTTGCGGACGGGGCCGGGGACCGTGGACGGCTTGCCGTGCGCCCAGGCGTGGAATTGCTGGGAGAGGGCGGCGCAGGCGATGAGGGTGGCGAAGAAGGCGGACGCGGCGGGCGGGGCGGAGGCGGGGACGGCCACGAGCCAGGCCGCGCTTGCCAGGGCGGCCGGCTTGAAGGTCGTGTGGCAGTTGTTGGCGAACTCGCGCTCCGTGATCGTCCAGGGCCGCTGGTGGTGGCCCTGGAATGCCGCGATCTGGGGGCCCAGGCCGGGGGTGGAGCCGTCGCCATAGTTGTCCACGATCCAGTGGTAGATGCCGGTGCCGAAGTCTGGGAATGAGAGAAAGAGAATGGTGTGCGATGATCGAGATGTCCCCAAAACAATCGAGAGGTCTGGCGCGCGCCGCGCGTGAGTGTTTTTTGTCTGCCCCCATTCTCACCTGCCGCGTAATAGCCCGCCACCGTCGCCGCCGCCACGCCAACGGCATCCAGGCCGCCATCCACGCCGCCCAGGGCGCGCGCATACACGGCCGCCAGAGCGATGCTGCCTGCGCACACGAGGGCACGGTGCTCGTTGGTCGAAGTGAAGCCTGCCGGTCTTTCCTCGCCCGCATCCAAGGGCGTCGCACGCTCGCCGGACTCCAGCGGCAGGGCCCGCGCCGCCGCCACGGGCGCATCAAACGCACGCTCTAGGGCAGGCACATCGACATGGGCGGAGACAGGGGTCGGCGCGGCGGGGGCGGCGGCGGGGGGCGCAGCGCAGAGGAGCGGGGAGGCGCTGCTCGCGCCAGTCGATGCGGAAAGCGAGGACGGTGGGCGGGAGCGGGCCGGGCCCGGGGTAGAGGGCGGGCCGGCCAGGCACCGGGTTGGCGTCAGAATGCGCTGCATGTGGAGTTAATCGAGGAGGGGTGGATGTCGGGGTGTCAGGGCGTGCCGGAAAGCAGAGAGGCAGCGCCCTGATTTCGCGTGTGTGGCACGAGGAGCACTCTCGATTTTTGCCAAAAGATATGGCCGCACGCCGCGGGACCGCGCCCGGCCGCGTCCGCGTCCAATCTACCAGGCCGCTCCGACCACCACACCCACCTGCGCCGCGCCGCCTCGCCGCTGCCACCACCTCCCAACCACCCGCCCGCTGGCACGTATTTCTGACGACGACCCCGCTCGACGGTGCGGCCCTCCTCGCCCCCTTCGCCGACGCCGCCGCCGCCCTGGGCGTGCCCGCCGTGGCGGCCCTGGCAGCCCCGCACGCCGTCGTCGTGTTGGGGTGCATAGGAGGAGACGCCACCGGCGCCGCGCACGCTTTTGACTTTCTTCCCGCGGCCCCGCGCGCCCCGTCGACCGCTGTCGCGCTCGCGGCCGGCCGGACCGTCCCAGGCGTCGGCCGGGCCCGCACCCTGCCGGCCGGCATCCCGCGGGCACGGTGCGTGGAGGTCGGCCCCGTGTGCGACCGGGTCGCGGCGGACCCGGTGGGCGCGGCGACGGCGGTGGTGGACGGGTGGGCAGGCGCCGACCTCGCGGTCGGCCGCTGGGACTGCGCGTCGGCAGCCGTCGAGCTCGCGGCCCTCCTGGCGGGCGTGGAGGAGGGCGCGGTGGTGGCCGCGCTCGCCCGGTGTGCGAGCACCCCCGCCACACCGCCGCGTCTCCGTGCGTGACGTTTTCGAGAGGAATCAAGGAGAAGCACGCCTAGATTACACAGGGGGGGTTTAAAAAAAAAATGCCATTTTTTTCTGTCAGTCCGAAGGGCCCCTTGTTAGTGTTTCCATTCCTCGGAGCCGCCTGCTCCACAGAGCAGGATATCGATAGAGCGCAAAACAAACAAAGGCGGGGGTGGGACTCTAATCTCAAGCAGAAAAAGCAAAGCAAAGAAAAAACAGCGCAGCGAAGGTTGGGCTGGGGGAAAAAGGGCCGGGGAGAAATCAGGAGCAGGAGGACGTAGAAAGGCGTGAAAACTCACGCATGGAGAAGAAAAAAGGCTTGAAAGTCAAAAGGGAGGGGGGGAGGGGGGGGGGGGGGGCACACACAACACACACACACACGCACGGGGACAGGGAGGCGAGGAGGTTACGACACAGGATTAAAAAGAAAAGAAAAAAAAGGGGGGGCCACCCATAACCCCACTTGCCCCTCCTTTTCACGCGACCGGCCACGCGCCCGCCCGGGGCGACGCCGCCACGCCCACCCCACCCGACACCGCCCCGCACGCCGCCCCGCCCGGGGACGCGGCCTGGCGGGGCAGGTAGGCGGGGGCGGCGGCGGCGGCGGCGGCGGCGGCCGCCGCGGCCGCCCGCCGCCGCGTCGGCCGCCCGCCCGACCCGGGCGCGGCCGGCCCGGGCGACGCCGCCATCGCGGCCACGCCCATCATCGAGGACGGGTGCCCAGCCTCGCCCGGCGGCAGGTGGGAGGGCGAGGCGGACGCAGCGCCCGCAGCGCCAGGGCTAGCAGGCACGCCGTCGCCGTGCGTGCCGTGCATTCCATGCGCGGTGAGGTGGGCGGCCGCCGCCGCCGCCGCCGCCTGGTGGGGGTGGGGGTCGTGGTCATGGTGGTGGTGGTGCAGCCCCATCGCGTAGAGGACCTCCTCCGCGCCCGTAATGCGGAAGGGCGCGCCCCCAAAGTCGAAGGCGGCCGCCCGGGTGTCGGCCGCAATCTGCACTTCCACGGGCGCGTCCGGGCGGACGTGGATGAGGATAAAGGGGAGGGCGAGCGGGGTGGGCGCGCCCGCGTCACCGCCCGCCGCGCGCGCGCGCAAGGCGCCCGCCGGCGCGTCCGCGTGGGAGGCGACCAGGGCCCGGAAGGCGGCCGCCTGGCGGGCCAGCTCGCCCACGGACGCCGCGCCGCGCTCGACGGCCGCCCGCAGGCGGTCCCGCTCGGAGCGCAGGCGGGCCAGGGCGGGGGAGGGGCCGGCCGAGGCGGAGGCGGGCCCGGCCGCGCTGCCCACCCCGCCCACCAGGCCCGCCGTGCTGCCCGCCCCCGTCGGCAGGCCGACCCAGCGGATCGCTTTCTTGGCTTTCGTGATGGTGCCCAGGGCCATGAGCACGTTGAGGGCGTCATACACCCGGCGCCGGATGTTTTTTTCGTCCAGGGCGCCCAGGCCGGAACCGACCAGGCCCGCGGCCGCGAGGTCAGACACCAAGGCGTCCGCGACCTCGTTGTACGTGGTCGCGCCCGCCGCCTCCACCGCCGCGCACACTTTCAGGGAGAAGTGGCGCAGGCCCTTGCCGCTGTTGGCGGCGGCGGCGGCGGCGGCGGCGGCGGCGGCGGCGGCGGCGGCGGCGGCGGCGGCGGCGGCTTTGGGGCCGAGGGCGTCCGCACCGCGCTTGCGCCCCCCGCCGCCGCCGGCCACGACGGCCACTGTGGCCGTGGCGGTGCCCGCGCCCGCGGCGGCGGAGACCGCGGCGGCCGCCGCGGCCGCCGCCCGGGCGGCGTCCGCGGCGTCGCTGGCGTCCAGGGCGGCCCCCAGGGCGGCGTCGGCGAGGGCGCGGCCTGTGTGTGGTCAAGGGTGGGCGGACGAGGGCGTCGAGAGATTTTTGGCTAGCGCGAGGGCGGCGAGTGTGTCGTCTCTCTCCCACCACCTCTCCCCTGCAGCCGCCCACCCTGCACCCCCACCCCCATTGCCCACCCAAAATCTTACCGTGGGCCACCAGGACAGCCTCTGCTTCCTCGGCGGTCGGCGGGGCGGGCTCGTCCGCCCAGGCGGATTCTGTGGAGGGGAGAGGTTAAAAAGAGTTCAGTCTCAAAAGGAGGGAAACGCGGATATAATGTGAAAAAAAGGCCTCTCCACCTCTTTTCTCTCACCATGCATCCGGACTTCCGGCAGTTCCCCGTTCTGATCAATCATGCCGACGTCTGCGGCAAATTCGTACATGCCCTGGGGAAAGGTGGGGAGAAGAGGAGGAGGAGGAGAAGGAGAAGCGTGATGAGGAAAAATAAAGCGCACTCGCTCAGCCACTTGACTTGCAGGGCCCCTCAAAACTAAGGCCCTCTCATCCGATGGGCCGCCGATCGCGACCCGGCGACCATCCAGGTCGATGCCCAAATTGCTGGATGTGTCATAGGTGGGGATGGCAGGCGGCGACAAGGGCGTCCGTGGAGTCATGCGCTGCGGGGAGGCACTCACGCCGCCGCACTCGTGCGGGGGGGCGCCGCACTTTTGCCCGGGCGCCGGCCGCGCATGCACGCCGGCTGCGGGCGCCCCCGCCAGTAGTGAGGCCGGCCGACCCCCCTGATTCGCATGCCCAGGGCTCGCCCTCCTTTTACACGGCAAAAGGGCCCGCGCGGCGGGGGCGAGGCGAGGCAGGATGAGGGACTGGAGGCAGGGCGCGCCAAATCGGCGTCTCGCTATCCTCTCACTTTCTCTCCTCTCGTCCGCTCACCGTCTCGTGGATTGACCGCAGCAGGTCATCGTGCAGGGAGCCCTCCATTGGTGTGTATGTGGAGATGACAGAGGGGCGCGCGTGCGTGTGTGGTGTGCGTGGATGAATGGGCGTGCGCGTGTTCAGCCCCTTCTCACAGCTCCTCTCACTGTGAGGTGGGGTGAAGGGGTGGTGGAAACCGGCTTTTTCCTCGACGCGTGATCGTTTTTCCTCTTTCCCCAGGTCGCCTCAACCTGACCCGCACATTGATTGTCCTTTGTCACAGCACCCACCGCGCTACCGCTTCCGCGACGCCGCCCCCATCATTCGTCCCGCCCACCACCACCCCGCCCGCCGCGTCCACGGCCGCCGGCACCGCGTTCCCCATCGCCACCCCGCGCCCGACGCCCGACAGCATGCCCACATCGTTGCCGCCGTCGCCGACCGCGACGCAGTCGGCCGGCGCTATGCCCAGGTGCGCCAGGACGGCGGCCAGGCCCAGCCACTTGCCCGTCCCCGCGGGCACGACCTCCAGCATGTCGGCCACCGCCTGCACGGTCTCCGCGCCGGAGGGCGACGCGCCACCGCCACCGCCCGATAGCAGGAGGCCATCCCAGTGCGGGCGGACGGCGGCGGTGATGGTGGCCGGCGGGGCCAGGAAGATGAGCTTCAAGGGCGGCGCGTGGCCCGCGGCGCCCCCCACCCAGGCCGCGGCGTCGCCCTCGCCGCTCACCAGTGCATCCACTCCCACAATCGCCGCCCGGGGCTCGTGGTACACCGTGTGCAGGGCGTCCACCTCGGGGGACGCAAAGGGCGCCACGCACGCGTCGCCCGTGAAGGCGACGCAGGGCGTGCGCGTCGCGACCGCCCACCGCAGCGCGGCCGCGACGACGGCCGGCGGCAGGGCCGGGTGGGCCCCGCCCGGGCCGGCGGGCAGGCGCACGCCGCGGCGCCCATAGGATGCCAGGCCCTGCAGGAAGACGCCCGGGCGGGTGGGGCTGACAATGAAGTCGGTGTGGCGGGCGCACAGGCGCCCGCCCGCGCCCAGCGGGGCCGCCAGGCCGGCGGGCGCGAGCGCGGCCGCCGCCGCAGGGCGGGCTTTGCCGGTGGCGATGATGACGGCCACCCCCGCCGCGTCCGCCGCGATCGCCGCGGCCGCCCCGGCCGGGCAGGGGCTGGAATCGGAGCGCAGGAGGGTGCCGTCCAGGTCGAGGGCGAGGGCCCTGGCGCGCGGGGCGGGGGGTGCGCGGCGGCGGGGGGGGGGCGGCGGCGGCAGGGGGGGGGTTGGCGCCGGCGGGGCAGGAGGGGCGCGCGCGCCTCCTCCCCCCCCGCCCTCACCGTCACCACCAGGCCCAGCCGCACCAGCAGCGCCACCGCCGCCCACCGCCTCGATCAGGCCGGCCCCGCCCCACCCGCACTCCACCAGGGCCTCCGCCTCGGCGGCCGCCATGGCCCGGGCGTCCCCCTCCGTCACGCCTCCGCCGCCGCCCTCCCCGCCGCCGACCTCGTGGTCGAAGCCGACCAGGTGCAGGCAGCCGTGGAGGAGGAGGATGCGGACCTCGTCGGTGAGGGTGTGGCTGTGTGAGAAAAGAAAGTGAGAGACATTGTTGAGAGCGGGTGGTGGTGGGGTGGTGGTGGGGTGTGGGGGTGAGGAGGTGTGAGAGAGAGAGCCGGGCACACACACACACACACACCCAAAAACTCACCCGCGCGCCGCCGCCTGGCGGGCCGCCGTGTCCAAGGAAATGATGACGTCGCCCAGGACCCGGGGCGGCAGGGCGGTCGGGGCGGCGATGAAGGCGGTGGAGGGCGTGGGCGTGGGGAGGTCGCACGCACCACTTTCCTCCTCTCCTTCCTCCTCCTCCCCTCCCGTCATCATCGTCAGGTCCGCCCGAAGCGCCGCGGCGCCTGCACCAGCCCAGGGTGTGGCGGCACCGTCGCCGACATCGTCGTCTCCGCCCATGCCCATGCCGCCGCCGCCGCCCATGGGGAAGGAGAGCACGTCCGTCGGCCCGTCCTTCCCGCGCCACGCCCCGTTCAGGGCGGCCACCGCGGCGTCCCGGGCCAGGACGACGCTGACCTCCGCGCACCCCGGCTCGCACCCGGCCGGCCACCACCCGGCGGCGGTGGTGCGAGGCCGCGTCCGCCGCCCTGAGTGCGCGGCCTCCGCCCGTAGGGCCGCCGCCGCGGCGGCCGCGGCGTCGCCGCCGACGAGGGACTGGAAGGCGGCGGCCTCGGCCGGGGAGGTCGCGCCGACGGCGGGGTCCAAGGCCACGTCGGCGACGATGGAGAAGGGAGGGGGGGGAGCAGAGCTTGCGCTGCCGGTACCTGTGCTGCTGGTGGCCAGGCAGCGGGCGGCGGGGCGGTGCGGCGGCGGCGCGGCGGCGGGCCGGCCCGGGGCGAGGAGGCGGCGCGGGCAGGAGGAGGGTGGGAGCAGCGCTCTCGTCGTCGTCACCGTCGCCGCCGCCGGCACCGCCGCCGCCAGGCCTCGCCTCGGGAGCGGCAGCCCGCCCGCGCAGCGCTGCCCCGGCCAAGGACGCGACCACAGGAGACGTCGCATGCCCACCAGGCGGGCTGGGAGGGCGACGGCGCGGAGCATGGTGAGATGTGAACAGAAATGAAAAGAATGTGAGACAAAGGCGGGAGTGTGGTTTCCCCTTTCCCTCACTCTCGGAATAACTCCGTCGCGTGCCTGCCACCTACGTCCGCACGCGCGCGTGGACACGCACGCCTCTGATACGTCACCCACACGTCACCCACAAGTGCGTTGTGACGACACGCACCCACGAAAAATATGCTGGGCCGCGTCTGCCCGAGCGGGCTGCAACGGGCTGGGCGAGCGGCAGACCGAGTCGCCCGCCCGGTCGTGCGCCCCGTGGCTGCCGCCCCGCGCACAGCCGAGGGAGCTGAGAAGGCAGAGGAGGCGGCTGCCATGTCCAGCGGGCAGGTGAGGAGAGGGGCGTGGTCGGGGTGATGGCGCGGAAAGAGGAAAGGGTTTTTTGAGAGAAGAATCTTGCGCGGCGGCAGAAGAAAGGGGCGCTGCGAGACGCTCTGCGGTCCTGCCCAGCCCACGCTTCTATCCACTTTTTTTCCCACTGAGGGAGCTTTGATCCAGGCTCCACGCCTGGGTGGTGGATGGATGGGCGTGGGCGGGTTGAGGTGCCTGAAAAAGGGCGCGGGAAAGGGGGCGGGGGGGGGGGGGGGCAGCGCCGGACGCGGTCTCTCGGTCGGGCCCCTCCCCGACCGCTCCCGTGTTTTTGAACCCCTCTGCTGTGCCGTGTGGACGTTGTTGCGTCCCTCCATCGCCCGCCCGGGCGGGGGACAGCTGGACGGGCAACTCGCTGTCCCGACAGACGGGGCAATGCGTGCATGCGCGTGCCCGGGAGGAGAGCGCGCGCGCGCTAAGAGTCGCGCGTTTCCCCATGCCGGCCCAAAACGCCCCAGAGGCCACGGCAAGAGCAACCGCTCCTCCCTCAGCCTCTCACTTTTTTCTTTCCCCCTCCCCTCGCCCCCTCCTCCCTTCCCAGCCCTCCTCCCGCCGCCCCACCTCCGCCTCCTTCCGCGCCTTCCTGGACGCCGCCCCCGCCGCCGCCGCGTCCGTGGCGGCCAACGTGGTGCCGACGTCCCGCAGGCTGCGGGCCCTGGCCGAGAGGGGGGCGGGCAAGCTCGCGGCCGCTCGCGCGGCAGTGGCCACGGCGGCCGTCGGCGGCCCGCCCCTGCCCCGCCCCGCGGCGGCGGCCCCGAGCCCGCCCCGCCGCCCGCGGTCGGCCTCCCCCGACCCGGGCCCGCCCCGGGCGGCCGCCCCGCCCCTCATCCCCCGCTCCGCGACCACCACCAGCCTCATGCAGCGGGTGCGGCGGCGGGCGGGCGGGTGGGATGGGGGCGCCCCCCCCCGCGCGCGCGTGCCGCCTCCGCCGCCGCCCGTCGACCCCTCCCACCCCGTCCTCGCCCTGCTCGCCGCCCGCGCCCGGGCGGGCTCCACCCCCGGCGCCCGCACCGACGGCGCCCGCCTGGCCCTGGTTGTCGAGGGCGGCGGCATGCGGGGGGCGGTGTCCGCGGGCGGCCTGCAGGCGCTGCACGACCTGGGCCTGCGGTCGTGCTTTGACGCGGTCTACGGCTCGTCCGCGGGCGCCATCAACGCGACCTACTTCCTGTCCGGCCAGCGGGACGGCGTGGACGTGTACGCCCGCCACATCGCCAACGACCGGTTCTGCGACCTGCGGCGCCTGGTGAAGCGGCGGGGGGGGGGCAGTGCCGCGAGCAGCGTGCCGCCCGCTGAGGAGCTGCCGACCTCCTCCTCCTCCCCCACCTCCTCCCCCACTGCCACCGCCGCCGCCGCCGCTGCCGCCGCCGCCGCCGCCGCCGCCGCTGCTGCCGCCCCGCTCCCGCCCGCCCTGGACCTGGACTTCCTCCTCAAGGAGGTCATGGCCAACCCGGGCGGCGCCCACCCCCTGGACTGGGAGGCCGTGCTGGCGTCGGACGTGCCCCTCAAGGTCGTCGCGTCATGCGTCGACTCGCTCCAGCCCGTCGTCCTCGACGACTTTACCGACCCGGCCGACCTGGCCGCCTGCCTGCGCGCGTCCGCCAACGTGCCCGAAGTGGCGGGCGAGCCCGTCCTCCACCGGGGCCGGCGCCTGGTGGACGCGGCCGTCTTCGAGCCCGTCCCCTTCCGGGCGGCCATCAACGACGGCGCGACGCACGTCCTCACGCTCTGCACGCGGGGCCCGCCGGCCGGTCGGGTCGCCCGCCTGGTGGACGGCGTCCTCTCCCGGGTCGTCAAGCGGGCGGTCATGTCGCCGCCCTACATGAAGCCCGTCTGGGCGCGGGAGGTGGAGTACGTGGCGGCGTTCGGGCTGAACGATTTCGAGATGATGCAGCTCGCGCTCGACCACCCGGCCGCGGCGGTCCGCCCCGAGTTCGGGGGGGCGTCCCTCTACCCCATCTTCCCGGGCCCGGCCTCCCAGTACTCGCCCGTCTGCCTGGACGTGGACACCATCCTGGGCGGCATCGCGGAGGGGCGGGCCGCCGTGGAGAGGGTCCTGGTGGGCGTGCTGGGCGGGGAGGGAGGAGGGCCCGCTGGTGAGCAGCAGCGCGAGGTGGAGGAGGTGGTGTTGGCTTCGGACGGCGGCGCGGCGCAGGCCGCGGCCGCCTCGCCGGTTTGATAGCAGGGGCTGATGGGGCACGCACACAGCCTATTGTGAGAGACAGACAGGGAGAGACCGCGCGCCCGGGCGTGCGCGTGAATGAGAGAGAGAGAGAGAGAGGAGACAAAATGACAGCCCCAGCAGCCCGAGAGTTGAGAAAGAGAGAAAAATGGACAGCCCCTTGCCCGCCAGCCCTCCTTTCCGCGGCGAAGAATTCTTCGCACGTGATGAGAGAACGGGGAGAGAGAGAGAGAGTTGAGGTGTGCGGACGTGTGACCCTGACCGTGGAGAACGAGGGCAGGAGCACAGAAAAAAAATGGAGGTTCAGCAGATCTGCTTTCCTCACGCCCGCATTCTCCCGCCCTGAGAAAGAGAGAGACGCCCGCTTATCTGCGTTCAGCACACACACACACACACACATACCTCGCACGCATCGCACCCCGTCTGTGTGTTTGTGTGTGTATGCGAGGAACCGCGCACGCAAACTCCCTCATTCTTTGTTGAATGCGCCCCGCCGCCGCGCTCTTCCTCGCGTCTCTCGGCGACGCCCTCCTCCCCACCAAGGTCGCGGGTGTGTGGCGCAAGCCCGCCCTGTCCGGCCGAAAGGCTGCCGAGGCTGCGAAGGCGCTGCTAGCTGCGGAGGCACGGGAGGGAGGAGGGCAGGAAGCGGCCGCACCGCCTTCGACTAGGTGAAGCGAGGGGGTGAGAGAGAGAAAAGAGCACGCGGCCGCGACCCTCCCAACCCCCGACCTCCTCCCTTATTTTTTCAATCAATCGACGCTCACGCTCCGCGCGCGCGCTCTCTTACACACCCCTCTTCACAGTTACACGACCCAGCCCCCCTCTGACACCCCCTCGTCCCCAAACCCCTTCGGCTTCCGCCGCTTCAAGGGGCACAAGCACGACAGAGAAGCCGCAGCCCGGCGCGCGGCGACGGTGACCGCCCTCCTGTCCATGCCCCAGAAGATCGCGGAGCACCGAGCGGCCCGCCGCGCCATCGTCAGCGGCGCGTCCGCCATCGACCAGCTGCTGTCCCGGCCGAAAGAGCTGAGGTTGAAGGCCGGGCGAGGGGCGGTGCCGGGCCCGCCGAAAAAGTGAGCAATAATATGGAGGGTGAGCAAACCCCAAAACGCGCCCCGCCGCCGCCCCCCCTTTGGGGCGCCGTCGCTGCGGCGGGCGTGGCCGCGGGCGTCCATTTCACCCGCCTGCCGGGCGTGGTGGGAGGAGCGACCCTGCCTGCCCTCCCGCCTGGCCTGTCCGTCGTCCTGCACGCCCGCCTGGCCGGGCGCCTCGTGCCGACGGAGGGGGCTGGGGGGGGCGGAGGGATGCGGGTCGACCGGGTGAGCGTGGCCGCCCTGGACGGCCTCCTCTCCGCCGCCGACCGGGCAGCGCTGCTGGGCGCGCTGGTGTGCGAGGAGGAGGGAGGAGGGGGCGGGGAAGGGGGCGGGGTGGACCCGGACACGGCCTGCCTGGGCCCCGCCCCGCCCGCGGCGCTGTGGTCCCGGTCCGCGGCCGATTTCCCGGGCGGGCCGCGCTCCTGGGGCCTTACGGCGGCCACCGCCGCGCGCGTGGGTGGGGGTGGGGGTTGTGGGGGTGGGTGGGGGGGCGCACCGGCCTCCCCGTCTCCCTTGCGGCCAGCCCTGGCCACCTATGCGGCCCGCCTGGCGGCCCTGTTTCCCGGGTGTGACGTGTCCCTCATGCCCGCGGCGGACATGCAAGTGGACGGGGCAGGCGGGGGCGGGGGCGGCGCCGCCTGTTGTGAGGCTGTGATGGGCACGGCCGCGGTCGCCGCCGACGCCTTTGCCTTCCACACCGACGCGGACCCGGCCACCCTCCCGGCCCCCACCCCTTGGACGGCCGCCTATGGCCGGTACGCCAACCGGGACCGGGCCAAGCCCTGGCTGGTGACGGCGGTGCTGTGCCTGAACCCGGTGTGGGATGGCGCCGCCTGGGGTGGGGAGTTGCGGGTGGTGGACGAGGGCGGCGGCGGGGTGGGCGTCCTGGTGTGCCCGGCGCCCGGGCGCCTCATCCTCATGGACCAGGACGCGACGCACTGTGTCACGCCCCCGACGGCCGCGGCGCCTGCGCCCCGGTACGCGTTGGTGTGGAAGCTGGCCGTGTGCGGCAGGGATGGTGAGGCAGGAGCGGCAACGCCCCCGCCCTCATCCTTCAGCCTGGGCGGCTGCCTGGCGTCAGTTCCGGGGCTGGAAGTGCTGCCGCCCGCAGATTTGGGTGGGGCGGCGGCTCTGGCAGTGGCGGTGCGGAAGGCGGGGAGAGGGGAGTTCGGGTGAGTGGGAACAAAAAAAAAAAGCTTTCCGCATCGCACTCCATTTTTTTATGTCTCTCCGCCTCTTCCGCCCGCTCTCGTCCGTCCGCCTGATCCCCGCCCCCGCCCGCGCCTCCCCAGTCTCCCTTCGCTTCCTGACCACTTTCGCGTCTCAACCAACCATGGACGGAGGCGGCTTCCGTGGTGGAGGCGGCGGTGGCGGCGGCGGCGGCGGCGGCGGCGGCGGCGGCGGCGGCGGCTCGCGCCGCCGCGGCCGCGGTGGCTCCAACAACCAGCCCCGGGCCGCCGGCGCGCACGGCGCGGCCGCCCCGGCATCCGACACCATGGCGGGCGCCTTCGGGGCGGCCCCTCGGGCGGCGAACGGGGCCGCCGCGCCCCCGATCTCGTCGACCACGCTGGCGCACCTCACCCAAGTCCGGTTCGACTCCCTGCCCGTCTCCCCGCTCACCAAGCGGGCCCTCGCCGAGGTCCTGGGCTACGAGAACTGCACCCAGGTCCAGGCGGCCAGCCTGCCGCCCGCGCTGGCGGGCAAGGACGTGGTCGTCAAGGCGAAGACGGGCACGGGCAAGACCCTGGGCTTTTGCATCCCGGCCTTTGAGCGCCTGCTGGCGTCGCCGACCCCGCCTGGGCGGGTGGGCGCGCTCATCGTCTCCCCTACCCGCGAGCTGGCCGCCCAGATCGGGGTGGAGGCCGCCGCCCTGGCCACCTTCCACAAGTGGACGGTCCAGGTGGTGGTGGGCGGCACCAACGTCAAGGCGGACGTGGCCCGCCTGCGCGACCGCCCGCCCCACATCCTGGTGGCCACGCCCGGCCGCCTGAACGACCTGCTCTCCAACTTCGACATGCGGCCCGCCCTGTCGGCCCTGCGCGTGCTCGTCTTCGACGAGGCGGACCGCCTGCTGGACATGGGCTTCCGCCCCGCCATCGACGCGCTGTTGAAGGCGCTGCCCCCCAAGGACACGCGCCAGGCCATGCTCTTCTCCGCGACCTACCCCCGCGACATCGCGTCCCTGGTCCAGTACGCCCTGCGGCCGGGGGCGGAGCTGGTGGACACGGTGGGCGAGGACGCGGAGCAGACGGCGGCCCGGGTGGAGCAGACCTACCTGGTGTGCCCGATGGACCGGGCGGCGCCCGCGCTGTGGGCGGCCATCTCGGCGCACGCGGCGGCCGAGCCCGAGTTCAAGGTCATGGTCTTCTTCGTCACCGCCCGCATCACCCAATTCTATGCGGAGCTGTTCGGCGCGGCGGGCGCGCCCGTGCTGGAGATGCACTCCCGCAAATCCCAGCCCGCGCGCACCAAGGCCGCAGCCGCCTTCCGGGAGGGCACCCGCACCGTCATGTTCTCGTCCGACGTCTCCGCCCGTGGCGTGGACTACCCGGACGTGACCCTGGTCATCCAGGTGGGCCTGCCCTCCGAGAAAGCGCAGTACGTGCACCGGGTGGGCCGGACGGCCCGGGCGGGCAAGGCCGGCCGGGGCTTGCTGCTGCTGGAGGAGCACGAAGCCTTTTTCCTGCGCGACCTGACGGCCGGCGGGGACGTGCCCATCACCGCCGCCGTCGCCCAGCCGACGCCCGCCGAGGTGGAGGCGGGCGTGCCCGTCATCGCGGCCGCCCTGGCCCGCGTGCCGGCGGAGACCAAGGAGTCGGCCTACCGGACCTGGCTGGGCTTTTACAAGGGCTACCTGCGGGCGCTGCGGTGGGACCCCGCGACGCTCGTGGCCCAGGGCACGCGGTGGGCGGGCGTCATCGCCTGCCCGGTCCTGCCCCCGCCCGTCGAGAAGCAGACGGTCGGCAAGATGGGGCTGAAGGGCGTGCCGGGCCTGAACATCGTGCCCGGGCGGGCGGGCGGGGGTGGAGGGGGGCGGGGCGGGGGGGGCGGGTCGTTCGGCGGGCCGCCCCGGGCCGGCCCGCCCATGGGCGGCGGCGGCGGGCGGGGCCCCATCCAGCAGCCCCCGCCCGGGCACACTCAGTTCTCGGGGCATGCCCGGCCGGGCGGGGCTGGCAACGGTGGCGGCGCGGGCGGCGAGGGCGCCCGCAAGCGCCGCCGCGGCGGCGGGGGTGGGGGTGGGCGGGGCGGGGGCGGGGGTGGGGGCGGGGGGGGCGGGCGGGGTGGGGGGGGAGGCCGTGGCGGCGGCGGCGGCGGCGGCGGCGGCGGCGCCTATTAAACGCGACGACCCAGCGCGATTGCTTTTGTCCCCCATTTTTGTGCAATGGGGGTGGGTGGTGGTGGGGTGCGTGTGCGCGTGTTTGTGCGTGTGAAAAACGTGTTTTTTTGTGTGTGTGTGTGTGTGAAATCTCATCTCGTCTTTTTCTCCGTTTGTCTCTCCACAGGCCCTTCCTCTCTTTCTACTCCTTTCGGTTTCTCCCTCACCCCCCTACTGCTTCACCACCACCCACCGCAACAACCCCGCCATAAACACGGGCAGCGTGACCGCGGACCCCGCGTACGAGGCCAGTAGCAGGCGGGCCATGGCGCGCGGCTGGTTGCGCTCGCGCCCCGCGATCAGCACCAGGATCGCGGCCGCGGGCGTCGCCCACGCCAGGTGCGCGACGACGTCAAACAGCCCATCCAGGGGCTTGTAAAGGCCTGCGCGGCGGGCGACCGCCAGCACGGCGAGACCTAGGAGCGGCATGAGGATGAGGCGAGCAGCGGCGGTCGCCGCATAGACGCGCGCGGGCAGCAGGGGCGGGGCCGTGGGCGGGTCGTCGTCGCCCTCCCCGCCCTCACCGCCGCCCTCACCCTCAGCCTCGCCCGCCAGTTCGGCGCCGAGGCCGACCAGGATGACCGGTACCATGGCCTCTCCCAGGGTGGCCAGCGCAGCGGTCAGGGCGGCCAGCGGCGGGGCGGCGGCGGCGGGCGCGCCCGCCGGCGAGAACAGGGCCGCCTTCAGGGGCGGGCTGCACCCGACCGCTATGCCGGCGAGCGTCGCCGCGGACGGCGGGCGGGCGAGGCCGGACCCAAAAAAGCGCACGGTCGCCCAAGCGCGGGATAGGGGGCTGGTTGAGGTGGTCGCAGCTGGCGCCGCGGTCGTCGGCAGCCCCACACCCGAGGGCGTCCCGGCCAGGGCGGCCGCCCGGGCAGCAGCGGCTTTCGCGGGCGAGGCATGCCTGCTGGTCGACGCGGTGGTCGCCGGGGGGTACCCACCCCCTCCTCCTCCGCCTCCTCCTCCGCCTCGCTCCATGCCGTCCGCCGCCAGGGGCACCAACTCCGCGGCGGGCGGCGAGGAGGGCGGTAGGGCGGCCGCCGCCGCCCAGCCCGGCTCCCTATCCCTCCGGAGCAACGACTCAACCGCCAGCAGCTGGGCCAGCGTCGCCACCAGGACGGGCGTCATCACATACGCCGCACCCAGGGCCTCGCACGCATCCGAGCTGGCCGCGGCGGGGGAGTGCGGTGGAAGGAGGGCCGCCCGGGCGGCGGGGCCCCTGCACAGGCCGCCCGAGAGGACGAGCAACAGGTTGGCCACGTTCCCAAACCCGGCCGCCGCGATGACGTGCCCCGTCAAGGCCGCGGGGGGGCGCGCCACCGCTTGCGTGCCCCAGCCCACCGCCCAGCCCACGCCGATGGCCGCCCCCATGTTCCACAGCAGGGGCGACCAGGCGGCGAGGGAGGCCGCATCCGCCGCCCGGGCGAGCGAAGTGAAGCAGAGGGCCGGCATGAAAGCGTGGTAGGCGGTCTGGGCGAGCGTGTGGCGGCCGCGGGCGTCGAGGATGCCCTGCGTGGTGCAACAAGAGAGAGGATGAGGTGTGCGCCCGGGCCAGGCGAAAAGTTGAAGTAGAGAGGTCGAGGTCGAGAAAAACGCGCTCCCACCTTTCTCGCGAGGGCCGCCCCTGCGCCGCACAGCAAGCCAATCTCTGCGATGGCATTCAGGACGTCCCGGGTGATGGACGCCATGAGCGCGCGGCCTGCGCACGGCCTGCGTGAGCAGGTATAGTAAAAACACGCTGGCAATGCCAAAGGCTGTCCGCCGCTATGAGCAGACCCGACTGCACGCTCCCATTTCATTCCGCTTTTCGCAAACATGCTCGCCGCCCACCCCCTCCTCACCCCGCGCCTGGACCCGTCGGGCGATGGCGAGGGGGACTTAGATGGGGACACCCCTCCTCGCCTTGGGCATGAGCTTGGGCGGTGAGAAACTGAAGAGAGGAGAGGGTGCAACCGCGCGCGCGCTCGTCGTTGACCTCGCCTCCTCCCTCCCGTTCACAACGACACTCCAACACCACAACAGCCTCTACAAGCTGGCCCTGCCCATGTCCGCCGACCAGCTGCTCTCCTTCTCGGCCTCCGTCATCTCCTCGACCGTCGTGGCGGGGTTGGGCTCCTCCACGCTCGCGGCGCTCTTCCTGGGCCGGTCCCTGGTCAACATGACGGGCCTGTCCCCTGTCCTGGGGTCGGTCAGCGCGGTCGAAACCTTCTCCGGTGCCGCCCACGGCGTCGCCGAACGCTCCGGCGCCGGCGGCACCGGCACCACCACCAACGCCCGGGCGGCCTTGGGCTTGGTCCTCCAGCGCGCCCTCCTCGCCGCGGCCGCCATCTCCGCGGTCGCCGCCCTGCTCTGGGCGACCGTCGCCACCCCCATCCTGACCCGCCTCCTCGGCCAGCCGCCCGGCGTGTCGGCGGGGGCGGCGGCCTTTGCCGCCCGGTGGGCGCCCGCCCTGCTCCTGTGGGGCGTCTCCGAGGCCTGCCGCCGCACCGCCGTCGTCCAGGGTGGCGTTAAAGCGTGCGCGGCCGTCAGCCTGGTCGTCTGCCTGTCGGCCCGCCCCCTGACGGCGGGCCTGGTGGGCCTGGGACGCCGCCAGCCCTCTGCCCTCATCCCCTCCCCCCTGGCCGGCTCGGCGGCCGCCGACACGGCCATGGCCGCCCTGTCCGCGGCGGGCATGGCCGCCACGGTCGCCCTCATCGACGCCGGCCGGGCGCCAGGGGACCGGGCGTGGACGGGGTGGCACCTGAAAGCGGTCCTGGCGGACGGCCCCGCCTGGCGGGCACACGCCAGGGTCGCCCTGCCTGCGTCCGCGCTCGTCTGCCTCATCTGGTGGGCCGGCCAGGCGACCGTCCTCCTAGCCGGCGCACTGCCCCACCCGGCCACCAGCCTGGCCGCCGCGGGAGTCCTCCTGAACGTGCGGGCGGGGTCGTACATGGCGGCAGACGGCCTGGCCGGGGCGGCCGCGGTGCGGGTGGCGAACGACCTTGGGGCGGGCGCGCCCCGGGCGGCGGCTTTGGCGGCCGCCGCCGCCGCCGTCTCTGGATTAGCCTTAGGCGCAACGCTCGGCGTCACTGCCGTCGCCTGTGTTGCCACCTGGGCGCCCGCCCTGTGCCCGGCGGACGGGGCGTGCGTGGAGGTGGTAGCGTCCGCGGCGCCCATGCTGGCCTTGGCCATGTCGGCTGAGGCGGCGGGCGGCGCCCTGGCGGGCGGCCTGCGCGGGTGCGGCCGCCAAAAGACTGCGGCGGGCATTGCCCTGGTCGGCGGGTGGGCCGTCGGCGTGCCCCTTCAAGCGTGGCTGGCGCTGCGCGGGGTGCCAGGCGGCGGCAGCCCTGCCTGGCTGGGCCCCGGCGTGCCCGGCCTGGTGGCCGGGTCGGCCCTGGCGAGCGCGGCGCAGGCGCTCGCCCTGTGCGTGGCCATCAGGAGGCTGGACTGGGAGAGGGAAGCCTCGCGGGCTGGGGCGAGCGTGTGGCGGGCACGCGGCGGAGGCCACGGGTCGGCGGCGGCAGCGGCGGATGGATGAAATTTTTTTCTGGCCGAGAATCAGAAGGAGAGGTCGGGCTGAGAAGAGGAGATCATTCACTTTTTTGTTTTAGATTTAAAAAAAAAAACGCGCCCAGTTAAAACCCCACGCACACAATGACTGCCATGCCCAGGACGCCGCCCGTGGCGTCGCCCAGGCCTGCTGGTGGTGTGGCATTACCGCGGCGGGCCATGCTGGCAGCGGGGCCAGCGATCGCGCTGGCGTCAGCGCGCACGCCAGTCGCCGCCGCGCCCGCTGGGCCGCCTCCTCTGTCCGCCGCCGCGCCCGCTGGGCCGCCTCCTCTGTCCGCGCCCGACTGGGATTACTCCGCCCTGCACGGCCCTTCCCACTGGTCTGACCGGTTTCCGACCTGCGGGGACGGTCACTTCCAGGCGCCCATCAACCTGGACCCGCCCTTCACGCCCTTCGCCCCGCCCAAGGGCGAGCTGGTGCGCCCAGCGTACAGCGCGTGCCCCCTGGTCGCCCGCGACTCGGGCACGACCGCCAGATGGGAGGTGGGCGCGGTTGACGGCACCACAGTCAGGGCCCTGTCCTCCAAAGAAGCGGCCGCCATCGCCCCCGCCGGCGGCGTGCGCGTGGGTGACACGGTGTGGCCGCTCGCGCAGCTCCACTTCCACGCACCGGGCGAGGAGGCGGTCGGCGGGGCCCGCGCCCCGCTCGGCCTGCACCTCGTCCACGCCCGCCCGGCGGCCGGTCTGGGCACCGACGCGTCCGCCGCTGCGTGCGTCCTGGGCGGGTCCCTGGAGCCGCCCTCCAACATTGTGGTCACCATCCTGTTTGACGCCCCACCAGGCGGCCCAGACAACCCGGCCGTGGCAACCCTCTTCTCCTGCCTCCCAGCCATCAGGGAACAGAAGCGCGGGGTCGTGCTCCCGTCCTTCAATGCTGCCGACCTGCTGCCGCCCAGCGGGCGCATCGACCTCCCCTACGGCGGGGCGTGGGCGTACTCGGGCGGCCTGACCACGCCGCCCTGCTCGGAGGGCGTGCTCTTTGTCGTCGCGCGAGCGCGCCAGGCTGTGTCGCCCGCCCAGGCCGCCGCGCTAGGCGGGGTCGGCGGCTTCCCGCCCAACGCGCGCCCGCTGCAGCCCCGCCACGACCGGCCCGTCATTATTATCTAGGGGGAGGAGAGAGTCGGGGGTAAAATACAGAGAGGAGAAGTGTGCGCGCAAAAAAATCCACCCCCCTCTCACATATCTTTATAAAATTATATATATTATATTTTAGGAGGGGGGCGCCGGGTGGAAGAGGGGGCGCACCCGTGCGTGTGTGCGTGTGTGTGCGTGTAACCTGGTCTCCGCGCTAGCGCACGCGCTCTCTTTGCTTACAACACATTTGCTTAAAACACACACACACACTCCCATCACCACCATTCATCATCCGGCACCCCCTCGGGCGCCCCTCCAGCCGCCTTCTTGCCGACCAGCTTGTTGACCCCTTCACCCCCCCCACTCTCCGCCAGCGCCCGCACCTGGGCGATGTAGGTCAGCACCTCATTTCGGCCCGCGCCCGTCGCGGCGGACGTGGCCAGCATGGGCGGGGGCGGGCCGCCCAGGGCCTCGGAGAGCGCTGCAGCCAGGGCCGCCGCGTTGGCGGCCGTCCCGCTCACGCTGCGCGTGCCGTCCGCGTTCAGCTCC
>Ga0315287_10000371_pt1 | contig 38804 bp, 35 predicted proteins | sample YL17G11_0_MG_FD_205037 | JGI IMG/M metagenome (GOLD analysis project Ga0315287, IMG submission 205037) | Sediment microbial communities from Yellowstone Lake, YNP, Wyoming, USA - YL17G11_0 | ecosystem: Environmental > Aquatic > Freshwater > Lake > Sediment | place: USA: Wyoming | collected...
CCCTGAGATCTCTGTGCAGCCAATGGCTCCCACTCTGCTCGCCGAGCCAACCAGTGCGGTAGCATCGTGTGCAGAAGTGGCGGCCTACGGGACTCCAGAATCGGCCTACGGGACTCCGGAGGCAGCATTGCTCACCGAGTTGATCTTGGGATCGGGAGAGGATGCGGTCGATGTCGAGGCCGTGCTGGACAGCATTCCGGGCATGGTCGGTGGGCCGTCGGTGGGAGGTTTCTCCTGGCACACTCTCGAGCTCCCGATGCACTGCTGGCGTAAGGCATACTACAACCTCGTCATGGGTCTGCGTGCGAAGGGGCGACAGCTCGCCCTGGACTTCGGCTCCACCTATCATGCCTGCTGGGCCCTGTGGTACAACAGTGGCGGCCAGCGTCGGTATGATGAGCCCTGCGACGCCCTACGTCAGGCTGGAGCGCCGAAGCTGGCCGGCCTTGTCCAGCGACTGGTCTACACCGAGCTCTGCAAGTACGCCGTCGAGGAGGCCTCGGAGTGGGACATCCGCGGTGTCGAGACGAATGCTGTGTTCTGGGGTGAGCCGGAGCGGATCAATGGCAAGCTCGTCTACGTGCCCAACAGCTGCAGGCACGACATGCTGCTGGCGAAGAGAGCGCCAGGGGCGCCATGTGCTCCTCCAGGACCGGTGGCTTCTGGCATTCTTATTGTCGACAGAAAAACTGCAAGCGCCCTCACCTATGATCTTTCAAAGGGATATGGTTCTGACGGACAATTTCTAATGAATGCTTTGGTTTACACACGGTCGGATGAGGAGAAGGTCTTCGGGCCATTCGTCGGCATGGTCTTCTCCGTCGCTGTCAAGCACAAGGAGCCAGCTCCGGAGAAGAGCTACTTCCGCGTCGAGACCACGGTGGACGAGGTCGCTCTGGCTGAGTTCTACCGTGACTGCGTCAGGCCATACTCCATCGAGCTCTACCGTCGGCTCTCCATGCCGGAATACAGAAACGATCCGACCAAGTGGCCACGCAATCGTGCATCGTGCGTCGGTCGTTGGGGTTGCTGTACATACTTCGACATCTGCGACGGAGGCGAGAGCATCATCGACCTGCTGTTCCGTGTCGACAAGAAGGGCATCTTCGATCTGGAGAAGCTGGCCCCGCCGCCGGCAGAGATGAAACGGGCAGCGGCTGCGGCAGATCCAAAGAAGCAGGTGTCAGCCGTGGCAAGGAAGGACCGATCCGAGCAACGTAAACATCACAGTGCCAGCCTCATGTCCGCTCTGTGCACCGCCCTACTTGGCCTGGAGCACTTCAATCCAAAGCGCTTCCTCATCGTGAATCACACAAAGGCCAGTGTGCTCAAACAACTGTTCGAAGTGTTGAAGGGGATGTGGCCACTCGAGACCGCATTTCAGATGATGGGGGCTGATGGCGAAAGCTTCAACATCGCTGTCGTCGAGCGTGGTCTCTCTTGGACCATGCCGATCGATGGCAAGAAAGATATGCCGAAGGGGAAGATCAGCTGGAAGGCCGTGGCTGAGTCCATCTGCAAAGACTGGTGGAGCCTAGACAACCTCGACCCCAGAGGCAAATGAGCTACAGTCCGAAATTGCAAGCCCTGCTCGATTCGCTGAATCAGTATCAAATTGCAGCGGTGAACGTCGGCCCAGGCTTGGCTTGTGTATCCGGGGTACCAGGATCAGGCAAATCACGAGTGATTACAGCACGTATCGCACGTATGGCCGATGACGGATTGGACCCCCAGTATGTCCTGGCCATGACGTTCACACGTTCGGCAGCGGAGGTGATGAACTCCCGACTGAAGACTCTCGGCATCGAGTCGGCGCGGGTCGGTACGATTCACTCCGTCTGTCGACAGATCGTGGCAGCCGAGACGGACCTGATGTCCCATGGCACCGTCGATGAGAAAGACAAACTGAAGCTCGAGACGAAGAAGCTCCTCGCCGAGTACCGGAAGAACCGGTCGCTACCGCAATGGGGTGTCGACCTCGAGGGAGTACTGCGCTATATCGATGACTGCAAGGCCACCGGCTTGTGTCACGTGAGTGGCGATCCTTTTCTGTTGAATGACATCGCTGACCAACACCTGTTATCACGTGCACAACTCTGGTCCCAGACGGCTGGCGTGTCGCCCAAACTGCTGGTCAACCTCTTTGTGGATCTCGAACGCAAACGCGATGGGATGAATCTCTACTCATTTGATGACATGCTGCTTTGGTCCTGGATGAAACTCATTTCCGACCCAGAGGCTCGACTACGATGGCGTCAACGTTGGGCTGTTGTTATTGTTGATGAATCGCAAGATAGTCATCCTATTCAATGGGATGTAGCTCGATTGCTCGTCGGTCTCGATTCGTGCATCTCCTGTGTGAAAACATTATCGACGGCGCCCGTGACAGACAACGGCTTGCACAACCTGATGGTAGCCGGGGATGCATCACAATGCCACCCGCCCGGCACACTCGTTCTCGGGGGACGTCTCTTGCCCACACCGATCGAAGATTTGACCGAGGAGAGCATAGTGATGGGTTGGAGCCAAGCCAGTAGATGCTGCGCACAGCCTCGTTTCATGCGCATCTCACGGCGAGGCTACAGAGGCAGATTGCTAAGTGTCCATGCTGCCGACAGGATCGTGCGTGTCACACCGAATCACAAGTTCATCACAATGGATGCCTCCAGTGGCGAATTGGTTGAGCTACTGGCAGATGAGCTTGTGCCACAGCAAACATTTGTGCCATTACCGGAAGGTGCCAACAACTGGACACCGGTCACTGGTGTAGAATGGGAATGGTACGTCGGCCCAGTGTATTCTCTGGATGTAGAATATGATCATGCCTACGTGGCAGATGGTATTGTAGTCCTCAATTCAATCTACAAGTGGCGATCGGCTGAGCCAACCTTGTTCGTCGATTTTTCCAAGAATCCAGATGTGCAATCACTCGTGCTGCCATTGAACTACCGGTCGAATCAAACCATATGCTCGGTGTCGACTGGGATCGTCCGTGGCAAGCCGTGGCACATCGCCGGAGACATCATCTCGACACGGCAAATACTCCACCCGGATGCCATCAAGATCAAGGAATATGAAACGGTGGAGATGGAGGCGGAGGACGTCGTCCGTCAGTGCCGGGAGCTCGGAGTCGAGAATGGGCTTCGCTCAAGTGTCGTGCTGTCGAGGCTGAAGGTGGGTCTTGATCTGGTGGAGATCGCCTGCATTCGCCAGCGTGTGCCTTACATCAAGATGGCCTCGGGATCCTTCTTCGAGTCGAAGGAGGTTCGAGACATCCTTGGCTACCTGCGGGTGGCAGCGAACTACGATCCGGATGGTTCCTGGATGCGGCACATCATCAACAAGCCCTTCCGTTTCATCGGACTGCCCACCATTGCCAAGGCCACGGCCATGGCCGAGGCGCGAAACATGGCCCTGCTGGACTGCCTGTGCGAAGTGTCTGACGAGCTCCACTTCAGACAGCGGAAGGCTGTGCGTGAGCTGGCTCAGCTACTGCAGGACATGAACGCCCTCTCCGTGAAGGCTGATGCCCACGAGCTGGCCGTCTCCCAGGCGACACCCATGCCAGTTGCGAACCCACTCGAGTACACGTCGGCCCCCGAGAAGATGATCGGCATGGTGCTAGACCGGACAGGCTACGTGGAGGAGCTACGCCGCGAGGAAGGCCTCCTCGGCATGGACGAGTCCCGAGTAGCCGCCCTGGCTGCCTTGAAGCGCATGGCGAGCCTATTCAGCACTGCAGCACCGTTCCTGGCCTACGTGGACGCCCTCACGGTGGCCGTCCAGGAGGCCAAGCGAGCTGGCCTGCGGTTGAAGGAAGGCACGACGAAGGACGCTCTGACACTAAGTACAATACACAGAATAAAGGGCATGGAGGCTAACAATATTTTTCTTGTTGATGTAGCTCAAGGACGTTTCCCCTGTGCGAAGTCAACCGATCCGGATGAGGAGCTTCGTCTGCTCTATGTGGCAGTGACCCGAGCAGCCGACTTCTGTCAGGTGTCCTACGCTTCCGGTAGCAATGGGATCAAATCCTCGCACATTTCTCTCCTGGAGAGAGAACTGAAGATGGTCGTCAGGACATAGTTATGGACGAAAGTCTGCATAAATTAAATGACAGAGTGAGGGCAAAGAAGGCCTTACGTTCCAAAAACTACCTTTTTGAAAATCCAAAAATGGAGTCTACTATCTACGCAAGTTTAATCGACTTTCTCCCAATTTGGAAGTATCGTGCCAACTCTCTTTTGGAACGTACTAAATATCTGTTTTCTTTGAAATACACTCCTTTAAATATCATTGATTCCATGTAATGTGTGTTTGACCCTGTATAAGAAGGATGGAGCATATGGCAAACAAAAAACGGCTGGTCGAAGCCGGTGTATCCACAACATCGAGTAGTCATATCTTGATCCTCGGGCACAGCGAGGAGACGAGCCTCACGGGCCCGGCGAGACAGAAGAGGGTGAGGGAGGTTTTCGGACTCTCGAGCGAGGCCGTTGAGGGATAGAATGTCTAAAACCGATCGCCACCCGGAAACACGTCCCGATCCTCCTCCTCCTCCTTCTCCTCCGCTGGTGAGTACTGCTGGTCAAGGACCGTATCGCGGGTTGGAGGGGGAGACCTTCTCCTGTGAGTGGCAAGACATCGACCGTGGCTGCATCCGCCTGCGAGTCTACGGGGGTTGGCTGGTCCGGTACTCTGGCTACAACGCAGGTGGTCTGTGCTTTGTTCAAGATCACGACGGTCGCTGGGTTCTACGGGAGGATTGAGGCGCCTACCTACAGGATCCTCACCGTCGACGGGAGATCGCCGACAGGCGATCCGACAAGGCACGGGGGAAGCTCAGGGCGCTCCGCACACCTTCTTGCGCATGCGGGCAGGAAGGTTCGGACTCCAAGATGACAACAGAGGACAGGTAATATGGAACACAAGGTTTACAAGTACGGCCTGCATCCACCCACAGAGGGGGTGGAATTGGTTCTGCAACAGATGATGCTTGCCCATCGCTACCAGAACGAGCTCATTGCGATCGAATGCACCAGACGTGCTGCGGTGCGTGAGGTGTACAACACCTACCCGACCATCATCCCCTTGCAAGAGGAGATCAAACCGCTCGTGGCACGACTCAGTGAGGCCGGGAACACCATCAAGGCGCAACGGCAGCAGGACAAGGCCAACTCGGAAACGAATGAGCAGAAAGAACTGGTCAAGCAATTGAAGGCTGAGCTGAAGCCCCTTCGAGCACAGCTGAAGGAAGCAAGTCAAGCCTTGAAGAAGGACGTGGTAGCTCAAGCCAAGTTTGCTGCAGCCGAAGCGCTTTGCAAGCAGCAGCGGAAACTCGCTCGTGACAGTTGTGGGGTCTTCTGGGGCAGCTCTGCGATAAAGGTGGCTGCAGTGGACGCTGCACGGGACGCCACCTGGCTATGGCGTGATGGCGAGCCCAATGACCCACACTTCAAGCGCTGGGAAGGTTATGGTTCAGTCGCCGTGCAGCTGCAGCATGGATTATCAGTGGAAGACTTGCTTGCCGGCAAGGACCAGAGAGCACGGCTTGTCACAACAGAGCCACCTCCCGTTATCGTTCAGGACAGGCCAGGTCGTGGACCACGACCTGTTCTGAAGGATGACAGCAAACGGACAAAGAGGCGCCAACGGTACACGTTGTGGCTGCGTGTCAGCTCGGAAGGCCGCGCGCCCATCTGGGCGAAGTGGCACTGTCTCATGCATCGGTCGTTGCCAGAGGGTGCAGAGGTGACCTGGGCGAAGGTCATCAAGGAGCGCCTGGCTGGCAAAGACAGGTGGTCGCTGCATCTGACATTGCGAATCCCAGATTCAGAAACCGTCCAAGGTCATCCTTTCTGGGATGACGTCGAGTCCGTCAGCAAGAAGCAGAAGCCGACTGGTGTTGTAGCACTTGATCTCGGATGGCGACGGGTGGATGCTGGTCTCCGGGCTGCATATGCAATCGGAGATGATGGCACGCATTATGAGTTGATCCTTGGCCCGGAGATTGAGAAACGGCTGGATAGAATCGATGGTAAAGACGGACTCGAATCTATTCGCAAGAAGAACTTCAATGCGATGCAAGAATGGCTCGTCGCCTGGATGGCAGGCAATCCGGTGCCTGACAGTATCAAGGAGAGAGCGAAGACCTTGGCCAAGTGGGAATCACAGGCCAGACTCGCTGCGCTCACGTTGCTATGGCGTGACAATCGTTTCGACGGAGATGACGAGGTGTTCACCAGGTTGGAGGAATGGCGAAAGCAAGACAAGCATCTATGGTCGTGGGAAACTCATTTGCGCGATAAGGTATTGCGAAGACGAAAGCATCAATACCGGGAGTTCGCAGCCAAGCTTGCAAAGATATATGGCACGCTCATACTTGAGAATCTGGATCTGCGAGATTTCCAGAAGCGTGAAAAAACCAAGGATGGTAAGAAGACCGCAAAACCACCGAGAACGCAACAGAAGACGGTTTCACCCAGCGAGCTACGGCTGTGCCTGCTGAATGCCTTCTCCTCCAATTGTGGCCTGGCAGCATGGGTTGAGCCGGCCAATACAACCCTGACGTGTCATGCCTGCGGCCTAGTAGAGAAATGGGATACGGCGAAGGAACTGATTCATACCTGCTCCGGTTGCAAGACCCTATGGGACCAGGATGCCAACGCATGCCAGAACTTCTTGCACATGTTTTGCAAGTGGTGCGATGGCAGCCTGACAGTGGAATTGATAAGGGTCGAAGACTTCAGGGTTAAGGAGCTTCAAGAATCCAAGTGGGCAAAGCTTAATCGGAACCGCTCGAAAGACGATGGCTAAGTGGATGAAATCATTGCGTGACAGCTCAAAGAGAAACAACGCCCGTGCAGAGGCAGTGTATCTGCAACGACCTCCCTGCAGGCGCCACATGGCATCCCCAGCCCAGAAACAACGCCCGTGCAGAGGTAGTGTATCTGCAACCTGGAGGAGCGAGACAGAAACAACGCCCGTGCAGAGGCAGTGTATCTGCAACGCTTGGACAATCGCACGTGCGGAATGCGCCGAAAGTGAAGAAACAACGCCCGTGCAGAGGCAACGTATTTGCAACCCACCCCGACGACAGCAACGTCAGCACCAGCGCAGTGGAAACAACGCCCGTGCAGAGGTAGTGTATCTGCAACCTGGAGGAGGTCGATAGGTATCGATATACCCTTGGGAAACAACGCCCGTGTAGAGGCAGTGTATCTGCAACTGGTAGTCTGGTGGTGCCTGTGCTAGGCGGTCACAGTTGAAACAACGCCCGTGCAGAGGCAGTGTATCTGCAACTGGCAGGACCGTATCCTCGGGCAGAGCAGGACAACCGTCAGAAACAACGCCCGTGCAGAGGCAGTGTATCTGCAACCGCCACTATCCCTTGCTGCCTCGGGTCAAGGCCAATAGGGAAACAACGCCCGTGCAGAGGCAGTGTAGCTGCAATGCTGTCCAGCAGCTCCACAACCGGGGCCGCGAGTACGGAAACAACGCCCGTGCAGAGGAAACACGAGATTTGCCAATGCTATATGCATAAACATCACTCGCCCACCCTCCGGCCCTCAGGCTACATTCAGTCCAGTTCATAAGTCAATAGAAAAGACTCCACCAGGCAGCAAAAACACTTGATGTGGAAAGAAGCCCTCTACGAGACGCGAAGGGGGCACCAGTCCGGCGAAGGCGTGTCCCGCACCTTCTCGTAGAGCAAGCGGTGCGCTTCCTCGAATGCGAGCTTGCCATTTGGAAAGAGCTCACGGCGAACGGTGGCGATCGGCATGGTTCTGAGCTGTCCGTCATGATGACAGCGTAGAGCATACATGCCGTAGTCATCGCTCACAACGCTGTGTGCACATGAGCCGCATGAGCTCGGGAGCGGGCCGAGTGAGATGGTTACACCGCAGGTCGGGGTGGGAGTTGGGTCTTTCCCATTCGCTGTGTCATGGCATGAGCTGATCTGTTCTCTGCCAATCTCCGCCAGTTTTCTCGCCAGTGCAGACGCCGGCAGCTTTGCAAAGCCGTGCGTCGTCTCCAAGAGCCCCCTCGCTCGCTCGAAAACCCCAGCTACTTCCAGGTCGATGAGAGCCGGTATGAGAGTGTTGAAGAGGATACGAGCCTCTTCCTGCCCAGGTGGGTTAGTACTGTCGAGCCATTCGGAAACGGCTGACAGGTTCGAGACCTGTAGGCGCCTCGGATTCATCTACTCGCCCATCTGCTTGCCCATCTACTCGCCTGCGGCGCGTTTGGCTCGCTGCCACTGTGGTGTCTCATGATGCGAGTGGTAGATCTCGAGGAGCCTGCTGGCCAGCAGGAGCCCTCTGAGTTTCACCGGGAGGCAAGCTTCAACGCTGATAGGAATTCCTGGTACGAGTAGTCTAAGACGGTGCAGGAAGTTTTCACAGAACTGCCTGAACTCCGGATCCCTCTTCAGTTCCAGTTGGGCAAAGTTCACCGTCGATTGGTGGGTCAGCAAGGTCTGCCCCCGATGGCTCCACGTTGATCATGTCGTACTGGCGGAGCTCACTTTCCTCATACTTTACCATAATTGCAGCCGCGTCAACAATACTTAGTGGCACCAGCGGTCGCCATGCGGGCACCTTCTTGCTACGCGAACCGTCTGTTCCAAAAGCACGTTTAACTTCGCCATCTTTCACGATCATCCCCTCCTTCTCTAGATCCGCGAGCGCCTCCACGATTCTTTCCTGACGCACTCCAATCATCTCCGCCAGCATCAGGTTCGTCATCGGCTGATCAGAAGAGCGAAGCGCTGAATAGAGCTTGCTTTTGAAATACCCTCTGACAACGGCCGAGGCGTCCTTTCCATCGAAATACACAAAGGTTGTATGATTCAGTGCCTTGTCTATGATTGGCACCGCCGAGAACATGTGCCCCTTCGGTCCATTCCGCTGCTTCAAACTCTCCAGTGTTATGATCTCCGTTGGCTCCGGCAGGCCGAGCTTCTTCTTGCTCAGCTTGACATGAAGCACTGCATCCGCCCACCCGTACCAAGCAGAGCTTCCACGCAGCGATGCACGATTGCTCTTGCTGTTCTTGTCCCCCCCTGGCACTTTCGTCTGATGATGAATGATGAGGAACGCGCACTTGTACTCGTCGATCAGTCTGTCGACGGTGCGTCGAAGTGCCTTCGTCTCCTTACTGGAGTTCTCATCTCCCGAGAAGAAACTGTCGAGGGGATCTAACACCACCAGCATTGGTTTGTGCTTCTTGATCAACCCTTCGAGCTCGATGATATCGGTCGCATCGTCGAGGCCGAACGGTTGCTGACATATGTAGAGAGGCATGTCGAAGGGATTGACTCCATGTGCTCTGATGTGCGATAGCAGTCGGTCCCTATTGTCAAAGATAGATCCCTCCGTCGAATTCAGAAAGACCGGTCCATGCTGCAGCACGTCTATCTGTCGCAACAGGCGCCCACCAGATGCAATCGCAACGCATAAGTCAAATGATATTGCAGACTTGTAACTGCCGCCTTCGCCGAACAGGAAGATGCGATTGCACTTCTGCATCATGTCCTTCACGATCCAACGGTTTGGATCTTCCTGCAGTGACAGCAGTTCGCGTGCAGAATATACTTGATGTTTTCTCGCCATAACCCCTCTTTGACTTTCACCCACTTGAGCATACCCCAATCAGTTTTGTCAAGCACGACGTGAAATCCTTATTGATGCTCGACATGTCCGTGGTAGGAATTCGTGCGAGTAGAATTCACACCGGATGCACATGGCTATTTCCTGTTGAGCGTCTGCTGACTTGCACGAAAGCACGTTTTACTTCTTGACTGCCTCCTTGTCGAGCTGATAGGACTGGCAACCGATGCGCCCCATCCCTCCCGACGCTCTCGAGGGTTCAATTGTATCGTGCCCAACAAAGTGGCGGGGGCGATGGAAGCTCGAGCACTGTCCATCGCAGACACAATTCGAGCTGCTGAAGCAGCATCCGGGCGTGGTGCCGGGGCAAAGCAAGAACCCCGAGGATTGCGGCTGGTTCGTGCCGCAATCATTGATCGACTCCGGTCGATATCCCGCCAATCTTGAAGACTTTCCCCCAGAACCAAACAACATCACACCATCTGGCCTTGTACTCAGAGACTATGAAACTCGTGCCGTCACCTTCTGCAGACAGGTTACATTGTATCGCGAAGGCTGCATCGTCGCCGCCGATCCCGGTTTAGGAAAAGAACAGCCAATTAGCACACCTGTGCTGACACCGACTGGTTATAGACCGATTGGAGATATGGCACCTGGTGATCTAGTCATTGGAGCCAGTGGGCGTCCAACCGTGGTGCGAGCTGTTTTCCCACAGGGCGTGAAACCGATTTACGAACTCGTATTCAGCGATGGCGCCACCGCTGCGTGTGGATTAGACCATCTGTGGGCAGTTCAAACGCTGAACGATCGCAAGCGAGGGCACGCCTTTCGCATCATGTCTTTGCGAGCGTTCAAGGATGACCTGACTCGCGGACGCGGTTTGAAACAAAGCTGGTATTTCGTACCGTTGACACAGCCTATAGTGTATTCGGATCGCACGGATGAATTGCCTATCGATCCTTACCTGTTAGGAGTGCTTCTCGGTGATGGCGGCTTCAGAGGGACCGATGTGACTCTGAGCAATCCGGAAAGCGACATTGTGCAACATGTTCGATCGGCGTGCGCCGGGTACGGAATACATCTTGGTCCGGGTTCCGATTCAATTTCGTATAGATTATCTGGAGTATCCGGAAGTCCTAATACCGTCAAACGTGCCATTGAATCCCTTGGTCTGTGGGGCTTGTATTCAGAGGAAAAGTTTGTTCCATCCATGTACCTCTTGGCGAGTCCACAAGCGCGCCTGGAGGTGCTACGTGGGCTAATGGATACCGATGGGACAATCACGCCAGATGGGCACACATTGCAGTTCGGCACGAGTTCGCCACGGCTTTGCGCCGATGCGACGAACCTGATACGTAGCCTAGGAGGCATAGCCCGTGTGAGCGACCGTATACCGCATTTTTCATACCGGGGGGAGTACAGAACGGGACTGCGTGCATATGTGGTATCGATGAGAATGCCATCTGGACTCGTTCCTTTTTCTTCGGAAAAGCATCACGCGAAATGGATTCCAAATAGCAAGTATCAGCCATCCAGGGCAATACGATCAGTGGAACCGCATGGAGAAGAAGAGTGCGTGTGCATTAACGTCTCAGCCCCTGACGGGTTGTATGTGACAGACAACTTTGTAGTGACGCATAATTCTATGATATCATTGCATTCTTTACACCTGGATGGGTATTTGAACAGACCGGGATTGGTCATCGGGCCGAACATCGCCAAGGGTGTTTGGTGCGACAAGGATTCTGATGCCTTCAGGCATTATGGTCTGACCATCCTTCCACTGGAAAAGGTGAAAGGCCTTGACGTTGATGTGTTGAGCAGACATACAACGTTCTTCATTCATCACGAACTGCTCGATGCATGGCAGGGTTGGATATTCGCAAAGTTGTCTCCCACCTGGCTCATTATAGATGAAATACACCTGCTGGCCAATCGAAAAGCACAGCGCTCGAATGCTGGCATGCAGATCACCCTGGCCGCCAGTATTGAACGACGATATGGATTGACTGGCACCCCAATACCAAACGAGCGTCTGGAGTTGTGGCATCAACTAGCCATGGTCCAACCACGACAATGGTCCGCAACCTCGTTTTCCTTTGGTGTTCGCTACTGTAACGGCCACAGGACCGAGGTTGAGGCTGGAGGAGTCGGCGGCCACTGGGTTTTCGACGGTGAATCCAACGACATGGAGCTCAAGGCCAGATTAGCTGGAACATTCCTTCGATTCACCACGGAGGAAGTGCAACATGAGCTTCCGCCGATGGAGCGACATGTTGTTGAAGCGGTATGCCATGATGAGGCCTTGCAAGAGGAGTACTCCTTTGCCCAACGAGACATAGTCAAGTACCTGCGCCATCGCAACAAGAACGTCGAAGAGGAAACTGAGACTATTTCCATCGGTGGTACGACCATCAAGCTGAAGAAGGTCGAACGCAAACCAAAAGCAGTGAGGTTGGTTTGCATCTCCACGCTGATCGGCTTGCTGTCGAAGATGAAACAGGAGCCAGCACTACAGGCTGTGGATGAGATCATGCACCACCACAATAGGTTGGTGGTCTTCACGCTTCGCGTCGCAACGGCGGAGTGGATTTTCAACAGCTTGGCTGACCGACTGGCTGCTGGTCAGACCGTCGGTGGCAAGTGTCCAGATCTATTCGGCCCGGTGCACGGCGAGATGCACATGGACGAGCGGAAGGCATTGGCAGCCAATTTTGCAGAGGCGCAGAGCGGGATCTACATCGCCACGATGGGCTCGGCTGGAACTTCCATCAACTCGTTGTCCACGGCCTCATCCGCGTTGCTGGTCGACCTGCACTGGAACACGGCCATCCTCCGTCAGGCAGAGAAGCGAGTGCATCGTGATGGCTCCAGGGCTTCGCACGTTGACATCTACTACCTCGTGCTACGTGGCACGGTGGACGATCTGTTCATGGAGAAGTTGCGCGAGAAGGCAGAGCGCGCTGTGAGCCTCGCCGAACGTGACACATCAGGCGTGTCGCTGGTGCGAGATCTGTCGCCGGCCAATTCAGGTCCGGTTGACGTTGACCTACTCTGCGAACGCCTGATGGACATGGATTGAGTGTTATGTGTGACATTCGTGGGCCACCTTGAGTTGAAACTGGCGTAGTAGCACTGTAGACAATAGCGTCAATCCAATAACCCAACTGGAGCTGAGCATGTTGCATCTGCAACAGGAGGTATTCTATGGCCATGCAGCCCCAGATCTACAATGACCCAGATTTGCATGTGCCAGGAGAACGTCAGAGTCAGGGAGTGACAGTCTTCCTGTTCGGCGCGGTTGGCACATGGAAGACGACATGGGCTGGTCAGTGGCCAAAACCGATCTTCCTGAGTGTTGGCGTGGAAGGCGGGGACGACGCACTGGCACAACTTCCGGCGCTCTACGGGCTACCGGTCCCGAGAGTGTACAGCATCACTTCACCAAAGATGATGGTGGAGAAGGTGAAACAGATCGCTCGCGACCACCAGGCAATGGATGTCAACACGGTCGTCGTCGATTCGATCACGTATTACGTGGACATGTGGGTTGCAGCGCTGATGAGCGGACGCTATGCAGACCCCAAGATTCGGGAGAAGATCGAGAAGGCAGGTGGAGAAGCCACGAATCTGACGATGCGCGACTGGGGCCTGTTGGCCATGCACATCAGAGATCTGGCGATGATGCTCCACAAGACACCGCTCAACATCATCTGGACGTCACTCGAAAAGGAGATGAAAGAACAAAACGACGAAATGGGTAAAAGCAGAGTGGTAGCAGTAGAACCGTACATCAGGGGCGAGTCGTACATCAAACTGCCAGGCCTGTGCAAGATGATCATCCATGCGTACAAGGAGCTGCGTCCGGATCCGAATGTCCCGGGGCGTATGCTCGCGCATCCGATCTATTACACGTCGCCCAACTATCTGACGAAGATAGTGCGGCACAAGTACGGCAACGCGTTTCCCGAGGGAAGGCTCATCGATCCACAATGGGGCGATGTTCCAACTTTCAGTGCAATCTGGAACAGCATCGGTCGGTTCGTCTATGTCACACAGTGAGCTCCGACCACAACCAGCAGTAAAACAGGAGAGAAGCATGTCCGAAGAGTATCTGCCTATCAATCTGATGAACGTCACGGCGGCATCAAGTGGCTTCGACTATCCGAACGGGAAGTACCTGTTCGAGGTCATCGACTCGGAGGTCAAGACCAACACGGACGGCGAAGGCAAGCGCCTGGTGACAGACAACGTCATCCTCATGGGCCCTGGTGCCGGCAACACGCAGTTCCAGAATCAGAAGATGCCCGGCAGCTACCAGCTGTCAGACAAAGGGGCGCAGTTCTTGAAGCGCTTCTTCCTCGTGTGCGGTATCACCGAGGAGTTCATTCAGGCCAACGGTGGGAATGTCAACAAAGAGTGGTTGAAGAAGCGCCAGTTCGTGGGTACCATCGGTAAGAACAAGGAGGGCTACTGTAACATCAACAACGAGAGGCCGGCCTCGGAATGGAACAAGCTTGAGGTGCCCAGGACCGCCGCACCGACGGCGTCTGGTCCACCTTCGAGCCTGTTGCAGCCCAACCCGGCAGCACAGATGCCCACACCGATGTCCTACGTGCAGCCACCGATGATGATGCAACCGCCGATGCAGCAGCAACAGATGATGCAGCAGCCGCCGATGCCACAGCAGATGCAGCAGATGCAGCAGCCGCAGTACGCTCAGCAGCAGATGCAGCAGCCGCAGTACGTGCAGCAGCAACCGCAGCCGCAATATGCTCAACCCAGCATGCCAGCGCCGCAGGCCTTGCCGACGCCGCAGATGCCCCCACAGCAGATGGGTGTATTCCCGGCTCCGGTACCTCCTCCGGGTAGCGTTGGACAGAGGTAGACACTCGAAACCAAAGTGGGCGGCTTGGGCAAACATGGGGCGCATCAACCCTACCGGTTCAAGCCGCCTGCTTTATCTTCACGGACAGAAAAAATGGCAGACCTAGAAGTGAAATGCAGTGATTGTGAAGAAGTATTCGTCGTGACAGATGGCGAGCAACAGTTCCTCCGTGAGACATTCGGTGAAACGTTCTCGGCACCAAAACGTTGCAAGGCATGTCGGCAAAAACGCAAGGCGGCGAAAGGACAGCCAAGAGAGCAAGTACAGCAAGAACCACCACGGCCGTCAGAGGTGGGTAATACACGGAGAGAAGGAAAAGGGCGCAAGCGGCAGCGTAGGGATGAATAGTGCTCGGAGATGGTGGATATTATCACGGTCTGCTATCACAGCCGGACTGCGAGAATTGCCCCCTGCGTTATGACATAAAAGTAATGCCGGATGGGCCTATTCCAGCTCGTATAGCTTTTGTGGGAGAAGAACCTGGACTGACCGAACTCAGAGAAGGAAGAGGTTTTGTAGGCCAGTCTGGCCAGCTGCTTTGGTACATGGCTTCAGAGGTGGGCATCACTCGTGATATGGTATGGGTTTCCAACGCAGCGATTTGCCAGGCTAGAAAAATAAAGCTGCTCAACAAGGCTGAATTGCCTTTATTGAAAGTCAAGGCTGCGGCTGCTCAGTGCTGTAGAAGACGGTTACTGGAAGAACTGGCAATAGTAAATCCTACAGTGGTTGTGCCACTCGGCAATTGGGCGTTGTGGGCCATATCGGATATCCCCAATGCTCGTATCTACGCATACCGTGGGTCGAGGATGGAAATAAATTTGCGAGAACAGGCGTGGAAAATAGCCATGGGTTTGGCTAGGGCTCCCATGCGACATGTGAAGGAAGAGTAGTGACCTACGTCATTCCTGTGGTTCATCCTGCGGCATTGTTGAGAGGTGGTCATCCCATCTCCGACATCATACGCATGGACTTGGCCAAGGCTCTACGTCTGACAGCAGAGGCTCCACGTCAGCGAGAGAACCTGGTGATAGTGCACCCATCAAATCCGTTGGGTCTGACCCAAGTGGTGCGTATCGCACTGGCCTGGCTTGAACGCTGGCAGGACATGGGTGTCACGACGGCTGTTGATGTTGAGACGTCTTCACTGAACTTCTTCGCCTGTAAGCTCTATTCCATCGCGCTATCCGGAGAGGATGGTTGTGACACAGCAATTGCATTCACTTTGATGGACAAGAGAACATTGCCCTGGGACGCCGAGGTTGCAATGGTGACTGCAACCCGGGCACTGTTGGCGAATCCACGAGTGTCCAAACTCTTTCACAATGCACCATATGACTTTGCCGTGCTGCACCAGAAGAATATGCCTGTCATCGGTCCAATCGAGGACACACAGGCCTACGCGCACCTACGTCAGTGCGACATACCAAAAGACTTGGGTTTCATTGGCCAGACATTCCTGGATGTAGAGCCATGGAAGCTCAACCATGAAGGGAAGAAGCAAGCCTTCACGACTGATGCCATAGAGCTTCTTATCTACAACGCCAAGGATGCACTGAACACGATGAAACTGCGGCGGCCATTGCTTGAATCACTGGCCGGCCGCGGTTGCACACCAGCACTCCTTGAGTTTCAGAATGGCATGGCCCGGCTGGCTGCGCGCATGGAGCTCACAGGATTGCCGATCAACTTCGAGAAGCGTCGGGCGATGGGCAAGAAGCTTCTGGTGAAGCTTGAGGAGCTACGTGGACGCATGTGCTCCTATCTTAGCTGGCCTGATTTCAATCCGATGAACAAGAACCATGCGGTTCGCGCATTGTACGACAGGAAGTACTTAGGACTGATGCCAACTGCATGGACTCCCAAGACTAAGCAACCAAGTACCAAGTATGAACACATCATCGATCACATGGAGAATCCATTTGTAAAGTCATTCATAGACTATGTGGAGAATCATCACGTGCATGCAACACAATATCGAGAAGAACCAGAACACAAAGGAGATCCAAAAGCTGGTGCTTACACTAGAGCCGTACAGTTGGATGGACGACTGCATTATAAATGCAATCCAACTGGACAAAAAGGCTCTAGAGTCTCAACCGAACCCAATTGCTTATCGGCCGATACGGAATTGCTCACAGAATTTGGATGGTTGACATTCCCTGAGGCAGAAAACAGGAATGCATTGGCCATACAATACAATCCATCGACTGCGCAATCTGAGATCTCCAGCAGCACGCAGTATGTGCAGGGCGAGACTATGGAATGGATAGATGTGAAGACAGAGGCATTAACACTTCGCATGACGCCGAATCACAGAGTATTATTGCGACACAACCGCAAGGTGGACTACGCCCAGCAGCGTGTGGAGCGCACGGTCTGTGCCAATGACTTGCTAGGGGTAGTCCATGCTGGCAGCTCCATACCAAGTCGTGCCAGCAGTGGATTTGCTGGTGATGGTCTACAAATACCACCGGAGTATGTGTCCGTGATGTGCGCCTGCCAAGCTGATGGCTGGCTTCGCAAATATGGCAATGGAGAGGCCTGGGCTTTCTATTTATCTAAAATCAATAAAATAGAACGATTGGCTGCCGCATTGACTTCCTGTGGGGAAGAAGCGAGTTGGTATTCCACTTCACTAGGACGAAAGAAACGAATCGGAGGACGTAAGCCAGAGACAGCGTTCTATATCAGGGACTGCAAGCTCAAGTTATGGATCGATGAGCATTTGAAACCGAATAAAGAATTTGGACCCTGGTTGCTGCAATGGAGTACGGAATCACTGAAAAATTTCGTGAGTGAGGTTGGCCAATGGGATGGCAGAGCAAGTAGTGGAGACGAATATTCCACAACTAGCAAATGCAACGCCGACTGGGTGCAGGCTGCAGCCGTAATAAGTGGTGCCAAGGCAGGATCCGTGTATACATTCTTTGGCAACAAATCAAAATCTCCATGTTATCAAATAACATCTGGTTGGCCAAAATGCGAAATGGGCTTCGCCAGAAAACACGTAACGTCCACCACGCTGGAGCATGCTGAGCCAACATTTTGCGTCACAGTGCCAAGTGGCTATATCTTTGTCAGAAGGAATGGAAGAGCTTGCATTACTGGAAATTGTCAGAATCAAAGGGTCGCAGACAGAGAGTTCTTCGAGGCCCCTGAAGGCAGGGTTTTTATAGGCAGTGACAAGGCGGCTCTAGAGCTTAGATTGGCCGCATGTATGGCTGGTGTTAGAGAACTACTGGACGAAATGGCAAAACCATCTGGCGACCCGCACAGATTGGCCGCCATTAACATCTACGGAGATGCGTTTCTGGCGAAGACGAAGGAAGAACAGAAGAGGCTGCGCGATGCAGTGAAGACCACTGTCTACGCTTCATTGTATAGAGCGGGTGTCAAGACAGTGCATAAATCAATACGCAAGAAGAAGTTTCTGGATACCGCCCTGCGTGCAGCTCTGACACTGGAGGCTGTAGGACACATTTATCACAGTTTTTTTGGCAAATACGTGGAAATACCGATTTGGCATGATTTCAACTATGAGGTGGCACAACACCAGGGATACGTAGAGACACCGCCGTTCGGCAGACGTCGTTATTTTCCAGTGCAGCCACCTCCATATACTGAAGTAAGTAACTGGATAATTCAAACTGCCGGTTCTGATATAGTTGGATATCAAATGATCCAAATACAGGAAGAGCTAGACCATAGATTTCATGGAGACGCCAGCATTATTCTGCATGGACACGATGCACTCTACATAGAGTGTGCCGAAATGCATGCAGAGACGGTGAAGAAAATAGTGGAGAACATATTCGGCCACTACATTCTGGATGGACCGGCTGGTAAAGTAGATTTAACAGCTGACTGTAAGATAGCAAAAAATCTAAAGGAAGCCAAGTGAAAAACAAGGGAGATAAAATGCCAGGATTAGTTGTGCATGGAAAAGTGGTGCAAATACCAGGACTGAACATCAATAACTATAAAGATCATCCAGGCCTGTTGTTGAAGATGGGTGAGGACATGCGTCTTCGCAATACACGATGGGTTCGTGGCATCGTGTTGCACACAACAAAGGGCGAATGGCCACAGAAAGTATCGGAGGGACTCGGACCTAACACGAATGTTGAAGACAGAATTGCAAGGTTGTGGTCTACGGACCACCGACAGGCTGGAGCGCATCTATCTGTGGACTGGGATGGCTCCATTGGCTGCCACTGCGATCTTCGCCTACACGCCGCCTACCATGCTGGTGCGGTGAATGAGTACACCATTGGGATCGAAATGTATCAGGGGCCGAAGCCAGAGAATGCGCTCTACGAGAAGCAACTGGATGTCACCGTGAAGCTGGTCAACGAGCTGACGAGGCTGTTCGGCATCCAACGACAGGTACCGAACCTCCGACTCACGGGCGTGGTACCACGTCTGGCTGCAGGCGGAAAGGATTTCTGTGGGGTCTATGGACACCGCAACGTCACCACAGACAGGGGACGTGGAGATCCAGGAGATCACATCTTCACCCGGCTGTTGGAGGCTGGATACGAACAATGGGACATCGTCTCCGGGGAAGACTTGGCCATCTGGCGGCAACGACAGGCCGAATTGCTGGAGGTGGCACCAGAGAGTTGTGATGGAATACCTGGACCGCAGACCGTCGACGCACTACGGTTTGTCAACTACACCGACGGCCTTTGGGTGGCCGTCAAGGAGAAGGAGTGAATCTCATGCCAACCGTCGACAAGGCACCAAAAATTGTGAAGGAAGAGTTCCGCTGGCTGCTGGAGCTGAAGGACGGGCAACGCGTTTGGGCTGCTCTGACACCGTCTGGCTTCACCACGGACCACAGTTTCACGGCAGCCGAGCTCGACACGGTAAAGGCACTCGTGTTGGACAAGTTCGCACTGTCCGTCGCCGGCTTCTTGAATGCCATGCGCGAGGCAAAAGCTGTGGTTGAGGCAACTGCAAACAAGACCGAACAGTTCAAGGAGACGTCACATGAGCTGGATGGACAAGAAGGACAGCCTACAGGCTGAGCTGAGAGAGATTGACCCGGGTGTGGTCCTGATGAGCAAGGACGCCCCTTTTTGGCGTATGATGGGCTGGCTGGCGGCTCCTTTCACTGGCCGTGCAGGGTTTCGCAATGATTTTGCAACCTCCATCGGCACTCTTCAGGGCTATCCAACCGCCTGGGGTGAGAACACCGTGCGCAAGGTCGGTGTGCATGAGACCCGGCACACGCGTCAGCAGCGCATCTGTGGTTGGTTCATACCCGTCCTGGGCTGGTTGCCCTGGATAGCCCCCTGGGTTGGTCTTCCCCTCTTTTTTCTCATCTGGGGCCTGTTGCCATTCCCCATCTTCTTCGCTTGGGGACGATACAGATTGGAGCTCGATGCGACAGCAGCCAGCTGGAAGAATGAGTTGCAGCACGGCACATCTGTTGTCTATGTTCAGGCTCGCGTCAAGGGTTGGGCTGGCACCATCAGCTCCAGGGCGTATGGCTGGTCGATACCACGGCGATGGGCAGAATGGGGCGCCGTACGCAAGTTCAACCAGTTGGTCCGACAAATATCAAGTGGGAGTTAGACATGAGTCCATTTCAAGGTTTCATACCGCATAGGGTAGATCTGTTTGATAGGGCAATGAATAGCTTTCACTCCACGCTCACTGCTATTGGCAGTTACAAAAGCGCCATCACCAGCGCCATACAGAATCCTGGCGTGCTGGTTGACGACGCCGTTCTGCAAACTCTGTACGGTGAGTACTTGAAATGCCGTGGTGCACTTCTTATGGCTTTCCAGGGTGACATCCCATTCATGGATCAGCTATTCTCCGAGATCATGGCAGCAATCCAGACTACACAGGATCAAGAACCGCCGAGCGAACCAGTGCATCTTGGCGCCGAACTGTTTCAAGTGAATGATCCCGAAGAGAGAGAAGGAAAGAAAAGCAGGCCAAGCCCGACATCAAGACTGAACTACGACGGGATCAGCAATGCGGATTGCCTGGATGCGTTGCAGACCATTGACGAAACGCTCGATCTGCTTCCAACTTTACCGGATGCAGCTGCAGATTTCGCGGATAGTGTAGAACAGAAACTGACCAGCATGCGCGAAGGCATCATTGGCAAAGGACGGGCCACTGAAAAACAAATAATAGCCATAGAGAACATGCAACGTGGAGCTCTGAAGTGGACCGATCACAATGAGTATGATTGAGCGCTATGCCGACTAATCGCTACGACCATTACATAGATCAAATATTGGCTCCGGGAGGCCTGCTCGAGCGCTCTATGCGAGGGTATGAGGCCAGGCCTGGTCAGTTGCGTCTGGCACATGAGATAGACATCGCCATGTGCTTCGGAGAGCACATTATTGCAGAAGCTGAATGCGGTACGGGAAAGACTGCTGCTTACGGTGTACCAGCGATTGCACACGCCTGTTGCAACAAAATGCGTTGTGCGATTGTGACGGCGAACATTCAGCTTCAGGAGCAGTTGGTCAAGAAGGACCTTCCATTGCTTCATCGCATACTGCCGTTCAAGTTCGAATTCGCTCTACTCAAAGGCCGCAACAACTACGCGTGCCGAGACAGGTTCTGGCAGGGACAGACCGATGACTCCTTTGCCAAGATCAGAATGCATCTCGACGGAAGACAGCAACTGGATGCGGCGTTGGAGTGGATGCAAACGAGCTCCACCGGGGATAAATCCGAGTTGAGTCCGGAACCGGCGTTTGAGGTATGGAGCGCAATATCCACAGACAGCGACGAATGCAAGAGAAATCGTTGCACGTACAAGGACGAATGCTTTGCAAACGCTGCCAGGAACACGGCGCTACGGTCGCACATCATAGTGACCAACTACCACACTTTGTTCTCCTACATGAGACGGGATGACAATCCTCTGATGCTGCCGCATATGGTCCTCGATGAGGCACACGAAGTGGCCAGGATAGCCAGAGATTTTATGGGTTTCAAGTTCACGCAGTACTCCATCGGAAAGGTAACACGATGGCTGCAAGAACTCGGGAAGAGAGGTCTACCGTTGCGTGGTAGTTTGGAAGCAGCGAACACTGCATTCTTCGCGGCAAGTGGCAGAATGTTGGGTCAACTGAAACGAGAGGCTGCCAGGAGAAAGAAAGGTAGCGATTGCCGACTGACTGTGCCCAATTGGACCAAAGATCATCTACCTCTGATGGCCATACTGTCTGAATGCAAACAACTGGCTGCAGATCGCTTCAGCAGTCCTGATGCTGACCCGGCTTCCAGAATAGATGCCGAGCAGGCATTCAACAAGATTTCAGAAATACTGAAACAGCTGCACGGAGGCGTGGAACTGAATGACAATAACTCTGTATACTGGCTCGAGGAGACAGGCAAGCGCAAGAATGTTGCACTACAGGCCAAGCTGATAGACGTCAGTGCAATCCTACACGAGAGACTATTCAGGGCTACGCGGTCGATAACGCTTTCGTCAGCCACTCTCAGCGTTGACAAATCGTTCTCCTTCATCCAGCGAGAGCTCGGTGTGCCAGAGAATGCCAAGCAGTGCATCGTCACAAGTCCTTTCAATTTATACGAGCAGTCTCTGTTCGTCGTGCCGCCAGACTCTCCTTTGCCGCAAGATGAACGTCGATTTCAACAGGCCACGGCTGATGCTATAGAGCATGTCGCAACGGCTTGCGGAGGTCGCACACTTGGCCTTTTCACTTCCAACAAGAATCTGAGAGCTGTACGCGATCTACTGATCGCCAGGAATCTGCCTTACAGACTACTGGCACAGGACGGAGAGCTATCCCGAGCGGAGCTCTATCAGATCTTCAAGAGTGATGAGTCATCCATCTTGCTTGGTGTTGCCTCGTTCTGGACCGGCGTGGATGTACCGGGCGAAGCGCTCGTTGGCCTGGTGATCGATAAGCTACCATTCCCCAACCTCAACGATCCTTTCATCGATGCACTGGAAGAGAAGTGGAAGAAGGCAGCATTCAATCGTTACAGTCTGCCACACACCATTATCACATTGAAACAAGGCATTGGTCGATTGATCAGACGCAAGGACGACTACGGCGTGGTTGTACTGGTTGACAGTCGTGTGCTGCAGAAGAGATACGGCGTAATAGTGACACGCTCTCTTCCACCAATGCGTAGCACACCGCACATGACTGACATCGTTCCATTCATTGAGAAGCACAGAGCAGCGCGAGCGGCGCGGAGTGCGTAAGAAGTTGGCTGACGCTGCACAGAGAGCCAATTCCTGGCTACTGGCCTACAAAGACCTGGTGCTGGGCCTGGATTTGCCTTGGGCTGAACCGAATTGGACCACCAGCGACTTCGGAGAAGTGGTTCTGGAATGGTGGTTCGACACACGGAAGGCCACGCTTTACGTTTCTGGAAAGTCAATCGAGTATCTCTGCTCGGACGACAGCTGGATGGACGATGGAGCGGTTCGAGATATGTTGCACATGCTCGACATCTGGCGCTGGCTTCTTGGCGCACGTTGCAAACGTCTACCGGCCATGACAGCACTGGACAAGTTCGAAGAGCTCGGAACCAACTGGGGCGGTTATACCACCCCCCGTGCGGCTTTACTTGCAGCAGCACGAGACGTCCTGCGAACATCAACGGGTGCCTTCACCCCAGATCCTGAGGTCACTCTGGAAGTCGACGGTGACATACAACTGATCTGGAAGAATGGCGCACGTGAGTTAGGAGTACGCATTACGGACGAGCTTCTCGTGCTCTTCTGGAAGGCGACCGGCCTCATCTCCGAAAACGGTACTTTGCCGAGGGATGCCAGCAAGGAGATCAAAGAGCTCCTCGACTGGCTACTCGATGGATGAATCAGATGACAACACCTGGGCACTACAAGAAGAAACACCGCTGTCTCTGCAGGTACTGCAACGAAGAGTTCTTTGCCTGCTCGCCAAAAGCGGTGAAGTGCGAGAAGGAGCGATGCCATTCGGAAGCCAAGCGCCTAGAACGCAAGCGCAAGCGTGCGCAATTGACCATCACAGCACAAACAGCGGAGGAGCAAGAGTGACAGTCTGGTTGACCGAGGCAGATCGCCAAGCCTACATGAAAGCCCTTGATACAACCGTGGCGGATCTCGACATCGTGGACTACCTCAAGATACTCAACGGTATCGATGGCGTATGCACTGTCTCATCGTGTCTAGGCTGGCATGCCAATGGAGAAGGACGTGTCAACTTCGACGTGGGCTTTGTCATCCTGCATCTGTCCGAGCAGAAGGGCAGACTTCTCGAGCGAGCAGCAGACGATCTATCTAGCTTCTGTGAGGGTCTCGCCATGGGCATGGAAAAGGAGTGGCTCTACAGCCCACACAACAGACCTGAGGCCCCTTGCATCGAGTGCCAGCCGGTCGAATGCCGAGGCAAGTGCCAACCGGTTGTCTGGCACACGGTCAAGTTCAGCGGCCGCGTCTGCCTGGGATGCCTCAGGGCTCTGTGCAATCTGCTGATGGGAATGTCGGCCTGACGCTTTTTTCTTGACAGACTCCTTCTTGTTGGCATAAAATACGGGTGGTTGGGTGGGTATGAGGTTTGTATGGGTATGCTTTTTATTGGTATATCAATCACTTGCGAGTAGACAACACAGGCACCAGAGCGAACTACGGCACGGTCGAACCCGTCTATTCTGTCTGGTGCACCTCGTGGACATCGAGCCAAGACAACTCCACGACGTGGTGCAGCATCTCGAATGAGTTGACGACCGATGTGACGAACACGACGTTCGCCATGGCCTGGGAGTCCTACACATCTACGTGTTTCTGTGCTGGCAAACTACAACCGGATGAACGTGAGAAGCGCGCTCAGGCACGACAGCAAGCTCCAGCACCATTGCTTCATTGCTGGCTTGAGACATTGCCGGCACGAAGGCATCGTATTCGCGACGAGAGGGCGCCGAACAGATGGGGGCGACAGCTGAAGTACGGAACGGCGAATGGACTACGGCCTGTTCCGATGCTGTGCTAAGCTGCTCTCTCAGATCGCTGTACGTGTGAATCAAGGAGTTCGTCATGAAACATGAACCGAGTCGTGTAAAATCCTGTCCCGATTGCGACGGTGAAAATGAAGACTGCCCGACCTGCGAAGGCTGCGGAGAGGTCTACTACTTCACGGCCGATGAGCTTGTAGAGATAGACACCCGTCTGAAAGCTTTCGAGGGCGGCAGGCTCACTGGGGAGCAGAGCAAGCGATTCGTCTCGTTTGCATTGAAAGCAATCGCGTTGCGCCCAACGCCTACTTCCTGGTAGGAATCCTTCGATCGAACGACTCGACCGTGCGCCCGTAGAGCTGCAGCAGCTGGGTGTACAGGATGTCGAAGTCGGCCTTGTACTCTTCAATCTGGGTGAGATCGAGCGGAGCGTTGTTCCTCAGGGGCAACATGAAGCGGTCGAGCCCGTCTTTTATCTCTGACCAATCAACCAGCAACTCCTCTGTTCGCATGTTATCAATTTCTCCTGTTGATTCCTCTTCCTGCCCCCCATACAAACTGCCTCCCGCCCAACCCGACATTCAGTTTATCCTGACATTATGCTACAAGTCAACACTAATCCTATGTATTGATCCGATCTGTCCTAAGTTATTGTTTCAACTAGCCAATGACGGACATACGGGCGGAGATGCCTTCTCCTGAATGCCACCCATCGTCTTCCTCGGCAACCTCGCTGTAGCGAAGCACGCGAATCGCATATGCAAAAGCGTCACCGAGGTCCTTGTCTCCACTGGCAGTGAAGGACAGCAGCTGACTGATGAGATCTCCACGTCGTGCGACGTCAGGGTTGCTGCGAGGGTCGAGGTTCGGATTGAAGAAGATGAGCTTGGACTCGAAGGCCGGCAGGGTGGCCATGAGTCGGAGCTCTTTGCTTTGATTGCCTGGGCGCACGGGGAAAATGGGCAATGGCACCTCTGATCGTTCCATCAAGTACTCACGCAGTGCGCGTTGGTAACCTGTTTCCTCGATGGCAATCATGTCCGGACGCCAACGGCGTGCCTCGGCGATGATGGCCTGTCCCTGTTCGGTGAATCCGAGCTTGTTGTGCCAGGCGTCGGCGATGAAGGAGAAGTTACGCTCGCGGTCGTGCAACACGGTGACACAGGCGAAGTAGGATGATTGACGCTTGTCGGTGATGGCCAAGTCGTAGGCCTGAACGCAGTACAGTCGGCGTGGGTCTCCCAGGAGATCTGCATCATAGAATTGAATGTGCTCCGACTTAACAATGGCCATGGAGGCAGAGATCGCCTTGCAGCGATACGCCCTATCGTACTCCATGGGCCCCACTTCTCTACGCAGACTCATTAGAGCTTGCCGATGCCATCGACCGGGCCATAGTGGAAGATATGGGTCTTCGTCGGTGCCTACAGCATAGATGTAGGACTTCCATTCAGGATTGACTCTCAATGATGCGATAACATCTTCGGAGTGATGAGGTGTGCCTATCGATATAGCTACACCATCCTCTTCCAGCATAGGCAATACTTCAGCGTAAACTTTCTTCTTGATTGATTCTCTAAATTGAGGATAGACTAGTGCTGTTCTGAAGTCAGAAATATCGTCGAGTAGAACCATATCTGCCCTACCGCCTTCGACCGAACTCATGATGCCGGAGGCTTCGAGTGAGGGATCCTTCGATTGTACACTACGTGAAATTTGTATGGAGCTCTTGTGCCAAATCCCTTTATGGGCTGGAATGAGGTCTGGGAATACAAGTCTGACTAGTTTGTTTGTCTTTATCATGTCTGATATTAGAGACAGCCTCTCGCGTGCCTTTTCATCTGACTGAGTGAATAGCTTGATTCTTATGTTAGGATTTGTTCCCAGTTTCCAGATTAGAAATGCGAGTGCGACCGAGGTTTTGGCGTGCGATTTGGCTGCCTCGATTTGCACACGTCTATACTTCTGGAAATGTGCCAACCATTCACGATGGAATGGTTCCAGTTTGATACGCTTGCCTTGCGTGGTGCGCCAGATGAATTCCATGAAGGCTGCAGGGTCTTTCCGAGCGGCCAAGATCTGTGTCTTCAACCTGGCCGCCGAGGCCAGCATCATTCTGGCTCGGGCTGCCTCCTTCTGCTCGCCTTCCGGCATCGGGTGTTTCTTGCCACCGGGCATAGGAACTAGACTCCTTTTTCCGTAGCAACCATGGCTTAGACTCCTGCTGCCAGTTCGAGCTCGTCCTCGTCTATATCCTCCAGCTCATCCATTGTTTCCTCTGGAGAGAACGCGCCATCCGATGGAAATCCGATGTCCGATTGCTCAAAGCCTGCTTCGGATGGTATGGAGTCGACGAGTGTTGAATTCACATCAATCACACCACTGGATATGGCCTCAATCACAGCATCTGTCAGGTCGCTCTCCAAGTCACTCTTGGCATCTGTTGGCTCTGAAACTTCTGCATCTGCCAGTGCGTGGTCTTCTGCAACACTGGTGCCCACGGCCTCCACGACACGGCGTCGTTGGTCGAGGATGCGATCTGGGAGCTCACCCGAGCCAGCCATTGCTTCCAGCTCTTCATTGCTGCAGCGCTCGAGCAAGATACCGATCTCGATACCGAGGATGTTCTCGGGCCGACCCATCTGCATTTGTTCAATCTTCATGGCCTTCTCGACAACGGTGGTGGAACTTTCCAGTGACCTGATGATCTGGTAGATGAGCTTCGGAGAAATTTCTGGCATCTCGAAGTCGTCGGCTTCTAGCTTCTCGATGACCTTGGCCGCATACATCTGAGACATCTTCGCCGACTGCAGCGCGGACTTCATCGAGATCCGTGCTGCCATGGCCTCCTCCGCTGCCTGACGGGCCGCCTCGCCCTTCGTAACCGCTGCCTCCTCCCAGGAGTCACGGAAGACGGCCATCTCCTTGTGCACGGTCGAGCCAGTCACCATGAGCTCGATGAAGGGAGGCAAGCTCTGGTTCGGCCAGCCAAGCATCACCGCACGCCTGGCAATACGCTTTCCAACGCCTCCTGCAGCCATCACCGTTGCAATCGTGGGGCGTTCTCGATAGGCCGCAAGCATCTTGTCCCATGTGGCACGATCCACGCCGTAGTTGCGCAGATTCACCATGACAGCTTTCACGGTCGTGGCACTCTTGGCACGCTTCACGGTCGTGACGCTCTTGGCACGCTTCACGCTCATCTCAAGCTCTCCATGTTTTTCCGATAGTAGCAGGCATATGTGCCACTTACAAGCACACTTTGGCACTTTGTGACATCACTGACACGGTTTTGCTTGCAAAGCTAAAAGTTCGATGGTAGTAGAAATAAGGAACACCTGATGACAAGGAGCAACATCCAGTGTCACCAGTGGACATGAGCTTGGTCAAATCGACGCCGAGATCGAAGCAGAAGCATCACAGGTCCGGGACGAAGCGTGCTCGGCTCCAGTCTCGACTGACCCAGACCATGCGCGTGCGTGGGTACATGATGGTGTGCGAGGTAGCAGAAAAGATTGGAATTCATCACATAACAGTCTACCGATGGATCCACGATGGTAAGATCAAAGCCAAGGATTTCTCAGGGGCCTACTACGTCGACTGGTTGTCTGTCATGGACTACCTCGGCGACGTGGCCGAGATTCTGGGTTTACACCCAGACGAACCTACAAGAGACATCGAGGCCGGCAATGTTGAAGGATGAGATGCAATCGAAGTTGGCCAGAGTATTTCGTGCTATATACGCACTGCTGCTGGGAGCGATCGGACTTGTCTTCATCGTGATTTTCTTGACTGCGCTCATCTGGCCTCTGGCCTTGTACGTTACAGAGCAGCACATCGGCTTCCTTCGACTGTCCGCTGTCGTTCTCGTCGCTCTGATCCTGCAGTTGCCAACCCTTGCAGTTCTCAGTGCGAAGAAGAAAGGCCAACCGTTATGACCTATCGCTACGAGCTCCCCGCTGTCGAGCGTATACTCGAACGAATCAGGGCGCTGTCTGTTCCGGACCTGCTCAAGTTCATCGTCGATGCCTGTTGCTCGATTGTTCCTTCCACCGAGGCAGCGAATGCACAGGACATCTGGGCTGAGTGGAAGGAACGCTCGCTATGGGAAAAGCAGGCGGTGCTCTTCGGCCTGACGCTGGACATGGCCAGGATCGTCAGCGGTTGCGCCAAGACTCTTGCTGAGCAGGCGAGAGTTGAAGAGACTCTCTGATGCCTGATGAGTTGCTTGAGTATCTGAGTGCCATCGTCTCGGATCGACGCAATGGACAGGACGTGCAGCGTCTCGCCGCCCGTCTGCTGGCCAGCTGGCGAGCGGGCCTTGTTCTGCCTCCGAGCAGTCTGAGAGAGCTGCGTCGAATACTGGAGCGTCCTGTCCCCTGTTCCAGACTGCAGAGCGATGGCTCGTGCCTCTGGCTGCGCAAATACGCTAACGTCGAGGGTCTCCCACTGCCAGAGGCTGGCAAACGCGCCTTTTGCCATCGTCAGCTCAACGGTACAGAAGCTCAGCGCTACGACCAGTGCAACGGTTTCAGCAAGCGACTCGCCTCGAAGGAATAGACACCATCCATCATCGGCCTGGCGAATCGGTGTCGATTTTTCTTGACAGTTCACTCCGGCATAATGTAAAATATGGGTGGTTTGGGTGGGTTAAGGTTTGTATGCATATGCTTTTCTACTGAAGAACCCGCAATTATTGGATATTTGCATGGACAAGAATCCACCGAAGAGAGTCACCTGTGCGCACTGCCGCAGGCGCAGGCGTGCGAAGTTCATGGAATGGCACGAAACGATATCGGTGTGGCAGTGCAGAGACTTCTGCGAGTGCGACGATCACCGTGGGGCCGAGCGGCCCCTACAATTTGGCGGGCTCGACGGATTCGGCGGACTTGGCAGGCTCAGTGGGTTCGGTTGGATCAAAGGTTTCAACTGACGGCTTGACTGCTTCCGTTTTGCTGGAATCAGGTTCTGCCTTGGCCAGCACTGCCGGGTATTCCCCGGTCTTGGCTTTCACCTTCTCGATGACCTTTTTGTGCAGCTCCAGGAGCTCCATCGGGTCGTCGGGCAGCGTGACGCCTGCGACTACCTCCAGGCGCTTCTTGAACACCGTGTAGGCGAACAGCGAGAGCAGGCCGCAGACCACGCCGAGGATGAGCCTTCCGGCGATGTGCTGGTTCGAGTCGGTCAACCAGTTCGGGATGAAGCTGGCCAGTGCGCCAAGCACAGGGTTCAGCGGCGTGAGCACGAAGGCCTTGAACCAGCTCTTGTCCATGAGCCTGCCGAGCGGTGAGAACCTGACCCCCATGGCTTTCAGAGTCGTCACGGCTGCCATGATGGCCAAACACGTGGCGAGGAACTGCCAGCGCAGGAAGACGTCTGTCAGGTCGATGACTTGTTGTTTCATGTTTATGCTCCTAGTCCTACTTTCTGGAACATCACGTGGTGCGCTGCTTCATTCATGGGCCAACCGCACTTGTCCAGAACATGATGACTGACCTCATGTCGGAATATGGACTTGACGTACCCAGGGTCGTTGGGCAGCATACCCACGGCGAACATGGACCCCCAGCTGTAGCCTCTCACCGTGCGGCCTAACGTGCCCAATCTCTCCTGATCCAGGAAGAGCCCTGTTAGTCCGGATATAGATTTCGTCACTTCCGCCATTGATGGCACTACCGGCCTGTCATCTCTGATGAGTGACACAGAGATCCAGAAGCTGATCAATTCTTCTGTCCATTGCTCAATCGTGGCCTTTCCCTGCTTGTTGTTCAATTTGCCTAGCACGATTGAGATATTGTGCTTGGTGATGAAGTCTATCTTGGTTGCCTTGCATCTGATCCAATACCATGCTGGTATGCCCAACAGGAACACAGCACCCGTGGCTGCTGAAACCCATCTGCCCGGTCCGCTAGCCGTGATGGCAGCAATCAGGCACAGTGTGAAAGCACCTGCACAGATGCCTATTGGTGCTAGCAAGTCCAGTGGTTGGAAGAGTTTTCTGCTGTATGGCATGAGTTGTATCTCCTGTTCAGCTACCAACAGAATAAAGCTCCACTCCTCGAGCTCAATGACGACGGCACTGCAAGGGCCAATCGAGGAGTGGAGCAATCACGGTTGTGTTACTCTGAAGAAGTCAAAGCTGGCCCCAACTTCAATCCCAGCTCCGCCGTTTGTATTTGCATGCCAAAATAGACCAAATCTGGAGGGAGTGTATCCGATGGTGTGCGCACCGCGCTTAAGCCAGACTATTCCATCAGAACTGCAACTAAAAACTAGTTTAGGTGTTGCACTGACATACTGCATTTTCAGATACGTAACATTGTCGTAGCACGGTGTCAGTAGTTGATCATATGTTTGTGCTCCACCAACAAGATAGTGCAGCTCAGTTGTGCGATATTGCCCAGGACTAGCATGACCTGTCTTCCAGTCATCCAAGTTGCTGTTTGTTCCGTCATCGACGAACATGCCAAAAAAGTTGTAATCTGAAATGACTTGAACAGTGACTTTTGTCGTAATGGTCCAATCTCCGCCCGGAACAGATTGGGAGATACAGTGCCAGTCATTGGCTTGATCGCGTGGACTAGAGTCTTGGATAATGCGTGCCCAGATTTTGCCATAGGCAAGACCCCATTCCTCTGAGTATATGCCACTCGTAGCACTGGGCTGTCCGGCCCTGATCCAGGTCCACTTGGCATCGAGGCTCTTACCATTACTACTGAACTCATCATCCTTAGCATTGGCTGTCACTGGTGAGTCATCTGGACTGTTTGGAAGCCCAGCAACGGCAGTCAAATTGAAACCGATACGCTGATCGTGTACAGGACAAACAGCGGTGCCAACTACCGATGTACCATTGGTGTCATACGTCTTAAAGTAGCCCTTGAGAGTATACGTTTTGGCCGTCAGGACGACCGAGGAAAGTAGTGTGTGATCACCCACGATGGAAGAGTCGACGCGCACCGCCCAGTGATTGTCTGTGTCGCCACCAATAGTAAGTTCACCTGATAGACCTTCATCCACTACAAACTTCACACGCGCTCCACCTGCACCTCTTCGCCCCCAGAATATTCCACAGAATTCTACGTCGTATGTTCCAGCAATTGGTACCACAAGACTAGACGAGCCTGACGCAGGAAAGAATTGAACGTATCCCGCTCCAGAATCGATGGTCGTGGCTGGTTGAGCCGCCGTGACATACACACTGGCACCCCCACCACCTCCACCTCCGCCACCGGCCGGAGTTGCCCATGCTCCAGAGCCGTCTAGGAAGTGAGTAGTGATTCCATCCAACTTAGGAAGCAGGCCATGACGGCTGACGGAAGCATTAAGATCTGTATTATCGTCCGGAGTAGCAAGGTCATCCAGCTTGGTGTTGCCGACGAGGACAGTGTTTGCACTGGAGCCATAGGCCACCTCCTCCCAGGCATTGTTGGCGGCATTACGCTTCAGGAAGCCATTGACGGAGTTCGATGGAAGTGGATCGTCGTTAAGGCCAACTACAGTGGGTGCAGTAGCTGTGCCTCCCAGGTCATTGGTGAGTTGCACTATGCCCGGCACGGTGCCAGATGCAAATGAGACCCACGAATCTAAATGGCTGAAAGCATCTGCCACTGGTATGGCACCGGGGCCTGGTGTGCCCGTGGCAACTAGGTCATCGCCTCCAGGCAAGTGTGACGAAGCATGATGCAGCGGCCATCGATCGTCGGACAGCCGTCCATCATTGCCAACGCAAGCGTTAGTCCCTCCAGTGCCATATGTAGTCAAGCCCTTGACAGAGGCACCGGCATCGGAAATCCATGCATCCAGTTTGCCCGAGCCATCAGCCTTTGCAATGGCGTTCGCCGCAGGTGTGGCTGTGGAAACCTCGTCATCCCCCAAGTGTTTGTGTGTGTCCTTGTGATGCAACGGCCAGCGATCATCATCCAGTCTGGGATCGTTGCCAGCACAGACGGTGTTGGCCTGCTCTCCACTGGCGTATCCGACTTCCTCCCAGGCGTTGTTGCTCACGTTGCGCTTGAGGAAGCCGCTTCCGATATGCGTCGGCAATGGATCATTGCTGAGCCCGACGACTGTCGGCTCGAGAGCGGTACCAGACAGATCATTCGTCAGACGAAGCTTGCCCTTGACCGTCGCCGTGGCATCAGAGACCCACTCATCGAGCTTGGCGTATGGATCTGCCTTGGGGATTGCATTGGCCGTTGGCGTGACGGTGGAAACCTCGTCTGTGCCAAGATGCTGATGCGTGAAGTTGTGCTCAAGAGGAAAGCGATCATTGTAGAGTCGATAATTGTCACCAGAGCAGAGCTCGCCAGGGTCGCTGCCGAATACTGGGGCGAGCTGCATCTGCTCGTTGGCACCCGGATTTAAAGTGGTCTTCGATAACCCAGTAGCGACCACGAGCTTGTCGTTCAACACAGAGGCTGCGGTGTCGGCCGTGGTTATCTTGACAGTTGCACCACTGGACACGTCCTGCAGTCTTGGATCGTTGCCTTCACAAACGGTGCCAGCTACAGTTCCGTATTGAAGTGCGAGTTGCAGCTTTGCGTCACCGGTCGGGGCGACAACTGTCTTCAGTACACCACCGGTGACTTCTACCTTGCTGTCGAGCTCGGCAGGCGTCGTGTCAGTGCTCATTACACGGACGACGCCGAAGTTTCCGTCGGCCAGTCTGGGATCGTTTCCGGCACAGATTGTTCCAGCTGCACTGCCAAAGACAAGCGAGAGCTGCAGCTTCTCATCTCCACCTGGAGTCAAGACCTCCTTCTCCATACCAGTGGTGACAAGAACCTTCTCATCTAAAGTAGATGGAGTGGTGTCCTCCGTGGTAACCTGCACACCGCCGAACCTGGAATCATTACCAGCGCAGACCGTTCCAGTCGTGGTGCCAAAGGCCAGCGATAGTTGCAGTTTTTCGTTGCCGCCAGGACTCAAGGTAGTCTTGGTCATACCAGTAGTGACCAACAACTTCTCGTTGAGTGTTCCGGTGTCGTCATCACTTGAAGTGACAAGGACCTCCCCAGCTACTTCTCCGATGGCAGTGAGCAGACCGTCCATGACACCGGGGACAACATAGGCTTGCCCGGTGTCCTGTGTCTCATTCTCAACTTCTATGCGATAACCAGGTGTACCGATGGCTGCACGAAGCTGTGCATCACCGGAGGTGTCGGCGTAGTTCTCCAGCGCGGTCTTGATCTTCTCTTTGGTACTCATGTTTACTTATGCTTAGCGCCTGGTGGCTTGCGCCAGACGGTTGTTTGGCCTTTGTGCTCCAGAGGTTTATGCGGTGGATGGGCGCAATATGCTACAAGTCTGCCATCCACGGTGAAGCTTAAAGACCTGACAGGCGGAAATTCGCTGTGCTGTTTCAATACTTCCATGGCGTGCTTGCGAATCTCTTCATGACTCACGCCAACGGCTAACAATGTCAGATTCTGCTTCACCTGCTTGCCATCCGGACCATCGACATGGACTTCTATCTGCATTGTTTTCATGTTGGAGTCCTATGGCGACACCAGTTGTGCCGTGGCGCAGGAGCTGATTGACACCTTGTGAATACCCAAAACTGGACCACTGTTAACAGAAGATATAGTAATGAATGGCTGCACAGTGGCAGCAGCAGGAAAGCTCGATGTGGCGTCACGAGTGGCTTGACCCACCAGAGCACCATTGCCTCGCACGTCGTAGAAGAACTTGTTTCTGGCCAGCATAACTACTCTGCAGACATACAAGGTGTCGAGCACTGGACTATCACTGTTCAGTATATCTCTGGTCCACAGTCCACCGTCTTCCCAATACTCACCAACTATTTCCTTGTTGCCGACACCGGTTAGAGTTAACATCAATCTGCGCTGAGGTTCACCAACATGCGTTTTGAATCCGAATTGAACCAATGCGTGATCGTTGAAAGAGCCCAAAGAATGATTGCAGTAGAACGAGAACATGAAAGCTGGCAAATCACTGGCCAACATGTTTGCCGCTGTTGCCATATTCAAGTACTTATCGCCAGTCATCATGTCGACGGCTGTGACTTCCGTGTGGTTATACCCGCTGTTGGAATATAGAGAAAACGGGGCCGTGCGCGTTTCTACATAGAACGGGCGGCATACAACATTTATTTCTGCATTGCTGAGCGGAGACGCACTACTACACAACCAGTCACTCTCGTAAACTCCGCGTGGATTGGAAACAAGTCCGAAAGAGTCTGTGCAGCATCCATTTTGGCCCGTCGAGATGCCTGACTCGTAGCGTTGATACCTGTCCAAATGCAGCCTGCGTACACTGCTATGATTGACATACGTTGGGTCCAATATCAGGATGTCTGTATCTGTAGCTGGTTCCACCGTCGTTCCGTAGAGTCTTGGAATATTTCCATACGCCGTGGCGACCAGTGCACCACCTGTGATGACATCGGAGAATGTGGCTGTCGTGCCTTTGATTGTACCGGTGAAGATGTCTTGCCAGTGCATGGTATCTGATCCGAGATCATACGTGTCATGCGTGATTGGGATCAGATTGGATTTCACCGATTCACCAACTGTCAGATCTCCTGTGAGCGTGGCATCGTGACAATTTACTGCTACAGCAGCTACACTAACATAGGCATCTACAGTCTGCGCAGTTATACCATTTATGTTGAGAACGTTGGCAAATAGTGTGTCCCAGCGCAATGAGGGTGAGCCAATGCTGTATGCGACGTTTGCATTTGGAACTAAATCAGACTTTACATAACGACCCACCGTTAGATCGTTGGTTAGGATGGCACTAGCACCCTTAAGATCTGTGGTGGCCTCGACATATGTACCAGCCGTTATACTACCGGTGGTGCTGATACTGGTAGCATTGATGTCCGTGACATGCACACTACCAACGAAGATTTCGCGCCAGACCCTGCCGGATGCACCGAGGTCGAAGGTGGCTGTTTCCAATGGCACCAAGTGGCTGTTGACCCCCATGTCCACACCTGTGCCAACAGTGAGGGCGTCTGCTTCCACCAAACCAGTGTCCACATATGGAGTTTCAACACTGGCTGATTCAACAACTCCAGATACGATAACTGTTGCACCGCGGAATGCCGAGGCGAATACGAAGTCCCAGCGAGCCGCATCGGCTCCCAGATCATAGGTGTTACCCACGGTGGGCACCAGGTTGGATTTGACACCGCCCTTCACTGTAATGTCACGCAGTAGCGCATCCCATGAAAGACTCGCTGTACCGAATGCGGTGCCATTGACAGCTGGCGACAACACTCCGGCAATGCTGTTGTCGCCGCCACGAAAGACACGGCCGTTGACAGCATTCATGATGGCAGTGAGCTGCGCCTGCAGCGTGGTGGATGTGAAGGAGAGAGGAGCGGCTTGCGTCGGCGTCTGCAGTGTACCGGTCTGGGCAATGGAGCCAATGCAACTCGTTCCGCCGACCGTGGTCTTCTTGGATAAGTCCGCCACGATGCCATCAAGACCGGCCTTGACGGTTGTTGCTCCGCCAACATTCCCACCATGGCCATCGGCCCATACCGCTGTACTAGGATAGAGAATGTTCACGGCGGTGTGTTGATCGCTACCACCGGAAGCATGAGCGTTGTACATCGTAAGGAGGTCTTCGATTGCCTCACGGGTGGTTAATGCAACAATGGTCTTGTGGGGGGTGGCGGAGCAGGTGACACGGAAGAAGACTTCTTTTCGGTCTTGATCGTGACCGATGTAGACAGAGGAGCCCGTTACATTCTTGATTTGCACATCGGTGATAAGCAGTTTACCGTCTTCACGGACTGGCTTGTCGGCAACAAGTAGAGATCCAATTGTCTTCTCGATGCCCATGGATACGTAGAAATGGAATGACTCGGCTCGACTGAAGTAGACCAGGTTGTCGTAGCCATCGTAGCGTTGATCTGAGAGCAGGCGATCGTAGACAGCGAAGATGGTAACCCAGCGCTCCTTGCCAACGGCAGGTTTCGTATCTACACCGCCCGTGGGCACTCCACCCTGGCCAATGGCTGTAGTGCCGGTGCTCGTCGGTGTCACGGTGAGACTTGCACCCGTGCACACACGATGTCCACTGTCATCATAGGCTGCGCCATCGGTGATGGAAATATTCAAGCCTGTCGTATGCGTAGCATCCCAGCCCCAGAAGATGCCTCCATACTCGGCTTCATTCGCTGGGTCTCGGCATAGGCCCGTGTCGAACATCATTTGCCAGTCGGATGTTTCTAGCGCACCGAATGAATTGTCGAGTTCATTCTCTAGTACTAAATGTTCGTAATACCAATCCCAGCGATTCGCCATGTGTTTTACCTATACTTGTCTGAAGCCGATGAAATGGGTGTGCGCCGGGCGCATGAAATCGACGATCTGGGTGATGACACCCTTTTCATCATTGGTGAGTGCGACAGAATATTCGATCCAGAACGAGTAGCGCACGAATGAGAATGAGGGGCCAAGATATGTGTTGCGCCCGAGGTAGCTCTTGCCGAGTTTCCAGATGTGCGATGGGATTTCCCATGGTACGACGTCGACTGTTTTGCCAGTGAAGAAGGCCACGGCATTCTCGATGCCGATGTCAGTTCCACGCTGCTTGTACATTGGCACCAGCAACGGAATCAAGTCGCGCTTCTTCTGCGTGGTGAGTCCGCCAACGAACTTCAGCTGGTTGCCGAGGTGTTCAAGGAAAACGTCGACGACGGCATCTGGCGTAGCCACCGGGTCGAGGATTGAACCGAACCGGTCGACATCGGCCAGCATCACCTGAGTCACTTCGTTGAGACAGCGGATGAAGCGCTCCAGATCGCGCGAAGCGTCCTCGTCGCGGTTCATCTGTGGGATCATCTCCCACAGGTCAAATTCACGCCCGGGAACGGATGCAGGCTGCCACGAGGTGAATGGGAACGTGGAGCCGATCTCATTGCCGGCCGAGTCCTGCACCTGCACGATCTCCAGTAGGTAGTCGGCATTCGGCGTCAGGTCGTCGATGAAGTTGATGACGGCGAAGCGAGTGATGCGCTCATAGTATGGAATCGTCAGCGGGTCAGCCTCGGACACAGTCTTGACGATTGGAGAGTAGATCGGCAGGAGCGCTGGTGCAGCTGGGAAGACGGGAACAAGACGATAGGGGCTGACAACCAAGGTTGGAGCAGTCTCGGTTAGCATGTCAGCTGGGGTCTCATCGACGAGCGAACCGTCGACCCGGACCAGTGAGGCAGACAGACGCTCCAAGATCTGGAAGTTGCCATTGTTCACGGCGTTGCGGGCACCGTGCGAACCGATGAACAGGCTGACCTCGTCGCTGACGAAGTTGGCCACTGGGGCCTCAATCACGTTGTACTTGTAGGTTCCACCACCCATGGCATAGCGTGCATAGTATGCTATCCTGCCAGAGACGTCTCTGGCATACAGGACAGAGTACGGACTCGAGCTGTCCTGTAGCATGTCCTCCGAGAACTCGAGGCGGAGCTTTCGTGGAGACCAGGAGATGATCTCTTCCAGATGTGGCTGGAGCCAGTCTTCAACGACGAACTCGTGCTTGGCCTCCGTCGTATAGCCACCAGTCCGGTTGGCCTGAATGCGTACCTGGATCCGGTTCTCTGAGATGAAGTCTGTCGCATGGGAGAGTGCGACGCTCCACACGTCGGGCGTCGAAGCACCCGGTGAGCAAGTCTTCGCCTGTGAGACAGACCAGCCAGTGGCCAGGAAGACCGTGCTGCCGTCGTTGCCCTGGTAGACGAGCTCGGAGTTGCCATTCAGCCACGCCCAGACGTTTAAGTCGGTGAAACCCGGAGTCGCGGCTGCACTGAAGACAGAGAAAGAGATGACTTCATCCTTCCTGGCTTCATAGAAAGTGGACTCAGCGACGTAGGGAGTGGTGAGATCGGTGTCTATAATCGGAAATCCGAGGTTCGCTGTGTCGGTCACAATTCTGATGCTGCTGCCAACTGGACGACACAGCTTGTCGGCGATCGGGTTCACCGGCATGAGTCGTACATGCTCGCTGTCGAGTGTACGACCGGCGAAGAGGTATGGGATGGCACGTGAGTTGATTTGTGCGGCGAGCTTGACAGCCGTGATCACTGGATCTGGAAACTCTGCCTCGGTGAATGTGATCGTGTGAGTGCTGGCTGCCGCGTACACGCCGCCATTCCAACCGCCCATGAAGTCATGGCCGGACTCATCCTGCCACGGTTCCTGGGAAAGCACGACGTCGGTCGTGCTGAGGATGGATTCGATGACGTAGTCGAAATTGTTGATGCCATCCGTCGCTGCTGCAACACGAATGATGCGCCCGACATCGATTGCAGTAAAGGCTCCATTTACAAGATGAATGGTTCTGGAGACTCGTGTAATCGTGTCACTGGCCGTACCAGT
>Ga0315287_10000372_pt1 | contig 38728 bp, 39 predicted proteins | sample YL17G11_0_MG_FD_205037 | JGI IMG/M metagenome (GOLD analysis project Ga0315287, IMG submission 205037) | Sediment microbial communities from Yellowstone Lake, YNP, Wyoming, USA - YL17G11_0 | ecosystem: Environmental > Aquatic > Freshwater > Lake > Sediment | place: USA: Wyoming | collected...
GGATACCTAAAAACGAGTGGCTGGAAAAATCCCTCTTCCCATCACGTTTATTCTACCTGGGCGATGACATCTTTATTACCGTCTTATTGGAAGGTTATAAAAGTAGTAATAGATATGTCAATGTTCATGATCTTGATGGGGTGACCTATGCCCGCGGACTCCATGTGCCTTTCCCGGGTTGGATTACATATTGCCGGGATGGGGAGTTGTTTGTCATGGAAGATTCGACATTCAATGATAAGGGCAATGTGTTGCCCCTGAAGCTGCACCGGTACAAGCTCAAGAACATAAAGCGGCCATGACATAAAGCCCCTCCGCCTATCGGTGCATCACCAGTAACGGTCTACCTCCATGGACATTCCCCATACCGACCCCGGCATCGCTTTTTGATGAAGCTGCCCCGGAAGCCGGGGACATTGGTTGACCGGTGCCTGGTAGCAAGGGCCGGGCAAGGCCGGTTTCTTGATATTTTAGGAAACCCATTTCCAGTCTAATCGACCCAGCGAAACCATCTCCGGGCCGCCATACCTCTAAAAAATCACTCCCCCAGCCGGATGATGTTGCTTTCCGATTTGACATGGGGAAAAAAATGTTATATAATGGGGCGTAAATGGCACCGCGGGGTGGAGCAGCCTGGTAGCTCATTGGGCTCATAACCCAAAGGTCGGTGGTTCAAATCCACCCCCCGCTACCATTTTTGCCCTCTTATTTCTTTTTTATCGTTTTCACATCCTTTCCACTTTACCTAAATAAGAGGGCTTTCTATCTATTCAAATAGGCTGCTAACCGAAAGGGGGTCCCCCCCCGCCGGCACAGGCAATCTTTTCGCGCGCGTAATACCCCTATTCGACCTGGCGTTTGCAGTACCAGTGAACCTGACCGCCTTTATAGACGGTCACTTCCAGGGGCATCTGCCCGGGCAGCGAATGGGTGGCGCAACTGTAACAGGGGTCGAAGGCGCGGAAGGCCATTTCGATCATGTTGAGAATACCCTGGTCGGGATCTTTGCCGGGTTTAATGAGGGTTTGGGCCACTTTTTTGGTCACCATGTGAATGGGCGCATTGTTGTTGGTGGTGCCGACAATCAGGTTGGCACTGGTACAGATGCCGTTTTTATCGCAGGTGTAATGGTGGGTCAGGGTGCCGCGCATGGCTTCCACGATGCCCACGCCCTCGCCGGTGATGTGCTGGGGTACTACGCGGAATTTCTCGCCGGTAATCTCCGGGTCGGCGCAGTAACGCTCGAGCATCTCGACATTCTGCATGATCTCCACCAGCCGCGCCCAATGGTTACCCATCAGGGCTTTGCAGGGCTTGCCGCCCAGGGTAGAAAACATCTCTTCATAGGCTTGCTGGGCCCTGGGTGTGGCCATGCGGTCGGAGACATTGAGCCGTGCCAGCGGGGTGGCGCAATAGATGCTGGAATCGATGCCTTCGACAAATCCTTTCCAGCCGCGTTTCTTCAAATAGGGAAACTTCAGGTAAGACCAGGTTTCCACGTGTTCGGCCACGAATTCGGCGTACTGTTCCGGCTTGTACTTGCAGATCTCCTGGCCGTTAAAATCGACCACCCGCACCTGGCCGTCGTAGAAATTGGGGGCATTGTTCTCGTCCACCAATCCCATGTACTGGACATCCAGGGTATAAGGGCCGTTTAGAATGAGATCCACATAGGTGGGGTTGGCCAGCACCACATCGTGGAAGAGTTTGAGGGAAAAATCGGCGAATTTCGAAAGCTCTTTGACCATGGGTTTGATCTCTTCCAATTCCTCTTTTTTTAGCCCTTTGCTGACGCCTCCGGGTAAACACCAGACCAGGTGGGTAAAGCGACCGCCCAGGATTTGCTGGATTCTCTGGGCCATAGACCGAGCCCGGATGACCTGGCCGCCGATCTCCAGCCCGACCTTGGCCACTACGCCGAGGATGTTCCGGATGGCCGGATCGGCATCGGGGCCGCAGACGAAATCGGGTGCGGCCAGGGCGTAGAAATGGGCGATATGGCTATGGATGTAATGGGCGTGGTAATACATGTCGCGCAGCTTGTGGGCGAGCTGCGGCACTTCGTTGCCGAAACAGCCGTCCACGGCCTTGGCACTGGCCATGTGGTGGCTGGCCGGGCACACGCCGCAGATGCGGGTGACGATACGCGGCAGTTCCTCGATCGGCCGGCCGACCACGAAACGCTCGAAACCGCGTAATTCGGGGATCTGGAAATAACAGTCCTTGACCGCCCCGTCGTCGTCGAGGAAGATCTCGATCTTACCGTGTCCTTCAAGCCGGGTAATGGGATCTATACTAATCGTCTTGTTCATTTGTGCATACTCCTTTGTAACAGTGATGCCGGGACGCCGAAACGATAAGCGATACTGATGAAATCGGGGATATCGGCGATGATCTTTTCGATCTCATCCGGGTTTTTGCTGTCGATGATAGCGGCCAGGGCACTCAAAAACTTACTGCCCTGGTCGATCACGTTGGGCGCCGGGCCATAACAGCCGCGGCAACCCAGGCCGGTATCCGGGCAGCGTACACCGCAACCGGAGCGGGTGGCCGGCCCGAGGCAGAGTATTCCCTGTTCCAGCAGGCATTTGCCTGGGTCCTGGATGATCTGGTAGGGGCGATAGAATTTTTTCACTTTCTTCTCGGTCTTGGTGCGTTTGCAATCATCGCATACTGTTAGCTGTGAGGCACCGACCACCGACCCCTTTTCCGGGAGCTCGCCCTTGACATAGGCCAACAACACCGCCTTTACCTGGTGCGGTGCCGGTGGGCAGCCGGGTACGAAGTAATCGACATCCACGATATCCGAGAGTTTGTACACCCGTTTGTAGAATTGGGGCAAGTTGAGCTTCCCCGTTTCCACCAAAGTCTCGGGCTGGGGGATCTTCTGGCTGCCCGACTCGATGGATGGGTTATTTAGGTAGGCGCGGGTGAGTATCTCTTCTTTATTGGTCAGGTTGGCCAGCCCGGGTATGCCACCCATGTGGGCGCAAGAACCGAAGGCCACCAGGGCTTTGCTCTTGCGGCGCAGGAGCTTGGCCAGGTGCTCGTTTTCACTGTTGCGTATCGCCCCGTTAAAGAGCGTTAAATCGAGCTCGCCATCGGCCATATTTTCGACATCTTTATATTTACCATCTACGGCAATGGGCCACAGGCGGATATCGGCCAGTTTGGCCACTTCCAGGATAAACTCATCGGTATCCAGCACAGCCACGTCGCAGCCGCCGCAGGCGGCTGCCCAGTACAATGCGATCTGTAATTTTCGGTCCGCCATGTCTCACCTCTCGTTCTTATCGATTTGCAGCGTGCCGCGGATGCGGCTGGGCCCGAGGGCACGGATGCGTTCGGTCATGTCGTTGACCAAATCGGCGAAACGTTGCCCTTCGCTGGCGCTGACCCATTCCAGGCGCACCCGCTCATCCTCGATGCCGAAATCGGCCAGGAGTTTTTTTAACAGCGGGTAACGCCGCATGGCCTTGTAATTGCCTTCGGAGTAATGACAGTCGCCGGGGTGGCAACCGCAGATGAGCACGCCGTCCGCACCATCGACCAGGGCCTTCATCACGAAGGTGGGATCGATACGGGCCGAACACATCACGCGGATGATGCGGATATTGGGCATATACTGGATGCGGCTGGTCCCGGCCAGGTCGGCGCCCGTATATGAACACCAATTACACAAGAAACCAACGATTTTCGGTTCAAAACTCATAGCAGCACTCCTTCAATCTGGGAATAGATCTGCCGGTCGGTAAAATGCCGGCCCTTGATGGCCCCGGAGGGGCAGGAAGAGACGCAAGCGCCGCAGGCTTTGCACAAGGCACTGATCACGTGGCTACGCTTCTTTTTTTCGTCGAATTCGATGGCGCTGTAGGGGCATAACTCATTGCACATGCGGCAGCCGGAACAATAATTTTCATCGATCTCGGCGAAAACGGCATCGACATCGATTTTACCCCGGGCCACCCGGGCCAGTATGCGGGCAGAAGCGGCCCTGGCCTGGGCCACAGTATCGGGTATGTCTTTGGGCGCCGCACAGGTGCCGGCGATGTAAATGCCGTCGGTGGTGGTGGCCACTGGGTCAAGCTTGGGGTGGCTCTCGATAAACCAACCCTCCTTGTCCTGGCTGATATTGACCAACCTGGCCACATCGACCGAATCCGGCCGGGTTTCCATGCCGACCATCAGGATGACCAGGTCGGCCGGTATCTCGATGACCTCACCGGAGAGTTTCTCATCGACCTCGATGAACATCTCGCAATCATCCCCGGGGTCTGCCCGGCGAACGACCGGGTGCTCGTTTTTCCCATACATCAGGAACATAGTTTTGACGTCCAGGGTATGGCGGTAAAAGTCCTCGTGCCCTTTGCCGAAAGCGTGCATGTCGATATACAGATCGGACACGTAACACTTCGGGATAGCGGACTTGATCTCATGCACGTATTTCAGGGCGGTCATGCAGCAAACCCGCGAGCAGTAGCCGTGGAATTCCTGGCTGCGGCTGCCCACACAATGGACGATGGCCACATATTGGGGAATTTTCCCTTCTTTGGTCTGGATACGGCCGGCGCGGAGCATCAGCTCGAACTCAAAGGAGGTAATCACATTGGGCAGCTTGCCGTAACCGTAATGGGTGATGCGGTTGGCATCGAATTCCTGGTAACCGGTACAGACCACCACATTACCGATCTTCACTTCCACCGCCTCCTTCTGTTGGCCGCCGTTTTGCTGGATGGCGGCCGTAAAATTCCCGACATAGCCTTTCAGTTCTTTGACCTGGGCATCGAGCATGACGGTGATGTTTGGATTGTTTCTGACCCGGGTGATCCGCTCGGTGATGAGGTCGCGGGCAGAATCCAGGTAAGGGGCGGTCAAATCGACCCGGCCCAGGTTACCGCCCAGTAGTGCCTTCTTTTCAACCAGGTAAACCCGCTGGTTGGCATCGGCGAGCTCGAGGGCGGCGGTCATACCGGCCATACCCCCACCAATGATCAGGGTCTGGGGACACATATCGACCGACATCCGTTCCAGGGCCTCGTGGTTTACCACCCGGAGTACGGCGGCCCGGGCCAGGGCTTTGGCTTTTTCGGTAGCAGCAGCCGCATCTTTGTGTACCCAACTGCACTGTTCACGAATATTGGCCATCTCCAGCATGTAAGGATTAAGCCCGGCGGTTTGAATGGCATTGCGAAAGGTCCGCTCGTGCATGCGGGGACTGCAAGCAGCCACCACCACCCGGTCGAGACCATTTTCTTTGATATCCTGGGCAATCATCTCCTGGCCGGGATTTGAGCACATATAGCGGTAAGTCCGGGCTATGGTCACCTGGGGCAGGTGGGAAACAAATTCCCTGACCGCCTCGCAATCGATCACCCGGGCAATATTGGAACCGCAGTTACATATATATACACCGATTTTACACTCTTTCATGGTTACCTCTCATCCTCTCAGGCGGCCTGTTGCCCCGGCCAGGATGGTCGGGCGCCGCCCTTTTGCAGGGCCAGGACATGTTTACGGATCCCGGCAAAATACATGGCCAGGGGGCGGTAGAGCATGTGCGACCATTTGGTGAACGGCATCCGCATCAGCCAGGGGACGACGGCCATCAAATGGACGACATAGGAGATGTTGGCCGCCACTTCAAAACCGGTACGGTGCAAGACATGCTGCAATATCCCGGTCATGACAATGAAGAACAGCAACACCACGAATATCCAATCCGAACCGTGCGATTTCTGGTATTGCACCTGGACCTTCTGGAAGCGGCCGCGCAGCATGTAAATGGTGCCGATCAACAGCCCAACGCTGGCCAGGTAGGCAAAAACATGCACCGACCAATCAATATTAGGGCCGGCCTGTAATTTGTGCAAAAATAGCATGACCAGTACCAACATGGTGACGTAACCGAGCATGAGTCCCAGGTGAACCAGCCAGGGCATGAAAACCCCCTTTTTCCTCTTGCTCTCACACTCGGCATAGCGTTTTTGGGTAAAGAAGTGCCAGGGCAAAAGATATATCTTCTTGATATACAGCCACCAGGGGATCGCCAATCCACCCGCTTTACTCATGGTGAACCGCCAGAAGCGAAAAATGTTGGCGGCCAGGAAGAAGCCCAGCACACCCGCCAGTCCAAGATCGAAATAATGGACAAAGGAGCTCGACAAAAAGGCGTTGGCCCCGTCGTATACCCGGATATCCCCGTTGAACAAGCCATAGAAGAAAAACCCGATACCGGTGAGTAGCGCCACCAGGATAACGGCTGCCAGCTCCGCTTTCGTCGATCTGAAGAAGAGCCGGGAAAGGCCGGTGAAATCGTAGCGCGATATCAGCCAGCGTCTTAAGCTCATCATGGTCTCGCCCGGTTCTGCCCCCTCCGGGCACTGCTCGGAGCATTGGCCGCAGTAATAACACAACCACGGCTCAAGCGATTTTTCTATTTTAGACTGGAGCCCCATTTGCAAATTGCGCATGGCTTTGCGCGGGAAGACGAATACTTCATCAGCATGGGGGCAAACGGCCGAACAATTGCCGCAATGGTAACATTTTTGCACATCTTCGGCGCCGTAACGTTCTAGATCATCGATCAGTTTTGGATTAACACGTATCGCCATCACGACCTCCTTATGCCGTATGGATTTCCCTGGCCCGGGCTTCGATCTCGCTCAAGGTCAGGCTGCTGACACTCCCGATACCCTTTCCGCTGGTAATGCTCTTGAGCACCCCGGCCGCCACTGCCGACGCCTGGGCCACCGTATCCGGTATATCTTTGGGCGCCTGGCACATGCCGGCCACGTAGATACCCCCCCGTTCCGTATCGGTGGGACTACAGTTGTAATCGAGCTCGGAGAACCACCCGTCCGGGTCCCGGCCCACGCCCAGCATACGGCTGAGTTCTGCGGTTCCCTGTGCCGGCACCAGGCCCACTGCCAGGATAACCATGTCCACCGGGAATTCTACCAGCCGGTCGTTCACGATGTCTTCGCCCTTGACCACCATCTGTCCAGCAACTTCGGAGACAGTGGCCGACCGGCCCCGCACCACGAACGTCCCTTCATGCTTGATCCGCTCGGCAAATTCCTCATACCCTTTGCCAAAAGCGCGCATATCGATGTAGAATTCATAGCAAGCGGCGTCGGGCAATTTTTCTTTGACCAGGTGGGCAAATTTGAGGGAGTACATGCAGCAGACGCGCGAGCAATAGGAATTGTATTTTAAATCCCGGGAACCGACGCAGTGGATGATGGCCACACTCTTCGGTGCTTGTCCGTCGGTGGTGAATATCCACTCCTCTTTTTTGCTGCGTTTATTCAATTGCTTTGTCCGGGTGACGATCTTACCGCCGGTTGGGCCGGAAGCATTGGTGATGCGCTCGAATTCCAGGGCAGTGAGCACATTGGGGAAAGCCCCGTACCCATACCGCTCGATTTTATGCGCATCCAGGACATCGTAGCCGGTAGCGATGATGATATTACCGACTTCCAGCTCGATCATTTCATCTTCTTCATCCAGGTTGATACATCCCTTCGGACATTTCTTGGCGCAAGCGCCGCATTTTTTCCCGTTACTCTGGATATACATGCAATTTTCGGCATCGACCAGGTAAACGTTGGGCACCGACTGGGGGAAAGGGATGTAGATCGCCTTGCGGGTGGTGATAAAAGAATCGAATTCGGCCGGCACATCGGTTGGGCACACTTCGGAACAGGCGCCGCAGGCCACACAGCTCCGGGCATCGACACGGCGAGAGCGTTTGCGGATCGTGGCCCGGTAGTTGCCCGGGACGCCGGAAATCGCTTCCACTTCCGAATAGGTCATCAGGTTGATCATCTCGTGCTGTCCGACCGACACCATCTTCGGGGTCAGGATACAGGCGGCGCAGTCCAGGGTGGGGAAGGTCTTATCGAACATGGCCATGTGGCCGCCGATAGTACCGGTCCGCTCCACCAGATGAACCTGTTTGCCGGCATCGGCAACCTCCAGGGCCGCCTGGATACCGGCCACGCCGCCACCGATTATCAGGGTTTCCGGTAAAACCGTGGTGGGACTGGGCACAGCCGCCAGGGCGAAAGGTACAGCCCGGGCCGCGCAGGCGACAATGGCTTTGGCACGCTCTAAAAAATCCTGGGTCACTGCGCCATGCTCACGGAAAGATGCCAGCCGTACCTCGGTTGCATCAAACCCGGCCAGGGACATGGCGCGTGCAAACACCGGTTTGAAATAGCCTGGGGAATCGCCGGCAATAACCACCCGTCCAATCTCCTTTTTTTTGAGTTGAAGAGCCAGGGTATGGGGGTCTAAATGGGGTCTGACACCATATATCTGGACCTCTTCCACCTCTGGGAGATTGGCTGCGTATTTGGCCACAGCATCGAGGTTGATATGGCCGTTACCTTTAATTTGACAGAAGTACACTCCAGTACGCATAGTACCTCCAAAAAAGCGTTATTTCTACAACTTGCTGCACAGGGACATTGCCTGCCCCATGATTGATCCGGTTTTAAAAATACAGATTAAAACCTAAAGGTAGAAGAATTAACATATTAAATAATCAATGTCAATAGTTTTATAGTTAAAAAAATAATTATTTTATCCTTTTCCCATCTGTATTTCAATCATATTCTTATCCGAATACAAATGGATATTTAACCCTTGCTCTGGTTATTTATATTCAATTTGCAATCTAATTATATTATCATCAGCATCCGAATCGTTAAAATAGAGAGGCCAGGAGACAATTACTCTCTTTATATTCTCATTATATTGCTATTTGCATCTGAAGAGAATAAAAATTAAAAATCTATCCAATAAAAATAATGTTAAAGTTCATTTGGCTTCATATTTATATAAAATTATATTGACTTCTGATCAGAAAAAACCTAAAATGCAGGAGTCTCAATTAAAAAAAAATTGGAGGTTACGAATGGATCGAACAGACGAAGAAAGACAGGTGTCATACGAATTCCTTAAGAAGTATGGGGCCAAATGGGCTGTCCTCGCGGCCATGGAAGTCGATTTGACCAGGCGTGGCGTCAGTATCCCGACAGAAACATTGAAAAACATCGAGATGTCGCGGGTCAAAATCAGTTCCGGCTGCTTCTCTTCGTGTGAGGCCCATTGCGACCTGAATAAGATCGAGGGTAGTCTTGTATCCGTCGCCTCATCCCTGGGAGATGAGTACATGGAAAACTGGTTCGACTTGCTGGGTGAAGCCATGACCGGTAACATCGATGCCCAGAGAATATCGGAAATCCCATTGTTAAAACCGGTCGAATCGAAATGCTTCTTTTTAGGTTGTAAGTGCTCCGGGTAAACCGCTAGCCCCCCCAGGCAAAAGCCGTGTTTTATTGATTTATTTACTCGTCATAACCGACGAGGTGCGATATTTGCCTGAAAATTTCTTCCATAAAAGTGGGATAAGTCTTTTCCAGCGGTTCGCTCATCTCTTCTGAGAAGGTGAGATTATCGATGATCTCCACGGCAAAGATATGGGTTTCTTTATCTTCGGGAAGGGTCATACCCAGCCGCCGGCCGAGCTCCAGGGCAGTGATAAAATTGGTGTCGTGGACATTGGTCAGGTTCATGGTTTCCCGCAGCCGGTCGGCAGTAAAATAATACCAGGTGCCGGGCACCCCGCCCTGAGTCTTGATGGAATCGACGACGATCACCCGGCTATAGCCCTCGATAATATCCAGGAGGTTAAGGCCGCCGACCGAACATTCCTCGACGATATCGAGGCCGTCAAGTGCGGCCAGCCGCGCGCGGAAATCTCTCACCAAACGCACGCCAACGGCGTCGTCGCTGAGGATCGGGTTGCCCATTCCCAGGAGCAGGTTCGGTAGCTGATTTTTTTTATCCATTTTAATCATAATTCTCAATTTTACCATGAAGGCTACCCCCGAGTAAACCCAGGGGGGATTTTTTCTCATTTTCCCCCTTGTTTTTTTTCGCTTCCTGGGGTATATTAGAGCCGTTGTTGAGTTTAATTAGTGCATGAGGACGATAAAGATGACTGTTGTAAACGTTTTTGAGCGTTTGAAGTTGATCAGGAAAGCATTACACATGACTCAGGACGAATTTTCCACTATCCTCCAGGTCTCGAAACCCACCATATCCCGGTATGAGACGGGGGACCGCTGCCCGGATGCGGAATTCCTGCAGATCCTGCTCAATCAGTACAATGTAAATGTCAACTGGTTACTTGGCGGAGAAAGCCCGATGTTCCTTGACGAGTATAGTGATAATAGGCCGGTGTCCTCTTTGGAAAACTATGAAGAGATCAAGGAATTGCTCGAAATGCTGGAAATTCCCCAGATCAGGCGGGCGGTCCTGGTTGAGGCCGAGAAATTGCGGCAACTGTTCGGGCACCTTATCAAAGAGCGCCTTGCCGATAAAAAGGAAAACAGGGGTAAGAAGAAGAGTATGATGGGATAACGATCGAGAACGGTAAACGGGCACCACAGGGTAAAGGAGGAACGGGACAATGGAGTTTAATCCCCAAATAAATGACCGGGAGCTGGTTGGGCTGGTTTCCCAGTTGATCCGCTTGCCGGTCATCAGGAGGGCCATTTTATCGGAATTAGAAAAACTTTGCTACCTATTCCGGGAGAAGATTGAAGAATCATCCATTTTTCCCCTGCCGGGGGAAATGCCTAACCGGCAAACCGATCAGGAAAACGCACGTGATGAAGCGGTCGAGACCCCAGCGGAAGAGGGATACCGGTTTAAATTGACCCGGCACAAAAAAAAGTGGACGCAGGAAACCTGGCCCGATTACCTTATGCCCCCTGAATTGATCGATTACCTGGCCGATAAAATTTGCCGGAATTCGAGGCAGCAGAACCTGAGCTTTATTTTATCGACCGGGATGGGTATACGTCACTACCGGGTCCACGCCTCCTGGGTGTCGCGACGCGAGCTGGTTGGGCGGCTGGAAGATGTGACCGGGCAGAAACATCAAGGCATAGATAAACCGGGAGAAGAAAGCGACCGGCAGGTCATATTCATCAACAGCGAAAAATGCCACGACCTGACCGATCAATCGCGGATATTCCAGATGATCGATTGCATCAATAGAAATCCCGACCAGAGGAAACTTCTCCTTCATTATTTCGATACGTTCCTGGCGCCGTTATTCAACCGGGAAGAAAATCACGAGCCTATAGATCGATGCCTGTGATATCTTCGACCTGGAAAACCCGGTAATCATTTTCCCGGTTCATGCCCCTTGCCTGGAGGTAGACAGCCAGGGGGTCGAACATATCGACGCTAAAGACGATAATCGTCTTTCTTTCTTCCCGGCTGATGTGGGCCAGGAGACCCTGCAAGCGGCGATTATAATCCCGCTCCGCTCCCCGGAAATAGTCGTTGATGAGGATCGTCGAGCGGTTACTGGAAAAAACCAGGCAGGCATAGAAGTTCTTAAACTGGCCCGGGGGAACCTGCGATATCCTTTTTCCCAGGACCTGCGGCTCGATTTCCAATTTTTCCAGGTAGCCCCGGAAACGCTCTTTATCGGTCTGGAGGAATGACCGGGATAAGAGGAAGAGATCGTTTAACTTCATATCCGGATCAAAATCCTCGATACCGATATGACTGAGGGAAATAGTCTCTTTCCCCCGGAATGAGCCGAAGAATTTATCCCTGATCTTTTCACTGTAGCAGAATACGTAGCAGATATCGCCCGGTTTAACCGGGTCGGGCCAAAAAGTACCCTCGTAAGGTATTTTTTCTGTGGTCCGGCGGGCGCGCCTGATGATAAGAAACGACGATGAAAGGAGTAAAACCAGGACATAAAAGGCAGCCAGGCAAACGGCAGTCCAGAAACCGACCGGCCGCTCCCCAGTCCCGGCAAATATATTCTCCCCTTTTTGCAGAAAATCTTGCCCGGTCTGCTTCCCGGCTTTTTTGGAATTTCCTGGGAAAGACCGGGTAAATCGGCGGCGTTGGTCCAGCGCGTACCGGGCAAAACGAAGATAGCCCCGGACGCCCTGGCTGGAAATTTCCCCGGCCAAAAAAGGGTGATAAGCGGTCGGGACAAAACAGCACAAGCGCCCATAATGCCCAACATTTTTCTCCAGGTCCCGGTCCGGGCTGTTCCCGGCCAGAGGGGTTGGCCGGTAAACGGAATGTAAAAAATCTGCGTTCCGCTCCCAGGACATCTCCCGGCCGGCATAGCTTAGCACTGCCGGTATTAGCCAGACCAGGAGAAACCAAAACAACAGGCCGGCAATAGTACCTGTTTGCTTCCGGGAAAAAAACAACCGGGAAAAAACCCCGGCGGCAAAAAATAGATCGGCAAAGATGATAAAGTAGAGGGCAAAACTCCAGAAGAGGGCGGTATCTGTTCCGTTAAGGGTGATTCCCCGGAGCGACAACGATAGATAGACAGCGGCCATAATAAAGAGGAAAAAAATATCCAGGATTACCATCCGGGCCAGCAGGCTGCCGGGGTGGAAGAAATGCCGGTCGCCGATATAAGCGGTCAGACCGAAATAAACCATCAGCAGGCTGCCCAGTAGGTAGAACAGGCCGGCCAGATCGGGGAAAAACCCTTGCTTCAAAAAAAACCCCCAGCCGCCATCGGTACCGGTCAATGTCAACGCCCCGGCTATATCGATCCGGGCAGACAGGTTGTCGAATACCCCGTGGCCGAAGAACAGGACGATCAAGGGAGAAGGGGCATAGAGGATACGGATGTCCCCCGGCCGGCAGGGTTCGCCCCTAACCTGGCGATCCAGTTTCTCGTGCTCATTGCGAATGAATTGTTCTTTTTCCTGGGAAAAATGTCGATACCGGGACAGGCCAAACTGGAGCGAAATAAATAGGGCAACCAGGAAGAGGATGAAGAAAATCCGATGCAGTGTTTTGCCGAAAATGCGGGCATACTCGGAAGTCAGGTAAATTCGACCAAACATCAAAAATGATTACCTCTAATTAATTTAGATACTTATAGATTTATAGAGGATTGGGGGCATATTGACAATACTCCACGGTGTTGATTTGTGAATAAAGTTTCCAAATGGATAATATAAAACCAATAACCTACTTATCTTTCTTTTCCATCCCCCTGAGAGAGTAAGGGCCTACATTTTCGATAAGTATAAATATTATCTCCCCCGGGCGAACATTGGCTTTAAAATTCACCACCTGGTAACTCTCTGTCCGGCCAAGCATCTCGCCGCTGCGGCGGGGGTTTTTACCGGTTACCAAAACTTCAACCACCTGGCCGATGAGCCGGCTATTCTGCTCCAATTGGATTCTTTCCTGCACGGCCTGGAGTCGATAAAGCCGTTCCTTTTTCATGGACAGATCCAGGTTGTCTTCCATTTGCCCGGCGCTCGTATTGGGCCGGGGAGAATAGATAAAAGAGAACACCGATTCGAAGCGGATTTTTTCCAGGAGCGAGAGGGTCATCCGGAAATCATGTTCTGTTTCTCCCGGGAAACCGACGATAAAATCGGAACTAAACCGTATACCCGGGATCTGTCGGCCAAAATCGTGGATAATATCCAGGTACTGGTTGCGGGTATAAGAACGGTTCATTTTTTTCAGGATACGGGTGGACCCGGACTGGGCCGGGAAATGGATATGCCGGGCGAGGCGTGGGTGGCGGGACATGACCTGGATGAGTTCCCGGTCATAATACCCGGGGTAGGAAGTGATGAATCGCAACCACCTGACATCTATATGACCGGCCAAATAATCGAGCAGACCCGGGAAGCGCATTCCCCGCTGCCGGTCCTGCCAATTATTGACATTTTGTCCGAGTAAGGTGATCTCTTTGTAGCCCTGGCCGGCCAGGTACTCTGCCTCCTCTACGATCCGCTCGAAGGGCCGGTACTTCTCTTCCCCGCGGGTATAGGGCACGATGCAGTAAGCGCAGAAGTTGTTACATCCTTCCATGATCGAGATGAACCCGGAAAACCGGCTTTCCCTGGCGCTCACCGCCGGCACCAACTCTTGCCAGTCGGGCGAGAATTCCGTCTTAATTCGTTGCTGCTTCTCCCGGGAAAGCTCGTCGATGATGTCGCCGATCCGGTAATACTGGTGGGTGCCGACCACGAAATCGATGGCCGGATTCTTCTTTAATACCCGGTCTTTTTCCACCTGGGCCACGCAACCGGCGACCACGATCTTCTTACCTTTAGCGATACGGCCGGCATAGGAAAAAACCTTATCCTCCGGCTTGGCCCGCACGGCGCAACTGTTGATGATGACAATATCTGCCGCTTCTTCGCTGTCTACCTCGGCCAGCCCTTTATCGATCAATACCTGGCGCATCTTCTCCGCATCGTTGACATTCATCTGGCAGCCGAAAGTCTTGATAAGAAAAGTCATCCACTGTTCCTGGAAATGAGGTTTTCAGCCGCTTTTAAGACATCTTCATTGACCCCGCTGCCCACCATCAAGCGGCCGATTTCCCTGACTTGTTCCACGCCCGATAATTGGGTCACCTGGCTGAAGGTGGCGTTATCCCGGAATTCTTTGGTGATGAGAAAATGGCGGTCGGCAAAGGAGGCGATCTGCGGCAGATGGGAAATGCAGAGTACCTGGTTTCCCCTGGCAATACGTTTCAACTTCTCGCCCACGAATTCGGCCGTTTTACCGCCGATACCGCTGTCGATCTCGTCGAAAATATAGGTGGCAAAGGATTCATCCCGGATCATCGATTTTAATACCAACATCAAGCGGGAGAGCTCGCCGCCGGAAGCGACATTCTTGATCTGGCCGGGCTTCTGCCCGGGATTGGAAGAGAAATAAAACTCCACCCGGTCTGTGCCCTTGTCGCTAATGGTTTCCAGGGCGGGCTCGACTGCCTCGAACTGGACGAGAAACTGGGCGTTCTTCATTTCCAGGCGCGCCAGTTCTTTCTCGATGGCGGTGCAGAGTTCCGGCGCCCCGGAATTCCTTCGCCCCCGTAGCGAGGCGTTGATCTCCCGGTACTCTACCAGCAACCGGTCGATCTCGCCCTGCTTGTCCCGGATGGAAAAATCCATGTTGCCCAGCAATTGCCGCTCTTTCTTCAGCTCTTCCTGCCGGTCGAGCAGTTGCTCGAGATTCATCTTATACTTGTCTTTCAGCCGGTTTAACTTCATCGATTGATTGTTCAGGGAGTTGAGCTCCTCTTCGCTGTACTCGATCCGGCTGGCCAGGCCGGACAGGGTGGCGGAAAATTCGGGTAAAAGCCCGTAAAACCGGTTGATCTCCGTTACCTGCTCGGTCAGGTCCGGGTAGATGCCCATTAAAAAATCGAGGTTTTTCAAGTTTGAGGCGATCTTGTTGTACAAAGAATCGTCCTGGTGATAGAAGTCTTTGAGCAATTGATCGGAACGGGAAAGAATCTCTTCTGCCGAAGAGAGGATTTTTACCCGTTGCTCCAGCCGTTCATCGTCTCCCCGCTCCAGTTCCAGGCTAGCGATCTCGGTGATTTGAAAATCGATAAAATCGAGCTTTTCAGCGGCGGTCTTACCCTTTTGCCGGAGTTCATCGAGCTCTTTGCCGGCACTCTTTAGCCGCTCATATGCGTCCGAAAGCCGGACCAGGCATTCCTGGTTGCGGCAAAACTCATCGAGGAAGAGGCGGTGATTGGCCGGGTTGAGCAGGAACGTATGATCGTTCTGGCCGTAAATATTCAGGAACTTCTGGGCCTCCTCCTGCAGTTGGGCAAAAGGCACCAAGCGGCTATTGATATAACAGAGGGATTTACCATTCTCCACTTCCCGCCGCAACACATATTCCCGCTCATCTGTGGAGAAGAGTGCTTCGGCCATCAATTTGCTGGCACCGCCCCGCAGGGACTCTTCCGGCACCTTTTTCTTTAAAAACAGGTTGATGGCGTCGATCAGGATCGATTTACCGGCCCCGGTCTCGCCGGTCAGGATATTCAATTGGCCGCAGAAGCTGACCTCGACCTTTTCTACTACGGCAAAGTTTTCGACGTGCAGGTAAGAGAGCATCAGTCCAGTTCAAAGGGGGCCAGCAGGGTTTTCAAATCGAGCCGCCCATAGCCGATATCATCGTCCTCTCCCGGCAGGGTGTCGGCATTGATATCAGCGGCCGTGTACTTGATTAAGGCCATCACCTCTCCGTTGGTCAGGAACGGCTTATAACCGATGAGCAGGGCCGCGGCCCCGGCCACCTGGGGAGCCGAAAAAGAGGTGCCGCTCCCCCAGCCATAAGCGTTTAAAACCAGCGGCGTGGCCGGCAGATAGCGGGCGCCGAGCACGAAGAACCCCGGGGCAGCCACATCTACCTGGGGCCCGAAATTCGACCAGGTAGGCACCTGGTCATGGGCATCTGTGGCCGCCACGGCCAGGCAATAATCGTCGTAAGCAGCCGGGTAGAGTACTTTGCCGCCATAATTTCCCGAAGAAGCGACAATCACGCAGCCCTTTTCATAGGCATAATGGCAGGCATCCTCCAGGATAAAGCTTGACGACATGCCCCCCATGCTCAAGTTCAGGATTTGCGCACCATGATCGGCCGCATAACGTATGCCGGCCGCTATGGTCAGGTAAGGGGCTATACCGGTAGCATCGGCCACCTTGATAGACATGATCTTACCTTTCCAGCACACCCCGGCTATGCCCAGGCCGTTGTCGGAAGCAGCCGCCGCAATGGAAGAAACAAAGGTGCCGTGGCCGTGATCATCGTAAGGGTTGTCGTTATCGGCGACGAAATTGTAGCCCGGTATCACTTTACCGACCAGGTCTTCATGATCCAGGGCCACGCCGGTATCGATGACCGCGATCACCACCTCTTCCGAGCCGGTGGACCAGTCCCAGCCATCCAGGGCCTTGATGTCGCTGCCGGCCTGGCCGCTCAACTCCAGGGCCGGTTCATAGACCTGCCCCTGGTTGGAGAGGGCGTATTGATAATTAAACATCGGATCATTTGGCGCCTGCCGGGTGATAGACGCCAGGTAATTATACGACACATCCTGGATCAGCGGGTCTTCCAAAAGCCTGGTTCTCAAAGTTTCCAGGTCACAGCCGGCGGCGGCCTTAACAACATAGTACCCGCAATACCGATCCCGATCGACAGCCCACACCCGATCCCTATACCTGGCCTTTAACACCCTTTCCGGGTGCGATTCGATATCTGCCGGCCGGCCGGTCCGGCCCGGGTTGTCGTGTCCCAGGATTGCCGGAGCCAGTTTAACCACCAACTGCCCCGGTACGAAAGCGCCACCGGCCAGGGGCCGGTGGGGTATACCCTGGTGAAAAAGCCCCAGGTGCCCGGCCGGGGATTGACTATTGGCCAGCAGTACCAGGGAGAACAGCACTATCCATAATACCTTTTTTTTCATCATGGTCTCCTCGCTTCTTAAAATGCGTAACAAAGGGCAGCCGATAGGTAGGTTTTCGACAGGAAACTCGCGGTCAACTTCAATTCCAGGCTGGTGCCAATATCGATACTGATCCCGGTCACCAGGTCCAACCAGCGTTTCTGTTTGAATTTCATTTCCTCTTCGGCATCGATTCCCACGATCTTTTCCCCGACCGTCAGTGTTCCCTGGATCAGGTTAAAGCGCGGTCCAAAAAACAGGTTTGCCCCGGTCAGGCCCTGGTACTCCAGCACCAGGTCGACCGTCAGCTCCCAGAAAGTATTTTTAATCGTGGCCTGGCCCTCGATGACCGGCAGAGCGATGGTCTTTTCGTTCTTGAAGAGTTTGAAGTACAGGAACTCCCCTTTACCTTTCAACACGAAATCGGAGAACGAGACGATTTCCGTCTGTAAATTCAGCCCCAGCACCATCGAGGTATTCCTGGCCTCGTTTATGCGCAGCGACAGGGGCAGCCGGTAGAAATCAACGGCCCCGGAAAAGGAATTCCGGTTATACCCGGCCACCACACCCAATGTCAGGAAATCCAGGATATCGGCATCGACTTCCAATGCCAAATAGGGGTAGACCAACTCATTTTCCCCGCCACCCCCGGACCATTCTACCTTTGCCCGGTTAAAGGCGAATCTTAAGGCCGCGGTAAAATCGATATCGGACGATTTAATTTCCTCGGGCTCGGCCGGGAAGAGCATGGCCCCCACGACCAAAAAAACCAGGAAAAATACTTTTTTTCTCATAGTTTAATCCCTCTCAAGTTTGAAACTATACCTAAATATGCAGGCAATTTGTCAATCTCCCTATTTAGTCCCGGCCCACAAAACAGCCGGGACGGTTACATCGGCCTGACTACCCCCCTGGTTCCTTATTTATCAAATGCCTGCATGGCCTCCTGGAATTTCTTCTGTGCTGCCTGCACTTTGGGATCATTGGCATACTGCATCATTTTCCCGAATAAGCCCATCATCCGGGGGGTCATGTCTTTGAATTTCTGCTCGAACTCCTTGAACTCTTCCGGCATGGCCCCACCTTTCATACCGGCTTTTAGGGCCGGGTACTTTTCTTCCAGGGCCTTCATCCGCGGCGCAATGGCCTGCATCGCCACAGAGAACGTATCGATAGCCGCTACTACCTTATCGGCATTATCGGCTTTATCCATATTGGTTAAAAAACCATCAAAGAGACCGAGGAAATCATTCAACACGGCCTTTGGCGAATCGCTGCCCTTACAGGCAGAAATCCCGAATACCAACATCGCCACGACTAAAACCAACAACAGTTTCTTCATAAAAGCCTCCTATATATTTTTTAGTTAACAGAAAATGTATAGCATACCTCCCACAGGAAGTCAAATCATTCCCCCAGGCAAATAATTTAGACAGACAATGCCGGTTGAATTTGAAATGGTTCTATAATAAAATAAAGGCAGCCATGAACGATAATTTTTTAAGCCAGCGCCGGGCCATGGTGGACCGGCAGTTACGTCCACGCGGCATCCGGGATACCCGGGTACTGGAGGCCATGCAAAAAGTGCCGCGCCATCTATTTGTCCCGGATGGCGAGAGAAGCCAGAGCTATTACGATGGGCCCCTGCCCATCGGTCAGGGCCAGACCATTTCCCAGCCCTATATCGTGGCCTACATGACCGAGATACTTGGACTAACCGGTACGGAGAGTGTCCTTGAGATCGGTACGGGCAGCGGCTACCAGACGGCTGTCCTGGCAGAGGTGGCCGGCCATGTCTATACCATTGAAGTCATTGCCGATCTGTCCGCACAGGCCAAAGCCATCCTGGGTGAAGAGATGCGATACACCAACATCGATTTCCAGGTCGGCAACGGCCGGCAGGGCTGGCCGGAATTTGCCCCATTCGATCGCATCATCATCACCGCTGCGGCCAGGGAATTCCCGGCCACACTCTTCGAGCAACTCAAGGTCGGCGGTCTATCCCTGGCACCGATCGGTAGCTTTTACCAGCAGTTGGTGCGCTATAAAAGGACAGCGAACGGCATCGAGACGGAGCCGTTGATTGCCGTCTCCTTTGTACCCTGTGTGTGAGGAAAAAATGAGACAGATGTTGGTTTCTTTTCTATTCCTGGCCGGGATATTCCAGGCTTTGCCCGGAGAATGCCGGATGATCGACCTGTATATCGGGAATCGCAAGCTAACCGTGGAGGTTGCCGAGACCCCGGGACAGCAGATGCAGGGCCTGATGTTCCGGGAATCCATCCCCGACAATTTCGGCATGTTATTCATTTACAACGACGAAGAGACCCGCAGCATGTGGATGAAGAATACCCTGGTGCACCTCGATCTTATCTTCCTGGACCGGGAGAGGCGGGTAATCGATATGTACATGAATGTACCGCCATGCACGTGCTCCCCCTGCCCGAGTTACCCATCGCGAAAACCGGCCCAATACGTGCTCGAGCTGAAAGGGAACCGCTCCACGGAACTCGGCCTGAAGGTTGGCGATCGGGTATTTTTCATCCTCTAGGCGGTCTTTTCCATGGGTCCCGGTTATGGGAAGATTATTTTTTTCCTCAATCGCCGTTGCCGGGTCGGTTGCCCGTCCTGCAATGTCCGGGCCTCTGGGACAGGACCTGAAGAGTTATCCCCTTCCTGGCTAAACCGTTTTTTCCCCCAATTAACAGGAATTCCCTTTCCCGGTCATCTCCTCTGGACAGGCGGCGAGCCGTTCCTCTCACCGGCGAGCTTAAAAATGGGATTGTCTTTGGCCTTTAACCGGGGGTGGCGATCAGAAATCCTGACCAGCGGCGACTGGTTTTCCGGTTATCCCGGTGGGTTGGATGATTTACTCGACTTTAGGCCGTTCTCTTTACGAATCAGTCTCGATGCCGAACACCAGGCCAGGGTATCGTTCGACGAACTGGTATTACTCATCCGTCGGGCCGATGATCTTGGCCTGGAAGTTAATTTTACCATCCGCCAGCTACCGGCCCGGCCCGGCTCCAGGCATGATTACCTGGAACAAATCAAAGACCGGCTGCCCGAATTTTACCGTCGGAATGTCCAGCGCTCGCGCTGGTTGCACGTGATTCCCCACATCCCGATCGATCCCCTAACCGGGCCGGGTGTAACCGGCCATCACCCGGGTAGCCCAAAATGGGCAGGGCCCTGTTCCCAGGGATTCAAAGACCTGGTCATCGGGACAGATGGATTGCTCTACCCATGTTGCGGCTTATTCTCACATTCTTTTTCTCAAAAATTTGCCATCGGCAATCTACTCACGGGGGATTGGCGAAACCTGGCTGCCGGTATAGATAGGTATCCGCTTCTTCAAGCCCTGAAGACCAGGGGACCCGGCGGTATTTGCCAGGAGCTGGGTCTCAGACCGGAAACCTGGCCGTGGCCGGGATACCTGACCCCATGCCACTTATGCCAGGCCCTCTTTTATTTCCATGCCGACCGGGTATTCTCCCATTATCGACCTGGATAACCGGGATAATGATCTCTTTAAACCTATCTACATACTATCTGCTTACGCTATTTAAGGGAGACAAACTTCTTCCGCTATTAACCAGCGAAGCAAAACAGGGGGATGATAGGAAAGAGCGACTAACGCAGGACTACGCGGGTAGCGTGCTCGCCTTTCGGACCAGCGGAGATTTCAAACTCTACCGGCTGTCCTTCTTCCAGGGATTTGTATCCGTCACCCTGGATCTCTTTGAAATGTACAAACACGTCTTTACCAGTGTCTGTGGTGATGAAACCATAACCCTTCTGGGCGCTAAACCATTTGACTTTTCCTTTAGCCATTTAAATTGACTCCTTATACACGAATGGCCTTAGTAAATAATGTGACTGAAATAAACGTACCATGTTAAACTTGAATTTAACCTGAAGTAAATCATTTCACATCCATATCTACCAGGTTACGAGGATACATTTTACAGTATCTTTGATGAATTGTCAACAATCTTTTTATTTTTTTTCAGCAGGGCGGCCCGGATGAGGGAAATGGCGGTGATGAAAACCACACCGATAACCAGCCAGGTGAGCGTGTTTAGGGGTAACGATTTGATGATGTAAGCAGCGATCAGCACGCCGGCCAGGCCGCCGGTAGTGATTCCCAGGACAGCTTTGCGGTTGATTGCCCCGGCCTTGATGAATTTGATGGCTGCCGGCGGCATTAAAAAAGCGCAAGAACCGGCCATAATCGGGAAAGCCACCCGCGGGCTCATGCCCAACATGTAAACCAGGGCCATGCAGGGAGCGTACAGGCCGACCCCGGCCGTCATCAATGCGCCCAGCACCAGGTTACCGGCCACGGCCAGGATCAATTTGCTACCGGTCAGACCGATGGCATCGCCGGTTCCCAGGGCCTCGATAAAACCCAGGTGGCGGCAGATCATCAAAAAAGCGGTTATTAGCAAGGCGATCCCCATGACCAGGCGGATGGTTTTTTCCGGCAACCGGGCCACAATCCCGGCCCCCCAGATCGCACCGATCACCGAAGCGGCCACCATCGTTACCAGGGTGATGATCTCTACCTTGATAACGGTCATAAAGATAACCGCTTCCAGCACCGCCGGCAGCGCATGCCCGGCATTCAGGGTGCCGGGCAACAGCCGGTCTTTAACTTGCTTAAAGCCGCGCAGTAAGGCCGTTGTTGGGGCAAAACTACCGATGCCCAGGGTGTCGAGGAAATCGGTCAAAAAACCGACAAAGACATTAAAGCCGAAACGTGTCCCCGGCTCCAACCGGGTGCGGTTATGCCAGGCGTCCTTTCCCAGGAAAATGCCGTAGCCGACACTCAATGCGCCCAATAGTCCAATTACGCCATAGATCATCCCCCTTTATATCACAAAACCGCCATTTTTTCAACTTGACTGGGCGACCCGCAAGAATTCGTCATGGTGGGCCAAAAGGATCGATATTTTTAACTTGACAAACGGGGGTAAGTGTATTATAGTATTTTCTGGAGAAACCAATGGAGACCGGCGCGATGATGAACCGAAGAGCGGATCTGGTAATAGCTACAGCCAGGGTGGGGATTAGCAGATGAGATTGGCTAGCTTGCCGGGGACGCAGCCATGAAAGTGTGCGTGCTGGGGTTGGGGAGGTCGGGCACTACGGCCATCTACGAGCTGTGCCGCAAGATCATGGGCGCCTACCTGGGCCCCGGCATCGTCTGCGGTTATGAGCCGTTCCTGCGGGACAGCCGCTTTCTGGATGGCCCATACGAGCAGGTGGCGGAAAAGAGCCGCTATATCGATTCTTTATCCATCGAGGGCATGTACCACCACCTCACCATGCCGTTGCTCATCCCGGACCCGGCGCCCTTTACCGCTAACCCTTACCTCAAAAGCCTATTTTACCCGGCAGATGGAAACCCCCATGTACTTCTCAAATTCATCCGCGCCAATGGCCGTTACCTGCTGCTGGAAAGCTTATGCCCGGAGTGTCAAACTGTTTTTATTATTCGCAACCCGGTCGATACGGTGCATTCGGTGCTGCGCCGCTTCTCCTTTTTCGGCGGCGAGTTTCACCGCGACGATTTCCCGCGCTTTTTGGCCGAGATCAATGGCCGGTATGGGACCGACTTTTCAGTCGCTGAGCCGAGAAAGAGGATCGAGAAGGAGCTGCTCTTCTGGTATTATATGAACCGCTTTGCCCTGGAGAGTTTTGACGGGGCAGAGACAAGACCGTTGATTATCAGCCACGAGGAATACAGCCGGGACCGGCCCGCCTGGGTAAAGGCGATATGCGGGTTTTTGGGTGTCGATTTCCGAAACGAATTTGCTTTGTTTGCCGCTGACAAGGTGGGCCCGGTGACCGGTGATTTTACCATCTCGGCAGAGGAGTATGACCTCTACCGGCACTACCTGGATATTTATACCGACATGCTGCGGGCCAACCGGATAGATTTTTCCTTTAAGCCCGGTGATATTTTTAAGAAATACCGGGTCATCGACGGGCCGATAGTGCGGGATATCCCCTTTTACGGACTGCACACGCGGGCTTTAGAGCGGGAATACCGGTTGCTTTTAGAGAAGAAGGAAGCGGAACTGGTGGAAAAAGGACGGGTTATAGCGGTCTTGCGGGAAAAACTGGTCGAGAGCGGCCTTGATACCGGGGATGAATGATGGCCGGCATGACCTTTGCGCATGGGATTAACCTGTTCTCGGCCAGGCCGGGCTCCGGGCACGGCCTGGCCCAGGAGGTGACGCTCCAGACCATGCGCCTGGCCAGGGAATTTACCGGCCGCCAGGTCGGCCTGGAGCTCCATGCGGCCGTATTCCCGGAAGATAGCGGCCTGGTGCCGCCGTTCTTTGATGGCGCCCTGCCGCTCTCCCGGTCGATCCTGGATTTCCAGGCACACGGCAGCGGTCGGAAACTGCCGTTAATCGGGGAAATCCTGGATAAGCTCTTCCAGGTCAGCCGGGCCGACTATTTCATTTATACCAATGCCGATATCGCCGTGCAGCCCTATTTTTACCTGGCTTTACCGGGTTTGATTGCCGCCAGCCCGGATAGCTTCATCGTGACCCGGCGCACCATCGATGCCGCTTTTAACAGGCTGGACCAGGTGCCGCTGATGTGCGCCCAGGTCGGTGCCGCTCACCCGGGCAGCGACTGCTTCGTGTTCAGGCGGGGGTTGGTCGAAAAATTCCGGTTGGGACACACGGTCATCGGCAGCGAGTTTATCGGCCTGGCCCTGCGGGTCAACCTGGCGGCTTTTTCCCGGAATTTCACCATTTTCCGGGATAAGCACCTGACCTTTCATATCGGCGATGACCGGGAATGGCTGCAATTTACCGCCGATTCCCGGCACAACCGGGCAGAGGTGGAGGCGATTTTTGAAAGTCTCCTGTCTAAATGGCGGTTGCCGGGTAAGAAGAAGGTAAAAGAACTTTATAGGGACTTTGGCCAGCGAATCGAACGGCTGGAAAAGCGGGCCCAGGCCCAGGGGGGCGGGCAGATATGATCATGAATCTATTCGGTCAAAAGGAGCCGAAGAGCGTGGTCTGGATCACGCTGCATAAGTGTGCCAGCCAGTTTTTCGGCGACTCTGTGCTGCCCCGGGTCAAGGGACTTTCAAAGATCGATTACCAGTGGCTCCATTACGAAAACCAGCCGCTGCCGAGAATCGAGCTCCAGCCATACAGCCATATCTATGGCCCGGTCCGTTTACTGGAACCGTCCCATCCCAGTTTTTCCCTGACCGAAGAGCTTCTCAAACCGAAGAACCTGGCCAAAAAGAGGGTCATCATCATGGTGCGTGATCCGCGCGATTTGCTCGTCTCCATGTATTATTCCTTCGGTTTTTCCCACCCCTTGAGTCCGAACACGGAGATCGGGCAATACCAGCAGGAGCGGCGGGCCCGGATACAGCCGCTGGAACTGGACGAATACGCCCGTCGGACCGCACCGGCCCTGGCGGCCCGGTTCGAACGCCTGGAAAAGGTTTATGGCCGTATCAAGGCCAAAAACCGGCTGCTTCTTACCTATGAAGAGATGATCCTTGATTTCGACTCTTTTTACCAAAAATTGAGTCTTTTCCTGGACCTGGAAGCGGGCGTCCGAAATAAGCTCTTTAACCGCACCCGGCCGGAAAAATCGGAACACCCGGACCAGCACAAGCGGGACGGCGCACCGGGGGGGTTCCGGAAAAAACTATCGGGCCAGACCATCGAAGAGATCGAGCGCATCCTGGGTAAGGTCCTGGCCGCCTTTGGATATGGGGTATAAGAGAGTGACCATGAACGGAACCATCTGCTTAGATGAGCGTTTCTCTACCACCCGGCGACTGGTCTTGCTGGATCCCGGTGCGCCGGGCCACCCCCTGGTTGCCCGGCCCGGTGTCCTGTGCGGCGGCCTGCGCAGCCGCGGTTTTGCCAAATGCCCCGCTGCCGATTACCCGCTGCTGACCGTGGTCACGGTGGTGAGAAACGACGGTCCCGGCCTTAAGAAAACGATCGAGAGTGTCAGCGGCCAGACTTACCCCAATATCGAATACATTGTTATCGATGGCGGCTCGACCGATGCCACCCGGTCGGTACTGCAAGAGTACGATCACCTGGTCGATTTTTGGCAGAGCGAGCCGGATGCCGGCATTTACGATGCCATGAACAAAGGCCTGGCCCTGGCCGGCGGCGAGTGGATCAGTTTTATGAATGCGCAAGACTATTTTTACCAGGCCGATTCTGTGCAAAAGGCCCTGACCGGGGTCCCGGCAGACAGCGATTTTATCTATGGGCACACCTATTTCCTCGGGGGCGATGCTGTCGGTGTCGTCAAGGCCCTGGGTTTCGAGCGGCTGTGGCGCACCATGATCTTTACCCACCAGGCCCTGTTTACCCGCACCGCCCTCTTAAAGGAGCGCCCGTTCGATACCGGTTTTAAAATCTGCGCCGATTACAACTTCATCTTTAACGCCTACATGACCGGGAAGAAATTCTTCCATTCGGGTCAGGTGATTGCCTGCTTCTCACCGGGAAAATCGGAAATCAGCCGGGCGCGCATGGCTTATGAGAAGTGGCGGGTGGTGCGGCGCTTCCGGCATGATTTTACTTTCCATTGGTTTTACCTGCGGTTATTTATCAAGCGGCTTTTCCGCGACATTTTTCGGCGCTTTAAACCGGTTGGGGGGGGGTAATGGCCGGGATGGGCGGGCGGCGAGACAGGCTAAACGTCCTCTGGATCAAGACCTTTTACCCGCATTGGGGCCAGCGCACGGCCTTTAACAGTCTTGGCCCTTACCTTGACCCGGCCCAGGTGCGGCTGGCCATCAAAGATGTGCCCATGGGGGAAGAAGATTTTCTCCTGCCGTTTATCAAAGACCGCTGCCGCCGGGCCATCCGGGCCAGGGGTGCGGCCGCTTACCGCCTCAATGACCTGGCCGCAGAGCTGGCCGCCTTTGGCCGGGCGCTATTTCCCGGTCTGGACATCATCCATTTCCTGGATGCGGAGCATGGGCTGCTCTTCCTGCCCCAGTGGTTAAAGAAATGGCGGCAGATCAAGAGATTTCCCCGGATCATCGCCATGTTTCACCAGCCGCCGGAAATTTTGGACCGGTTTGTCAACCGGGAGACCCTGGGCCTGGTGGATGCGGTGCTCCTGGTGTCGCCCACCCAGGAAGAGTATTTTGCCCGCTTCCTGCCCCGGGAGCGCATCCACACCATCCTGCTCGGGGTCGATAGCGGCCATTTTAAACCCCTGGGGCGGCCCAAAGAGCCGGGTAAGCTCAAATGCCTGGCCGGTGGCGTCTGGTTGCGGGATTACCGCGCCCTGGAGGAAACGGCCCGCCTGGTGCAGGGCCGGGCGCGAATCGAGTTTCACCTGGTCGCGCCGCGGTTCGATATCCCGGCCGGGTTAGACAACATCACCTGGCATGAAAGAATCCCTGACGATGAGCTCTTCGACCTCTACCAGACCTGCGATCTCTTGTTCTTGCCCCTGCAAAATGCCACGGCCAATACCTTCCTGCTGGAAGGGGCGGCCTGCGGCTTGCCGGTTATCTCCAGCGAACTGGCGGCGATTAAAACCTACTTTCCCGGGCCGGAGGCGCTGTTGGTCAAAGACAACCGGCCGGAGGCGTTCGCCCGTATCCTGCTCGACCTGGCCGCGGATAAGGACCGGCTCGGCCTGATGGGACGGGCGGCCGCAAAACAGGCAGCCGCGCTCTCCTGGTCGCATATCGCACCCCAATACCTGGCCCTATACCGCCGCTTAGCCCGTTAACCCCGCGGGGCCGCTTCAGCCTGGGTTTAAAATGTATTGCAAATTAAGGAGAAAGCGTTTATAATAGTGCATTCATCAAAAAATGTCGCGCTTGACCGGCAGGTTTTCCCGGGAAACGCGGTTATTTAGCGGCTATTTCCAGATCATGTCGCAATGGAGAAGAGTCATGGCTGAAAACGACGTTTCATTCGATTTTATCACGTACGAGAAAAAGCCTTTTACCCCGGCATTCAGGAGGTTTTCCCGGTTTTCTCTCTTTTTTGAAGACCTGGTCAAAGTTCCCCTGTTCCGCTGCCAGCACTGCGGCGAGTGCCTCCTCAGCCACACCGCTTACATCTGTTCCCAGCGCTGCCCCAAGCGCCTGCGCAACGGCCCCTGCGGCGGCACCGGCCAGGGGGGCAGCTGCGAAGTCTACCCGGAACGGAAATGTGTGTGGAATCGCATTTTTCGCCGCTCCCGCTTCCTGGGCAGGCTCATTTTTCTCAAGGATATCGAGAAAGCGCACAACTGGAACCTGGAAAAGACATCGGCATGGCTGAATGTCTTTTCCGGCCGTATCGAAGCGCCCACATTCTTTGCCGGGAAAAAGGGGAAGAAATCATGACGCTCAAAGAGAAAATTGCCAATGGGAAGTTTGTCGTCTGCGGCGAGCTCGGCCCACCCCAGAGTAGCAATGGCGGGCTGATCCGCAAGAAAGTCGAATATTTCCGGGGCCTGGCCGACGGCGTTAACATCACCGATAACCAGACAGCTATTGTCAGGATGTCGAGTATAGCGGCGGCCAAAATCATCCTGGACGAGGGGCTGGAGCCGATCATCCAGGTGACCTGCCGGGACCGAAACCGCCTGGCCATCCAGGGCGATCTTTTGGGTGCCGCCGCGCTCGGCATCGAAAATGTGCTCTGCCTGACCGGCGATCACCAGCGTTTCGGGGACCAACCCGAAGCCAAAGGGGTCTTTGATCTCGATTCGGTGCAATTGATTGCCACCGCCCGGGTGATGACCGAAGGCTACTTGCTGTCCGGGCACAAGATGAAAGAGTCGCCCCGGTTTTTCATCGGCGGTGCCGCCAATCCCTTTGCCGAGCCTTTCGATATGCGCATCCTGCGCCTGGCGAAAAAGATCGCTGCCGGGGCCCAGTTTATCCAGACCCAGCCGGTCTTCGACCTGGAGATCTTTCATCGCTGGATGGAAGCTATCCGTGTCCAGGGATTGCACGAGCGGGTGGCCATTATCGCCGGCATCATGCCGGTCAAATCGGTCAAAGCCTTGCTCCACATGCAAGCGGAAGTGCCCGGGGTCAGGATCGACCGGCAGTACATCGACCGGTTACAAACGGCCCCGGATCCGCAGGAAGAGGGGATCAAAATCGCAGTCGAGATCATCAAAGAGCTAAAAACGATCACGGGCCTAAAAGGGGTGCACCTGATGCCGGTCATGTGGGAGAGTATTTTTCCCCGCATCGTCGAGGAAGCGGGACTGGCAAGCCAGGGCCCAAAGGAGACAAGTTCATGAAAAAAGAACAATTTTACCAACGTTTAAAAGAGGAAGTTTTAATCATAGACGGGGCCATGGGCACCATGTTGCAGCCCCATTTAAAAGAAGGGAGCTGCCTGGATTACGCCAATATCAGCCATAGAGACATCGTTGCCAATGTCCACCGGCAGTATGTGACGGCTGGCGCAGATATTATCCTGAGCAATACCTTTGGCGCCAGCCGCATCAAGCTGCGGGAATACGCTTTAGAGGGCATGGTCAGGGAGATCAACCGGGCCGGTGTGGAAGTAGCCCGGCAGGGGGCGGGCGGCAAAGCCTGGGTGGCCGGGTCCATCGGCCCCAGCGGCCGGTTGGTCGAGCCCCTGGGTAACCTGACTTTCGACGAGACCTATGAATCCTATAAGGAACAGGCCGTGGCCCTGGCTGAGGCCGGCGCCGATCTGCTCATTCTGGAGACCTTCGGCGACCTCAAAGAGGCAAAGATCGCCCTGATGGCGGCCCGGGAGAACACCGGTCTGCCCATCATGGTTTCCATGACCTTTAAGGAAGATTTTTTAACCTATACGGGCACGGATCCCATCAGCGCCGTTACCGTGCTTTCCAGCCTGGGCGCAGATGCCCTGGGCGTCAATTGCACCACCGGTCCCGGGCCCATGCTCGAGGTCCTGGGGCGGATGATCCTGGCCACCGATAAACCCCTGTTTGTCGAGCCCAATGCCATCGTCTACGGCCAGGGCCGCGACGGCGCCCCCTTAGATGTGCTGCCGCCGGACATGGCCCGGTTCGGTGAGCGGTTCGTGGAGATCGGTGCCAATGTGGTCGGCACCTGTTGCGGCAGCACCCCCCGGCATACGGAACACCTGCGCACGGTGCTGAAAAAGAAAAGACCCCTGGACAGGGTGCTTTCCCCATGCTTGCGCCTGTCCAGCCGCTACCGGACCGTATCCGTCGGGCTCGATCACCCCTTCTGCATCATCGGCGAGCGCATCAATCCCACCAACCGCAAAGACCTGTCGGAAGAGCTCAAAGAGGGCAAGATCGTGGTCGTCCAGGAAGAGGGCCGCTCCCAGGAGTCCCAGGGTGCGCACCTGCTCGATATCAACGTCGGCGTACCCGGCATCGATGAAGCGTCGGTGATGAGAAAAGTGGTGCGCGGCATCGAGACGGCGACCCGCATTCCCCTGGTCATAGACAGCGTTACCCCGGGGACGGTCGAGGCCGCACTGCGGGAAGCCACCGGCAAAGTCTTGATCAATTCCGTGACCGGCGATGCCGCCAGCCTGGAGAATATCCTGCCCCTGGCTGCCCGGTACGGCACCGGTTTGATCTGCCTGGCCGTCGATGACGAGGGTATTCCCCAGAAAGCCGAAGAGCGCCTGCGGGTGTTGAGAAACATCGTCGAGGCGGCAGAAAAAGCCGGTATTCCCCGCTCCAACCTGATCTGCGATTGCGTCACCCTGACCGTATCCGCCCAGCAGAAACGTGCCCAGGAGACCCTGCGCGCCATTAACCTGGTCAAGCAGGAGCTCAAGCTCCCCACCGTGCTCGGCGTTTCCAATATCTCTTACGGTTTACCGGAAAGAACCCTGATCAATTCGACTTTCTTGGGCATGGCCATGGCCGCCGGTCTCGACGCCGCCATCATGAACCCCGGCGATACGCGCATGGTAGAAACGGTTAAAGCCGCATCGGTGTTGACGCTCAGGGATAAAGATTCCCTGGAATACGTCAAGGCCCATGCCCCGAAAAAGAAAAAAACCGCCACAGAAGCCGGTCCAACCATCATTGTCAAGGATGATGAAAAACGTATCTATCAATCGATCCTCTCCGGCAACAGCGAAGGGATCGCCGGCCTGATCGCTACGGCCATGGGCGCCGGTATCGATGCACTCGATATTAACAACCGGTTGCTGATCCCGGCCATCGAAGAGATCGGCAAAAAATACGAATCCAAAGAGATTTACCTCCCCCAGATGCTCCTGTCTGCCGAGACTTTCCAGGCGGCTTTCCGCTTCTTAGAACCCCACTTTAACACGGCCGATATCAAGTCCCCGGGGACCATCCTGCTCAGTACGGTCAGGGGCGATGTGCACGATATCGGTAAGAACATTGTCGCCCTCTTCTTGAAAAACCACGGGTTTAAGGTCATCGACCTGGGAAAGAATGTCACCGCCGAAGAGGTACTGAGAAAGGCCATCGAATATAAGGCCGATGTCATCGGACTCTCCGCCCTGATGACGACCACCATGGTGGAAATGCCCAAGGTTATCGAGCTTTTTAAGAAAGAGGGGGTGCCCGGCAAGATCATCATCGGCGGGGCAGTGGTAACCAGGAAGTATGCCCAGGATATCGGGGCCGATGCTTATGCCAAAGATGGCGTATCTGCCGTCGACCAGGTAAAAGGGCTATTCACCCCGGGCAAGGGTTAAGAAAACAAGGCATCGATATCGCCGGCGCCTTTGCGTAGGATTTCGGGCGGGTCCACGGTAAAATCGACGATGGTGGACGGCACAGTCGGCATTACACCGCCATCGAGGATGAGATCGATATCCTGCTGGAAAAGAGCGTAAATCTCCTGGGGATCGGTAAAGAATTCGTCCTCTCCCTCCGGCACGCTGGTGCTCAACAAAGGACGTCCCAGTTCCGTTACCAACTGCCGGGCCACTTCCGAATCGGGTACACGCACGCCGATGGTGGTCCGCTTATCGACCAATGACCGGGGTATGCCTTTGGCTGCCGGCAGGATAAAGGTGTAGGGCCCGGGCAGTACCCGGCGCATCATGCGAAAAGCCCCGTTGGGGATATTGGCCCAATCGGCCACGCCCGAAAAATCGGCAAATATAAAGCTCATGAGTTTTTGGCCGGAGATCTTTTTTATCTTGAATATTTTCTCGATCGCCTCTTTGCTATACACATCGGCGGCCAGGCCATAGATGGTGTCTGTCGGGTAAACGATCACCCCACCGTGCTGTAAGATGTCAACGGCCTGCATAATTTGCTCCCATTCAGGATTATAAATATCGATGTACTGAATTTCTGCCGCCATGTTTTGCCTTTTTTATCTTTTTTTTAACTTGCGAACGCCCGGCCACTACCTGTAAATTCCAGGAAAAGAGATTATACCACGATCGCCTGTTTTTTCCTAATGACCGGGGGCAATTAAAGAAGCGGGGGAAAAGTGTCTTAGATCTTCTTGAGGCTCTCGACGATCTTGGTGGCAACCGCGTCGTACTTGTTTCCGCTGGCACTCGAAATGGCGCTGATGCAGATCACTACGGCTTTACCGGTGCCGATGAGCAGCACATCCACGCCCCAATCTTCGCCTTCGACCGAGCCGGTACCGGAGATGCCGATGACCTTCATACCGGCCAAATCGATTTCCTGGAGTTCTTCGTCGTTGGCTTCAAAATCTTCGACGATACCGGCCAGGGCTTCATCGTAAGCATCGAGGGCGGCATCCAGGTCTTTGGCATCGACCACATCGAGCACGATGAACGCATCCCCATCCGGGGCATCGGCCGACATAGCCGTACCTTCGGGGGTAACTTCCCAATTATCGGGGAGCCAGATGGATATACCGCCGGCCTTGTGCTCGAAAGTCTCGGCCAATAAGATGGACCCCAGGCAGGCGACCAGGAACATCACTATGAACATTTTTTTCATGCTGTTTTTCTCCTGAATGACATGATTTATAACGGGCGATATTATATCTCAATTCCAGGAAATATACCACCCTTTTTTTAGACCTAAATCATCCGCCTGGGTTTGGCTGGGGGAAATTTATAAAAATCCCCTGATTTCCTGGTTAAAATAGGGCGAAATTATTGCCGAAAAATAAATTAACCAGCGACCGGTTGATATCCGGGGGGGTTTGGGTGTATAATATTTTCCCGGTTTTGCCGGAGGATATTTTTAAAAGGAGGCAATAATGAGAAGACCGGATGCCGGTACCGGCATTCTGATCCTGGTCTACCTGGGCAAATTAGAAGCCAAAGAGTACTTTGCCCACTCCCGTTAAACAGGCATGAAGAACAAGATCGAGTATGAATGCATCGAGTGCGGCTTCCAGGGTCCCAAATACTTTGGTAAATGCCCGCAATGCAGTGCCTGGAATTCGCTGGTCGAGGTCAAGCCGGAAGAAGAAGGGCCGGGAACGGGCGGCCCCAAAATCCACCCGGTTAAACTCAGCGATATCGATAAACTGGATATCCAGCGCTGCCTGACCGGCATCGATGAATTCGACCGGGTGCTGGGCGGGGGGCTGGTGCCCAGTTCCATTATCCTGATCGGCGGCGAGCCGGGGGTGGGTAAATCGACGCTGGTCATGGAAGTATCGGGCGTTTTAACCAGGGCCGGGAAAAAGGTGCTCTACTACTCGGGCGAAGAATCGGCGGTGCAGATCAAGCTCCGGGCCAACCGCCTGGGTGTGGATGGCGAAGACATTTTACTGTTGACCCTGGGCAGCCTGGAAGATCTAAAGGCGGCTGTGCAGGAGCACCACCCCGATTTTTTGATCATCGATTCCATCCAGACCATCAGCTCCAAGAGGGGGCCCCTCATCTCCGGCTCTGTCTCGTCCATGCGTTATGTGACCGCCGAGATCATCGACCTGGCCAAGGGCAATAACCTAACGGCCTTGATCATCGGCCACATCACCAAAGAGGGCCAGATCGCCGGGCCCAAGACACTGGAGCACATGGTGGATGCAGTGCTCTATTTCCAGGGCGAGATCAAATCCGATTTACGGATTTTGCGTGCCGAGAAGAATCGGTTCGGGCCGATCAATGAGCTGGGCATTTTCCAGATGACGCGCGAGGGATTAAAACCGATCAGCGACCCGTCGCTCATCTTCCTGCAACACCGAAAGACGGCAGACTCCGGCATTGCCATTTTCCCGGCCATCAATGGGCTGCGGGCCATTCTCATCGAGATCCAGGCACTGGTGACCGACAGTCCTTTTGTCGGCAACCCGCGCCGGATCACGGTCGGTTTCGACGCCTACCGTATGGCTATGTTGATCTCGATTATCGAAAAAAAGCTCAAGCTCCCCTTCTATAAATCCGATGTTTTCTTAAACATTGCCGGGGGCATGATGATCCGGGAACCGGCCGGGGACCTGGCCACCATGGCCGCCCTCATCTCCAGTTACAAGAACCTGGTGGTGCCCCAAGACCTGGTCATCATCGGTGAGGTCGGGTTAACCGGCGAGATCAGGCCGGTCAGTTTCATCGAAAACCGGGTCAAAGAAGCGGTTAGACAGGGCTTCTCACAGTTTCTCCTGCCGGCCAGCCAGGCCGATATAAAGGACTTAGAGAATGTGGCAATCTTCCCGGTAGAGAACCTATACGGTTTTTACGACCATATAAAAGGAAAAGGATAACCGCCGACCAGGGGGAAACGTCGGGTTTAGCGGTTGAAACTTTCGATATAAGCGATCAAGGTGCTGAAAAAATCATTGTCCAGGGGTTTGTTATCCTGGTAGAGGATCATCAGCAGGTAAGAACGTTGATTCCAATCTATGCGGGTAAAATAAAGGGGTACGTCCCGCAATTTGGTTAGCACGCGGCTCAAGAGTTTTTTCTGTTCGTCATAGGCGACCACCAGCAAGGTGCGGTTGCAATCGGGTAGGCTTTGATGACGGGCGGTGATTTTCTTGCCGGGATTCGCTTCCGCTTCTTCCACGGCCGTGGAGCACAGGCGGATCAATTCGCTCAACAGGTGGGGCTGCATCTCGATGCGGTAAAGCTCATCGATGCTGAAGAAAATGTCCCGGATGAGGGCGGCGTTAACGGTCTGTAGGCTATCGAGTAACTGGTTCAGTATCTGGATATAAATCTCCCGGAAACCCTCATCGAAATCGCGGATATCCCCATAAAGCTTCTTGACAATCTCTTTGATGGAACCGTAAATATCCTGTACCGATTTGAAATAACCCAGTTTTACGGTTAGTTTCAAGAGATTGACCTCCTTTTCACCGTAAATCTTGGGCGGCATAGTTGAATCGACATCGATGCCGTCCACCAGGCTCAACCGGGAGATGAGATCGTAGATCCGTTTCTTCTCGGCTTTGAAACTGACGACAATGAGCTTAATATGGATGAGAAACTCGGTCTTCTTATCGACATTGATGAATACCTGGGGCTGCCGGGTACGCTTTAATTCTTCCATTAAAAAGGGGATGATGGCCCGGGCGTAATGCTCGTAACCGCCCATGGTTTTTAACTTGGAAAACTCTTCGCTGACCGAGATAGTGATAAGTTTTTCGATGTTTTTTTCAATCGACCGGATCACCTCCGGGCTGAGGGGCTTTTCATTCTGATCGACGATCTCCAACCGGTAGACCAGGATGCTGTCCCGGGTGACAAAGCTCTTGTGATGTTTGATGTTGTGGTTTGGGGCAATGAAATTGAGCATCTTCAAGAAGTCTTCCACCGAAAACAAACCTTCCCGGCAAACAAAGGTGATGCCGGTTAATTGCTCGTATTTGGTGTCGAAATTCTTAATCTTGATGATCTCCTGGCAGCGCCCGTTGCGGATCGTTTTCTGGGATTGGTAATTGTCGATGATTAGGTTGGCCAGGTCTTTTAGCTTGCGTTCTTCCAGGTATTCCCTGGACCGGGTAGAGACGAATTTGAGGGCCTCTCCGCTCTCTTCGAGTTCTTTTCTCAAAACAGCATCATCCACCGATTTGTTGATCTGCTTGACGATCTCGCTGTAAATCTCGGATTTTACCGCCTCGTCCTCCAGCAGCAGGGACTTGTTGGCGTTGCCCTGGGAGGCTTCCCTGATCCTGGAAACCAGTTCTTTCTTCTCCAGGATAAACTCCTCATACTTTTCCCAGGTATCCACCTGGAAGCATAAGATCACCACGCCGATGGGTTTTTTGTCGTATTCGAGTGTCAAGCCTTTGACAAACGTGACATTCCGGGCCTTTTGATGGACGATGCCCAGGATCGAATTCGACATACCGGGCCAATCTTCGGCCAGCACGCCGAGCAGGAAGCTGGCCGGCATCTGCTTCTCCCCGAATTCTTCGAGGATGATCACCTCTTTTTTCTTGGTGTGTTCATAGGTGTGTAAAAGCTGGACAAATACCGATTCCTGGAGCGTTTCGGGGAAAACCTGCTCGGCGACGGACATTTTGCCCAGGTGGATATTAATCTCCCGGCTGGGAATTTTGAGGTGCTTAACCTTCAGCAACTCTTTTAAGGCACGCAGGTCTTCTTGTGTTATGATGTCCATGTGCTCCATTTTATCGCAAACCGGGGAGAAAAGTCAAATGCCAGCCGGAGATTTTCCCCGGCTGAAAAAAAACCCCCACTTTTTGCCTCTGATGCGGAGAAACCGGGAATTCCCTTAAAACAACCGTTATGACTACGTTTCACCTGGTCTGGAGAGCCGCCCAGGATGAGGGAAAGCAAAAAAAAATTAAAAAAAATGCTAAAAATGCTGGATAAACCTTGACATTTAGTCCCAATTTCAATAAAATTGTGTCTGGAGGTAGTAAATGAACAAAACGGAATTAGTGAAAGCCATTGCTGAAAAAGCAAATTTAAGGGTATCGGATACCGAGAGGCTGGTCAGCTCATTTATCGATTCAGTTTCCGGTGAATTGAAAAAGAAAGGCAAAGTGACATTGGTTGGTTTTGGTACATTTGCCGTTGCTCACAGAAAGCAGAAAACCGGGGTTAACCCGAAAACCGGTGCTAAAATCACCATTAAAGCCAAAGACGTCCCGGTATTCAAACCAGGAAAAGCTTTAAAAGACCTGGTAAAGTAAAGCAAATCTATAGCCCACTGACTCTCCTCCTGTGGGGTAGAGGGAAAACACCCCACAGGGGGGGTCATTGGGGACCATAAGAGAATAAAGCGGGGGATTATTTCCGGTAAATTTCAAATAAAGTCCGACATATAGATGTCTACAGAAGCGAGAGAAGATCACCCATACCCAAATCAGACGCCCGGTTTTTCATGGCCGGGATAGCACCGGGATACCCAACAATAGCATGTAATGGCGGATAATAGAGACCATCGTTCGCTATCATGGGTCAGGGCCGGGGATATTTCGTCATATATCCACTCTCAATCGCCAGGCGAAGCAATCGGGAGTCACTATATGAACCCTGGTCGGCAAGCGAAGCAATCAGCGGTCAACACGTGAGAAAATTTATTCAATCGTGCGTTCCAGGAGTCAACGTTTCAGAAATTTTATCCACCGTTTCATCCTGGCGGTCAACGTTCGATATTTTTTCCTGAACGTTGACGACTGTCGCTCATCGTTGTCGATTTTTCAGCGGGCATTGACCACTGATTGCTTAAATCTGATACCACAGTCAAATGTCAGGCGAAAAAGCTGCTCCATCGAATCCCGGCAGCCAAGAGCCGGCGATTGTTACCGGCGTTTGAACCTGGATTTAAATAAGGATAACCCAGGTTAAGAGACTGCCTCTATATCCTTGCCGGGATGTCTGCGTTTTGAGAACCGCTTACCCAATTCATCGACGATCGCATTGGCACCGGGAACCCCGGCTTTAAGCGCGCCCTTCGATGAAATATAGAAGGCCCTGGCTGCTGTGTAGGCTTCGGCCCCCACAGCTAAGTAAGTATCCATAACCTTTTCAGAAAAAGGCTCCAAGACATTTATGAATGTCTTCAATCTTTTGGCCAATTCCAGGTCCTTTTTGAGCTCGGTTACATCGACAAATGGCGGTAAGAACGATGGGTTCTGTACCGCGAACTCGATGGCTTTTTCTACAAATGGGATGGTTTTATCACCCATTTTAGGCAAAGAGCGTATCTCTTCCGTGGACAGGTTGATCACAAAGGTGAGTTTCGCTTCCATTTCTTTAATCTTCTGGATTAAAAAATCGATCGTCTCACTGGTAATCTCGGCTGAAATGTTGTTGTAACTCATTTTTTTCTCCTTTCTGTTTTTAGTTTTTATTTTGTAGTGCATTCTCCGTTGCCTATCATAAAATCTCCACCCGGTTGGTTCTTAAGTCCAGGTAAAAAACCACCGGGTCGTAAAACTCACTCCATTCGGGGACGGACTCTTCGATCCATTTCCGGCTGTTGTAGAACCTGGTAAAAGAAATCCGGGCCGCTTTAAAGCTCTTATAATTGAGGTCGGTTAACACCCTACCCTTATGGATGACCAACAAGCGGAACATCCCTTCTTCATAGCGGAGAATTAAGACATGCTCCAGTAAGTACTTGTAGGCATTGGTCAGTACAGAGATTTCTTTGAGCATCCCGGGGTTTTCTGGCTCTTGTCCCGGTTCCATGTCTTTATTGCCCCATCATTAAGTTTGCCCGGCCATTTTTTTCTTTAGCCATTTCTTTTCCGGCGGATAAAAGTGGCTCCAAATACTTTTTGTGTCTTTTTGCCAGGCTTTATCGCCATACAAACGGGTGAAAGAGGCCTTTGCCCCCCGTAGGGTGCGGTAATCTCGGTTGGTCAACACCCGCCCCCGGTGGTTGACCACCAGGCGGTAGCCGAGGCCGTCTTTGACGATGAACACACACTGGAAAAAATAATAGTAGCAATTGAGCAGGAAGCTGATGACCGGCCTCTCCGGCTCTTTTATCCGGACCTCCTCCTTGATATGGGTTTTAAAATCCAGCACCAACCGAAATTTCTTCTTCATCTTCCCTCCCTCCTCTCTTTTAACTCAAGCCGGATACTCTCACCGAATAGGTTCATACTGTCCAGGTAAGTCTTGAACCGCTCGCCGTCAATGGGGCCAAACGCTTCTACAAAACCCTCGTTTTCGATGATGTCGTGCCCGGGCGGGGTCTCATACATACCATAGGCACCTAAAATAATTTCTCGCTGCCTCTTTTTTAGCTTTTGCAGGGTCTTATGCTTCATCCAATGCTGGAAGAAAGGATCCTTATAAAGAACGTTCTCTTCATAATAGCCCATGGTCAAACCTCCATCTTTTGCAAGTAAAAGGACCGTGGGGAAATCCGCCCCCCGGACTTCCCCACAGTCCCTAAAATCGCCGCTCCCGATTTCTCTGCCAGTCTTGAGATAGTGTCAAAAATCGAATCCAGGGGAGGTTTTTTGCTCAGCATGCGTATTACCGAAGGTGGCAGGTCAAAAAGGGGGTGGCTAAATTGCAGGAGGCCAGGCGGCAGAGGAGAGAGCAAAGACCCTTCCGCGAGTTTTATCTCTCTGCC
>Ga0315287_10000373_pt1 | contig 38718 bp, 29 predicted proteins | sample YL17G11_0_MG_FD_205037 | JGI IMG/M metagenome (GOLD analysis project Ga0315287, IMG submission 205037) | Sediment microbial communities from Yellowstone Lake, YNP, Wyoming, USA - YL17G11_0 | ecosystem: Environmental > Aquatic > Freshwater > Lake > Sediment | place: USA: Wyoming | collected...
CTCCCCTCTCCCACATCATCCCGAACCCCCAGGCCCCCGGGGACGCGGGGCCGCCCCGCCCCGCGCCGCCCCCCCCCCCGCCCCCCCCGCCGCCCCCCGCCCCCCCCCCCCCCCGCCCCCCCCCGCCGCCCCCCCCCCCCCCCCCCCCCCGGGCGGGGGGGGGGGGGTGGGCCCCCCCCCCCCCCTCACCTCTTCTCGTGTGCGGCTCGCCCGCCGAGTCGGCACCCCCCTCCCACGCCCCTCTCACCCCTCTCCTTTGCCTCACCATTCTTCCTGTAGTTTAGGAGCTGGACCACGCACGGCCGCCCCCCCTTGACCGCCGCCCGCAGGGAGGCCACCTCCTCCGGGTCCGTGCCCGGGCCCTGCAGGAAGCGGCAGTTCTTGCCCAGCGTGTCCGACACGCTGTACCCCGTGATGCGGGCGAACGCCCGGTTGGCGTAGATGAGGGGCATGTCCGGCAGGCCGGCGTCCGCGATGGTGATGCCTTCCACGACGCTGTCCATGGCCAGGTCCTTCAGCTTGAGCATTTCCAGGGCCGCCCGGGGCACGAGCGCGGTGTCGCCCCCGAAATAGCCGCCGGCCGCGTCGCCGCCCGGGTCGGCCAGGGCGGTGGGCGGTGGCATCATGAGCGGGGGCGGGGGTAAAGGTGGTGTCCTCCAGGAGGAAGGGGTGGCGCCGGTCGAGGAGGCGGCAGCGTGCGAGCCTGGAAAGGAGGCGGGGAGGAGGAGACTGGGCGGGCGGGCTGCCACCGAAGGGCTGCTGCTCACGACCGCCAACGACTGTTCCAAGATATCGACTCGGGCCTGGGCGGCGGCGGCCGACCGGCGGGCCTCATCCAGCTGGGTGTAGAGGGCGTTGAGGGCCTGCGGGAGAGAGAGGAGAGGGAGGTGTGGGATGGAGAAGGAGGAGGTGGTGGCCAGCGCGAAAATGGAGGGTCTTCACATCTCTCCGCGTTTTTTTCGCACCGGCCCCCACGCCCCCTCACGCACCTGGTGCTTCCCGCCGTTCATCGTGGCGGGTGATGACCTGGCCAGTTGGGCGGGCGCGGCGGCGTAGAGGAGGTGGGTCCAGTTTCCGAAAAGAGCCCCGGGTGCCAACCGACGGCTTCCTTTGGCAAGTCAAAAGGAATGAGACACGAACGAGGGAACCACCCAATTACAACAACACTGCCCCCCCTCTCGTCCGTCCAATTGTGTAAAGCCGCCCGCTCCTCAGAAAAAAAGCCGCGCGTGAACATCGCCTCCACTCGTCCACTCTCTCTCTCTCTCTCTTCCCAACTTTTCACGTCGCACACCCCACACCCATCCCTCCCTCCCCGTCCGCGGTCAAAAAATAGAAGAAGTGCCGTTTCAACGTCAACCCCAAGCAAAGACACATCGAAAAACCGGCGCCCCACTCTCAAACAGCCAGCGCCTGGCCCGCCACAGACCGCGGGGACGCCGGCGGGGCGCCCAGGTCAAGTGCAGGCGGCGCAGGCAACGCCACTGCCGCCACCTCCCGCGCCGGCTCAGCAGCGGCGGCAGTGGCGGCAACCACGGGCGCGCCACCGCCCCAGGCGGCCGCCTGCCCCGCCAGCGCCCGGGCGACCGCCGCCGCCACCGAGCCCGGCGGGGGGCCGGGGGCAGGAGGCGCAACACCACCAGCAGCAGCAGCCGTGCCAGCATCAATCTCACCAACACCCGCGGCGTTGTGCTCAGAGCCCGCGCCCGAAGTGGCGGGGGAGGGGGAGGCGGAGGCCGCGCGGGCGGCCGCGGCTGGTGGGGGTGGCGGAGGCGCGGCGGCAGCCACTGCCGCCGCCACCCCGCCCCGACGCCCAGACCGCCGCGTCCCGGCCACGGGCGTGGGTGGGGGTAAGGCGGCTCGGGCGGTGGGTGGTGGCGGAGGCTGCTGGCCAGCAGCAGGCGGCGGCGGCGGCGCGGGGGGAGGAGCCTCGCCGCCCGCCCGCCAGGGGAACGTCCACCGGAATGCCGGCTGGCGGGCGCCCACGTAGGTTTTCTCGATGAGCCCCACACTGCAGAGGATGGACCCGATGTCGTACAGGCGCCGCTCTGCCGTGACCTGGGCCTGCGCCCGGCGCGGGTCGACCGCGCCCGGGGCCGGGCCGCCAGGGGCGGTCGGCGTCGCGGCCGGCGGGGGCGACCCGTCAATCAGCTGGGCCGCCGCGTCGGCCAGGGAGGTCGGCCCCGGCGCGGTCAGCAGCAGCCGCACAAACTTGCGGGACAGGGCCCACAGGGAGTGCGGGGCCCGGTTGTTGGTGGCGGCGGCGGCGGCGGCGGCAGCGGCGGTGGCAGCAGCGGCGGCGGCGGCGGCGGCGTGGTGGCCGCCCCCCCCCTCAGACCCGCTGCTGGTCGCCGTGGTGGTGGCCGTCTGCCCCCCCTCCCCGCTCGACCCGGCCGGGCTGGACCCTGAGGCCGGCGGCGGCGACAGCCCCGCGGACCCCCCGGACCCGGGCGGCCCGGCCGCCCCACCCCGCCGCCGCCCGTCCACGGGCGTGCCCGCCCGCTCCGCTGCGGCCAGGCGCGAGGCGAGGGCGGCCAGGTGCGCCGTCCCGCGCCAGGCGTACGTCAGCTTGCCGACGCGGGCCACCACCTCGACCGCCTCCAGGACGTTGATGATGTCGTACAGGCGGCGCCGGGGGACGGCCAGGGATGCGGCAACGTCGTCTAGGCGCATGGGCGCGGCGGCGGCGGCGGCGGCGCCCGCCCCCCCGCCGGCCGTGGTGGTCGCCGCGGATGTGCTGCTCGCGACGGCGGCGCCGGCCTCACCCCCCGCCCCCCCCCCGCCGCCAAACCGCGCCGTGAAGCGTTCGCACAGCAGCATCAGTTCCGACTTGCAGGGCGGGTGGGCCGCAGAGATGCGCTTGCCGCACTTGCACCGGCCACCGCCGCCGCCAGCGGACGCGGTGGGGCCTCCTTGGGCAGCCGCGCCCCGGCGGGGGGTGGTGGTCGCCGTCACGCCCCCCCCCCCACCCGCGTCCTCTGGCGTCGTGTCGGTCGGCGGGCTGCCACTGCCCGACTCCCGCCGCATCGCAGCCGCCGCCGCAGCGGATGGAGAGGCGGTCTTGGGGCTGCCCGTCCCGCCGGGCGAGGTGGGGAAGAGCCCGCCCTCCGCGGCCACCGCCCCGCCCGCCCCACCCGCCGCGGCCGCTGCGGCCGCGCGCGCTGCCCGCTCTGCGGCCGTCGGCCGCCGCCCCGACCGGCTCTTTTTAGGGGACACGCCGGCCCGGGCCATGAGGGCCAGGCCCTCGCCCACGCTGATGATGACGCCCTTGAACAGGGCGGACGCTGCGCGGCGGGCGGGGAGGGGGGCGCCGCCCGCGTCGGTCGGGAGCGGGCAGGCCGGGCAGTGAAAGGCGGCCCGGGCCGCGCCGCGCAGGCTGGCCTCCCCACCGCACGCCCGGCACTCAAAGACGGGGGGCGGGGGGCGAGGGGCGCCCGGTGTGACGGGGGAGGCCAGGTCCGGGTGCCAGGGGCGGTGGGTGGGCAGGGCGGTCCGGTCGGCGGGCGGCGGCGCGGCGGCGGCCCGTGGGGAGGCGGCCGGCAGGAGGCGGGGCGGGGCAGCCGCGGCGGCCGCGGCGCCAGCGGCGCGGCCAAGGACTGGCGGGGGCTGTTTTTTTTATGCGAAGCAAAAAGGAGGGGGTTAGAGGCGTTGGAACCGACTGCTACCGCACCAGGTAGGTGCTTGAAGTTTTCTCCACCGGTCGAGCAGGAGTAGGTGGGGGCCGATGGGGTGCGCGGGGTGGGTGCATGCGCACTCGAAGGAGAGGGAAGCATCGGCGCCAGGTTCGCGCGCGGCGTCCCACACACACCGGGTGCGCGCGCTCCCTCCCTCTCGCCGCGCCGGCCGCCTCCCCGCCCCTTATCCCCGCCCCGCCGCGCCCCTCAAGGCCGCTCGACCGCCAATCCCCTCCCAATCACCTTGCGTTCCGAGTCCCGCCGCTCAGAGCTGACGGGCGAGTTGGCCATGGCCAGGAGGACGCCCGCGGCGTGGGCGGTATCATCGTCCAGGCCCGCGACAGAAAGCGGGGCGGACCACGCCAGGCGCAGGCATCCAGGCGGGGCGGGGCGCCGCCGCTTGCGCGACCGGGGCGAGGGCAGGGATTGCTCCAGGTCGAGTGACCTGTACCGGGCGGGCGCGCCCGGGTCGCGCTTGGTGACGACGCCGACGGAGGTGTCGGAGGACATGTGAGCTAGCAGCCGCGTCGCGCGCTTACCACTGGGGGGGACAGGGCTTCTCTTCCGCGAGGGGGGGGGAGGCCTTTTGGTTCCCCCGCAAACGCGGCCTGGAAGCGAAGCGAGAGGTGGCTCAAGGTTATCCTTCGGTAACAAAAGGGCGATGCCCTGGGGAGTTGCGGCAAGGGCCGGGGAGTGGGGCCCGACAAAAGAGATGGGGGATTTGAGAAAGAAAGCTGGCGGTCGCGGTCGGAGCCCTCGCCCTCGTCTTGGCTCTCCCACTCTGCACTACTACAAACACATCCGCCTCTGCCGCGCCGAAATCCCCACAGCGCAGCCCGCGCACCGTGCTCTCCACCTCACCTGGAGCAGACCCACACACACCGCCCGTCCCATCTCGCGCCAGGCCCCACCGCCCTAAAAAATGGCGCCCTCCTCCGGCGGCCCACCACCTGGCGGCGAAGTGGGTGGTGCGCCCGCCGCCGCCGCCACCCCTACCCCTGCCGCCGACCAGGCCGCCGCCACGGGCCCCTTAGCCCCCGCCCGCTTCCTATACCAGTACCTGCACGACGCCATCCGGGGCGAGCTGGCCGCCCTGGTGGCGGGGGTGGCCGGGCTGGAGGGTGGCGGGAGTGCGCATGGGCAGGCCGACGGCGGCAGCACACCGCCGCCCGCCCCGCCCGCCGCCGCCGCCGCCTCCCCTGGCGCCGCCCTGGCAGCGGTGCGGGTGCGGTGTCGCTTCCTGACCCGGGTGTACAAGTACCATTCCGCGGTGGAGGATGAGGTGAAGAGGAGAGAAGAGGAGAGCGGAGAGACCCGACCCCCCCAATGCATGCTCGCCCTTTGCCTCTCACGCGCTCACGCTCCCATCTCTCACCAGGTCATCTACCCGGCCCTGGACGCCCGCATCTCCAACGTCACGCCCGCGTACACTGTGGAACACGAGGATGAGGTGTGTGTGTGTGTCTGTGTGTGTGTGTGAGAGAGAGAGAGAGAGAGGAGGAGAGACCTTCCACATTCCCTCGAAAAAAAAAAAAAAAAAAAAAAAAAACGAACAAAAAAAAAAAAAAAAAAAAAAAAAAAAAAAAAAAAAAAAAAAAAAAAAAAACACGTCCGGGACTCTCACGTACACCCTCCACACCCTCCGCACAGGAACGCTTGCTGGATGAGCTGGTCGCCCTGGCCTCCGAAGCCCAGACCGCTCACGCAGGCGGAGACGCGGACAAGGCAGGGGAGGCGGTCAGGTAGGAAAAGAGAGAGGAGGGTTGGTGGGATGGTGGGGTGGTGGGAAAAGCGCGCCCCGCGCCTGGCTCGCACACGCCACGCCCGAAGTGGATATCCCCGCAGCCTCTCTCCTCTCTCTCTCAACAGCAGCAAAAGCACGTGCCTCATCCCTCTGTGCACCCCCTCTCTCCTCCACACCCCCACAGGCGCCTCGCCACCAAGGCCGCCCAAGTCTCCGCCACCCTGGGCGCCCACCTCGCCAAGGAGGAGGCCCAGCTCCTGCCCCTCGTCCTGGCCGCCTTCTCCGCGGATGAGCAGGCCGCGCTGGTGGGCGCGTTTTTGGGGTCGCTCCCCTTGGCCGCGGCCCGCTCCGTCCTGGCCTGGCTGGCGCCGGCCGTGCCCGCCCCCGCCCGGGCAGCCCTGCGGGCCCGCCTGGCGGCCGTGGGTGGCAGGGAGGCGGGGTTGGCGGCCCTCCTGGTCACCTGGCTGGAGGGCGGCGGCAGCGGCGGGGAGGAGCGGGGGGCGGCGGCGGCGGCGGCGGCGGCGGCGGCGGCGGCAGGCAGCCCGCCCGCCCGCCCGCCCGCCTCCCGCCGGGCTGCCTTCACCCTTCCGCCGCCCGTCCCCTCCTGCGGCATCTGCGCGGGCTGCCTGTCCCTGGGCACACCCGCCACCACCGCCCGCGGCGGGCCGGCCGGGCCGTCCAGCGCCGCGGCGCCCACGACCACCGCCGCCCCGCTCCTGCACATCGCCGACCTCCACGCCGCCCTGGGCGCCGGCCTGGTGGCCTTTGCCGCCGATGCGCGCCGGGTGGCATTGGGCGGCGGGCTCAGCGCCGCCGCGCCGGCTACCACACGGCCGGGCAGTGCGGCGGCCGCGGCCGCCCTGGCCCCCCTGGCAGACACGCTCCGCTTCCTCCGGTCCGTCCTCGCCTACCACGCCGCGTCCGAGGATGAGGTCCTGCTGCCCATCGCGGAACGTCTGCACCTGACGGGCGGCGGCGGCGGCGGCGGTGGGGGTGGTGGCGGCGGCACGTCCTCGGAGGGGACGACGGACCGCCACGGCGGCGGCCACGGCGGCGGCCACCACCACCACCACCATGCCGCCGCGCTGGGTTGCGTCGCCGCCGCCACCGCCACTGCCTCCGACCACGGCTCCGGCGGGTCGTCCTCCCCGCACGCGGGCGATGAGGCGGCCGCCCTGGAGCGGGTGGGGCGCCTCCTCGCCGACGTGCGGGCGGTCGCCCGGCGGGGCGGGGCCGAAAGCGCGGCCCTCCTTGGCGACCTGGCCGCCGCGGCGGAGGCCGCCGCGGCGGACGCGTGCGCCCACATGGCAGCGGAAGAGGCGGGCGTGCTGCCCGCACTGACCGCCCACCTGTGCCCGGGCGCCCAGGCCCGGGCCCTGTGGGCGACGGTGCGGTGCATGCCCCTGCGCCTGCTCCGCCGCCTGCTGCCCTGGCTGGCGGGCGGCTCCGGGGGCGGCGCCGCGCCTGCGGGCCGGGTGGCCTCCCTGCTGCGCGACATTTCAGCTGCCGCCGCAGCGGAGGCGGAGGCGGGCCTGGTGGACGGCCCCGCCGCGGGCCGGGCGGCCGCGGAGCTGGCCCTGCTGGCGTCGTGGGCGGAGGAAGAGGGTGGGAGCGGGGGGGGAGGGGGGGGGGGCCCGGCCTCGGTCTGCTGGCCGGGCCGTCGCCGCCCAAGCCCGACGGTGGCGGCAGCGGCGCACCGGCGGCGAGGCGCAAGCGGCCTGCCTCGCCCGCAGTGGCGGCGCCGCCCGCCGCCGGCGGCGTGCAGACCCGGCGCGGGCGCCGCAAGGCCGCCGCGGTCAAGAGCACCGCCGCCGCACCACCACCCGGGCTGCCCCCTCCGCTGCCGGCCCCCCCCGCCTTCCCACCGTCCGACGCCAACCCCATCGACCACATCTTCCAGTTCCACAAGGCCCTGCGGCGTGACTTGCGGGCCCTGGAGGCTGACGCGACCGCGGTGGCGGGCGCCCTGGCCCGCCCGGACGGGGGCGGGTGGGCGCCGACCACCTCCAAAGCGAGCAGCCCCCTGCCATCGCCGGCCGCCCCCTCCCGCCCGGTCTCCCCGCTCCCGCAGGCCGCCCTCCCGCTGGCCGGCCCCGCCGCCATGCGCCGCCTGGAGGGGCGCTTCCGCTTCCTGAAGGCCGTCTACACCGCGCACTCCGAGGCGGAGGACGAGATCGTGTTCCCGGCCCTGGAGGCCAAGGAGGCGCTGAGGCGGGTGTCGCACGCCTACGCGCTCGACCACGCGCGGGAGGAGGAAATGCTGGCGGGCGTGGGCGTGTGCTTGGCCGGGCTGGGGTCCGCCCCCGACCTGGCCACCGCCCGGGCGGCGGCGCGGGAGCTGGCCTCCGGGACGGCCGCCCTGCGCGCGTCCTTGGAGACGCACGTCACGGCCGAGGAGCGCGAGCTGTGGCCGCTCTTTGCAGAAAACTTCAGCACGGCGGAGCAGGAGGCCCTGGTCGGCGTCATCGTCGGGCGGACGGGCGCCGAAGTCCTCGCCGCCACGCTGCCCTGGGTCGTCGCCGCGACGACCCCCGCCGAGGCGGCGGCCATGATGGAGAGCCTGCGGTCCGCCACGCGCGGGACGGCCTTTGACGAGTGGCTGGCGAGCGCGGTCGGGCCGGCTGTGGGCGGTGGCGTGGACGCGCCCGGGGCGGCACCCGGGGCCGCGCCTCCCCCGCCCCCGCCTCCGGCTGACGCCATGCCCGGTGGTGGCAGACTCGGCGATCCTTTGGATGAGGTCGTCGAGTACCTGGGCCTTGGCGGCGGCCTTGGCGGCGGCGGCGGCGGCGGCGGCGCGCCTGTCGGCCGCGGCGGCGGGTGTGGCGGCGACGGCCGGTGCGCGGGCGTCTGCAGTGGCGGCGCCAACCCGTCCTCCTCCACCTCCAACACCGTGCCCGCCTGCTCCGCCTCTTCCACCTCCTCCTTCCGCCCTGGCTGGGAAGCCCTGTTCCGGCTGAACCAGGCCCAGCTGGAGGCCGCCGTCCGGGCGACCTGGGCGGACGAGGCGCTCGCGCCCGCCCGCCGCGCGTACCTCGCGCAGCACCTCATGACCGCTCGCTTCATCGTCGCCCAGCAGCGGGCCCGGCAGCAGGGAGGGAAGGAGGGCGGCGGCGTGGCGGCGGCCGCGCCTGAGAGGGCGCCGCCGCCGCCTGCTGCTGCTGCTGCTGTTGCCGGTGGTGCCTGCAGCGAGGCCGGGTGTAGCGGCGGTGGCGGCTGCGGCGGCGGCCACGGCCCTCCCTCGCCCACCACCACCCGCGCCCCCTCCCCACCCTCCCACTCCTCCACCCCCTGCCCGCACTATGCCCGCCGCACCCGGGTCGTCTCGCCCTGCTGCGGGAGGGAGTACGGGTGCCGCCACTGCCACGACGAAACGGAGGACCACAGGCTGGCGCCCGGAGATGTGACGACGATGGCGTGTGGGGCGTGCGGTGGGCGGGGGCCCGCGGGCGGGGCCTGCGGCGCGTGCGGGGCGTCCCAGGCCCGCTACTACTGCGCCATTTGCCGGCTTTGGGATGACACGCCGGGCCGCCAGATCTACCACTGCCCCTTCTGCAACATGTGAGTCGAGAGATGGAGAGAGTGAGAGCGTGTGTGTGTGGGGGGGGGGGCGTGGGCGTGTGCGGGGAGAGAGCACACACCTCCCTCCCACTTTTCATTCCCCTTTTCCCCCCCTCCCTTCTCCCCCCTCCCCAGTTGCCGGCTTGGCTCCGGCCTTGGCAAGGACGTCCAGCACTGCATGCGGTGCAATGCCTGCATGTCCACCACCGAGTTCGCCGGCCACGCCTGCCGGCCACCCGACGCGGCGTGCCCCGTGTGCGCGGACCCGCTGCACGAGTCGCGCCAGCCTTACCGGGCCCTCCCCTGCGGCCACCACATGCACGCCGCCTGCTTCCGCGGGTGGGCGGCCCACTCGTACGCGTGCCCGGTCTGCTCCAAGTCTGTGGGCGACATGCGCGTGTACTGGGGCATGCTGGACGCGCTGCTGGCCCGCGATTCCGCGGTGGCGGCTGGAGTTGAGGGTGGCGGCGACGGTGGTGGCGGCGGGTTGCCGCCGTCGCTGGCGGGTCGCACGCAGGCCATCCACTGCAATGACTGCAGTGCAGCGTCGACCGTGCCCTTCCATTTCGTGTACCACAAGTGTGGCGGGTGTGGTGGGTACAACACGCGGCTGGCGTGAAATGGGAGAGAAAGGAGAGAGAGAGTAGATTATTTTTTTTGTGTGTGTCCTGCGTTGCCCTGTGTTGTCTACACCTGCACACCGGGTCTTCCTTTCTCTAACTCTCTACTGCCGCGCGCACGCGCACGGGCGCGCGCACCTCGATCATTCCTCGTCCCCCTCCGGCAGGCCGACGTCACCCCACAGGGCGGCCCCGAGCACCCCGCCCTCCCCATCCCCACCCCCACCGCCGCCCTCCCCGGAACTAGCCCACGGTGGGCGGGGTGGCGGCCCGCCACCGGCCGCCGCCAGGGCCGCCTCCGCTACCTCTGGCGGTGGAGGGGCGGGCCCGCCCGGCCCGATGATGAAGGGCGCCGCCGCGGCCGGGGCGGACGGGCTCTTGGCGACCCACACCCACCGCAGCCCCCCCGCAGCCACGGCCGCGCCGCCGCTCCCTGCCAGCCCCACCCCGCCCGGCCAGGGGCGGGCCTCCACGACCAGGCGGGTCGTCACGGCGTGCGCCCACCCCGGGCCCAGGGCCGCGACGACGGCGGCCGACCCGGACCCCCCACCGCCGCCGGCCGCACCGCCGCGGGGGGCGACGACCTGGTTGACCGCCAGGACCGCGCACCCCGTCGCGTCGGCCAGGCCTTTCGCGGCGGCCGCCACGCCCGCCACCGCCGCCGCCCGGGCGATGAGGTCGGGCGGCGCCTCCCCGCCCGAGCCGGCGCCCACCAGGGCGGCAATGGAGTCGATGAGGAGGAGGGCCAGGCCGGGCGGGCGGGCGGCAGCGAGCGCGCGCAGGCGGGCGGCCGCGTCGGCGGCGCCCGCGGGGGCGACGACCGCGACGCGCTGGGCCAGGGCGGCCTCGATCGCCGCCGCGTCCGCGCCCTTGCCGCCCAGCATGGCGGCCAGGCGGCCGGCGGAGAAGGAGCCCTCGGCGTCGAGGTACACCGCGGTCGCGGCCGGGTCGGCCGAGAGGGCTGCAGCAACCGCGCCCAGGCAGAGCTGGGTCTTGCCAACGCCCGCGGGGCCGACGAGCTCGGTGAGGGCGGCCCGGGGGAGGCCACCGCGCAGGGCGGCGTCCAGGGTGGGCAGGCCGGTCGGGATGGGGGGTGGGGCGGCGCGGGAGGCGGCCAGGGCGTCGAGGAGCTGGAAAAAAAAAAATGGAATGGAAGAGGGTCCGGGTTGGTTGGTTTGGTTTGATGGGGAAGAGAGCGCCCCGGCAAGGGGGCGAGCCTACCTTTTTCATCTCTTTCACCACTCACCGTCTGCTTGACCATCCCCCCAACCACAGCCGACGCGGCGGCCGCAACCAGCGCCTCCACGCCCGCCCCGTCCAGGTCCAAGCGCTCGCTGAGCGCGAGCGGCGGGGCGAGTAGGATGTCGCCCGCCGTGCTGAAGCCCACTGCGGCGGCGCGGGCGGCGAGGAGGGGGTTGGCGGTGAAGAGGTCGGCGACGGGTGTGGCCATGATGTTTTTGCAGACGGGTTTCCCTTGCGCGCGTGAGCGGGAGAGCGCCCGCGGGAGAGCGCCCGCGGGAGAGCGCGCCCGCGATGAAAAGAATGAAAGAGCGATGGATGGAACAAAAAGAAAAACTCGACCGTCCACGCCCGCACACCGGCACCAGACACTGCGTCTGGTGGCCGTGCCGAATCGTCGCGTCTCTTTCCCGTGATGTACGTAGACCTCGCCCTCCGAGATGGCCAGCCCGACACCCTGGCCACTGCGGCCTCCCTGGGTATCGGCTCCGTCGCCATTGAGCGGGTCGTGACGAGCGCGGCGGCGGCGGCGGAAAGGTAGGAAACACATGCGTGAACAGTTCTGCACCGGGGCCCAGCGCCTCGCACTCCGCGCCCCTGACAACACATTTCGCCATGCGCGATTGTAACTAGGTCACATGGGCATCCACACAGAGTGGGTGGGTGCGTGTGTGGAATCGCTGAAACTCACCCGAACCGCCCCCCCATCAACAAACAGCAGTCCCCCGCCGCCAACCTCGCCCGTCACCCTAGCCTCCCACCGGCCCAGCCTCCGACCGGCCGCGCCCTCCTTGCTCGCCCGCCGGGACGGCGGCGGCGCCCCTAGCACATCAGCAGCAGTGACCCCATCGTGCACCCCTCTCCTCGCCACTCGCCTGACCCTGGCCACGGCCGACCCCGCCGAAGCCGCGGCCGCCCTCGGCCCAGGGTCGCCTGCTGCGGGCCGCTACACCATCCTCGCCCTGCGCCCGCTCTCCGACCGCGTGCTCGCCCAGGCCTGCTCCGGCAGCCTGGCCATCGACATCATCGCCGTGGACTGGGGGGGGGGGGGCCCCCCGGGGCCCAGCGGGAGCGGCGGGAGCGCTCCCCTCCCACACCCGCCCCGCCTGCGCCCGGCCGCCGCAAAGGCCGCGGTCGGCAAGGGGATCGCCTTTGAGGTATCCTACGCGCACCTCCTGTCACGGGATGACCGGGTGCGAAAGGCGGCGATGGCGGGGGCGGCGGGCCTGGCCCGGGCGACGCGAGGGGCGGGGATCGTGCTGTCGTCGGGCGGCGGCGGCGGGGGCGGCGGCGGCGGGGCAGCCCAAACCTTTCCATGCTTTTTGCGCGCCCCACGCGACGCGGCCGCCCTGCTGGCCGTCGGGGCGGGCTTGGGTAGGGGGGCGGCCCTGGCGGCGGTATCCAGCCGGCCGGCCGCGTTGTTGGAGAGGGGAAGGCGGCGGGTGGCGGCGCAGGCGGAGGTGGCGGCGGGTGGAGGGGGGAGGTGAGAGGAGTTGTAGCCGCGTGCGAGGCTCACTTGCATTCTCAATCATTCGTTCCACCGCCGCGCCGCGCACACCTCCAAACCCGGCCAAACTCGAGCCCCTCGAAGACCATGGCTGTCGATCCAGGTGGGACCGGGACCCCGCTTTTTGCTGACATTCGGAGCATCTGGGCGTCGACTGTCGCGGTCCAAGCCCGCGCGCTCGCCCTCGCGGCAGCTGACGGTGCTGCCTGCCACACGGCGGCGGGACCGCCCCAGGACCGCCGTAGTGCCGTACTCGCTTACCTCTTAGAAAACACCGTCGACGCAGACGACGTCATCCTGGGGTCCGTCACCGCCCTTTTAGCAGACCTGGCCGAGCTGGGCGCCCGCGGCGGGGCCAGCCAACAAGCAGCAGCGGCCGTCCGGCGGGCTTTGTACGCCTCCGCCGCGGCGGCGTTGGCCTCGGCCAAGCGCGACTTTTTGCCTACCCTCGCGGCCGAGTGCGGGGTGGCCGGGGCCTACGCGTCGGCCCTCCTACAGGGACTCGGCAGCAGCAGCGGCGAGGAGAGCTGTGGGGGCCCGCCACCACCTCCCTGGTCGTCCCTGCCGGGCCTGGAGAGCGTGGCGGGCCTGGAATTTGGCCTGACCGTCGTCCTGCCGGTCGACCTTGGCCGGGACCTCGCGCTGCTGTCCGCCACCACGCCACCGCCGCCCCGAGCCGCCATCGTCGCCCGCCTGGCGTCCGCCCTGACGGACGGGGACGCCCTGATCCACCGGTGCCTGGCTGCCTCGCTCACCCGGTGGGCCCGCCTGGAGAGCGCGCGGGTGGAGGTGGGCGCCAAGGCGGCCGCAGCCGCGGCCGCCGCGGCCGGCCGCTCGCCGGTCGGCGGGTGGGGCTGCGCCCGGTCGCCCACGCCGCCCACTTCGCCCCGGCGTGGGGCTGTTGCGAGCGTGCGTGGCGGCTGGCAACAACAGCAGCAGCAGCAGCAGCAGCAGCAGCAGCAGCAGCAGCAGCAGCAGCAGCAGCAGCAGCAGCAGCAGCAGCAGCAGCAGCAGCAGCAGCACGCCTCGCCCGCCCGCCCTGCCCCCTCCTCCTTCACCCGGCCCAGCGGGAGCCTCCGGCACAGCCCGCCCCCGCCGCCTCCCCCCGTCGACCTGGCCGCGCCTTTGGGCGGGTTGGACGCCATCACCCTCTTCACCCAGGCATCCTGTACACTGTGGTGCACAGTCGAGCGTGTGGCGGAGGCGGCCGGGTGTGGGGCGGAGCTGAAGCGGGTGCAAGCGGACCGGGAGGAAGGGCGGGCAGTGTGGGGCAGTGGGGAGCCGGCGTTCGCGCTGGTGTCGCCGCCGCTGTCGCCGCCCACGCCCCAGGGTAGCGGCAGTGGTGGAGCCCCAGTCGCCCCCCTGACATTAGCCGCGGCGTTGGAGGGTTTGGACGTGGCGGCCTGTGAGTCAGGGCGGGAGGTAGGCGGGACGAAGGAGGAGGAAGGGGTGGCGGCCGCGCGGCTGGGGCGGGTTGATGAATAGGTGGCGGCCTGTGAGTCAGGGCGGGGGGTAGGCGGGACGGAGGAGGAGAAAGGGGTGGCGGCCGCGCGGCTGGGGCGGGTTGAAGAATAGGAGGAGGGAGAGTTGCATTGTTTTGTTTTGTTTTGTTTTGAGCGAAAAGCGTCAGACCCAAACGCACGCGCACACCGCCCTCGCAAGCAGCACGTGCGCACGCTCGGCGCCACGCGCGAAGCGCATCAATCAGCACCCAGCAGCGCGGCGGTTGCGAGGAATAGGGGAGGGCTCGCATCTAATCTCCTTTTTTTTTTTGAACTCCAACCATGGTGGACGCCGCCACAGTCCAGGCCGCCTTGGAAGCCGGCCTCATCAACACGACGTCCGTCTCCGTCATCGACGTCTCCGGCGGCTGCGGCTCCGCCTTTGAGGTCGCCCTCATTTGGCCTGGGTTCGCCGGCAAAACCAGGCTCGCCCGCCACCGGGCTGTCACCGGGGCGTTGGCGGAAATGATGCCGTCCATCCACGCGCTGAGCATCAAGAAAACGGCGACGCCGGAGGAGGCGGAAGTAGCCGCTGCCGCCCGCAATGCCCGCTGAGTAGAAGACACAGAGGCGTGTGTACCAATGAAAAATAGACGTTACAAAAGACATCACTCTCCATCCATCCATCCATTCCATCCATCCATCCATCCATCCATCCATCCATCCATCCATCCATCCATCCATCCATCCATCCCATCCCATCCATCCATCCGATGTTCTCATTTCTTTTTGTCCACGCGCTCGTACACGACCAGGTACGCGTCCCCGCCACCCCCGCCCCCACCAAACCCGCTGCTATCCCTGCCCCCGTCCTCCCCCGCCCAGGGCGCCCCACGAGCCGGGCGGACGTCGGCATCGTCAAAAATGAGCCAGCGCCCGTCGGGTTGGGCCACGGACGCCGTGTAATGGCCGGACGCCAGGCCGTTGCCGTGGTGGGCGACGACGCCGACGAGGGCGTAGTGAGGGGGCGCCCCGCCTCCCCCGGACATCCACCCGGATTTCAGGCGCAGGGATGCCGGGACTGCGATCGGTGTGGCCAGCTTGCCGCCGCCCCGCCCGTCGTACGTGAAACGGTTGAGGTGGAGCAGGAGCGTGGGCGGGGGCGGGTGCGCCAGGGTCAGCGCCTTGGTCGCCCGGACGGTGGTGGTGACGGCGCCGCCAGCACTGCCCCCAGCCACGCGGTACCCCTCGATGGGCTCGGGGCGGGCCAGGGCGTCCAGGCAGGAAGGGATGCAGGCGACCCCCCGCGCGCCCGCGTCCAGGGGCAGGACGGTGAAGGGCTGCACCGTCGCGGAGGGCGGGGCCAGGCCGCCCGTGCGGACCTCCGAGCGTAGCAGGCCCCCAAAGTAGGCCCGAATGGCGGTGAGAGGGGTGGAGGAGGGGCAGGAGGAGGCGCCAGGGGCTGGAGGCGGCCCCAGGCCGGAGCCGCGCGTCACGGCGGCCGCCCGGCGGGTGCGGCCCGCCGTCACCCACGACCCCCCGCCCCCGCCCTCCCCGCCCTCCTCGCCCTCATCGTGCCCCGCATGCTCCGGAGGGGCGCCAGCCACGGCGGCGGCAGACCCACCGCCGCCGCCTGCCCGCCGCCCCGCCAGGGACGCCAGCTCGCAGTGCGCGGCATCCAGGAGGTGGGTGAGGTATTCCTGGGCGTCCTCCTGGCGGGGTGCCGCCGCCAGGGCGGCCCGTGAGACAGGCCGGTCGCCGCTGGTGGGCTGCTGCTGGGAACCAGCAGCAGTGCGCTTGCCCTTGCCCGTGTGGAGCACGGGTGGAGGGGCCAGTGCTGCCCGCCCCGCCCCGCCCACGCCCACTGCCTTCAGCGCGTCCAGGGAGGGCAGGATGGCCCGGGCGTCGACGGGGCGGCCGCCGAGGAGGGTCGTCGTCGGCAGTTGTTGTTGAGGAGGGGCGGTGGCGGTGGGGGTGGAGGGTTGGGGCGGGGGTGCCGCCTTGGCAGCAGCGGGCGCCTCACCGCCGCCCTTGACCACCCCGACCGCGGCCCCAAGCTCCGCCAGGGCCGCCAGGGTGGGCGCGCCCAGCCGGCCCAGCCTCTCCGCGCCCACCCCGCTCGCCACGCCTAGCAGGCGCGCCCAGGCGGCACTGCCCGCGAGGGCTTGGAGGGCGGCGTTCATGTAGCAGGCCGCGCCCGCGTTGGTCAGGCCGCGGGGGGCGAGGGTGTAAGAGGCAGGCGAGGAGGACGCACCCAGCGTTGGGTCGAGGAGGGGCGCCACAGCAGCCGCGTCGGCGGGGGAGAGCTGGGTGGGTTGTGGCGGGGGCGCTGCCGCTGGCGCTGCTCCTGGCGCCGATGCCGGGGCGGCCGCCTCCCGGGGCGGGTCGGCCGCGGCAGGCGTGGCCGGAGTGGGCGACGGTGCATGCTTCGCAGGAGCAGGAGCGGGGGCTGGCGGCCGGGGCGGTGGCGCGCTCGCAGCCGCCGCGCTTGCCAAACGGGCGCGGGCGGCCCAAGAAGACGGGGCGGGTGGGGGGGGGGGTGGCCCCGCCGGTACCTCGGCCGCCGCCGCCTCCACGCCCTCCTCCTCCTCCCGCGGTGCCGAACCCATCAGCTGCGCGGCCGCCGATCCTTCCGCGGCCGCCGCCTCCGGCGTCGTCGCGTCCGTGGTGAAGAATACTAGGCCGACCTGCGCGGCGGCGGCCGCAAGGGTGGGCGGGCGCTCGCGAGTGATAGCCGGAGGTGGGAGGGGAGGAGGGGGGCGAGGAGGCGGAGGCGGCGACGCCGGCGCTGCCGCCATCACCGCAGGCACGGCTTGCTTCTGCTGGGGCGGTGGCGGTGGCGGTGCCGGCGGTGGTGCCGCCGCGGGCACGGCAAACAGGGCCCGGCCAGTGCCGGCCGCACCCCAGGCGGCCTTGGGCGGCAGGTCGGTGGCCGCGGACGCTTTCGTGCCGCCGCCGCCCGCTTTGGGCTCACCACCCGGCGTGGATGCAGGTTCAGCCTGTGAGGGTGTGGTGTCGCGTGTGAGCAGGCGCGCGCATGTGTGTGTGGAGGGGGTGGGGGCGTGAAGGAAAAAGGAGGACGACAAAAAAAAGGGCGAGAAGAGCGCTGCCGATGGGGCAATGAGCTCTTATCCTCACCGTGCGAGGCGGTGCAGGCATCGAAGCTGTGTGTGTGTGTGCGTATGCAGGCACGCGCGCCTGTGCTCTCTCTCTCTCTCTGCAAGTCTATGCGGCGTCAACGGGTACAGGCGAGCGGGTGTACACGCGTGTGCTTCGCGGCCACAAAAAAAGAAGTGAGACCGCCGAGTTTTTCTCTTTGCACTTTCCCACTCCAGCATTTCACATCAGTGTGCAAAAGCGATATGGCAGGCCTCACCACACGCCCTTTCTCGGGGCCTCGCCATGCTGGGGGGCCGAGGCGGCTTACCTACCTACCTGGCCTACGCATACGTGTGGCGCCACGCGCGTCGCCCGACCCTCCCGGCCCGACCTCTTCATCCTCCGCCCAACCTCCACCTCAACCCGCCGACCCCGACGTCCCGCCGCCCGCCCTGCCCGCCTCCGCCCTGCCCGCCGACATGTGGTCCCTGAAGCCGGCTTGGTGCCAGCCGTGGTCCATCATTGGGACGGGCGTGATAATTACGGCCGGCGCGAGCGCGCTCAACCCGTGGCTGGGCGGGGCAGCCGGCTTTGGAGTGGCAGCCTGGTGGTGGTTATTCTTGGTCATCGTCCCTGCAGACTACGCCGCGTACGCGGCGGCCGCGCGCGAGAAGGCCGGGCAGCAGCAGGAGCAGCAGCAGCAGTAGTGGAGAGAGAGAGAGAGAGAGAGAGAGAGAGAGAGAGCGGTGCACGCATTGTGGTCGTTTCATTTCTTTTTTCCATTCATCCATCCGTCTCCATCTCCTTTTCTTTTTTTTACTTCTCAAATGAACGACCCGTCGTCCGCCCCCCACTCCGGCACCGCCACGCTCCGGTCCCCGTACGCGTACTTGCGGCTGAACGACCAGGGCTTGACCGCGATGGCGGCCGCGGCCGCCGCCGCCTCGCTGACACCCGCCGCACGGGGCGCGTTGGGGCCCAGGCCGTGCGTGGCGAGGTACTCGGAAAAGCCAGGGAAGCGCTGGTCGACCTCGCCCAGGGAAAAGTAATTAGAATTGAATTGTGGGGTGGACAGGATGCCCTCCGTGCGGCGCAAGTCCGCGCCCGCCCGGATCAGGAAGGTGAGGGCCGCGTCCAGGGCCGCGTCGGGCGGCGCGCCCTGGGGCGAGTGCCACCCCGAACCCACAATCACGCGGTGCTTTGTCTCCAGGGAATCGTACGCCAGCGCGATGTCGAAGAACGTGCCGCCATTGGCGGGAAAGGTGGCCAGCGTGCGGACGGTTGCGGCGGGCGGGTCCAGGCCCGGGAGCGGAAGGGTGCGCGCGCCCGCAGCCGCGGTCTCGGCCGCGACCGCGGCAGCCGCCGTCTGTTCGGCCGTCAGCTCGGCGGCGGGCACGAAGTCGACCTGGCCCTCATTCAGCAGCCTCTCATCCGGCACCAGGTCCTCCAGGCAGCCCCGCGTGCGCAGGGCGGCCGCCAGGTCGGCCGCCTTCCCCTCCGCCGCCGCCCGCTGGCCCCGGGCCGAGATAGCCCCCGCCGGGACGGGCGCGGTCCAGGCCGCCCGCTCCAGGGCCAGCTTGTTGCCCGGCGGCGCGCCGCCGACCTCGCCGAACCAGGCGTCCCGGGCGGCGGCCATAGCGGGCTGGTCGACGGCTGGGAAGAAGTGCGCTCTGTGTGAACATGGGAATGGAGTGGGGGAGAGGCGTGAGTAGCCAACAATGGGTAGGGAGCAATGAGGTGAGAGTAGAGAGCGAAAAAAATGAAAAACGACGCACTTGTAGTAATACGCCTTGTCCGGCCGCCGCCCTAAGACTGTCAACAACGACCGGCGCAGGTCCGTGGAGAAAGCGACGACTTGCAAGGCCCGGGCGTCGGAGTAGATAGCAAAGACGGCGGCGGCCGCGCCGTCCGGGATGGAGGGGCGGACGAAGCCCTTTTTGGATGGAAGAGGGGATAAGGGTAAGGGGCGCAAGTGAATGAATAACTAGCCGCCGCGTCGGCCAAAACAAAAATGCTCCGACACCTCTCTCTCTCGCGCACCTGCTGGTCCAGGACCGACTTCATGTCCAGTTCGGCCAGCTTGGGAACCGTCGAGCTGGCTGGCGAGGCGGTGGAGGAGGAGGCCGGGGCTTCCGCGGCGGGCGGAGGGAGGGGGCCGCGGCGGCGACGCATGGCCAGGCGGCGCGACGGCAGGGCTGCACGCGGGGCGGCGGTGGCGACGGCGGGCGTGGCCGCCGCCCGGGCAGGGGCATGCCTGCAGGCTGAGGTGCGCAGGGTGGGTGCCTGCGCCTGCATCGCGAGGGCGGGCGGGGCGAGGAGAGAGAGGCGGGGGTGCGTGAGAGTGAGAGTGAAAGGTCTAAACAAATCATTCGCACACAACATACACAAAAATGGGGTAGGGCGGGCCACGGAAGAAGGGTGAGAGAGAGAGGGAGGGAATGCGTCCGCTGCCTAGCACGGATACCTTCATGGTCTCTGAACCCCTGAACATCGTCCGCACAGGAAAAAAGGGGGGGAGGGGGGGGGGGAGGAAAAAGGGACAGGGAAAACCGGGCCTGCCTAGCGGCACCGGCTCCCTTCTAAAGAAAGGCGCACCCCCCCCGCTCAACAGGCGACCGCCTCGCCACCGCCCCGGCCGGCGGCGGCCAGGACCCGGCCGCCCACCCCATTGGCCGCGTCCACCAGGGTCAGGCCCGTGCGGGTGATTTTTGAGGGAGGCACAACCTCCTGGGAAGGGGCCTCCTCTCCGCCATCCGCCCAGTCGGGCACGCCGGCCGCACGCGCGGCGGCCGCGACGACGGCGGGCGGCAAGCCCGCAAGTGGACACAGGGCGCCCGCGGACGCGGCGGCCTCAACTCCGGCGGCCGAGGCGGCCCCGCAAAACAAGAGGCACGGCGCCCGGCCAGCGGCCGCGGCAGCGGCCGCGCGCACGGCCGCCAGGGGGGAGGGCGCCACGCAGTCCGGGCCGTCTTCGAGGGCGCACGCCCGGATGTCCACCTCAAACAGCTCCAGGCCGAGCAGGTCGGCCACGTAGCGGGCGCGCTCGCGGGCGGCCTCCGCGCCCGGTCCCTCGCCCGTCACAAAGGCAGCAGCCGCAGGGGCGTCCTCGGCCACCGCCGCCAGGGCGGCCGCGACGACGGCGGATGCGGCATCACCCGTGACGGCAACGACGGGCAGGCAGCCAGGGACAAGGGCCGCGCCCACGGACGCCTGGACCGCAGCCAGCGCGGCCTGGCCGGCCTCGGCGGCCGTCAGGTTGGACAGCGGGGCGCCGCCGCCGCCCTCCTCCTCGTCGTCGCTGCTGCTCATGACGCCCGTGTAGAGGGGGAGGGGTTCGGCGCGCAGCAGGGTAGGGGCCGGTCGTGGCGCCCGGCGGGGGCGGGATGCCGGGCCGGCAGGGCGGGCGGCCCGGGCGCTGCGGGAGAAAAGAGGTTCTGAGGCGTTAATTTTTTGGGGACAGCGGAGGAAAAGGATGCCTTGCTGTTCGGGGGGCCAGGCGCGCATCCGGGAAGTTGCTCAATCCGCCCCCGGGGGCGGGGCCACACTGCTGCCGGACATGCATGGGGTGGGTGGCCGCGACAGAGGAGGGTTGGGGGCGCGGCGAGGCGCGTGTGCACACGTGGCGCGACGGGTGTGGCAGCACGGGGCCTTTTAATCTGTCCCGGCGGCGTCTCCTCCTCCTCCACCCGCCCGGGGCCTTGGAGGAGAAATTGACAAGGTACACACGCTCACGCACCTGAGAAGTGCCGGCCGGCCGCCGCGGGCGAGGGCGAGCATGGCGTGGGGCGGCGCCGAGAAAGGAGGAATGAAATGAATGCGCCGCCGTCTCTCCTCGACCAGCCACGCCAGCTCACATTCGTTTCTCTCCTCCTCTTATTTGCGGCTGTGGCTCCGCCCTTTTGTCCCAGCAGACCACGCATTATGCAACCCACGGTAAGCCAGTCCATTGCATCACCACCCCGGCGTGCCAGAAGTTGCGTCGACTCACCCGCCTCGCTCCCCAAGCGCACCTCCCACGAAATGCGGCCGCCGACGTGTGAAGCGGCCGCCGCCGGATGGAAGGACACACACACACCTGGCGCCTACTCAGCGCCTGGCCCGCTAACACACACGCACACACACACACACACACACACACATGTATACACACATAAAGGCACCCCCGCCTGGGGCGGGCCGTGGGACGGCGACGAAGCCTGGCCGCGCCACGACGACACCATCCGCCAACCCGCCCCGACGCTCGCCGCCCCGCCCCGCCACCCCCGCCCGCCGCCGCCGCCAAGCCGACCTCGGGGAGCATGGGGCCCCGCCCCAGCCACCCCCTTACACGGCCGATGGCGGCGGCGGCATCGGCGACTACGCGGCGGCCGCCCGGGCGGCGGGGTTCGACCCGCTGACCACCCCGCCCTCGGCTGTCCTGCGGGGCCTCCACCCGGGCACCCTGGGCCGGGGCGCGCACTCCAACGCCGCGGTCATGGAGCGGGCCATGATGGAAGCCACGCGCTTGGCGGGTGAGGCCGGCGACGACTTTGGGGAGGGCGACTTGGAGGCCGAGGAGGCGGCGGCGGCGGCGGCGGCCGAGAAGGCCGCGCGCAAGCGCGAGCGGGCACAGGCTGCTGCTGCCCCGCCCGCCGCCCCGTCGCCGCCCGTCGAGGTCCTGCCGCCCCTGGATGCGGGCCCCTCCATAGAAGAGGAAGCCCAAGGCGCCGCCTGGGCAGCTGCCGTGGGCGAGGAGGAGGGCGGCGACGGCGACTGGGAGGTCGGCTCGGGCAGCGACGACGACTCGGATGAGGACGAGGACGGGGACGGGATCGGCGAGGATGATGAGTGGGAGGCGGCCGTGGACGCCGCCGCGGCAGCCCTCGCCTCCAGGGCCTTCTCCAAGGCGGGTGGTGGCCCGGCAGAGGACAGCTCTGATGAGGACGAGGAGGAGGAGGACGTCGGGTACCTGCCACCCCCAGACGCCTGGGACGAGGCTGCCGACGCCGGCCGCCCCCGAGGAGGGGGCGGGCGGGGCCGCTCAGTCATCATGGCCCTCTCCGTCGCCGCCGCCGCCGCTGGCTCGGTGGGCGACCCCCCCCAGCTTGACCTGCTTGACCTGATCACGGGGGAGACCCTGGCCCAGGACGTGGCGGGGGAGGGGGACCGGGCGGTGGAGGCGGGCGCGGTGGCCAACCAGGCGGGCGGGGCCGGCACCCTGGCCGACGCCCTGAACGCCGTCGTGAACGTTGCCTCCCTCGTCGCGGCCGCCCGGGCCCTGCAAGGCCGCCTGGGCGGGGCCGTCCACGCCGAGCTGGACGAGGCCTTATCGTCCCAGGCCCGGCTGTACGACAAAAAGTCCATTCCCGCCCTGCGCGAGGCGGGCGCCATCCTGACCGGCCTGGCCGCCGTCAGGGACGACGGGGGCGCCCCGGCGCGCGGCGGCATGGCCAACCTGAAGCTGACCATCCACCCGGGCGCCCTGGGCGCGGCGGGCCTGGTGGAGGAGGAGGCCGAGGCCGCCGCCGGCCAGGACGGGACGGCCGCCCTGCCCATGCCCCAGCACGGGTTCTCGGTGCGGGACCCGGTCGCCCTGGCGCCGACGTCCGACCTGGGCGGCGCGCGGCCCGCGCCCGGGCGGCCGGCCCCGATCGAGGGCACGGTCGTCCAGGTGCGCCGGTCGAGCATTTCCGTCTCCATCCCCGCGGGCCGGGCGGACGATGCCCTGCTCGCCTCGGCCGGCCAGGCCTGGCGCCTGGACAAGACGGTGCCGGACGTGACCGCCATGCGCCAGTTGGCCGCCCTGGCCGCCCTGGACCGGCCGTGGGCCGAGGTGGCGGGCCGGAAAGGGTCGGGCATGGGTGGGGGCGGCGCCTTTGATGAGGGCGTGGCCCGCTCCCTGCGCACCCTGCGTGACAGGCAGGGCCCGCCCACGGCGCATTCCGGAGCCTGGACGGTGGCGGAGCTGCGGGTGCGCAGCGTGCTGTTGGGCGCCCCCGGCGCCAAGGAGAAAGCGGAGACGCCCCCGCCCTGGGCGGAGGGGGGGACCGGGGGAGGCGGGGAACGGGCGGCCGCCTCGGCTGCGGCCTGGAGCGCCCTCGCGGGGCGCCTGCTGTCCGAAGAAACCGGCCTCAACCAGTCACAGCGGGCCGCCATCGCGGCCGTCCTCTCCTCCAGTGTCACCCTGTGGCAGGGCCCGCCCGGCACGGGCAAGACGCGCACGCTGACGGCCCTGCTCACGGTCCTCGCCAAAGCCTCGCGCGGAGACGCCAGTGGGCGCCCCCTGACGACGGCGGGCGCGGACGCGGTCCAGGCCGCCCGGGCGGCCGTGCCTGTCCTGGCCTGCGGCGACACCAACGCGGCAGCCGACGGCCTGGCCCTCGGCCTCGACGCGTCGGGCGTGAGGGTGGTGCGCCTGGGGTCCGCGCCGGGGCCAGCCGTCAGGAAACTGACCCTGGCCGCCGTGGCCGCCATAACGCCAGCCGGCAAGGCCGCCTCGAATGCCCGGTCACTCGCGACCGCGGCCTTGTTCAGATCCCGTGCGTTGCAGCGGGCGGGCGACGAGCCGGGGTGCTGGGCAGCAAAGGACGAGGCGGCCACGTGGAAGCGCGAGGCGCAGGAGCTGGAGGAGCAGGCGGCCGAGGCGGCGATGGCCTCGGTCGAGGTCGTGTGCACGACCACGGCGGGCGCCGGCGACGCCCGCCGCATGGGCGGCCTGCGCTTCCGGGCGGTCGTCCTGGACGAGGCGACGCAAGCCACGGAACCCTCCCTGCTCGTCCCGCTCGTGCGTGGGGCGGAGTGCGTCGTCCTGGCAGGCGACCCGCGCCAGCTCCCGCCGACAGTGACCACGCCCGCCGCCAAGGCCGCCGGCCTTGATCAGACCCTGTTTGAGCGCCTGCAACGGGCGGGCCTGGTGACCCACCTGCTGGACACCCAGTACCGCATGCACCCGACCCTGGCGGCCTTCCCCTCGGACCGTTTCTACGGCGGGGCCCTCAAATCCTGGGTCACGCCCGAGGACGCCGCTCCGCCGCCTGCTGGTTTCCCCTGGCCGGCGCCCTCCATCCCGCTCGCCCTGGTCGAGACCGACCCGTTCCATCACCCTGAATCATGGGGCCGGAGCGACAGTGGCCCCAGCCAGGGCGGGGCGGGGTCCGTGGCCAACCCCGGCGAGGCCGTGCTGGCGGTGCGGGCGGCGGCCGCCCTGCTGGCGAGCGGGGGGGTGAAGTCTGTCGCCATCCTGACCCCATACACGGGCCAGGTCCGGGCGCTGCGTCAGCTCCTGGGCGAGTGCGGCGCGGATGCGGTGACCCGGGCCGCCATCACCGTCTCTACCGTGGACGGCTTCCAGGGCCGGGAGGCGGACGCGGTCGTCTTCTCGGCCGTCCGGTGCAATGAGACTGGGGCGCTCGGCTTCGTGGCCGACCCCCGGCGCATGAATGTCGCCCTCACCCGCGCCCGCCTGGGGTGCGTCGTCATCGGCCACGCGCCCACCCTGGGCGCCGCCCCCGACTGGGCGGCCTGGCTAACGTGGGTGACGGATGCGGGGGCGTTGCTGCCCGCGGGCGCGCTGCCGGCGGCCGAGTGGGAGGCCAGGGCGGGCAACATGTGGGAGCGCTTCCGCCGGGGCGTCGCGCCCAGTCGCGCGGGTGGCCAGGGGCTGAGGAGGAGGGCGAGCCCGCAGGCCAGCGCTGACAGAGACTTCTCCACATCCTGGACGGCGGGTGAGGAGCAGGCGGCCCTCCCGGTTCAGCCGCTGGTGGGTGATGGGCCACTGGAATGGGGTGCCGACCCGGTGGGGTGGGGCGAGGACTGGGGCGGGGGTGGGGGTGGGAGTGGTGGGGGTGGCGCCAACCCAGCCGCCGACGCGGCCGGTGCGGCAAGCCCGGACGCGCCCTGGTGAGGGGGCAAGTAAATCGCAAAAAAAAAAAAACATGCAACGCGTCTATTATCTCTCTCCATCTCCATTCTTTTCATGAGTAAACCCGGTTGAACGCGGCCTCCAAGGTCTTTTCATGAGTAAACCCGGTTGAACGCGGCGCCTAAGGCATTGGGGCCGCCCGGGCCAGCAGCCACCTGGGCGGCCGCCGCCGCGTCGGCCCGGCGGACGGCGGCCGTGAGCTCCAACAGCGGGGCCGGGATGACATGGTTGAGTGCCTCAGCCACCTCTGTCCGGCGAAAGGCAGTCAGGGCGGCCTCCACCGTCTGGGGCAGGCGCGCGCCGGGGGGGGGCCGTCCGTCCAAGTCGTCACGTACCTCCCCACCCGCCTCTAACGGTGCAGCGGGTGGGCCCAGGGCCTCACCGGCAGTCACGCCCCGCAGGCCAGCCGCCAGGATGGCCGCCACGGCGAGGTACGGGTTGGCTGTCGCGTCCAGGCATTTCACCTCAAAACGGGGGGCCCCGGTTTGAGGTATGTAACGCAGGGGCGCCTCCTTATCCTCCGGCGCCCACCGCTGGTGCGCGCCCGCCCATGCACCGGGCTGCATGCGCTCAAAGGAGGCCGGCGAACCGGCGGTGATGGCGAGCAGGCCGTCCATGCGGTTCAGGATGCCGGACAAAAACCACCGGCCCACATTGTCCCCTGGACCGGCCTGGCCGTCGTTCGGAGTGGTCAGGCAAACGCCCCTGCGCCACACACTGATGTGGACGTGCGCCCCAAGCCCGGCCTCGCCCGCAACCGGCTTGGGCGCAAAGGTGACGTCATATCCGGCCCCGGCTGCGACGGTCGCAATGATTTGACGGGTGTACAAGAGGTTGTCGACCGCAGCGACGGGGCGGGCGGGCCCGGTGACCACCTCGAACGCGCCCGTCCCGGACTCGCCGTGGTATTGCAGCAGGTCTATGCCCGCGAATTCCAGACCCGCGGCGATAGCATCCAGGATGGGCGTCGCCGCGTCCAGTGTGGATGCTAGGGCGTAGGCCGCCGGCCCGGTCGCGGCCGGCGCGGCCTGGCGAGAGGAGGGAGGGTCGCCGCCGCCACCGCCGCGCACCAGCAACCGGAATTCAACCTCAAAGCCGACACGTGCGTCCAGGTCGGCGTCGGCCGCCAGGGCCCTCACCGCCCAAGTCAGGGCAGACCGCGGGCAGGTGGCCAGCGGCTGACCGCGGCGGCCGTCACAGCGCTCCTTGGGCTCCACTATGTCACAGGCGACCATGGCGTGGCATGTGCCCAAAAGGGGGACGACCCTGGCGCCAGTGCCCGGGCTCAGGATGGCCGCCCCCGGCCGGGGCAGGTCGGCCGGCCAAGCGGGCGCGTCGCTCAAGGTCTGAAGGGCAAGGCAGACTTCCGCGAGGGCGACGCCCGGCCAACGGGGCGGCCCCGCGGGAACCCAGTTGGAGGCCGGCACGACCCGTGCCCGGCGGAGGCCGGCCACGTCCGTCCACAGCAGGCGGATGAAGCGTGTGCCGGGCGGCAGCTCGGGCGGGCACTCATCCGTCTCCAGACGGGCGAGTGGGGGCGGGGTGTCCTTGCAGCAGTTCAGGAGGCGGATGAAGCGTGTGCGGTGCGGGGTGTCCTTGCTGCCGTCCGTCCCCTCGCTGGGTGGGGCGGGTGGGGCAGGGGCGGCCACTGCCGGCGGCGTTGGCTGCATGTGCCTTCCACGAATGCGGCGCGTGTGAAAGTTTTGAGGGCGAGGTTGACCGAATTGACCAAAACACAACCTCACACCTCACCGCCCTCTCTCTCTCTCCCTCCTCCTCCGTCCCGGTGCATGCGCCGTCGCCTGGCGCGCGCCATCCACCTGCTGCCTCACAAAACAACACCTGCAGCAGCGAACACGCCGATTCGCGGCCGCGCGATGGCGACAACGACAAAGGCCGCAACGCCGTCGACGGCGGCACCGGCACTGGCGGCGGCGGGCAGAGCACCTCGCCCCGCCGTCGCCAGCCAGATGCGTGGCTTTGCCAGCCGAGGCTTGGGTGGCCGAGGCCCGCCAGAACGGTACCTCCCGCTCATGCGCCCCATCGGCACCCAGGCGGCGCCCCAGGCGGCAGGTGAGCGTGCTTTTTTTTCGCATTTCTCGCGGCACCCACCTAGCCCCCACACGCACCCTCACTCACGCCTCCTCAAACCTCATCAACCCCGACCCGCACACAGACCCGACAACCGCCACCCCACCCCTCACCGGCTCCGCCTCCCTCCCAAAGGCGTTTGACCCCGTCACCGAGGAGCCCGCCATCTATGCGGCCTGGGAGGCGGGCGGCCACTTCAAACCGTCCACCGACGCGGACCCGACCATCACCGCGCCGCCCTTTGTGATGGCGATGCCGCCGCCCAACGTGACGGGCAAGCTGCACATGGGCCATGCCATGTTTGTCACCTTGCAAGACATCATGGCCCGGGTGGCGCGCATGCGCGGGCGGCCGACGCTGTGGCTGCCCGGGACGGACCACGCGGGCATCGCCACCCAGATGGTGGTCGAAAAGCTGTTAGCGGCCGAGGGCGGCCCGGACCGCCTGGCCCTGGGCCGGGACGCCTTCGAGGCCCGGGTCTGGGCGTGGAAGGAGGAGTACGGCGGCGCCATCACCGACCAGCTCCGCTCCCTGGGCGCCTCCTGCGATTGGAGCCGGGAACGGTTCACCCTGGACACCGGGTTGAGCGGGGCGGTCGGCGAGGCCTTTGTCCGCCTGCACGAGGACGGCCTGGTCTACCGCGGAGCCTACCTGGTCAACTGGTCACCCGGGCTGCGCACCGCGGTGTCCGACCTGGAGGTTGAATACTCGGAGGAAGCCGGCACGCTCTACACGTTCCGGTACCCGGTGGAGGGTGGTGGGGGCGGCGGTGAGGAAGCTGAATTCCTGCCGGTCTCGACCACCCGCCCGGAGACCATTCCGGGCGACCAGGCCGTCGCCGTCCACCCGGGCGACGCCCGGTTCGGCCACCTGGTGGGCAGGCGCTGCATTGTCCCTCTCTCTGGAGGGCGCACCATTCCCATCATCGCGGACGCCGCCGTCGACCCGGAGTTTGGGACGGGCGCCCTGAAAATCACGCCAGCGCACGATCCGGCCGACTATGAGGTCGGCCTGCGCCTGGGCCTGCCGATGACCAACATCATGGCGGACGATGGCACCCTGAACGCTAGCGCGGGCCCCGCTTACGCGGGCATGGACCGGTTCAAGGCGCGCAAGGCGATTTGGAGAGACCTGGAGGCGGCCGGCCTGGGGATGGGGACCGCCCCGCACACGATGCGCGTCCCCCGCTCGCAGCGGGGTGGGGAGGTCGTCGAGCCCCTGGTGCGGGAGCAATGGTTTGTCCGCATGGAGCCGTTGGCAGCGCCCGCGCTGGAGGCCGTCCGGTCGGGCGACGTCCGCCTGGTCCCCGCGCGCTTCAGCGCGACGTACGAGCAGTGGCTGACCAACATCCGGGACTGGTGCGTCTCGCGCCAGCTCTGGTGGGGGCACCGGGTCCCCGTGTGGTACGTGTTTGAGGGAGAACAAGCCGCGGCCGCGTCGGCGGACGGCCGCTCTGCGACCTACATCGTCGCCCGCAATGAGGGCGAGGCCCGGGCCAAGGCGGAGGCGGAGCATGGCGCCGGGAGCGTGCTCCGGCAGGAGACGGACGTGCTGGACACCTGGTTTTCTTCCTCGCTGTGGCCCTTCTCCACGCTCGGCTGGCCCGCTGCGCCTGCCGACGACTTCGCGCGCTTTTACCCGACCTCTACCCTGGAGACGGGGCACGACATTCTCTTTTTCTGGGTGGCCCGCATGATGATGATGGGCCTGCGCCTGACGGGGCGGGCCCCCTTTGACACTGTCTACCTGCACGGCCTGGTGCGCGATGCGAGCGGCCGCAAGATGTCAAAGTCCCTTGGCAACGTCGTCGACCCGCGGGAGGTGTCGGCGCAGGCGGGGACGGACGCGCTGAGGCACACACTGGCGACCGGTTCCGCCCCCGGCCAGGATCTCAACCTCAACCCGGAGCGCCTGGCCACCTCCCGCAACCTGACCAACAAGCTGTGGAACGCAGGCAAGTTTGTGGTGGCCGCCCTGGAGGGCGGCCCGGCTGCGTCCGGCCTCGACCTGCGCGACCCCGCCGTCGTCTCCTCCCTACCCTTAGCCGAAGCGTGGGCGGTGTCCGTCGCCCACGCCGCCGCGGACCGGGTCACCGCCGCGCACGACCGCCTCGACTTTGGCGAGGCAGGCCGGGCCGTGGTCAACCATTTCTGGGGCGAGTTTGCGGACTGGTACGTCGAAGCCGCCAAGACCCGCCTGTACGGGGGGGACGCGGCGTCAGCGGCCACCACCCGGGCCGTCCTCACGTACACCATGGAGACCGTCCTCGCCCTGGCCCACCCGGTCATGCCGTTCGTGACGGAGCGGCTGTGGGGCGCACTGCCTGGGGAGGGAGGCGGTGTGTCGACCCGCCCGCCCCTCATCTCCGCGCCCTGGCCGGAGCCCGGCGGCCCGGTCAACGAGGCCGCCCTAGCCCATTTTACCGCCCTCCAGGGTCTGGTTGGCGCGGTGCGCAATGCCCGGGCGGAGTACGGAGTGGAGCCCGGCCGCAAGGTCGGGGGCGCGGTGTTGCAGGTGCGGGATGACGCGACGCGTGCAGCCATCGCGGGCGAGCTGGGCGTCCTCTGCGCCCTGGCCCGCCTGGACCCGGACACGACGACCGTCGTGGCTGGTGGCGGCGCTACCTCCTCTGAAGATGCCGCCTCCTCCGTCGTCGCCGTCTTCGCGGACGGCCTGGAAGTGATCCTGCCCATGGCCGGCCTGTTTGATGTGGACAAGGAGCGGGCGCGCCTGGACAAGCAGCGTTCGAAAGCGGCCGTGCTGGCCGAGAAGGCGGCCGCCAGGCTGTCGGACCCTCGATTTGCGTGCAATGCGCCGCCGGCAGTTGTCGCGGAAGCGACGGCGGCCGCGGAGGAGGCGGCTCAAAAGGTGGCGGCGATCGACGCCAAGATTGAGGCGCTGGGGAAACTTTGAGGAGATGAGAAAAAAAGGGGTGGTGTGTGTTTGTGACTGACTGCGACTGCGATTTCTTTTGTGAATCAATCTTGCTACACAAATACGAGCGCCGGGCGCGCCAGCATGCGCGGGCGCACAGGATTAACGGGCGTGGTGCGAGCCAGCATCACCGTCGGCGCGGCGGGCGGTGGGCGGACCGCCTTTTGGGGGCCGCTGCGGCCACCGAGAGGCGGCGGGCGGCGGCGGGGCGTGCCCTTTCCACCGGGTGCCGCCGCCGTCGCTGGCCGCCGCCCGACGCTACCACCACCACCCGCCGGCCCAATGGTGACTTCAAACGCCAGGTCACGTTCCAGGGGTGACATGCGCGGGCAGGGTGGGAGTGGGAGCGTGATCGGAGGAGGAGGGCGCGCACCACCACCACCAGGCGCGGCCGGCCGGACAAGCCCCCGCTGGTAGAGGCGGGGCTCGTCAAATGCTAGCATGGATTCCGGCGGGAGGGTGAGGCCGCCGCCGCTGTCACTCTCGTCCTCGTCCGATGCAGGCACTGCCGCCGCCGCGGCCAGGGCGTCCCGGACGGCGGCCTCAAGGCGGGCCAGCGGGAAGGGCGCGTACGGGTGGAAAGACCGCTGGTGCGCGCGCTGGGCAGCCGAGACGGACCGCGCCTTGTCTCGCAGGGCGTCGACACGGGAGGCGAGGGCGTCGATTTCGGAGTCAGACAGGCGCACGGATGGTGGCATCGGCCGCGGAGTCCCGGCAGCAGGCCGGGTGGTGGACCGGCGCGGCCCGCCACCGCCAGGCCGGCTGTTAATTGGGGTCGCCGCCCTCAGCTCGCCCATCGCGTTGCCCAGCGCGGTCTGGGCCGCGCCCGCCGCGTCAGCCAGGGCTTCGCACTGATCGCACACCGCGTACAGGTCCGCGACGGGGGAGCCCGTGTCCCAGAGCGGGCGCAGCGGAGCGGGCGCCAGACGGCGGCCGCGGGGTCCGGGCGGGAGCAGGGCGGCCGCGCACACAGCGGGCGGGAGGGCGGGCCGGGCGGACAGCGAGGTCGGCCGCCACACCCCACCCCCAGCCGCCACCGCCGCGCGTGCGACCTGGTCCACACCGGGGCCGCGCGCGTCGTAAACAAACCGGTAATCCGGGCACACGCCCGTCGCGTACATGGCAAGGACCCAGGCCAGGCCGTCCAGGTAGGACGCCGGGTCGGCGGGCGGGCGGAGCTCGTCATCCTCGCCAGCCGCCGCCTCTTCCACCGGCAGAGGAGGAGGTGGTGGTGGTGGTGGTGCGCCGCCACCATCGCCCCCTCCTCCCGCCGCCGCCACCGCCCGCCACGCATCACCACTCCGCCACCCGCCACCCGCCTCGAACAGGTGGAGCAGGACCCCCGTGTCGACGCCGACGGACGGGCCCTCCGCAGTGGGGAGGTCGACCACAAGCGTGCGCCCAGCCAGATACGCGCCCGGCTTGGTCGCGTCCAGGTACGCCCGCCACGTCGGCGCCAGCCGCACCCCGCGCACGGCGGGCAAGTAATCGTTGCCCGACGCCAGGATGGAGATGGCGGCCAGGTCCCGGCGGGCGGCGGTGGAGGCGGGCGAAGAAGAGGAAGGAAGAGGTGCAGGAGGGGTGGGCAGGCGGACGGGGCGGAGGGCGGCCCCACCGGTGGGGAAGGCGACGGGAACGGTCGATGGCTGAGGGGGGCGGGCTGATTTAGACGCGCGCTGCGCCGCGCCGCCACCGCCCTGCTGGATCTGCAAGGCCGTGTCCAGGCCGGTGACCGAAAAGAAGCGGGGCGCGCCCCGGGGTGGGCGCCCGCGGCCACCCCCACCACCCCCACCACCTCCACTCCGCCCATCATCTGTCAGCACCCACACCGCCCGGCCGGCCGTGGGCGCGCCCATTGCCATAAGCAGCAGGTCAGAATCCCCACCTACCACGCAGTGCGTGTCGTCCGGGCCCGCCGGGATGGCGCCGCCCGGGTAGAGGAGGCGGGCCAGGAGCTTGAGCTCGCCCTCGCCAGGCACGCCTGCACTGGACAGCTCGATCGCGGGCGGGCGGCCGGTTGGCGGGGCGCCCCGCCGGGGCGGGCGGCCCAGCCGGGCAAAGCACCAGTACTCTAAGGCCGCCTGTAGGCGTGCCATGACGGGCGTGCCGGGCGTCAGGGCGAGCGAGGACAGGGCGTTGTCGCCCTCGTCCTCCTCGCTGCTCTCCGCGGACGAAGAGGAAGGTGGTAGTGCGGCCTCATCCGCCGCGACCGCTTTGGCCTCCCGCCTCCCCGCCCGCCGCCGCCGGGACCGCTGGGTGAGTAGCTTGGCTAGCGGGGCAGGGCCGTCCATGGCCAGGACGATGGACCGGGCCGGGCGCAGGGTGCGGAGTAGGCGGTCCAGGCGGGTGAAGACAAGGATGATGAAATGGTCGGGGTCCTTGGCTATGTGCGTGTGAATATGAGAGAGTTGGGCAAGGTAATGAGAGAAGTCCGCACGACCGTGCGCACACACTTTCAATGGCAAGCCTAGGGCACGCTGTACATGCCGACGGGGTGAGGTTGGGCTTTCTGGGGCGCGCCAACGCTCTCGCGCCCGCCCGCACTTCGCATCAGTTTTCGTGAATGGAGGGCCTCTGTTTTGATGCTGACCCGTCTCCCACGTCACCTGGACCTCCTCGCATACCTTGCCGCAATGCTGTGTGCAGCAGACCGGCCATGTCCACGTACACATGGTCGAAACTGGACGGTAGCGGCGGGAGGTTGGCTGGCCCGCTCCCACCTCCACCCGCCCTAGCCACCGTCGCAAACCCGTCAGACCGGCGTGACACAAAGTTGGCGGGCCCGCCGCCATCCCCGCCGCCGTCGCCCCGCCCGCCCGCTGCCAGGACACGCCGCGGTGGGGGTGGGGGCTCGCCATATGCAAACGCGCCCGGGTACTCGGCGGCCAGCCAGGCCGCAAAGCCCTTGACGCCCATGTGACGAGAGAGAGAGAGGAGGTGGGAAATGATGAAATGAAAATGGTTAATCAACCCCCAGACCTCTCTCTCTCCTCCAACCAGCCCCGGACGCCCGCCATCCCCGCCTCCGCCAGCTCCTCACACCCGGCCCGCAGCCTGGCCGCCGCCCCTTCAAAGGCGGGCCCGGGGGCGGGCTTACCAAAGGCGACGCGCACGTGCCCAGACGCCCCGCACGCACTTCCTGGCACGACCGCCACGCCGTGCTTCCCCACCAGCCAGCGCACGAACGCCCCGTCGTCCTCACAGCCGGGAGGCAGGGTGACCCACCAATAGATCGCGTCACCGCCTGCGACCGCGCCGCCAGCTGTGACGAGCGGTTCCAAAGCGGCGCGCGCGGCCGACCTGGAGCTGGCCAGGCCCGCCACTTGCGCCCGGACCCAGGCCCGGCCGCATCCGCCTCCCTCAAGGCACGCTTGCGCGACCGCCTGGGATGCGAGCGCGGCGTGAATGGGCAGGGTGTCATTGGTTTTGAGTAAAGCTCCCATCAATTCTCCTCGCCCGTCCTCCGGGAAAGCGACCCACCCGACCCGCCATCCAGCCGCTCCAAAGGCTTTGGAAAAGGAGCCCACGTACACCAGGTTGGGCGAGGCGGGGAGGGCGTGGAAGAGAGGGTCGTCAGTGAAGGCTTCGTACGTAATGTCCAGGACCAGCCAGGCGTTGGCCGCGGAGGTCAGGCGGACGAGGGTATCCAGCACAGAGCGCGGCAGGGCGACGCCCGTCGGGTTGCCGGGCGAGACGGCGTAGACCATGGACACAGGCGGCGCGGCTCCATCCTTCATCCGTGCCTCCAACCAGCCCAGGTCCGGGGACCAGCCGGCGTCGCAGGGCCCGATCTCCACGGCCGACCCGGCCAGCTGGAGCGCCATGAGCGAGTTGAAGTAGTACGGGGCAAACAGGATGGCGACGCCGACGCCGGCGGTGGCACCTGGTGGTGCGGAGGAGGAGGTCGCCGGGTCAGTCAGGATGAGGGCCAGCGAAGCGAGCGCCTGATTGGCGCCCGCGGTGACGGCGATGTCGTAGGCCCAGGAATGGGTGACCTCACCGCCCACGACGGGCAGGCCGTGGTCGGCGGCGAGCTTGGCGCGCAGGGCGGCCCTCAGGGCGGGTGTGCCGAGGTCGTCCGAGTAGGTCGAGGTGGCGGGGTCGCCGCATGCGTCTCGCGCGGCGTCCAAAGCCTTCTCCGGAGGCGCCCAGTGCACGGCGCCCTGGCCCAGTGATAGGATGTTCGGCCCGCTCGCTAGCGTTCTCATGATGGCAATGATTGGTTCATCTGTGGCGGCGATGCGGCGGGAGAGGGGAGGGCTCATCATCTCATTGTCTCTCTTTTTTGCATCTCTGTTCCTATTTCACCCACCCACACCCCCACCCCGCCCGCCCGGCCGCTTCAGCACCAAATACGGGTGCGCCGCCGCCGCGTGCACGTCCAGCCGGTCCGCCGGCCGGTACGCCAGGCAGGCCGCCAGGAAGGCTTTGGCTTCGGTAGACACCGCGGGCTTGGGCGGGAAGTCTAGGCCCCGCGTCGCGGTCAGCATGACGCCATCCCTCAGCAGGGCCTCCTGCGACCGGCCCTCCCCCCACGGCCGCCGCCCGAACAGCATCTGGTACAGGATGACGCCCGCCGCCCAGACGTCGACCTTGTTGGTGATGAGCGGCGGGGTGGGGCCGCCCGTCTCGAAGCACTCGGGCGGGAGGTACCAGTAAGTGCCCGCGCCCTGGGAGGTTAATTCCAGGCCGCGCGTGTGGCCGTCCTCGACGACCTTGGACAGCCCGAAATCCGTCAGTTTCACGCTGCCCGCCCCGTCAAATAGGATGTTGGCGGGCTTGAGGTCGTAGTGGATAACCCGGCGGGGCGGGGCGTTCAGGTAGGCCAGGCCGCCAAATACCTGGGCCGCGATGGCGCGAGCCTCCCGCTCCGGGAGCGCGCCGTGCGACCGCAGGTGCGCGTCCAGGTCGCCGCCCGGGCAGTAGTCCAGGACGGTCGCGAAGGCGTCCGAATCGACCTCGAAGATCTCGCGCAGGGCGACCACCCGCTCGTGGCGCAGGGACCGGTGGATGGAGTACTCACGCACGGCGTGGCGGACGTAGGAGGCCTTGCGCGCGTCCGGCCAGCCCGGCGCCAGTTGGTGGAGCTTGATGGCGACGCGCGGGAGGGTGGGCATGGCGGCGGCGGCAGGGGCGCCGCCGCCACCGCCGCCGCCGCCACCACCACCACCACTGGCGCTCGTCGCGGCCGCGGCCAGGTCGACCGCCTCAAAGACCTCGGAGAAGCCGCCCCGGCCCAGCATGCGGCCCAGGGCGTAACGGCCCGCCAACACCGGGAAGTCGCCAAACCGGGACGCGCCCTCATCGCTCAGGCGCCGCAGGTCCGCCGCGTGGCGCACCCGGTCCGCCTCCACCCGGTCCCGGTCGCGGGCGAGGGCGTCCTCCTCGCGTTTGAGGGCGGCCAGGCGGGCTTTGAAGGCTTCATCTCGGGCGATGTATTCGTCGGGGGTGATGACGGCGGTGGTGGTGGCAGCGTCGGTGGAGGAGGGAGGAAGGGAGGTGGTCGTGCCTGGGTTGGACGCGTCGTCCGCCCCACCACCACCCCCGCCGCTGCCAGCCAGGGGATGCCCTGGGGGCGGCAGCCGGGCGCGCACCGCCTTGCGGGCCAGCTCCACCCGCTCTCGCTGGGCCGCCAGGTCCGCGGCCCGGGCGTCAAGGTTGCGCAGGCCAAAGCCGTCCTCCCACACCTCGGCCGCCCCGAGGTGGAGAGAGCCGACCGCCCCGCGGGGCGCCGCCCGCAGGCCGCCCAGTCGGGGCGTGTCCGCCCGAACCCGGGCCCGGGCCAGCTCGCGATCGGCCCGAAAGGCCGACGCGGCCAGCTCCGCCAGGGCGGCCTGTGCGGCGGCGGTGTCGGCTCCCCGGGCGGCGCGCTCCCGGCCGAGGGCGGCCGTCGCAGCGTCCGCGGCCTCCCGGGCCGCCGCCGCTTCGGCCTTGACCGCCGAGGCCGCTGTCACCAGGGCAGCTTCCTTGGCCGCCCACTCCCGGCGGGCGGCCGCGGCGGCGGCGGCGGCGGCGGCCAGGGCCGACGGTGGGACGGGTGCGGAGGGAGGGCGCGGTTGGTGGTGGTGGTGGCCGCCTGAGGGGGAAGGCCGGGGCGGCAGGGACGCGCCGGGTGGGGGCGCGGCCACCCCGTCCGCGGCGTTGAAGAATTGGAGCAGGGTGGTAGGGGCGCCGCCACCACCAATGCCGGCGGCTCCACCGGCAGGGCCGGGCGGGGCGGCAGCAGCGGGAGACCCCGGGCGGCGCGCAGCGGCGGCTCTGGTGGGCGAGGGGCGGGCCGACCCCACCTGCGGCGACGCGGACGCGCCGCGCGGGGCTTTGCGGGCGGATCCAGGGGCGGGCGGCGCCGCGTCCGCGTCGGCGCCCACCCCGCCGCCACCCCCACCACGCCGGGCCGGGTCGGGCTGCTTGCGCTTGCCCCGCCGCCCGGCCTCCGACACCTGGGCGGAGAGGGCAGCGCCGCCTACGCCGCCCCGGCCCTGCCCGCCACCGCCGCCCCAGCTGGACCGGGAGCCGCCTTCCACGCCGGTGGGCGCCACGGCACCGCCGCCGCCGTCGCCGGACGTGACGGGCCGCCAGGCCGGGTTGGAGGCGGGCGGAGGAGGAGGTGGGCCGGCGGCACCAGCTGTCTGTGGAGCGCCGCGAGGAGGAGCGCCGGCGCCACCGCCTCCACCCGTGTCCACAGCCCGGAAGATGCCGCCGCCGCCGCCCACACCACCCACACTGCCGGCGTCCCGCTTGGAGGCTGAAGGCGGGCGTGGGAAGGTGAGGCCGGCCACGTCCTGTTGGTGCCGCAAGCCGACCGACGCCGCGGCCGCGGCAGCAGCAAACGCGGCCGCCCCGCCGTCCTCGGGCAGGCTAGAATCGCCGCCGCCGCCGCCCAGGTAGGGCAAGGGGCCCGTCAGACGGCGTTCCAAAAGCTTGATGCGTTCGGCCGCGCCGGCGGAGGACCGGGAGTCGCCGCGGTCGGGGAGGGCCATTTTTTTTAAATGCGCGGACGGCCGGCAGCAGCGTAAGTGTGTGCGCCCTTTGGGGGGCTCCAAAGGTCAGTCGCACGTGGGCGCGTGTGAGAAGATAGACTGAGGTGCTCTGCTCGCCCCGGGTGAGGGGTAAGGCGGTGGAGAGCGAACGACGCGCGCGCCCGTGTATTTAAGTGAGCGTATTTGGTCGCGCCGCCCTCCCTCTTGGCATTTTTTCTTTCGACCTTGCCCCTCTCTCACTCCTCTCCTTTTTTTTTCAAACCCCGGGCAGCTCCTCCAGCTTGGCCACACCATCCGCCAAACTCGCCACCGCCTGCAATAGGGCCAACCGGTTGGCGCGCACGGCCTCATCCTCGCACATGACAAAGACCGACTCGAAAAAGGTCGCGACGGGCACTTCCAGCGGGGCGACCGCCGCGATCAGCTCGCCGACCGAGGCGCGCGGGGGGAGGGCGGCCCGGGCGGCGACGGCGGCCTCCCACAGGGCGCACTCAGGGTTACCCTCGAAGAGAGTCGGGTCGACGACGGCAAAGAGGTCGGCGGAGGAGGCGGCGGCTGCTCCGGGCACTGCTTTCTCTTTGGCCAGGCGGGCCGGGCGGGCGAGGGCCGCCACCGCCGCCCCTAGCCGGGACGCCCCGGGCCCCGCCGCCAGCTCGGTGTCGAGGTCCGCGGCCGCCACGGCCGCTGCCGCCGGGTCGTTGCCCCGGGCGGCCAGCACGGCCCGGACCGCCTCAGGCGCGCACCCCCGGTCCAGCAGCATCTGCTCCAGGCGGCGCGACAGGAAGGCCAGGGTGGCCTGGGCGGCCTCCTCCGTCACGGGGATGGGTTGGAGGGACGCGGCCGCCCGGACGGCGGCCTCCACGTCAAAGGGCGTGCCGGTGGCGTTGAAGGTGAGCAGGGTTTCCAGGGCGCCGACAGCCGCGCGGCGGAGGCCGTACGGGTCGGCCGAGGCGGTCGGGGCACACCCAGCCGCGATGAGGCCGACGAGGGAATCCAGGCGGTCCGCCACGGCCAGGACCGCCCCCGCCGGCGTGGACGGCGTGTCATCGCCCGCGTACCGGGGCAGGACGGCCTCGTAGATGGCGTCCGCGACGGGGGCGGGCTCGCCGTCACGGAGGGCGTAGTGCCGGCCCATCACCCCGCCCAGGGCCGGCATCTCCCGGACGACCGCGGTCGCCACGTCCGCCCGGGCCAGGCGGGCGGCCGCGCTGGCGGTGGGCAGGGCGTCGCCCAGGCCCATGGCGCCCGCAACCGCCGGTAGCAGGGCGCCCACGCGGGCGGTCTTGTCCGCCAGGGAGCCCAAGTCCCGGTGGAAGGCCACGGCGCCCAGGTCGGGCAGGGCGTCCTCCAAGCGGCGGCCACAGTCTGCCTCATAAAAGAATTTGGCGTCCTCGAACCGGGCGCGCAGGACGGCCTCGTTGCCGGCGATGACGGCGGCCGGGTCGATGCCACCGTTGGCGACAAGGACAAAGTGGGGCAAGAGTGGGGCGGGCTGTTGAGCGGTGGATACGGCGCCCGGTGCCTGTTGTTCGACCGGAAAGTAGCGCTGGTGCTTCTTCATCACCATCACCAGCACGTCCCGGGGCAGGGCCAGGAAGGCCGGATCGAAGGCGCCCAGGAGCGGGCGTGGAGCCTCGGCCAGGCGGGCGGTCTCGGCCAGGAGGGAGGCCGTGATGGGGCCGGCTGGGATGACGCCGCCCACGCCCGCGGCGGCCGCCTGCGCGCCCGCTTTGATGGCGGCCTCCCGTTCGGCCACGGACAGGGTGATGCCCGCGCCCCGCAGGACGCCATCGTACGCGGCCGCGTCCGCCAGGGGCAGGCTCGGCGCGTCCGGCCCGGACCGCAGGCCCTTGGTGGCCGCGCCCGCGGCGGGCACGCCCAGGCCGCCCAGGCCCAGGGTCCGGGCGCCGTGCAAGGCGACCAGCCAGCG
>Ga0315287_10000374_pt1 | contig 38538 bp, 39 predicted proteins | sample YL17G11_0_MG_FD_205037 | JGI IMG/M metagenome (GOLD analysis project Ga0315287, IMG submission 205037) | Sediment microbial communities from Yellowstone Lake, YNP, Wyoming, USA - YL17G11_0 | ecosystem: Environmental > Aquatic > Freshwater > Lake > Sediment | place: USA: Wyoming | collected...
CCGGCAACGGTGAAGGTCTGGGACACGGCGATCAACCTTTCGGTAGCGGGGCGGCGCCGAAATTGCGCAGGCGCAGACTGTTGGAGACCACGAAGAACGACGAGAACGCCATTGCCGCTCCGGCAATGAGCGGGTTGAGCAGGCCCGCCGCGGCGATCGGGATGGCGGCCACGTTGTAGCCGAAGGCCCACGCCATGTTGACCCTGATGGTGCGCATGGTCGCCCGAGCCAGGTCCAAGGCCAGAGGCACCGCCGCGAGGTCATCGCGGACCAAGATGATGTCGGCCGCGGCGATCGCCACGTCGGTGCCCCGCCCGATCGCCAGCCCGAGGTCGGCGGCCACCAGTGCGGGTCCATCGTTGATGCCGTCGCCGACCATGGCGACCACCCGACCCCGCTCCCGAAGTTGCTCAATGACATCGACCTTGCCCTCGGGCAACACCTCGGCAATTACCTCATCGATGCCGACCAGGGCCGCGACTTCGGCGGCGGCGGTGGCGTTATCCCCGGTGAGCAGCACGGTACGCAGGCCGCCGCGGTGCAGTGCCGCAATAGCACCCGCCGCTGATTCCTTGACCGCATCCGCCACCGCGATCGCGCCGCAGACCTCCTCGTCGACGGACACCAGAACGACTGTCTCGCCGCGCGATTCGCCGTCACGTCGGGCGGATTGCACGACCTCGGGAACCGCATTACCGCCGCTGATCCACCGTGGTCGGCCCACCGCGATCCGCCGCTGATCCACCAGACCGGCGACTCCGTTGCCCGGGAACGCCTGGAATTGGACAACCGGACGGCGAGCGCCGGTGGCGGCCACGATTGCGGTGCCGACGGCATGCTCGGAGCCCTCCTCCACGGCAGCGGCCAGCGAGAGGATCATCTCAGGCTCCCAGCCGGGTGCCGCGGTCACCGCGGTGACCGAGAGATGCCCGGTGGTGAGCGTGCCGGTCTTGTCGAACACCACGGTGTCGACGGCCCTACTGGCCTCCAGTGCCCGATGACCCTTGAGGAAAATCCCGAGTTGCGCGCCACGGCCGGAAGCCACCATCATCGCCGTCGGCGTCGCCAAGCCCAGAGCGCACGGGCAGGCGATCACCAGCACCGCCAGGGCAGCCGAGAAGGCCCGGTTCGCATCCGCGCCGGCCAGGAGCCAGCCCGCGGCGGTCAGCCCGGCGATCGCGAACACCGCCGGAACGAAAACCGCGGAGATCCGGTCGGCCAGACGCTGCGCGTCGGCCTTCTGCGCCTGCGCCGCCTCCACCAATCGGACCATTCCGGCGAATCGGGTGTCGGCGCCGACCGCGGCGGCTTCGATGACCAGTCGGCCGTCGAGCACGACGGTGCCGCCGATCACGCTGCCGCCGGGGTGCACCCGGATCGGTGTCGCCTCGCCGGTCATGGCGCTCATATCGATGGCGGCACTGCCGTCGACGACCAATCCGTCGGCGGCGATGGTCTCCCCCGGCCGCACCGCGAAGCGCTGCTGCTCCTTGAGTTCGTCGGCGGGAATGATCATTTCGGTGTCGTCGGGCAGCAGCACCGACACACTCTTGGCACTCAGCGCAGCCAGGGCCCGCAGCGCGCTGCCCGCCTTGGACTTCGCGCGCGCCTCGAAGTAGCGTCCGGCCAGCACGAAGACGGTCACACCGGCGGCCACTTCCAGATAAATGGAGTCGCTGCCCATCAGGGCCTGCCACACACCCGTCATCTCGCGGGTGTCGCCGGAACGCGGTCCGAAGATTGTCGCGATCGACCACACCGTAGCCGCCGTAACACCGACGGAGATCAGAGTCTCCATCGAGGCGGTGCGGTGCCGGGCATTGCGCAACGCAATACGGTGGAACGGCCAGGCGGCCCACGTCACGATCGGCAGCGCCAGTGCCATGAGTACCCACTGCCAGCCGGTGAAGCGAGTGTCCGGGAAGACGGCGAACATCACCGACAGATGGGCCAGTGGCACGAACAGCACTGCCGCGACCGCCAGGCGCAGCATCAGTGACCGGGCTACGGCGTCGTCGGGATCGGGTCGGTCATCGGTGTCGCGGCTGCGCGGCTCGGCCTCATAACCCGCGCGGCGCACCACCTCGCACAGGTCGTCGTTGGCGAGGGGTTGGGGGGCGTCGACAGTGGCCACCCGGGTCGCGTAGTTGACCGAGGCCCGCACACCGTCGATCTTGTTAAGCCGGTTCTCGACCCGGGCCGCGCAAGCAGCGCAGGTCATCCCGGACACGCTGAGTTCGACGCGTCGCACTTGAGGCGCGTCCGGTCCGCCGACGACGGTCGCGGTCATCGTCCTCCTCGGTTCATGCCCTGCCACCCGTTCAAGCCCTGCCACCCGTTCAAGCCCTGCCACCCGTTCAAGCCCTGCCACCGTCAAAATTACCCCGGCGCGCGTGCACCCTGAGAGCACCTAAGCCACCAGATCCTCTAGTGTGCACAATCGTGGCCGACAGCGACCGAGTGACCGCGCTGGCACTGGCGGCCGGGCGCGGCGATCGCGGTGCGCTCGAGCAATTCATCCGGGCCACCGAAAAAGACGTCTGGCGCACCGTCGCCTTCCTGGCCGACCCGGCCAGCGCCGACGACCTCACCCAGGAGACCTTCCTGCGGGCGCTGAGCGCGCTGCCCCGGTTCGCCGGCCGATCCTCGGCACGAACCTGGCTGCTCTCGATCGCCCGCCGCGTGGTCGTCGACCAGATCCGCCGCAACCAGGCCCGGCCACGATGCACCGGAAACGTCGACCTCGAAGGCATCCTCGATGCCCGCCGGGGGGCGGCGCGATTCGAGGACATCGTCGAGGTCCGGATGCTGCTCGATGGTCTGGACCCCGACCGCCGCGACGCACTGATACTCACCCAGGTGCTGGGCCTGTCCTATACGGAGGCGGCCGAGGTGTGCGGATGCCCACTGGGCACCATCCGATCGCGGGTGGCCAGGGCGCGTGACGATCTGATCAACGCCGCCCGCCGCGACGACCTCACCGGCTAACACCACCGCGTTCGCCGCCGGCCACCCGGCGCGGCCATCGAGGTCCTACAGCGGGGTCACGTAGGCCGAACTGATTCCGCCGTCGACCAGGAAGGTCGAGGCGGTGATGAACGAGGCATCGTCACTGGCCAGGAACGCCACCGCGGCGGCCAACTCCTCGGGCTCGGCGAAACGGCCCAGCGGGATGTGCACCAGTCTCCGCGCCGCACGCTCGGGGTCCTTGGCAAACAGTTCCTGCAGCAGCGCGGTGTTGACCGGCCCGGGGCACAGCGCGTTCACCCGGATGCCCTGCCGGGCGAACTGCACCCCGAGTTCGCGCGACATCGCCAGCACGCCCCCCTTGGATGCGGTGTAGGAGATCTGCGACGTGGCCGAGCCCATCACCGCCACAAAGGATGCGGTGTTAATGATCGAACCCTGCCCGGCCGGCACCATGTGCCGCAGCGCCGCCCGGCAGCACAGATACACGCTCGTGAGGTTGACGTCCTGCACCCGCTGCCAGGCCGGCAGCCCGGTGGTCTCGATCAGGTCGTCGTCGGGTGGGGAGATGCCGGCGTTGTTGAACGCGATGTTTACCGCGCCGTAGGCGGCCGCCGCGGTGTCGAACAGGTTGTCCACCGCGGCTTCGTCGGCGACGTCGACCGCGACGAACAGCCCGCCGAGCTCCTCGGCGACCGCTCCGCCGCTGGCGGAGTCGATATCGCCGACCACGATGGTGGCACCTTCGGCACTCATTCGCCGGGCGGCCGCCAGTCCGATTCCGCTTGCCGCGCCGGTGATCACGGCCACCTTCCCGGCCAGCCGTGCGGTGAGATCGACAGGCTTCACGGTGCCTCCTCTACGGCGAAGAAAACGTTCTTGGTCTCGGTGAAATGCAATGGTGCATCCGGTCCGAGTTCACGGCCCAAACCGGACTGTTTGAACCCGCCGAACGGGGTGTTGTAGCGCACCGAGGAGTGCGAATTCACGCTGAGATTACCCGCTTCAACGGCACGCGAGACCCGCAACGCCCGCGACAGATTATCGGTCCAGATCGACCCCGACAGCCCGTAAACGGTGTCATTCGCCAAGGCGATGGCGTCGGCTTCATCTTCGAATGGCAGGACAACGACAACCGGGCCGAAGATCTCCTCGATGACCGTGCGGTCGTCGCGTTCCGGGGTCAGGACCGTGGGCGGGAACCAGTAACCGGGTCCACTCGGCGTCGATCCCCGGAAGGCGACGGGTGCGTCATCGGGAACGTACCCGGCTACCGACTCGAAATGCTTGCGAGACACCAGCGGTCCCATGTCGGTGTCGCGGGCGCTGGGGTCACCGACGATCACAGCCTTGACCGCCGGTTCGAGCAACTCCATGAAGCGATCGAAAACGTTGCGCTGAACCAGGATCCGGCTACGGGCACAGCAGTCCTGGCCGGCATTGTCGAACACGCCGTTGGGTGCAGTGGCCGCCGCACGTTCCAGATCACAATCATCGAAGATGATGTTCGCACTCTTTCCGCCCAGTTCCAGGGTCACTCGCTTGACCTGCTGCGCGGCTCCTGCCATGACGCGCACGCCGACCTCGGTGGAGCCGGTGAAGACCAGCTTGCGAATATCCGGATGACTGATCAGGCGCTGGCCCACCACCGCTCCCCTGCCGGGCAGAACCTGAAACAGATCCGGTGGCAGGCCTGCTTCCACCGCCAGTTCGCCGAGACGGATGGAAGTCAGCGGAGTCCACTCGGCAGGTTTGAGAACCACGGCGTTGCCGGCGGCCAGTGCCGGCGCGAACCCCCACGACGCGATGGGCATGGGGAAGTTCCACGGCGTGATAACCCCGATGATGCCCATCGGCTCATTGAATGTGACGTCAAGTCCGCCGGCGACGGGAATCTGCCTGCCCGACAACCGTTCCGGTGCGCCCGCATAGAACTGCAATACGTCGCGGACATGCCCGGCTTCCCATTCGGCCGCGCCGATGGGGTGCCCTGAGTTGGCGACTTCCAGGGCTGCCAGTTCACCCACATGGGCATCGACGGCGGCGGCGAAGGAACGCAACGCCGCCGCACGTTCAGCCGGTGCGCTTGCGGCCCAGGCTTTTTGGGCGACCTTCGCCCGAGCCACGGCGTCGTCGACACCGGACACATCCGTTAGCTCGACGGTGCGCAGCACCTGCTCGGTGGCCGGGTTGATCAATTCCGTGGCGGTCACGCGCTTAAGCCTCCTTTCGAAAGGGTCCGGGCTGCCGAAAAGTTCCGGGCAGCCTCGACGAGCCCGGCGAACAGTCGCAGATCCTCCGGAGCTTCCTCCGGATGCCACTGCACGGCGACGACGAAATCATCCCCGGCCAACTCGACAGCCTCGACGAGGCCGTCGGTATCGCGAGCGCTCACGATCAGCCCCTCACCGATCCGGTCGATTCCCTGGTGGTGGTAGCACTGCGCAGCCGCGCTCGCGCCAATCAAACGTCCCAGCCGGCTGCCCGCCACGGTCCGCACCGTGGAGGTGGCAAACACCGCATTGCCCCGCTGGTGATCAGCGTGGCCAAGCAGGTCCGGCAGATGCTGGTGCAGGCTGCCCCCCATGGCCACATTGAGCACCTGGGCCCCGCGGCAAATGCCCAGCACCGGCATGCCGCGCCGCAACGCAGCACCGAGAAGTGCGAACTCCCAGGCGTCGCGGTCACCGGCGGGCTCATCGGTGGCCGGGTGCGGCTCATCGTTGTAGGCGGCGGGATCGACGTCACGGCCGCCGGTGAGGATCAGCCCGTCGAGACCGTCAAGCACCCGCGCGGCGATCTCGGCGTCGACGGATTGCGGTGGGAGCAGGGTGGCGATCCCACCGGCCCCGGTGACCGCATCCAGGTAGGTCTTGTGCAGAAAAGCGGCTGGAACATCCCACGCTCCGGTCTGCGCCTGTTGCAGATAGGTGGTCAGCCCAATGACCGCAAGGCTGCCCGCCGCGTCAGAAGCGTTCAAAGCCACGCACCCGCTCCCAGTCGGTGACCGCCGAGTTGAACGCGGCGAGTTCGACCCGTGCATTGTTGAGGTAGTGCTCCACCACCTCGTCACCGAACGCCTCGCGCGCCACCGCCGAGTGTTCGAACAACCCGGCCGCCTCGGCCAGCGTGGTCGGCAGCTGCTCGGCCCCGCCGGCGTAGGCGTTGCCCGCGCACGGCGCGGGAAGCTCCAGACCCAAGTCGATGCCGTGTAATCCGCCGGCGATCAGCGCGGCCACCGCCAAGTACTGATTAACATCTCCGCCAGGGATCCGAGACTCCACTCTCATTGAATGGCCCGCACCGACGACCCGCAGCGCACAAGTCCGGTTATCCACGCCCCACGCGATCGCGGTCGGTGCAAAACTTCCCGCAGCAAATCGTTTGTAGGAGTTGATATTCGGGGCACTGAACAAAGTGAGTTCGCGCATGGTGGCGAGCTGGCCCGCAATGAAGCTGCGGAACATCGAGGACACGCCCAACGGATCAGATGCGTCAGCGAGGACAGCAGCGCCGTCGGTGCCACGCAGCGAAAAATGGATGTGGCAGCTGTTGCCCTCGCGCTCGTCAAACTTGGCCATGAAGGTCAGGGCCTTGCCGTGCTGGTCGGCGATCTCCTTGGCGCCGTTCTTGTAGATCGTGTGGTTGTCGCAGGTGACCAGGGCGTCGTCGTAACGGAAGGAGATCTCCTGCTGGCCGGCATTGCACTCGCCCTTGACGCCTTCGCAATACATGCCGGCGCCGTCCATGCCCAGTCGGATATCGCGCAGCAACGGCTCCAGCCGCGTCGAGGCATGGATGGCGTAGTCGATGTTGTAGTCGCTGGACTTGCGCAATCCGCGGTAGCCGGCCGCCCAGGCGTCACGGAAGGTGTCATCGAAAACCATGAACTCCAACTCGGTGCCGACGAAAGCGGCCAAGCCGCGCTTGGCCAGTCGGTCGAGTTGAGTGCGCAGGATTCGCCGCGGCGCGGCGCTGACCGGATCACCGCCCACCCAATTCAGATCCGCCATCACCAGCGCCGTTCCGGGCAGCCACGGAATCATCCGCAGAGTGCTGATGTCGGGCGCCATCACCATGTCGCCGTAACCGGACTCCCAACTCGACATCCGGTATCCGTCAACGGTGTTCATCTCCACGTCGGTGGCGAGCAGGTAGTTGCAGCACTCCGCGCCATGCGCGGCGACCTCGTCAGCGAATAACCGGGCCGACACCCGTTTGCCGACCAGCCTGCCCTGCATATCGGCGAACCCGACGATCACTGTGTCGATCTCGCCGGCGGCCATCAGCCGCTCCAACTCCCCGGGCGTCAGCAACCCGTGCCGACGGCTCGTGTTCTGCGTTGCCACGAGTACTCCCTCCGAGTGAATGTAATGGCAGACCGTGCGCGGTCGGCTCCAAGGTTTACACAAACGACACTGGAATAGGTAGGACGCTAAGCACCTAATAGGCATATCGTCCTATCACGCTCGCATGGAGCTTGTTCATCACGCTCGTATCGAGCCCGGCGAAGGAGTCCTACCGTGCCCGAGGGCCACGAACTGCTCGACGATGACGAACGCCACCTCGCCCGGTTGGGTTACGCCCAGGAACTCGACCGCTCCTGGTCGGGGTTCAACAACTTCGCCATCTCGTTCTCGATCATCTCGATCCTGGCGGGCTGTTTCACCTCTTTTGGCCTGGGTTGGAACAACGGCGGTCCGGCGGCGATCGCGTGGGGCTGGCCGATCTTTGCGGCCTTCATCCTGCTGGTCGGCTTCTGCATGTCGGAGTTGGTGTCGGCGTTCCCCACCTCCGGTGGGATCTACTGGTGGGCGGCCAAACTCGGCGGGCCGAAGGCCGGCTACTACACCGGTTGGCTGAACCTCGTCGGGCTGATCGCGATCCTGGCGTCGGTGTCCTACGGCAGCGCGACATTCCTGGATCTCACCCTGGGCACGCTCAGCGAGGACTGGTTGGCGGGCTACAGCCTGCGGCGGGTATTCGCGATGTTTCTGATCATCCTGGTGGTGGTGGCGATCATCAACATCTTCTCCAGCCACCTGCTTGCTGTCATCAACAACATTTCAGTGTGGTGGCATGTGGCTGGTGCGGCAACGGTGATCGCGATCCTCTTCCTGGTTCCGGAGCGCCACGCCACCGTCGGTGAAGTCTTCGCCCGGACCGTCAACAACAGCGGCATGTTCGGTGGATCCACGTCCGGGTGGGGTTGGCTGCTGTTCGTTCTGCCGATCTCGGCGATCCTCACCCAGTACACGATCACCGGGTATGACGCCTCAGCCCACCTGTCCGAGGAAACCCGCAGTGCCGCCGATTCCGCAGCCAAGGGCATCTGGCGATCGATCTTCTACTCGGCAATCGGCGGCTGGATTCTCCTGCTGTCCTTCCTGTTCGCGGTGCAGGACGCCGACGGAGTGTCCGCGGCCGGCGGCGGAGTGGCGTCGATCTTCAGCCAGGCACTGACGTCCAAGTGGGCCGCGGTGGTGCTGTTCATCTCCACCGCCGGACAGCTGTTCTGCACCACGGCCTGCCAGACCAGTGCCTCGCGCATGCTGTTCGCCTTCAGCCGTGACCGCGCGGTGCCCGGACATCGGTTGTGGTCGGCGGTGAACTCCCGGCGGGTGCCGGCGAACGCGGTCATCATCACCGCAGTGATCGCGGCGATCATCACCCTGCCCGCTCTGGTCGAGGTCGACATCAATGGCGCACCGGTGCCGATCGCCTTTTTCGCGGTGGTCTCCATCGGCGTGGTCGGGCTGTACCTGGCCTTCGCGGTGCCGATTTACTACCGCCTGAAAGCCGGTGATTCCTTTGCGGTGGGTAGCTGGAATCTGGGCAAGCACTACCGTTGGATGGCCCCGCTCGCGCTGGCCGAAATCATCCTCACCTCGATCGTCGCGATGTTCCCGACCTCGCTGGGCGGGGTTCCGTGGGACGCCGGCTTCGAGTGGAAGTTTGTCAACTACACCCCGTTGCTCGTCGGGGGCACATTCATCCTGCTGTGGATCTACTGGCACGTCTCGGTGAAGAAATGGTTCACCGGGCCGGTGCGCCAGGTCGACGAGAGTGGCGCGCAGCTGGACGGGGTTCGCTAGCCGGGGTTCAGACTCCGACCACCCGGATCAGGTCTTCCAGCCCGCCGAAGTCGGCGATGTTGCGGGTGTAGAGGTCGAGGCCGCGGGTGTGCGCCGTGGCGGCGATCAGCAGGTCTGCGAACCTCGTCCAGGGATGCGGGCCGTTGCCCAGCGCAGCCGCTGCCACGAGGCCGTAACTGCGTGCGGCGGCAGCGTCGAACGGGATGGGTTCGAACGTCGCCTCGACCTCCTGGAGTCGGGCCTGTCGCCTGGCCGCCTCCGCCGCATCCTCGGCCAGCAGTGGCCCGGCCGCCAATTCGGCGGCGGTGATGGCCGAGATCGCCACCTCGTCGGGCAACGCGGCTCGCACCGCGGGGTCGTGCCAGTCGATCACCACCGAGGTGTCCAGCAGCCCGGCCGCGGTCACCGCGTGATGCCCTGATCGAAGGCAGCATCAAGATCCGCGCGAAAACGGCGGTGGTCGATTCGGACGTCGGCCGCAGCCAGTTCATCGATGTCCTTACGGCTGACGAAGGTGCGCCGGTGCGCCCGGATCGGCCTGAGTTCGGCCACCGGTTCCCCGTTGCGGGTGACGATGAACGTCTCTCCCGCCGTCACGGCCTCAATCACTTTCGCGTTGTCGTTGCGTAGTTCTCGCTGCGGGATAATTTTGGCCATCGCTCAGTGTAGCGAAAAGTGCTACACGTTGCTACGGCGCGAGCGTCACCGCACCTAGCTGTCGGTCGGTTTGTCGATGTTGATGACTTCGCCGCGGTTGATCGACACCCAGTCGCGGGCTTGCAGATAGGGGCGGAACGCCTCGGCGATCGCCTGCTCATCGGCGGAGGTCTTCGGCCGCTGCAGTTCATAGAGATGCGGGAACTCCGTCCACGCCACGACGGCGTCCCAGAGTCGCACGGCCGCATCCCCGGTCGGCGGATCGACGAGCACCGGCCCAAACAGGCACTGACCGTCTGGGAAGAACAGTGTCGGCACCCCGTAGCCGTTGGCGTCGACGACGCGTTGATGCTCGGCGCGCACCTCGTCGTGGGTACTGGGATCGGCGATCGCCGCATCGACCAGATCGGGATCCATACCCAACTCGGCCAGCAGGTGACGAGCGACGGACCTCTCGTGCGGCTTGTGCCCCTCGACGTGCAGGGCCCGGCCGGCCCGGGCGTACCAGGCGTCCAGGTCAGCCATCGACTGCCGCCGCAGCAACGCACCGATGCGCATCATTGACCACCCGTAGGACCACTCGCGCTCCCAGGGATGCTTCTTGCCCTCGACGCGGTTGATCTCCTCGAGACTGAAGAAGCGCCAGTTCACCTGCAGCCCTGTCAGTCTGCTGACCTCGCGAATCCACAGCGAGGTCTGATAGGCATACGGGCACATCACATCGAAGTGGAAGTCGACGGACTCCGGACGCTCAGTCACATCGTGTACCGAAGATTGCGAGCGGCGCGCTCACCGAGTTCGGCGTCGCCGGTCCAGGTGATCGCGCGCGCGTCGATGGGGCCTTGCGGATTAATGCGCCCGCAGGCCAACTGGATGAACGTCGTCGAGTCGGTATTCACTTCGACGTCCGGATTGTTCAGGCGCTCAACTCGTTTGGCGCGTCCGTCTACGGCAACGGCATAGTCGGCGGCGATCGGACCGTCGAGGTGAAAGACGATGCTCTTGCCGTCGGGCAAGCCCACCTTCTTGCCGACGATGTAACTCAGCGAGCCTTCGACCTCAGCCAGCGCGATCTCGGCGGCCAGCCCGGTGTCGTCGGTCGACAGGCCCAACGGTGTGGTGATGTCACGCTCGTGAACCCAGAAATCGAACACCCGGATCGCCAGGAACCTCCCGTAGGTACCCGGGCCCACCGGCGTGAATGACGGGCGCTCCACATCGGCCTGCGACAGCGCGTCAAGATCGCGCCGGCGACTGGCGAAGACCGCCCGAACCTCATCGAGATACTGCGCCCCGTGCAGGCCCGCGGTCCGCGCCAGGAATTCCCCGGCCCGCTCGAACGGCGGGACCGCCGCGGCGTCCTCGGGCACCCAACCGGCCAGCACCGCCTCGACACTGGTCAGGTGGTCAACCACCCCGCGTACCGTCCACTCCGGGCACAGCGACTGCACCGCCCACTGGGCCTCATCGAGCCCGGCACACAATCCCTCCACCGCTGAGTAACAGCTGTTCAAAGCGGTGCGAAGCTCCTCGACGCTACGCGTCGCCGGGCCTGATGCCATCGTGGAAACCTCCATCGCTCAATGATGCCGGAGCAGCCGCCCCTGGTCGGAACCTACATTAGTAGATTACTGCCGACAATATAGTCGGCTGGTGCGAGTGAATGGCGCGAAGGATTAACGTCGCACCGTCTACTATTTCGCCCATGGATGCGCCCCCGATCAAGCGTGGCCGCGGTCGGCCCCGGATTCATGAGGACGACGTCCTCCTCGAGGCTGCGTTCAAGGCGTTCGCGGCCGATGGCTACGAGGGCATGTCGGTGCGGACGGTGGCAACCGGACTCGGGCTGAGCCACGGTGCGTTGAACCGGCGCTTCGGCAGCAAATGGGAGATCTTCGAAGCCGCGATCACCTACGGCTTCGCGACGATGTTCGCCGCGATGGAGGCTGAACGGGCCGCCCGACCGAAGCCGGCCGACGACCTGGCCGAGGTCCGCGAGATCATCCGCAGTTTCATGGTGGTCAACGAACATCGCCCCGAGTTCTGCCAGCTGATGAACATGGAGGGTCTGCGCCGTACCCCGCAACTCGAGGTGATCATGGCGGCCAGCCTCTACGCCCTCATTCCCCATTTCAGCGCCCTGCTGCGCCGATTGGAGACCGCGGGCATGATCTACCCGATCACGATGCGGGCATTGTTCTTTCTGGTGGCCCATGGTGCCGAAGCGGCGTTCAGCCTGACGGGCATCTCGTCGTACTTCGATGACCTCGACGGCCCCCTCGACGCCCAGGCTCACATCGAGGCGATGACGGATCTGATCATGCGTGGGATCACACGGTAGTTGTCAGGGTTGCGCGCGCTCGGCCTTCGAATCGCGTTCCAGCTCAAGCACTTCCGTAATAAGGTGTTCGTTGATGAAGTCGAACTCGATATTCTCGACGCTCATGTGGTGACGCACCCTGTTGAAGAACTCATTGACAGCCGAGTTGTACTTGAAGGTGGCATGCCGATTGAGATCTGGCATTGCCGAGGCGGTCAGCTGCACGGCCATCGCGGTGTAGACGACGCGCTTTCGCGGTCATCAGTCTCCGGGGATAGCACCCTCGCGGCGGCGGGCCCCCACCGCTGGGAGACCCGTTCCAGCGCCGCCGGACCCACGTCCAGTTTCTCGATCCCGGCGATGAACGCCATCGCACCCTCGCGAAGCATCGTGTTGCGGCTCCGCACCTCGTCGACCGCCGCGGTGCGTTCGTGCATTTTCTTCGACGTCCAGTACCCGACCAGCCCGCCGACCACCGTGCCCAGCAGGCTCGACGCCGCGCGCTGGGATGACCCAGGAAGATGTGTCAGCCACCGGTATAGCGCTACGCGCTAACAGGTGCTGGAGCGTAGGACGATCTCGGCGGCCAGTTGGGCTGTCGACTCGGCGGCACTGCGCCGGCCGGCGGATTCCACCAACCGGAAGTCGCCGTAGACGAACCTCTGGCTGGCCCGGACCATCGCCCGCGCCGCCGGGCTGGCCACCACGGCCGTGGTGTTCATTTCGACCGGCGGGCAGTCCGGGTCCCTGATCACGCCCTGCGGATCGGGAACGCGCGGATGCCCGCGGTCGATCACCACCAGCCCGGTGAACCGATCGGGCCGCGCCGCCGCGGCCTCCCACGCCAACTCGGCCCCGAACCGGTCTCCGACGAGCACCGCCCAGGGGACCTCCAGGGTATCCAGTACGGCCGTCACCGCCTTGTGATGCAGCCGACTATCGGCGCCGATGACAACGGTGCGGATCGATGCGATATGCAGGCGCTGACACAGCACGTCATACGCGGCCGGCGGGTGCGCAGCCGCGCCCAACACCACGACGTAGGGCCCTCTGTCCGATCCGGCGACACTCACCGGCACCGGGAATCCGTCGACGGTCATCAGCGTCGCAACCATCGGGTTACGGTACTCCGCGTCGAGGGCCGACGGAGCGGTTTCTCTGGATCACACTGCGTGCGGCAGTCAGGACGAACGGATTCTGGTCACCTGCTTGGCGAAGACGTCCAGAAACGTCTGCGGCAGTTCGGCTTTGGCCTCGATACGAGGGTTGCTGGCCGGTAGCGCAATGCCGAAAACCGCGTGATCACCAATGTTCTGGAAAGCCATAAAGATGCTGCTGGCAGAGTTTCGCAGCTTCATCGTCTGCTCATAACCCAGCCCGCCAGGTTCCAGACCAGGCAACTCGACGGTAGTGATGGGGATGCCCGGGGAATCCGGATCGAAGAAGGCCTCGAACTTCGCGCAGCGGCCGGCCGCCGCTTCGATCTTGTCGAGGTCCAGATTCCACGACAGCAGGGTCATGGCGATGCGTGCCCCGTCGTAGGACGCCGCGTATTTGGCCGCGCTCCCGGGCCCGCGCTCGGCCGACTGAGCGATCACGTTGGTCAGTGCATTCGAGCACCCCTGCGGCCGCGACAACATCGGGCCGGGCTCACCGGCACCGTCGGGTTGACCGGGGTCCTCGATGATCCGGTCGTACAGCACCCCGGCCGGGAAATCGGATTGGCGCAACATCGCCTGCTCAAGGACAGCCCCCGGCCACGTTGCGGTGCCCGACACCGTGGTGGAACAGCCGCTGAGCACTATGACTGCCGCCAATACCACCGCGGGCACTCTCCAGCTTGGCAGGACGTCAGGGGGCATGGCGTCAGAGTAGGCGACGGATGCGTGTCGGCAGGCCGACGGCAGTGGTGATGGTCGGGCGGACCGGCGGCGGACCGTCGAGCAGTCCCAGCACGGCATCGAGGTCGAGGTGGGCGGTCAGCAGATCGGCCATCACCTCCAACTGTGCGTCGCGACGCGCAGACACGTTGACATCGCCGGACACCCGGAATCCGGTCCGGCCGGCCGCCGCTGCGGCCGTGGCGATCCAGTCCCGCCGGAAGTCGTCGTTGTCCAGCAAGCCGTGCCAGTGGGTGCCGAACACCTGGTCGCGTCGGTAGCCCTGCGCGGTGCCGTCGGCGGTGAACCAGATGCTCTCGGCGCAGCGGGTCAGGAGTCCGTGATGGATTTCGTATCCGGTCAGTGGGCCGTCCCAGCGCCGCAGTTCCTTCTCTGCGGCGAAGACCACATCGGCGTCGAGCAGGCCGAGTCCGTCGACGCTGCCACTGCGGCTCTCGACGGTGTCCTCGATGTGCCGACACAGCATCTGAAACCCTCCGCAGATGCCCAGCACCGGCCACCCCGATCCGGCGTGGGCGGCGATCGCGTCAGCCAGTCCCCGCGTCCGCAGCCAGCCCAGATCCGCGACGGTGGCCTTACTGCCCGGGATGACGATCACGTCGGCGTCGGCGAGATCCGCGGGTTCGCTGATCCAGCGCACCAACACACCGGGTTCGCAGGCCAGCGCCTCGATGTCGGTGGAATTGGAAATCCGCGGCAACCGGATCACGCCGACCCGCAGCACCTGATCGCCGTGCGGCGGCATCGGCACCCCGACGATCTCACCTGCCACCACCGATAGTGAATCCTCGGCGTCGAGCCACAGTTCGTCGCTGTAGGGCAGCACGCCGTAGGTCGGGCGGCCGGTCAGCGCGGCCAGTTGATCCAGGCCAGGCGCCAGCAGTGCCGGATCACCGCGGAACTTGTTGATGATGAACCCGGCGATGAGCCCCTGATCCTCAGGTGACAGCACAGCGACGGTTCCGAACAGGTGCGCCAGCACGCCACCACGATCGATGTCGCCTACGATCACGACGGGTAGGTTGGCCGCGCGGGCCAGTCCCATATTCGCTAAATCCGTTGCGCGCAGGTTGATCTCGGCGGGTGACCCGGCACCCTCACAGATCACCACCTCGAATTCGGCCCGCAGTGCGGCGAGTTCTTCAGCGACCACCACGGCCAGATCGTCGCGGTGTTTGATGTAGTCGGTCGCACTGACATTGCCGACCGCCTTGCCGCGCACCAGCAATTGGGAGGTGCGGTCGCTACCGGGTTTGAGCAGCACCGGGTTGAACCGGATGCTGGGCGCCAGACGCGCAGCGCGGGCCTGGGTGCCCTGGGCCCGGCCGATCTCGCCACCCTCGACGGTGACACACGAGTTATTACTCATATTCTGTGCCTTGAACGGCGCAACCCGAATCCCTTTGCGCGCCAACAACCGGCACAGGCCGGCCACCACCATCGACTTGCCGGCGTCGGACGTGGCGCCGGCAACCAGCAGTGCCGGGCTCATGTCGCCACTGCCGTCATTGGGGCCGGGGTGGGACATCACGGCAACGTGAGAATCTCGGCGCCATCCTCAGTCACGACGAGGGTGTGCTCGAACTGGGCGGTCCACTTGCGATCGGAAGTAGCCACCGTCCAGCCGTCGTCCCAGATCTCGTAGTCCAGCGAACCCAGGTTGATCATTGGCTCAACGGTGAACGTCATTCCCGGTTCCAGCACAGTGTCCACGCTGGGCTGGTCGTAGTGCAGCACCACCAGTCCGTTGTGAAAAGTAGTTCCGATGCCGTGACCGGTGAAGTCTCGAACGACGTTGTAGCCGAACCGGTTTGCATACGCTTCAATCACCCTGCCGACCACCGACAGCGCCCGGCCCGGCTTGACCGCCTTGATGGCACGCATGGTCGCCTCGTGCGTGCGCTCGACCAGCAGGCGGTGTTCCTCGCTGACGTCACCGGCCAGGAAGGTGGCGTTGGTGTCGCCGTGCACCCCGTCGATATAGGCGGTGACGTCGATATTCACGATGTCGCCATCGGCAACGACGGTCGAGTCCGGGATGCCGTGGCAGATGACCTCGTTCAGCGAGGTGCAGCAGGACTTTGGGAAACCCTTGTAACCCAGCGTCGATGGATAGGCACCATGATCGACCATGTAGTCGTGGGCAATCCGGTCCAGTTCATCGGTGGTGACACCGGGTGCGACGGCGGTGCCGGCCTCGGCCAGCGCACCAGCGGCAATGCGACCGGCGATGCGCATCTTCTCGATCACCTCAGGCGTCTGCACCCAGGGCTCATTACCCTCCGCCGCGGTGGAACGGCCGACGTACTCGGGCCGCGGAATCGACTTCGGCACCGGCAGGAGCGGTGAGACGACCCCGGAACTCAGGGGGCTACGCACTTCGGTGAGTCCTCACTGCCAATCGCGCGACGCCGTCGACGGGCCCCGTCTCAGCGGCGGCCGCCTCGGCCCGCGGATGCTCACCGAACCCATCACCACCCGCCCGGTCAGGACCACGTGCGGCTTGCCTTCGCTCGGCGGGTCCTTGCGCCGGTCGCGGGCGCTGCCGCCGTAAACAATCACGTCGTCGATCGACGCGCTGGCACCATCGGGTAGCCGGATGTGCACCGAGCCGCGAACCATGTCCAATTCGATCACCACCACCGGTCCGGCGAAGCGGGCGTGGGTGAGGTCCAGAACGACCGAACCCACCCGGCGCACCAGCGCCAGCCGAGTCGGCACCGTCCACTGACCGTGACGGCGCAGCGAGCCCAGCCATCCCCGCAATTCGAGGCGATCCGCCGCGGACGTGGCGATGGCACCCGGCCCCGGCAGGTCCTCGATCAGCGCTTCGAGGTCGCCTGGCTGGCGAGCCGACGACACCTGAGCGGAACGTTCCTCGAACTCCCCGATGTCGATCAGGCCCAGCGCGACTGCGTTGTGCAGTCGCCGCAGCGTTCCGTTTCGGTCGGCATCCGACAGCCGCATCGCAGGAGTGTTCTCGATCTCAGTCATGGCCTACTCAACTTACCCGCTGATCTAGGCTTGCCCCATGTCCGATATGACCCGACGAACCATCCTCGGCGCCGCGGTCGCCGGTGCCGCCGCGGCTCCCCTTGCTGCCTGCGCAAAGAGTGCCGACGCCCCTGCGATACCGACCCCGAAGGCGGGCCAGGCACTTGCCGCGACCACCGACATCGGAGTGGGCGGAGCCACGATCGTCGACGGCACCCTGATCAGCCAGCCCTCCGCCGGGGTGTTCGACGGTTTCATCGCCCGGTGCACGCACGCCGGCTGCGCGCTGGCGGTCAAGGGCGACTCCGTCGACTGCGCCTGCCACGGCAGCAAGTTCGCCTTCGACGGGACGGTGACCCAGGGTCCGGCGACCAAGCCGCTGACCTCCCGGCCGTTGACGGTGCAGGGCGGCGAAATCATGATCGCCGAAGCGGGTTCGAGCTAAATCGCCCACCCGGCAACCAGCTCCACCGATCAGAGGAAGCTGATATCGCTGACCCTGATCTTGCTGGCCATAACCCCGGTCAGGGTGACTTTGTTTCCGGCGAAATTAATGACGGTATCGCCCTTCACACTGGTGATTCGCACTCCGTTCTTGCCGGGCTGCCCCAGATTCTCGAACTGCAACTTGTCCTGACCGACCTTGAAGTCGGTGATCACGGCGTCCACACCCTTGGTGCCGACGATGAAGGTGTCGTCGCCGGCGGCCCCGGTCATGGTCTGACGCCCGGTGCCGGCAACCAGCAGATCACCCTTGGTTCCGCCGACCAATGTGTCGCCACCGTTGGAACCGACCACTAGTTGCGGTGACGCCGGGTTCTCCATCACGCCCCCACCGGCCGCGCCACTGCGCCGCTCGTAGAATACGAACGCATCGGCCTGCATGTGCTTGGTATCGGTGTTCTTCAACATCACCGATGCCAGCGTCATTGATTCGATCTCCCGCATAGTGGCGGGGTCGAACCCCTGGTTTTGATACCAGAACCGGTCGCCGTCTCGCAGATTCTGGAACTGCCGGGCGATGATCACATCGAAGGTCTGGCCCACCAATGCCCCGGACACGTGGTTCTCGGCCAAGCCACCGACCCACAACTCCACCTTGGTGACATCACCGTAGGCGGCCTGCAGTGCAGCCGCGGTAGTGGCATCGGAGGTTATCGCGGCGAAACTGGTATAGGGCTTGAGCCCCAACGCGATTCGGGTCTCGTTGAGCGTCCCCAGGCCCAGATCGCGGCCGCGCTGAAGATTGATTGCGGCCAGGTCCAGGCCCGCCGCCGGCCCAAAGAGGAAGTTACGAAGATCGTCGACGATGTGTACATCCAGAGCGTTGGACAAGTCGTTGGTCAGGTGCCGCAACAGGCCATCGGCGCCGCTGTCGGCGACGAAGTCGGTCGGGTCCTGGAAGAAGGCATCCTTGAGGGTTACGGGGGTGCCGATAATATTTCCCTGCTCGTCGGTCTTCTCGAGGTTGGCCGAGACGATCGAATGGCCCAAACGGAACGCAGCGCCGGCGAATTCCTCGGTCAGGCTGGGATCCACGCCCGCCTTATAACCCTGATAGGGCTTGAGCGCGGTGGGACCTAGTAAGCGCGGCAGGAATTCGTTGTAGGTGATGCGGGCGATCTCAGCGGTGACAATCGCGCGCGCCTGCTGGTAAAGCTGATCGCCGGTCCAGTCCGGATGAGCCACCTTCAGCTTGTCGACCTGCCGGTTGTGTTCGCGTAGAAACAGCGTCTGCAACGCCGTCAGATCCGGGTTCTCCTGAACCCGAATATCACCAGCCACGAACTCGCCATCGACGATCGGCAGGTTGTTTCCGAGCGAGGTAAGCAGGCGGCCGTCGGCGCCACGCAGGCTCGCGGCAGTGGCAATATCAGAGCCGTAGACCATCGAGCCGTCCAGCCAACCGGTGACGTTATTGATCGTGACGGCCGGCTTGCCGGCGACACCGGTCAGCGGGTTGATCACCGACCGAGTCATCGAGATAGAACCGCTCAGCGTCGCGTCACCCGCGGGGACGGCGATGTCGATGTGGGTGACGTCGTCCGACAGCGTCAAGTTGATGTCGTGGTCGATGAATTGACCCCACGCGTACATCATTCCGGAGAGCCCCTCGGCGTTCGGGGTCTCGGCGTTGCCGGCGACCACCAGATTGCTGATCGTGCGGGCGTTGGGTAGATCGGTGCGAAGCGCTGAAACGCCATCGCTGAAGTGAGCGGCGCCGATCCGGGAGAAGTCAGCGCCGAGCGCATTGAGCCCGGCCCGCACAAGACTGTTGCCGGTGCCGTCGATTGAGCGGTACCTGACTCCGGGCTTCGCCGGGGGCAGCGGCTGGCCGGCAGCGAGTGGTTGCGCAACCGCTGTCGCCGGGGTCGAGGCAACCCGCGACGCCAGCGACGCCAGCGACGCCAGCGACGCCGTAGCGCGCGGAGTGGCTGTTGCGGTCGCCCGCTGAGTGCGTGTTGCCGCAGTCCGTGTTGCCGCCCCGGATTCGCTCCGGTCGGACTGAGCAGACACGGTGGCCGGCGCCGATTCGGTGTCATCCGCCCACGCCGGGGCCGATGCGATCGCTCCGCCGACGCCGAGGGCGAAGGCGAGCGCTCCGACGCGCCCGACTGTGATGATTTTTGATGTTCCTAACATGGCGCGCCGCCTTTTTCTTAAGGTCTCCTGAGCTCCTGCTCGAGAAGGTGGAACCACCGAACCAGCGTGCTGTTCCAGCCAAAATTCGCCTATGAGCTGCTGTTGTTATTGAATTATGGAGGTCATAACATCATCTCATTTTGCCGATGTCAAGGATCGGCACCCGACTCGGGGTGATCGGACAACTGAGAGAACGGTCGATGCGCCTCAGGAAGCATTCGCCCCGCCCGGCGGCAGGTAGCCTCGGAGCTAGGATTCAGCGGGGAAGTGGATTAGTGTGGTGACGGTGACGGAGGGCGGAGTGGTGTCAGCCCAAAAGCCGTTGGTCTCCGCCCAAAAGCCCGACCCGACCGGGGCGAAGATCCTCGATGGCGCGATCCGGGTACTTCAGGACTTCGGCGTGAAGCGGGCCACCGTCGAACTCGTCGCGAACTATGCGGGCGTATCGCACATGACGATTTACCGGCGCTGGCCCAGCAAAAACGACCTGCTCAAAACCGCCATCATCGGCGAACTCGTGTCCCTCCTCGACGCCGCGTTCAATGATGCAGAGCGGGCCGGCATCGCATTCGCAGACCAGGCGTTGGCCGCCTTTACCGACGCAGTCTGGGCCGTGCAGAGTCACCCCCTCGCCCAGCGGGAGCTCAACGGTGAATCCCCCGAGCAACTGCCCTTGCTGTCGAGCACGTCCAGTGGGGTGATGGATGCAGCCGTACCCCTGGTCGTCGCACGGCTCCAACGTCTTGCGACAACCACCGGAGACGGCCCCGCCGATATCGATCCGGTCGCCGACGTGTTCGTCCGACTCGCCTACTCCCTAGTGATTGTGAAGCGTGCCGAACGGCCGCTGACTACCAGGGCTGATGTCGCGGGCTACGCAGAGGAAAGTTTCGGCCCGTACCTTCAGGGTCTTACCGAACGTCGCGACCAGCCATCCGTCGACGCGATAGTTGTTGACCTCGACAAGCACCGCTCGTCGCGCAGTCGGCCGTACCTGCAGATCGTGGCGGCGAGCATCTTCAGCGTCTTGACCCTCGGCGCGGGACTCACCGCGGTACTCAACGGCAACGTCAAACTTCCCTTCATCACTCCCGCCGGTATCAGCATCTCCACAACCGAGTCGACACCCGACGCCCTCCCCGACGCCCTCCCCGGTTCCGCGCGAGACGACCAGCGCACGGCACGACTGCCCGGCGAGCCGTTGCAGCCGAACCCGTCCGACAGGCCGACTGCACCGGCGATAGCCGAACCTGCGTTGATGACGCCGGTAATCCCGAAGGTCGAGGCGGGCCGGAACGGCACGACTGCCGATGCTGTCGGGGGTACCGGAAACATTGGAGTTACCGGGGGGAACAATCGGCCGCCGACGACCGGTCCGGTACCGGCTCTAGTACCTCCGCGTCCTGGCCCGGGCCCGGGACCGGGACCGGGACCGGGACCGGGACCCCAACCTGGACCCGGACCGGGCCCCAAACCTGGACCGGGACCTGGGCCGGGACCGGGCCCCCAACCCGGACCGGGACCCCAACCCGGACCTGGACCGGGACCGGGACCCCAACAACAGGGCCCACAACAACAGGGCCCCGGACCCGGCAAGCCCGGTACCGGCAAACAGGGAAACCAGCAGGCAGGTCCGCCGAACTAAAGGACTTGGTCCGGTTCAGGCGAGCCCTGGGCCCGATCAGGCCAGATAGCCGTCCGGGAGTTCCTGCAGCATCTCCCGCACCATGCGGACCGCGTAGGTCGATGACCCGCCGCCGACGATGAGGGCCGCGAATGCCAAGTCGCCGCGATAGCCGGCGAACCAGGCGTGCGAGCCGCCCTCGAACTCGGCCTCGCCGGTCTTGCCGAAGACCTCTCCGGCGCCATCGATGTCCTTGGCAGTGCCGTTGGTGACCACCAGCCGCATCATCGACCGCAGACCGTCGAGTATCGCCGGATCCGCCGGCGGATGTGCACCGGTCTCGGTGGTCTGGCTACCCACGATCAGATGCGGGGTCGGCGTCTTGCCGGCCGCCACCGTTGCTGCTGCCAGTGCCATCCCGAACGGGGTGACCAGCACCTTGCCCTGGCCGAATCCGTCCTCGGTGCGTTCGGTGAGGTCGACCGTTGCCGGAACAGTTCCGGTGACTGTCGTCAGGCCCTCGATCGTGAAGTCGGCGCCGATCCCGTACTGGGAGGCCGCCACCGTCAGCGCCGAGGGCGGCATCCGGCTGGCCAGTTCGGCGAAGGTCGTATTGCAGGAATTGGCGAAGGCGCGTGCCATCGGGACCGTTCCCAGGTCGAACTTGTTGTAGTTGGGGATGGTTCGGTGGCCGATGTCGATCTCACCGGGGCATCCCAGCAGGGTGTTGGGCGTGGCCATGTTTCGGCCGATGGCCGCTGCGGCCGTAACAATCTTGAAGGTCGACCCCGGCGGGTAGAGACCGGTGGTGGCCGCGGGCCCGTCGGCATCGGCGGCATCGTTCTGGGCCACCCCGAGAATTTCGCCCGTCGACGGTTTGATCACGACCAGCATGGCTTTGCGCCACTGGCCGTCGACGGCGTGCTGTGCGGCGTCCTGCACCCCGCGGTTCAGTGTCAGGGAAATCGACGGCGCCGGCTTGGCTGCCACCTCGGTGAGGACGTCCACGTCGGCGCTGTTCTTGTTGACGCTCACCACCCGCCAGCCGGACTCACCGTCGAGTTCGTCGAGCACCGCCTTCTTCACCTCGCTGACGACAGCGGGCGCGAATTCCGCACTCGTGGGCAGCATGTCGGCCAGCGGGGTGACAATCACCCCCGGCAGTCCTTCCAGCACCGGGGCCACCCGGTCATGGTCGGCGGGCCGCAGGGTCATCAGGTCTAGCGGCCCGACCGAGGAACTGGCTTGTTCGGCCAGTCGCTGCGGGTTGAGGGTGTCGTCGAACGGACGCAGCATGTCGGCGACCACTCGCGCGGACGACATCAGAGCAGCGCCGGCACGGGCGGCGTCGAGTTGATAGCGGAAGTTGTTGCCGGGCACCAGCACCTCGGTGCCGCCCATCTCGTTGACTGACGGTCGCCGGGCTGGGTCGGCCCGCAGTTCGAAGCTCTGGTTCTCGCCGAGTTTGGGGTGCAGGGCGCTGGCGGTCCAGCGGATCCGCCACGCCCCCTCATCGCGGATCATGTTCAGCACGCCGTCGTAAGTCCAGCCGCGTTGCTTGGGAAGTTCCCAGGTGAAGCGGTAGTTGATGCTTCCGGTGTCCTCGGTGTAGCGCGAGCCCAGGATCTTGGCATCCAGATGGGTGGCCTGCAGGCCCGAGAATGCCTCATTGAGAGCGGCGTGCGCCTCGCTCGGCAGGTCGCTGAGTTGCGCGGCCGCCCCGGTGTCGCCGCGGCCAAGTTCGGCGAAGAACCGCGCGGCGGCCGGGGACGGGCCGTCCGGGCGGGGCGTACAGCCCGACAGGCTTCCGGCCGCTACGAGTGCCAGCGCCGCGGACAGTCCTGTGACTCGTGTGATTAATGAGGTGCAAGTTGCCATTGAGGCAGATGTTATGAGTTTGTCACCTCAAAGCGCGGGAGGCGCACCGCAGATCTGCCCGTGAGCGTGCGCTGAGGTCTCGCGTAAGGCGGCGTGTCGCGCGCCGACGCGCACGCTGGCGGGATTGCCCTGCGGGCGGCGAACCCGAGTTAGTCGAGCAGAACCGTCGCGAAGGTTCCGACTTCGGTAAACCCGACCCGGGCGTAGGCGGCGCGGGCGATGGCGTTGTAGCCGTTGACGTAGAGGCTGGCCACCCGCCCGGTCTGGATCACCGCCGCGGCGACCGACGCCGTGCCGGCTGTTCCGAGTCCGTGTCCGCGCCATTCCGGATGCACCCAGACTCCCTGGATCTGGCCGACGACCGGTGACTGCGAGCCGATTTCGGCCTTGAATACCACCCGGCCGTGTTCAAAGCGGGCGAAGGCCCGCCCGGAAGCGATCAGGCCGGCCACCCGGCGTCGATAGCCGCGTCCGCCGTCTCCGACCCTGGGGTCGATACCGACCTCGCCGATGAACATGTCGACCGCGGCCACCAGATAGGCATCGAGTTCCTCGATCCGCACCCGCCGCACTCCGGGGTCCAGGGCGCACGCCGGTCGCGACCCCAGCGCCATCAGGGGCTGCCGATCCCGGACGTCTCGCGCCGGGCCCCAACCGTGCCGCAGCCGATCCCACATCGTCAGCACCAAGTCGGCTCGGCCCACCAGCGACGAGCATCGGCGTGGTCCGTTCAGCGCCCGATCGGCAAAGGCCAGCAGATCGGCGCGGGAACCGCGCAGGGGTATGAGGTTGGCGCCGGAGTAACACAGCGAATCCTCCGCGCGTGCCATCGTCCACAGTTCGCCGCCGATGCCCACCGGATCGACGCCGTGGTCTGCCACCCGAGCCGCCACCATGCATGAACCCACCGGATCGGCGGCCAGCACGCGTCGCACCGCGACGGCGTCGCGAACCAGCGAAACGCCTCGCCCACCGACCGGGCGCAGAAGTGGTGGTGCCGACATGGCCGTACTTTCTGCGGGCTTCACCCGCGGTGAGAGGTGCCCCTCAGCTTACGGTCACCACCGGGGAACCGCCCGCACTCGCATCCGCGGCGCGCAGGTCGTCGGCGATTCGCATGGCCTCCTCGATGAGTGTCTCGACGATCATGGACTCGGGCACGGTCTTGATCACTTCGCCTTTGACGAAGATCTGGCCCTTGCCGTTACCCGAGGCCACCCCGAGGTCGGCCTCGCGGGCCTCGCCGGGGCCGTTGACGACGCAGCCCATAACGGCCACCCGCAACGGCACGTCGAGGCCCTCAAGTCCGGCACTGACCGCATTGGCCAGGGTGTAGACGTCGACCTGGGCGCGTCCGCAGGACGGGCACGACACGATCTCCAGACCGCGGGGCCGCAGGTTCAGCGACTCAAGAATCTGGTTGCCGACCTTGACCTCTTCGACCGGCGGCGCCGACAGCGACACCCGGATGGTGTCGCCGATCCCGCGGGACAGCAGTGCGCCGAACGCGACGGCCGATTTAATGGTGCCCTGGAACGCCGGGCCGGCCTCGGTGACACCGAGATGCAGTGGGTAATCGGATCTTTCGGCCAGCAATTCATACGCCGCGACCATGATGACCGGGTCGTTGTGCTTGACGCTGATTTTGATATTCCCGAAGCCGTGCTCCTCGAACAGCGACGCCTCCCACAGCGCCGACTCGACGAGCGCCTCCGGAGTGGCCTTGCCGTACTTCTCCAGGAATCGTTTGTCGAGTGAACCTGCGTTAACCCCGATACGGATCGGAATGCCCGCGGCCCCAGCAGCTTTGGCGACCTCGCCGACCCGGCCGTCGAACTCCTTGATGTTGCCTGGGTTTACCCGCACCGCGGCACAACCGGCGTCGATGGCCGCGAAGATGTACTTCGGCTGGAAGTGGATATCAGCGATCACCGGAATCTGACTCTTGCGGGCGATCTCGGCGAGCGCGTCGGCATCCTCCTGGCGGGGGCAGGCCACTCGGACGATGTCGCAACCGGTAGCCGTCAATTCGGCGATCTGCTGCAGTGTGGCGTTGACGTCGTGAGTCTTGGTGGTGCACATGGACTGCACCGAGATCGGATGGTCACTACCCACCCCGACATCGCGCACCATCAACTGCCGGGTCTTGCGCCGCGGCGCCAGAGTTGGAGCGGGTGGTGCCGGCATACCGAGACCGATGGAACTTGTGCTCATCTCAATCTCCTACTGGAACAACCTGATCGGGTTGACCAGATCTGCGGTCACGGTCAATGCCATGTAGCCGACCACCACGACGAGGATCACATAGGTCGCGGGCATCAGTTTGGTGTAGTCCACCGGACCCGCAGGAATCACGCCCCGGGCCGAGCGGATCAGGTTACGGATCTTCTCGTAGACGGCGACGGCGATGTGCCCGCCATCGAAGGGAAGCAGCGGTACGAGATTGATCGCTCCGAGCACGAAGTTCAACTGCGCCAGGAAGAACCAGAACGCGACCCACAACCCATGGTCGACGGTGTCGCCGCCGATGATGCTCGCGCCTACCACGCTGATCGGGGTCTCTGGGTCGCGCTCGCCCCCGCCGATGGCGTGCACCAGTGCGCCGATCTTGGTCGGTATCGCCAGCAGTGACTTGCCCAGCAACACGGCCAGGTCGCCGGTGAACGCGAAGGTTCCCGGGACGGCCGACAGCGCGTTGTAGTGCGTCGGCCCGAACTGCGCGGCGGCGATGCCGATGGAGCCGACATCAACCGGTCCGGTGGCGTCACCGCCGCCGGCCGGGGCCACCCAGCGCTTGGTGGGGGTGACGTCCACGATCGTTTCGAAGGCCGTGGACGAACCATCGGTGCTGCGCTGCACGGTGAACGGAGTCGGACCCGACGCCTTGCGCACCGCGGTCACCATCTCCTCGAACGTGGCGACGGGCGTGCTGCCAACCTTGACCACCACATCGCCGGCCTGAATGCCGGCCACGGCGGCGGGCCCGATCCCGGTGCAGGTGCCGAGTTCGCCCCGGACGGTCTCGGCTTTTACGCAACTGGTCTCGCCGACCATCGCGGAGGTCGGGGGATGCAGGTTGGGTAGGCCCCACACCAGGGCGATCCCGTAGACCAGCACGAGGCCGATGACGAAGTTCATCGCCGGCCCGGCGAAGAGCACCGCGACCCGCTTCCACGTCTTCTGCCGGTACATCGCGTACTGCTCGTCCTCCGGCGCCAACTGGTCGACGGAGGTCATCCCCGCGATGTCACAGAAGCCGCCGAGCGGAATCGCCTTCACGCCGTACTCGGTGGATCCGAGCTTGTTGGGCCGAGTTGTCGACCACAGCGTGGGTCCGAAGCCCACGAAGTAGCGGCGCACCTTCATTCCGGTGGCCCGAGCGGCCCACATGTGGCCGCATTCGTGCAGCGCGACCGACAGCAGAATGGCCAGCGCGAAGAGCACGATCCCGACGGCGAACATCATTGCAGCGGTACTACCTCCTGTGCGGCGACGGCCATGACGTCGCGAGCGCGTTGACGAGCCCAGAGTTGGGCCTCAAGAACTTCCTCTACGGTAGCGGGTTCGGCCGACCACTGGCCGGCAGCGCTGCAGACGTCAGCGATTGTTCGCACAATCGCCGCGAAGCTGATACGTCCGGCCAGGAAGGCCGCGGCGGCCTCCTCATTAGCGGCGTTGTACACCGCGGGCAGGCATCCGCCGGTCTCGCCGGCCCGGCGGGCCAACGCGACGGCCGGGAACACCGCGTCGTCAAGCGGCTCGAACTCCCAGCTCGAGGCCAGGGTGAAGTCGCAGGCCAGGGCCGATCCGGCGACCCGGTCCGGCCAGCCCAAAGCCAGTGAGATCGGCAGTTTCATATCCGGTGGGCTGGCCTGGGCGATGGTCGATCCGTCGGTGAAGGTCACCATCGAGTGAATGATCGACTGGGGATGCACGACGACATCGATTCGCTCGTAGGGAACACCGAATAGCAGGTGGGTTTCAATCAGTTCCAGACCCTTATTCACCAGCGATGCGGAGTTCAGGGTGTTCATCGGTCCCATATTCCAGGTCGGATGCGCACCCGCCTGCTCGGGTGTCACCGACTCCAGAGCGGCAGTCGACCAGCCACGAAACGGCCCTCCGGAGGCCGTGAGCACCAGTTTGGCCACCTCGTCGGCACTGCCGGAGCGCAGGCACTGGGCCAGCGCGGAATGCTCGGAGTCCACCGGAACGATCTGACCCGGCCGGGCCGCCTTGACGACCAGTGGGCCCCCGGCCACCAGGGACTCTTTATTGGCCAGTGCCAACCGGGCGCCGGTGCCGAGTGCGGCCAGGGTGGGTTGGAGTCCACGTGCGCCGACCAGGGCATTGAGCACGACGTCGGCCTCGGTGTCACAGATCAACCGGGTCGCGGCGTCCGGGCCGGTGTGGGTGACGTCGCCGATCTTCGCCGCCGCCGCCGGGTCGGCGACCGCGATGTTCCTCACACCGGTCTCGGCGCGCTGGCGGGCCAGCAGTTCAGGGTCACCGCCGCCGGCGGCCAGGCCGACGACCTCGAAACGGTCCGGATTGGCGGCGATGACCTCCAGTGCCTGGGTACCGATCGAACCGGTGCTGCCGAGGATCAGCACGCGCAGGCGGTCGGCGGCGGGGTTCACGACATCATTGTGCCGGTACCCGGGATGCCCAGACCGGGCGGGACCGGCGACGATTTTTGCGGTGTGACCGCACTCACAGCGGCCAGTCCAGGTAGGATCGTGCAACGAACGACTCAAGCGGCCGCTAATCGGCGCGCCGCCCCTCGAAAAACCATATGGAGAACCAACACATGATTTCTCAGCGTTCAGTGCTCACCGCCGCGGGTCTGGCCGCCGTTGCGGCATTGTCGGTCGTCGGCTGTTCCACCGCGACCAAGGAAACCGCCACGTCGATGACCGACAAGGCCTCCTCCGCGGTGGATTCCGCCACCTCGGCGGCGTCCTCGGCGATTGCCGCCCCGGCTTCCGGCGACCCGGTTGGCGCCGGCTGCGCCGCCTATGCCGCGGCGAATCCGTCCGGCCCGGGATCGGTGGCCGGCCTGGCCATGGACCCGGTCGCGACCGCCGCCGGCAACAGCCCGGTGTTGACCACCCTCACCTCGGCGCTGTCGGGCAAGCTGAACCCGGACGTGGACCTGGTGGAGACACTGAACAATGGTGAGTTCACCGTGTTCGCTCCCACCGATGACGCGTTCGGCAAGCTCGACGCCGCCACCATCGAGAGCCTCAAGACCGACTCGGATCTGCTCTCCGGGATCCTGACCTACCACGTGGTGTCCGGCCAGGCCGACCCCTCGAAGGTCGTTGGCGAGCACACCACCCTCCAGGGTGACACCTTGGAGGTCACCGGTACCGGTGATGCGCTGATGGTCAACGGCGCTTCCGTCGTCTGCGGCGGCATCAAGACCGCCAACGCGACGCTGTACCTGATCGACACCGTTCTGACGCCGCCGGCCACCCCGGCGACAACGTCGATGGCGCCGTCGATGACCACTACGACAACGCCGTAGTGCCGCGGCGGGATAACCCGCCACTGAATCCGGGAGGACCGGTCGCGACAGCGGCCGGTCCTCTTGGCGTTTCGGGCGATTTCGCGGACCGACCCATCCAACGGGGGGCCGACTCCGAATCACCACCGACCTAGCCCTCACGAGGGACACCCGAAAAGAGGAACTATCCGATGAAATCCACGACTGCCGTCCGCACCATCGTTACCACCGCCGCGACCATCTCCGGTCTGGCGTTGGCCGGTGCGCCCGCTGCCTCCGCCGACGTCCACCTGGTTGGACCCGGCTGCGCGGCCTACGCCGAGCAGGTGCCCACCGGACCCGGCTCGGTGGCCGGCCTCGCGACCGCTCCGGTGGCGGTAGCGGCTTCCAACAGCCCGGTGCTGACCACCCTGGCGGCGGCGGTCTCCGGCCAGCTCAACCCCGGCGTCAACCTCGTCGACACCCTTAACGGCGGCCAATTCACCGTGTTCGCTCCCGTCGACGACGCCTTCGCGAAGATCGACCCGGCCACGATCAGCACCCTGAAGGTCGACGCACCCCTGCTCACCGACATCCTGACCTACCACGTCGTACCGGGTCAGCTGAATCCGAGCCAGGTGGTCGGCACCCAACCGACCGCCGAAGGTGCCACCCTCACCGTGACCGGCGCCGGAGATCACCTCCAGGTCAACGGGGCCAACGTGATCTGCGGCGGTATACCGACCGCCAACGCCACGCTCTACCTCATCGACACCGTGCTGCAGCCGCCGGCGAACTAGGCTCGCGGCACTGCGTCGGATCGGTGTGGGTGCTGGCGCGCAGGCACCCCACCGGTCCCAGGACACCTGAACCCAGGGCAACATAGAGGCATGCCGTCTTCGTCGCCGACCGCGCTGCTGTGGTTTCGCCGCGATCTGCGCCTGGGCGATCTGCCGGCACTGATCGATGCCGCTGCCGATGACAGCGCGGTGCTGGCCTGTTTTGTCCTCGATCCGCGGTTGGAGGCCAGCGCCGGGGCCCGCCGCCTGCAGTTCCTCGGCGACTCCCTGCGCGCGCTGAACGAGGCCCTGGGCGACCGACTGCTGATTACTCGCGGGCGTCCGGAAGTTCAGATCCCACAGATCTGTGCTGCCATCGGCGCCCGCCGGGTGCACATCTCGGCAGACTTCAGCCCGTTCGGGATTCGCCGCGACGAGGCGGTCGCCGAGGCGCTATCCGAGGTGCCACTGGTCGCCACCGGGTCGCCTTATCTGGTGTCGCCCGGACGGGTGACCAAGGACGACGGAAGCCCCTACAAGGTGTTCACGCCGTTCTTCCGGCGCTGGCGTGAGATCGGCTGGCGGGCCCCCGCGCAATGCGACCCCGCAACAGTCGAGTGGATCGACCCCGACGGCGTGGCTGCACTCCCTCCCCGCGTACCAGCGCCGAACCCCGCTGTGCCACTGGACTATCCGGCCGGCGAGGCTGCGGCGCGGCAGCGTTGGACCGAGTTTCTCGCCCAGGGCATGGCGCACTACGCCACCGATCGGGACCGACCTGACAAACCCGGAACCAGCCGGATGTCAGCACACCTGAAGTACGGCACCATCCACCCGCGCACCATGGCGGCCGACCTCGATTCGCCTGATTCCGGCCCCGCTGCCTACCTACGCGAGTTGGCGTTCCGAGACTTCTACGCCGCAGTGCTGCACCAGTGGCCGCGCAGTGCGTGGCACAACTGGAACCCGAATTTCGACGCCATCGAGACCGACACCGACGCAGCCGCCGGGGTGGCGTTCGAGGCGTGGAAGCAGGGCCGCACCGGTTACCCGATCGTCGACGCCGGCATGCGCCAACTCGCCGAGACCGGCTTCATGCACAACCGGGTCCGGATGATCGTCGCGTCGTTTCTGGTCAAGGATCTCCACCTGCCGTGGCAGTGGGGGGCACGCTGGTTCCTCGACCAGCTCGTCGACGCCGACATGGCCAGTAATCAGCACGGCTGGCAGTGGGCGGCGGGCACCGGAACCGACGCCGCACCGTACTTTCGGGTATTCAACCCGACCACCCAGGGCGAGAAATTCGACCCTGCCGGTGACTACGTCCGGCGCTGGGTGCCCGAACTCGCTGAGGCGGCCGAGGTGCACAAGCTGACCGCCGGACGTCCCGCCGGATACCCGGAGCCGGTGGTCGATCATGGCGCCGAACGCACCGAAGCACTGCGGAGATACGGGCTGATCCGCTGAGCAAGGTGTGAAACAATCAGGACCAGGAACTAGTCGACGGGAGCCGAGATGGCAAACACCGAGGTCGAGCGTTATTCGGAGGTCGATACCGCCGATGTGCCCTCCGCGGCCTGGGGTTGGAGCAAGATCACCTACCGGACCTGGTACGCGCTGGGGATCTTCATCGTCGTGTTCCTCCTCGGGATGATGCACGGCAATCACGTCGGCCACGTGGAGAACTGGTTCCTGGGTCTCTTCGCCGGCGGGACCGCCTTCGTGATCATTCGCGACTGGATCATGCGCCGTCGCGGCATGCTGCGCTAGAAGTCAGCGGCGAGTTGACCGCAGGCGGCCGCGATCTCGCGGCCACGGGTGTCGCGCACCGTGCACGAGACACCCTGCGCTAACACCCCTCGGACGAACTCCTTCTCGACCGCCTTCGGGCTGGCATCCCACTTGCTCCCCGGCGTCGGGTTGAGCGGAATCAGGTTGACATGTACTAGTGCACCCAGCGCGCGGTGTAACAGTGCGCCCAGCAGATCCGCCCGCCATCGCTGATCGTTGACGTCGCGGATCAGTGCGTACTCGATCGATACCCGACGGCCGGTGACATCGGCGTAGTAGCGGGCGGCATCGAGAACTTCGCTGATCTTCCAGCGATTGTTCACCGGCACCAGCGTGTCGCGCAGTTCGTCATCGGGGGTGTGCAGCGAGACCGCCAGCGTGACGCCGAGGCGCTCATCGGCCAGCTTGCGGATCGCCGGAGCCACGCCCACCGTCGATACCGTCACCGAGCGTGCGGAGATTCCGAAACCATCCGGTGGCGCCGCGGTAATGCGCTGCACGGCGGACACCACGCGGACGTAATTGGCCAACGGCTCGCCCATGCCCATGAACACGACGTTGGACAACCGGTCGCCACCCGGTTCTTTGCGAGGCGTGTCACGCACGGCGACCGCGGCGGCTCGAACCTGCTCGAGGATCTCAGCGGCGCTCAGATTGCGGGTGAGTCCGCCCTGGCCGGTCGCGCAGAACGGACAGGCCATGCCGCAACCGGCCTGCGAAGAAATGCACACCGTGTTGCGTCGTGGATAACGCATGAGTACGGACTCGAACGTCGCGCCATCGTGGCCGCGCCACAACGACTTTCGGGTGTCCCCCGCGTCGCATTCAACGTCGCGCACCAGCGAAAGCAGCGGCGGGAAAAGCGCGTCGCCGACCGCCGCACGCACCGCAGCCGGCAGATCCGTCATCTCGCGCGGGTCGGCGAGCAGCCGACCGTAATACTGCGCCGCGAGTTGCTTGGCGCGGAATGCGGGCAGGCCGAGGTCGGTCACTGCCGCGGCGCGTGCTCCGGCGTCGAGATCGCCGAAATGGCGAGGGGGCAGCCCGCGTCGTGGCGCTTCGAAGACCAGTTCCTGTTCCATCAGGCCAGCAACGTCAAGACGATCCAGGTGACCGCCGCCGACGGCAGCACGCCGTCGATCCGGTCCATCAGTCCGCCGTGGCCCGGCAGCAGAGTGCCCATATCCTTGATTCCGAGGTCGCGCTTGACCTGAGACTCGACCAGATCGCCGAGGGTGGCGGTCAGCACCAGCAGGACGCCCATCGCCACGCCCACCCAGGCGGGCTTGTGCATCAGAAAGACCACCGCGATCACCGCTCCGGTGGTGCCGCAGACCAGCGAACCCGCGAAACCCTCCCAGGACTTCTTCGGACTGATCGCCGGAACCATGCGGTGCTTGCCGAACAGCACACCGGCGGTGTAGCCGCCGATATCGGAGAAGGTCACGCCGAGCATGAGTGCGAACACCCGCGCGTAGCCGTCGGACGGGTAGATCAGCAGCACGGCGAATGCTCCGCACAGCGGGATCCACGCCGCGATGAAGACGGTCACGGAGACATCGCGCAGATAGTTGATCGGCTGACCCTGTAGTCCGTGGCTCAACAGCCGCCAGATCAGACAGACCAGCACTGTCGCGCCGAATCCACCCAGCGCTCCGGCCGGACCGAAGGGCCAGGTCAGCCAGATCATCGCCTGCCCACCCACCAGGAGCGGCAGCACCGGGATCGAGTAACCGGCCGTGCGAAGCCGTCGGACCACCTCGTGGGTGGCCACTGGCACCCCCACCGCCACCAACGCGACCCACAACCGCGGCGCGAACAGCAGGATCGCAATGATGGTGCCGCCCAACAGCAGGCTGACGGCGATTGCGGCGGGAAGGTCGCGGCCGGCCCGCGACGTCTTCGCCGGCTGTTCGGGTGCCTCAGGGGTCGAGCCCCCGGAGTCGGTGTCTGTCACAATCGCTCGCTGCCGGGGTCCTCAGACCTCGAGCAGTTCGCCTTCCTTGTGCTTGACGTGGTCGTCGATCTGGGCGATGTACTGAGCGGTGGACTTGTCGAGGTCCTTCTCCGCGCGGCCCACCTCATCCTCGCCGGCCTCGCCGTCCTTGCGGATGCGGTGCAGTTCTTCCATTGCGCGACGACGGATGTTGCGCACCGACACCTTGGCGTCCTCGCCCTTGGCTTTGGCCTGCTTGACCAGTTCGCGACGCCGTTCCTCGGTCAGTTGCGGGATGGACACCCGGATGATGTTGCCGTCGTTGGTCGGATTGACACCCAGGTCGGAGTTACGGATCGCGTCTTCGATCGGCTTCAGTTGGGCTGCCTCATAGGGCTTGATCACGATCATCCGGGCCTCAGGCACGTTGATGCTCGTCATCTGCGTGATCGGCGTCGGAGTGCCGTAGTAATCGATGACGATGCGGGAGAACATACCGGGGTTGGCGCGCCCGGTTCGGATGGAGGACAGATCGTCGCGGGCGACCCCGACGGCCTTCTCCATCTTTTCCTCGGCATCGAAGAGAGCCTCGTCAATCATCCGCGCACCTCCTGCTCATCGCGCCGCTCGACATACTGCGTTCTCGTCACGGGGTGACGAGAGTTCCGATCTTCTCACCCGCGACCGCGCGGGCGATATTTCCGTTGGTCAGTAGGTTGAAAACCAGGATCGGCATCCCGTTATCCATGCACAGGCTGAACGCGGTCGCATCTGCCACCCGTAGGCCGCGGTCGATCACCTCACGATGGCTGATCTCGGTCAGCAATTCCGCAGCCGGATTGTCCCGGGGATCGTCGGTGAATACCCCATCGACGGCCTTGGCCATCAGCACCACCTCGGCACCGATCTCCAGGGCGCGCTGCGCCGCGGTGGTGTCGGTGGAGAAGTACGGCAACCCCATGCCGGCGCCGAAAATCACCACCCGGCCCTTCTCTAGATGCCGGCGGGCACGCAGCGGAAGGTAGGGCTCAGCGACCTGTCCCATGGTGATGGCCGTCTGCACCCGGGTGACGATTCCCTCTTTCTCCAGGAAGTCTTGAAGCGCAAGGCTGTTCATCACGGTGCCGAGCATGCCCATGTAGTCCGAGCGGGTGCGTTCCATGCCGCGCTGCTGAAGCTGCGCGCCCCGGAAGAAGTTGCCGCCGCCGATCACCACGGCCACCTGCACACCGCTGCGGACGACTTCGGCGATCTGGCGGGCGACCTGTGCCACCACATCGGGGTCCAGGCCCACCGAGCCGCCGCCGAACATCTCGCCGCCAAGTTTGAGTAGGACCCGCGAATAGCCCGCGCCGGATCCGTTGGTGCCCGCCGACTCGCCCATCGAACTCCTCACCACGCCTGTCCTGCTTTAAACGGTCGCCTCGGCCTGAATCCGCGGCCACGGCTTGGCCGCCTCGAGTTCGAAAGCCAGCTCCAGCAACCGGCGCTCGTGTCCGAGCGGAGCACTAAACATCATGCCGATCGGCATGCCGGAGTCGGACTGCCCCATCGGCAAAGAGATCGCCGGTTCCCCGGTGGCGTTCTGCAGCGGTGTGAACGCTACCCAGTCCACCAGCCGATCCATCACCTGCTGGTAGTCGGCCGTGGGGTCGAGATGGCCGATGCGCGGCGTCTCCTCGGCCAGGGTCGGCATCAGTAGGACGTCGTAGTCGCGGTAGAGCCGTTCGGTAACTTTGCGCAACCGGCGCAACCGGGTGATGGCCAGCGGCAGCCGATGCAGGTTGCGGGTCGCGTGACGGTCAAGCCCGAGGGTCAGGTTGTCGAGGCGCTCGCGGTCGAAGCTCGGCCCGAAGGTGCGCTTCCCGGTCCGCACCAGTGCCATCGCCATGGAGGCCCAGTAGAGCAGGAAGTCCTCGGCGAAGGTCTCCGGGATCGGGCTGGAATCCAGGTGGGTAACCCGGTGGCCGAGTCCCTCGAGTAGTGCGGCGGTCTGCAGGGCCTGATCGCGAATCGCCGGACTGCTGTCCCGATTCAGCGATCGGATCACCACCGCCACCCGCAGTCGATCGCGACCGGGTCCGGTCACCGCGCCGATCGGCAGCAATGATCGATTGCGCCAGATCCGCTCGCCCTCACGATAGAACGCGGCGGTGTCGCGCACTGAGCGGGTCAGCACCCCATCATGGACGATCCGCACCGGCATCTGGCGGGTCAACTTGTCCAGTGGCAGCCTGCCGCGCGAGGGTTTGAGGCCTACCAGGCCATTGCAGGCGGCAGGGATCCGGATCGAGCCGCCACCGTCGTTGGCGTGCGCGATGGGCACCACCCCGGCGGCGACGAAGGCGCCCGAGCCCGACGATGACGCTCCCGCGGTGTAGTCGGTGTCCCACGGGTTGCGCACCGCACCGATGCGCGGGTGTTCGGCGGACGCGCTGAACCCGAACTCCGAGAGTTGGGTCTTACCGAGCGGGATCAAGCCGGTCGCCAGGTAGAACTTGGCGAAATCGCCGTGGTAGTCCTGCAGTCGCGGATCCCATGCGTCGGTGCCCTGCATGGTCGGCATGCCCGCGACGTCGACGTTGTCCTTGATGAACGTCGGCACGCCGTCGAAGTACCCGCCGACGCGAGCACCCGAGGCAGCCCGCGCGCGGGCCTGATCGAAGGCTTCGTGTGCCAGGCCGTTGAGCATCGGATTCACCGCAGCGGCACGGCTTATCGCGGCCTCCACCAACTCCGCCGACGAGACCCGGCCGGTGCGCAGGGCATCGACCATGGCGACCGCATCGAGATCGCCGAGCGCATCGTCGCCGAAGGCGCTTACCCTCCGCATGGTCGTTGCATCCCGCTCAGGCCTGGCCCACCTCGAAGCGGACGAACCGGGTCACGGTCACGCCGGCTTCATCGAGAAGGGTCTTGACGTTCTTCTTGTTGTCGGACACCGAGGGCTGATCGAGTAGCACCACGTCCTTGTAAAAACCGGTGACGCGACCGTCAACGATCTTCGACAGCGCAGCTTCGGGCTTGCCCTCAGCCTTGGCCGTCTCCTGCGCGACGCGTTTCTCGGCCGCCACAAGATCTGCGGGAACGTCGTCACGGGTCAGGTACTTGGCCTTCAGCGCCGCGATCTGCAGGGCCACCGTGTGCGCGGCGTCCCTGCCCTTTTCGGCATCACCGGATTCGAACTCGACCAGCACGCCCACCGCGGGGGGCAGGTCGGCGGCACGCTTGTGCAGGTAGGTTTCGACGTTGCCACCGAAGTACTGGACCCGGCGCAGCACAAGTTTCTCGCCGATCTTGGCCGAGAGTTCGGCGATGGTCTCCTCAACGGTTTTATCGCCGATCTTCGCCGCGTTGAGGGCGTCGACATCGGCGGCTTCGGCGGCCAGCGCGGCGTCGACGACCTGCTCGGCGAGCTTCTGGAACTCGGCGTTCTTGGCCACGAAGTCGGTCTCGGAGTTGAGCTCGATCAGCGCTCCACCCTTGGCGGCCACCAACCCCTCGGCGGTGGCGCGCTCGGCGCGTTTGCCGACGTCCTTGGCCCCCTTGATCCGTAGAGCCTCGACTGCCTTGTCGAAATCACCTCCGTTGGAGGCGAGTGCATTCTTGCAATCGAGCATTCCGGAACCGGTGAGTTCGCGAAGCCGCTTGACGTCGGCGGCGGTGTAGTCAGCCATCTCAGCCCTCCACCGCGACTTCGACGGTCACCGACTCGTCGGAAACCGGGCCGGGCTCGGTCGGAGCCGCCTCGATGGCCGCGCTGGCCAGCAGCTCCTGTTCCCACTCGGCAAGCGGTTCGGCCGCGGCCCCGGACTCCGAGCCCGCCTTATCCCCGCCGCCGGCACCACCGCGGGCCTGCAGGCCCTCGGCGATGGCCGCAGCGATGACCTTGGTCAGGAGCGCGGCCGAGCGGATTGCGTCGTCATTTCCCGGGATCGGGTAGTCGACCAGATCCGGATCGCAGTTGGTGTCGAGGATCGCGATGATCGGGATCTTGAGCTTGCGCGCCTCAGCAACGGCGAGGTGCTCCTTGTTGGTGTCGACCACCCAGATCGCCGACGGCACCTTGCTCATGTCGCGGATACCGCCGAGGCTGCGCTCGAGCTTGTTCTTCTCACGAGTCAGCATCAGAATTTCTTTTTTGGTGCGCCCTTCGAAGCCGCCGGTCTGCTCCATGGCCTCCAGCTCCTTCATCCTCTGAAGGCGCTTGTGCACGGTGGAGAAGTTGGTGAGCATGCCACCGAGCCAGCGCTGGTTCACATACGGCATGCCGACACGTGCCGCCTCTTCGGCGATGGACTCCTGCGCCTGCTTCTTGGTGCCGACGAACATCACGCTGCCGCCGTGGGCGACAGTTTCCCTGACGAACTCGTAGGCCGTGTCGATGAAGGTCAGCGTCTGCTGCAGATCGATGATGTAGATGCCATTGCGGTCGGTGAAGATGAACCGCTTCATCTTGGGATTCCAGCGTCGGGTCTGGTGCCCGAAGTGAGCGCCGCTGTCAAGCAGCTGCTTCATGGTTACAACAGCCATACCGGCTTGTGTCCTTTTATTGGGTTGTCGGTTGTCGCCCGGCGACGGATGTCACCGGGCCCTGACGCCTGCGCGCATACCGACCCGTCCTTGGGGATTCCCCTCCGGACGAGACCAACCGGCATGCGCGGCGAATGTCCCCCCCAAAGAGAGCCGGGGCGTCAACACCGCATACAGGCGCGCGAAGTCAACCCGCTTGCGCGAATTGCATTGGTGAGTTTACACCGCTGGAAGGGGTGCTTTGTCCCCAAAGCCCAGGCTGTGCACAACCGGGGGCATTGTGCACTCCTCAGCCGACTCCATCCCGCTGAACTGGCCGGATGCGATTCCTGGTGGCGGTGACGGTGGCCCTCGCCTGTGCGGCGCCGGCCAGCGCCGAGGAGTTGCGACTGCAGTGGCCGCTGCGGCCAGTCCCGTCGGGGGTACCGGTGGTCAGCCGGGCGTTCAATGGACCCGTCCCGGACTGGCAGCGCGGTCACCGGGGCGTGGACCTGATTGGCGGCCCGGGTCAGCCGGTGTACGCGGCCGGGCCGGGAACCGTGGTCTTCGCCGGGGTGCTGGCGGGGCGGCCAGTGGTTTCGGTGGACCATCCCGGTGGGCTGCGAACTAGTTACGAGCCGGTGGCGGCCACCGTGCGGCCGGGCCAGGCGGTGAGTTCGTCAAGCGCGTTGGGGCGGTTGGAGCGCGGGCACGCGGGCTGTCCGGCGGCGGCGTGCCTGCACTGGGGCGCCATGTGGGGCCCGGCCGCGCGAGCCGATTACGTGGATCCGCTGGGGTTGCTTGTCAGCACGCCGGTCCGGCTCAAGCCCCTCAACCCTTAACACCCTGAACCCTTAACACCCTGAACCCCTGATCGCGCTATGCCCTCGGGTGCGCTATGCCCTCGGGTGCGCCTGGTCATGGACCGCGCGCAGGCGCGCGACGGTGACGTG
>Ga0315287_10000375_pt1 | contig 38488 bp, 53 predicted proteins | sample YL17G11_0_MG_FD_205037 | JGI IMG/M metagenome (GOLD analysis project Ga0315287, IMG submission 205037) | Sediment microbial communities from Yellowstone Lake, YNP, Wyoming, USA - YL17G11_0 | ecosystem: Environmental > Aquatic > Freshwater > Lake > Sediment | place: USA: Wyoming | collected...
GGGTGGGTAAGGGAAGAAATCACGCAAAGGAATAAACCAATGAACATCAAACAGCAATTAGATACGCTCTCAGATTATCAAGCGCAGGTCGCTTTCCTGGAAATGCAAAAACAGGAACTACTTGACACCGTGAAGATCCCGGAAGAAGTTTTATCCGCCCAAGCTGAGGCCAATAAGCAGCGGCAAAAAATTGATTCTGATTTTTATAACCGCTCAAAATATTATGATCAGCAATTAGTTGAAGCGATGGCGGCGGTGAAAGACCCCGAAATGCCGCCCGAATTTGTGGCGGCACTTGAAGCAGCCCGAATAAAACGCTCGGCAATCGAAAATGATTTTGCGGCAAAAGAAGCTGAAGATCAACGGGCCGTCATCGCGGCTAAAACCAAAATCGATGCCGAACTTCAGGCGAAAGTGCAAGATGTTTATACCCAGGTAGCCACCCGCAAGAATGAAATCAATATCGAGTTTACAGAGAAGGCCAGCGGAGCTCAGGACAATATCGCCAAACTGACTGCCGAGATCAAACAGGCCGTCAAGGAATTCGGCGACAGCGTGAAAGGTTCATTCTTGCACGCGGTTTACGTCAAAGGGCGTATTACCTGGAATACGGATATGTTGGATGGCATGGTTGTGGCTTTCCCTGCCCTGGCGAAAGCGCGCAAGGAAGGCGAACCATCTGTCACGTTACGCAAGATTTGAGGGAACAGTGGAAAAAATCATTTGCGAAAATTGTGGAGGTTCGGGCGTCTCTGACGTCGTACATATCGCAACCAGCACACTCATCCTGGGCGAAGTGGTCCAGGATCCGATGACCGTTTACTACGCTTGCCCGGTATGCGGAGGCAAAGGCGAAATAGACAAACAAAAAGAGGAGAAATTAACATGAACACTAAAACGGCTAAATTGTTGATGCCCGGCGAAGTCTTGATGAAAAACAATGACCCAAATCGAACGGGCATTGTCATCGAAAACAGAAGTGCTAAACAATGGATAGTTATCAATTGGTTAACTGGCTTGGAATATCGCGACTATTCTACTCTTAGAAATATCGAAAGGTGGGAACCACAAGACCATGAAACATATAATGACAGCCCCTAAAATTTGTGAAACATTAATGCTCGCCTGCCCCAATTGCGGAGGCTCCGGCGTTGACGAAATAGAACACCGCCAAGTCGGCGCGCTGATCCTGGATGAATACTATACCGCGCCGATAACTGTATATTATGCCTGCCAGAAGTGCGGCGGGATGGGCCTGGTCAAGGCAGAAAAGGTGGAGTGATGACAGACTGGTCTGGATGCTATAACGACAATTGGCAGGGGATAATTGTTCCCGAAGCCTTCAGTCATCCAGTAAAATACTCCAGGGGACTGATTGCTCATATCTACCAGCACATGTTGGAGAATGGCTGGCTTCATCGTGGAGATGTGGTTCTGGACCCATTTGGCGGCGTCGCCCTGGGTGGGTTTGAGGCGATGCGATTAGGTCTGAATTGGGTAGGCGTGGAGTTGGAGCCGAAATTCTATTCCATGGGTAATCAAAATATTGCCAAATGGTGCAAGGATTATCCTGGCATGTTACCCGGTTCGGCAGTGCTACTACAAGGCGATAGCCGCAGGTTGGGCGAGGTCATCGCAGAGGCGGGGGCGGTTGTTTCAAGTCCGCCGTATGCAGATACACCAATCAAACAAACACACATGACCAGCAACAAACGTGGCGACCCCGATAACCCAAATTATCGCCCTTCATGGAAAACAAAATTAGCCGATGGTTATGCTGATACCGTTCGTCCTTACGGCTCTACCCCAGGTCAGTTAGGTGTAATGAAACCGGGCGATCTGGACGCAATAATTTCCAGCCCACCTTTTGTTGATCAAATCGTGAGTGATCATAATTTTCAAGCCCCACATGACACAACAGCATTGATGGATGTTCATAAGGTAAACAGCTTTTCCCCCGGTCAATTGGGTTCGATGAAGCCTGGAACGTTTGATAACGTTATCAGCTCGCCCCCCTACGCAGATCAGGTTATCCGCGATAGAGACCTCGGTAAAGAGGGTTTTACTCAAGGGGCAACGCAAGGTAAGCACGCTTTTGATGCATACGGTCATACTCCCGGGCAACTCGGTTCGATGAAACCAGGTGACCTGGATGCGACTGTGAGTAGCCCACCTTACGAAACTATGAATAGTACTGACATCAAATTCATGCAGAAGCATGCAGACGATACAGGCAGGGACTTCCAGAAACCTGGTGGGCGATCTCTAATTGGTCAATATGGAACAACAGCCGGAAATATAGGAAATGCAGCCGGTGACACCTTCTGGCAGGCTGCCCGTGAGATCGTCGCCCAATGCTATGCCATCCTACGCCCAGGAGCCTACACCGCCTGGGTTGTCAAGGGGTATATCAAGAACAAGAAGCTGGTCGACTTCCCAGGCCAATGGCGCTTGCTATGCGAAGCCTGCGGGTTTGAATTTGTGGAGGAAATTCACGCCAGCCTGGTCAAAGAGACACACATCGGGAATGATCTATTTAGCGGGGAGGTGGTGACGAAGCGAACGGAGCGCAAGTCCTTCTTCCGCCGTCTGGCTGAGAAGAACGGTTCGCCGCACATCGACTTTGAAACGGTGCTGTTCTTGCGTAAACTAGGACAAGATGCAGGTGGCGGGACAGGCCTAGTACCCCCTGTTGCCAGTGCGCCGGAGGGATGAGCATGGGCGAACATGACGAACAGTGTCTTTTATTCACCTGGGCTGACCTGCAACAAAATCATTACCCAGAACTGGAGTTGATGTATGCCACACCGAACGGGAATGTGCTATAATATAAGTGTCGAAGTGAACAGTTTGCGGGGCGTTTTTGTTACATCAAAGATGCCGTCTTTCAGCACAAATCTATATTTGCGCCAGAAGCGCTCCTCCCGTGTGGACTATAAACGTCCCGCTGTTCACTTCGACAATGACGGCAAACACGGAAGGAGCGTTTTTGTTATGTGTGAAGAAATCTGGAAACCAATTGCTGGATTTGAGGGATTATATGAAGTAAGTGATTTAGGTAATATTTTCAGCTTAGGCAGGAGTAAACCTGTTTTCAAGCCAGCGAAGATGCTACGTCAAGGCATACTGCGCAATAATTATCGCCTTGTCCGATTGTGCAAGGACGGTGAGGAAAAACAATGCAAGGTGCATCATCTTGTATTGGATGCTTTTATTGGCCCTCGCCCTTCTGGATATCAAGCCAATCACAAGAACGGGGATACCTCAAATAATCGTCTATCTAATTTGGAATGGGTAACAGCGAAGCAAAACGTCAATCATGCGTTTACAATTTTAGGTCGCAAATATCCAAATCCACCTCACTATAGCGGGGAAAAACATCCTATGCATAAACTGACGTGGGATAAAGTCGAGCAGATTAGGAAATTGTATTCTGTCGATGGTTGGAAAATTGTAAATTTATCCAAATATTTTCACGTTAGCGAAAGTACTATCAGCCATATCGTGAAAGGAGAAACCTGGAATGTCAGAGCATGACGATCAGTGCGTAATCTTCCAATGGGCATCCCTTCAGGAAAGTGTTTATCCCGAACTGGCTCTGTTATTTTCAACGCTTAATGGAGTTAGATTACCCATCGGATTGGCGGTCAAAGCGAAGCAAGCAGGGAATAAAAAAGGTGTGCCGGATTTGATCCTACCATGTGCGCGCGGTAAATATCACGGCCTGTATCTGGAACTAAAATATGGCAAGAACCAACCGACAGAACAGCAACAATTTTGGATAAACCGGCTCAAAACCGAGGGATATTACGTTTGCGTAGTGTGGGGCTTTGAAGAGGCCAGCGAAAAAATAACTTGGTATTTGGAGTTGGAGGACTAAATGGAGGTTGACAAGATGATGGATAAGGTGTACAATTTTCTTTGTCACAGAGTTCGGGATTTCGCTTTTTTATGCGAAGCCATCCACAATCTATTAGCTTGCGGGCAAAAGTCCGCTTCGCACATCCCGATACTCTGTGACAGGATTACCGGCGTGCGAAGCGGACTTTTGTGTTAAGGAGTATTTCGCAGAAAGGGAATGTCTACCACCAAAGATATGGTTTGCGTTTATTGCAAAGTGCTACGGAGGGTTGAACTGGTCCGCAATATAACTCACGCAGGCATATCGAATATCTTTTGGAAATGTACCATCTGCAAACGTAATGCCAGTGGAACAGCAAAATGGATAGCACACGAACCTGTCATTAATTACAAAATTGACATTGACCAATTGCCGATAAACGAGGATGGAAGAATTGAACATTGCGCAGTTTGCGGAGAAATCGGAGTTGATAATCACCATTGGCTACCCCGATACCTGGCCGAAAAGGTTGATGAAGACGCAGAGAAGTGGCCGCAAGCCTGGTTATGTAAAAAGCATCATAAAGAATGGCACGATCTACTTACCCCAAATATGAGCGGAAATCAAAGGGATTAATTATGCCGAAATATCGCCAACTTCACCTGAAAATTTTGGATAGCGTTGATGTCAACGAAATGCCCGACGATTTTACTCGTTTAACATGGGTTTTATTATCTTTGATCGTTGATAGCAGTGGACGGGGCGTTGACAACCCGGCCTGGATGCGTTCTAAGATGTATCCTTTACGAGATGATATTAATCTGGACCAGATTAAGAAAACTATGGACTGGTTTGGTAATCATAGGATGATCCTACGCTATTCAATATGTAATCGGAATTACTTCTGCATTCCAACCTGGCCTTTATATCAATCTGGTACTGACCGTGAAGCGCCCTCATCTATACCGGCTCCTGAGCAACTTCTGACCAACTCAGTACCGGCTCCTGACGAACTACCTTCCAACCAACCAATGCAATTAACAACCAACCAACCAACATGCGAGAACCCAAAAAAAATCGAAGAGCCAATTATTAAGAACCAAAGAGCTTATGACGCGTTGAAGAAAAACGAGGCAAGAAAAGAAGCTGGCGAGGCTGATGTATCCTGGCTTCCAGAAAGTCTACGACCATTAGCACAAGCATTTATGACCGAATCAGGTATTCATCCGACCGGTAAAGAGCGCAGTTATTGGCATCAATCGCTTATGGAAATATGGGAAGCACATATTCAGCCCGATATCTTGATAAAAGCCATAAAGAAAATGCGAAAGGAGCCATTGACCATAAAAGGACCTGGTAGTTGTCTGGCGATCGCCCGCGATTTATCAGGTAAAAAGAAAGGTGGTGAAGAATACTTCTCGGAGGTATACACATGAGCAATCCATATTTAGACGCAGCTCTATTCTACGCATCGAAAGGTTGGCAGGTTTTCCCTTGCAAATATAAGGACAAGTTGCCTGCATTGAAATGGCGCGACGAAGCAACAACGGACAAGGCGAAAATTACCGCATGGTTTACCCAGGTAACCCAATTTAATATCGGAATTATGACCGGTAAGGAATCGGGGATCGTGGTGTTGGATGTGGATAAGGGGCACGATGGGGATGAATCTCTATTTGATCTAATTGCACAAAATGAAGCAATTCCAGACACACCGGAAAGTCTAACGGGCGGCGGCGGGCGACATATTATCTTCGCTCACCCAGGATTCGAGATCCGCAATTCTGCAAGTAAGTTAGGTCCAGGACTAGACATTCGGGGGGATGGGGGGTACATCGTGGCCCCGCCTTCAATCCATCCGAGCGGCAAACCTTACATGTGGGAAGTATCCAGTAAGCCCAGCATTGTTCCATTAGCGCCCATGCCCGAATGGCTGATAAGAAAATTACAAGATAACTCCCCGGCAAAAGAAACGGTCGCCGCTGGAACTATCCCAGGAAAGATACAAGCAGGCTCGCGCAACCAAACCCTGGCCAGCCTTGCTGGATCAATGCGCCGGCGAGGGATGGATAGCGAATCAATCTTTGCAGCCCTGCAAGTGGAAAACAATAAAAACTGCAATCCTCCTCTGTCTGAGGACGAAGTATTGACTATTGCGAAGTCATATGACCGCTATCAGCCCACAACCCCGCCAGCATTTGAGAGTACAGAGACGGAATACCATGAACCTAAAAATGCCTTTGAAATCCATGTCGAGTTTATGAATTTGCTCGATCATTTGGAAGGCAGATCAATTCATACCTGGATACCGGCGATTGATAAATGTTTAGGGGGGTTCGAGCGTCAAACATTGACCATCCTGGCTGCTCGTCCCTCAATGGGTAAATCTACTCTTGCATGGCAGATCGCCCGGAATATAGCTGCCAACCATCAGAAGGCGTATTTTTACAGTCTGGAAATGTCATCTACCAGCCTGTGGGCAAAATCTGCATGCGGGGCATTGGGTATCCGCTGGCGTGATGTTCGCAACGGGGAAATCACCACCAGCCAACGGGATTCAATCATCTGGAAGTCTGCCGAACTGCTCGAACTTTACGGTGACAATCTGCTTGTGGATGATTATGTCAATACTTCCAACACAATTTATGCAGGTGTGGCACGTTATAAACCGGATTTGATTATAGTGGATCATGTTCGCCTTGTGGCAGATCGGGATGAACGCGAAGATAAGCGGCTCGGGTCCATTACTAAAATTCTAAAAGATATTGCAAAAGAATACAATTGCGCCGTTCTCTGCCTGGCGCAACTCAATCGAAAGACCGAAGACCGAGAAGAGAAGCGCCCACAACTCGCAGACTTGCGAGACAGTGGTCAGATTGAAGAAAATGCGGATGTAGTACTGATGATGTATCGGGAGGATTACTATGAAACAGATAAAAAACCAACAAAATCACCAACTGAGATTCTTGTACGCAAATTCAGAGATGACGTACTAGCCCAAAAAATTGATCTGACATTCAATACAGAAAATCAATGGTTCGAGAGTGGTAAAGAATCGCCTGAATATGCCTGGCAGAAACAGGATAGATAAAATGAGCATTAGGATAGTAAAAAGTTTGTTATGGAGGATGAAATGAACGAAATCGAAGTATTGATTGAAAGATTAATAAGTGCAGCTCAGGCTTGGGAACTGGCAGAAACAGGAAGTCGGGAAGAACATAGTGACGAACAGAAAACTGATGCCTACAAAAATAATCTGCTCGCTAGATTTGACGCCCAGGCCGCCAGGATCGCCGACCTGGAGGCGGAACTTGCTACCTTGCGAGAGGCGATGGCAGAGGCGATTCTATACTGCGAAACATGCCGCGGTGAAAATGACAAAGACAAACGGTGCGCACGATGCAAAACGTTTGCAGCTCTTTTATGGCCACAAGAGATGAAATCATGAGCAAAAACAATGGTTCCCAGGGCGTGGATTGTTGTGGCCTTTGTATTCTTTTATATGGTGTCATCTTTTTATCAGGCTGCGGTATTGCTTATTTCCTGGTGCGACTGGTGGGAGGATAATAAATGACCACACTCATCAAGGGAAAAATGAGATCTACTGATGTTGAGCTGCTGACCGCTATCCTGGACGTGCTCACGCCAGCGCAGGTGCTGCAATTGGTGGATGAAATCAGAAAGATCGAGGGGTTTGGGAATGGGCGGATAACCCTCGTCATCAACTGCGGGAAATTACGGTTCCTTCAACCATCACCGAGTTATGATTTTAGGGGGGATGATAGTTGACATAAATTCTCTTTGATTGTATTATGTAGTTGCACTGTGAAGTCCTACGACCCGGATGCGATTTATTCGCACCGGGCCGTTTCGTTTAAACTTGGAGGGATATTATGGAACCTGTAACAATCTGGAAAAGCCGTAAATTCTGGCTAACTGTTGTTGACCTGGTTGTTTCGCTATCTACCTATTTTGTAGCCAAGTATGTTGACCCAAACTCCGCCAAGGATATTCTTTTTCTCCTGGCGGCCTGCCAGCCGGTCGTGATCGCTCTCATCGCCAGCTACACAATCCAGAATGTGGCTGGCATCCGGGCGAAGGCTGATATAGCGATGTATGGCTATAAACCGCAGTAATGGATACACCACCCATCCCAAATATTCCCTTCACCGCCTGGGAACAGATCGTGGCAGTTACTCTCTTCGTTGTTTTTGTGCTGTTTCTTCTGTGGATGTTGCTCCGCTATATGCTCACCCATTTCAGCAAGATAGTGAACAGCATTGACGAGCTTGTAGACAAATTTTTGAAGGCCACGGAACTTAGGGACGAAAGATTTGTTTCTTCACTTGACAAAAGGGATACGAGATTCGAGGGGCAGACTACCCTGACACTGATTGAATTGAGGGCCGTACAAGCTAAACTGGACATCCTCAATAACACCTTGACAGACCATGATGCTAAGACAGATCAAGCTCTCGCAGATATGCGCACGGCGAAAGCAAATCGGGCGGCTAAGACCGTCCCCAGGCCGGGCGTGTGAAATCTATTCCCCGCCCCGGGAGGCTCCTGGCTGGTGTTCCGGCTCTCCTCCCCTCCCGGGGCGCGGTGTGGAGAAGGAATGAATGACAGATAAGAAACCTGTGATCATAGCAATCGAATTTGACGCGGAGGTTAGGCAGATAAAAACTATGGTTGACCATTCAGTAAATGTAACTATTAACATTCCCGAACCTTATCTTGAACAGGCGAAATTACTTATGGACAAGTTACAGGATATGGTTCGGGTTGTGATTGTATGACCAGATAACCGGTAAGTAGGTGGAATGACAAGAGACGAAAACGGTCGCTTTGTAAAAGGGCATGACAAGATTGGCGGGCGCAAGCCAAAGGCTATTGAAAAAGCATATCTGGATATATTTAAGGCGACTGTTTCTAAAAATGATTGGGAGGTAATCATTATAAAGGCAATAGACCAGGCGAAGCGCGGCGACGCGGTTGCTCGTAAATTTATTGCGGATTATATGATTGGTGCTCCTGTTCAGAAGGTTGATGCTCATATTACTGGAGATATGGTTATCAATTGGGATGACAATGCAACAGATCACGATTAACGCAAATGCGCATCCTGGACAAATGGAGGTTCATAAGTCTCCCGCGCGGTTTAAAGTTTTATCCGCCGGGAGACGCAGACGTTGGGGAAAAACACGTTTGGGAATTATGGAATGTTTAGATGTTGCTATTCATGGCGGTCTGGCCTGGTGGGTGGCTCCGTCCTACAAAATCAGCCAGGTAGGTTGGAAACCGTTATCTCGTATGGCGCGCCGTATTCCTGGAGTAGAAGTCCGCCTTGCCGATCTGGAAGTGAGGTTACCGAATGGCGGGGCGGTAGGTGTACGGTCTGCGGATAGTGCTGGCGGTCTCCGCGGCGAAGGATTGAATTTTGTGGTACTGGATGAAGCCGCTTTCATGCGTGAGGAAGCCTGGGTTGAAGAATTACGCCCGGCCCTGTCCGACAAGTTAGGGCACGCGCTATTCATCAGCACACCCAAAGGGCGTAACTGGTTCTGGCAGGCATGGCAGAAAGGAGCGGCCCATGATGGCAATTGGGCCGCGTTCCAATTCCCAACCAGCGGCAACCCATATATTGAACCAACAGAGATTGAAGCGGCGCGACATGATTTACCAGAACTTGTATTTAGCCAGGAATATCTTGCAATGTTTGTCGATTTTGAAGGTTCCGTTTTTCGCCGCATCCAGGAGGCGGCAATATTGGAGGCAATCGATGGACCCGTTGAAGGACAGCAATATTCCGCTGGCGTGGACGTGGCTGCCAGTGTGGACTTCACGGTCGTCAGCGTTATGGACGTACAGAGTAAACACCTTGTGTATAAGGACAGGTTTAACAGGGTCGACTACAACGTTCTGGAAGATCGGCTGTGGGCCTGTTACCAGAAATTCAATATGCAGTCAATGACCATCGAAGCCAACAGCATCGGCCAGCCGGTCATCGATAACCTGAACAATCGGGGGATGAGTATCATCCCATTTACCACCACAAACGCAACCAAGCAAGCGATCATCACCCAACTCCAGGCGGCGTTTGAACACGATGAGATCAAGATCATCAATGATCCGGTGCTGATTGGAGAACTGTTGAGTTTCGAGAGTAAGCGTTCGCCTTCCGGATCATTCCAGTATTCAGCACCGGACGGGATGCACGATGATTGTGTTATGTCACTCGCAATTGCCTGGTATGGCATCAGGCCACGGGTTGAATCAGTCAGCGATCCATTCGCAAACTGGTAAAGGATAACTATGGGAATTATTGAAACTTTCCTGAATTCGATAGCTGACCGATTGGTAAGTCGTATGATTGATGTTGCTAAGCAACCCGTAGTTAATGCGCGTGCCTATTATGCGGGTAACCAACCCGAACAGTTGCGCGTCGGTCCTACCCAATTTAACGATAACATCGTTCTGAACTTTACCCGCCTGATCACCCAGCGCATTGTAAGCCAAATGCTTGGTCAGGGCGTTACGTTTGACTTCGAGGGCGAAACCCAGACAGAACAAGAGACCTGGCTTAATGCCTGTCTTAATGCCAACAAGCAGGAGGTGCTTTTCCATCGTGCTGCACTGGCTGCAAGTCTGGCAGGAACTGGTTACTTATACCTATCACCAAACGGCATGTTCGGCAAAGATGAGGTTGAATATCCTCGCATTCAGTTGTATGATCCGTTGTTTGTGACCATGACCAGTATGCCAGACGACTTTGAGATTATCATGCGGTACAACATCGAATATAGATCTGTAGATGTTAGAGGCAAAGAGATCGGGAGGCGTAGGGTCATCGAACAGGATGACGGCGGAATATGGTTTACCCGTGATTATATCTCCACCAATTATGGCGCACGTTGGGAGTTGACGCAGGAGACCCCATTCCTTGATAAGAATGGTTCTGTGTTATCTTTCCCGCCCATCCTCTATTGGCAGAACCTACCTAGCATCGATTCATCCTATGGCGAGTCGGATATTACTCCTAACATCGAAGCGGTGCAGGATAGGATTAACTTCCTTTCATCCAATATCAGTAAGATTATCCGCTTTTACGCTCACCCGCAACGCTTTGCCAAGATGCTTGGCCAAACCAATAAAGTCGAAGTTGGACCGGATGAAATGCTCAACTTCAATGATCCTAATGGCGGCATGTTCCAGCTTGACCCCCTGGGTGACTTGGGTTCAAGTTTGGTCTTTCTCAGGACGACCAGGCAAGCATTATTTGATATGGCGCGTGTGATGGACATTGACAGTTTGCAAGATAAACTAGGCAGTCTAACTAATTTCGGCCTGCGTGTACTTTACCAGGATAACTTGGCGATGATCGGCACCAAGCGGGAACTGTTTGGCGATATGTTGGAAGAGTTGACCCGCCGCTTACAACTTATGCAAGGTTACAAGGCAATTGAGGCAACTATCGTATGGCCTGAAATGCTGCCGACCGACATGACCGAGAAGACCGCCAGCGAGCAGGCATTACAGACTATGGGTGTTATCAGTAAACAGACCATCGCCGCTAATCACGAGTTGGACTGGGATGAGGAACAGGCACGGATAGATAAGGAGAACACACAAAACCAAAATGTCCCAAATGAATGGTATACAGAAACGGGTGCGTCTGCTCAGGGCCAGGCCACTGTACAGAACGGACGCGCAACTGAATCAAATCAGCCAGGTAACGGAAACCGACCGGGAAACGGCCCGGGTAATGGTTGAGGCGGTTAGTCCATTGCTGGCTAAACTACTGGAGAGCAAAGAAATTGATTCATCCCTTACCCCTATCGCATGATTTTGGCTGGAATGAAATTGCCAGCCGCTACATCGATCTGACCACTGGTCGGTTTGTCTCCCGCGCTCTGGTCGCGCAGGAGTTGGAAAAGGTTATTACTGCCAGTGGAAATAATATCCAGGCCGTCTCACAATCGCTGATAGATGGGTCTATCTCACTTCCTGAATGGCAGTTAGCGATGGAACGGGAAATCAAGTTGATCCATACCGCATCCGGCGCAGTAGCCCGTGGTGGTTGGTCTCAGATGAGCCAAACTGATTGGGGTTTTGTCGGTGCTCAAATCAAGAAGCAGTATCAATGGCTGGACAATTTTGCTGTTGATATTGCGAGAGGAAAACAGAAACTTGATGGACGATTACTTAACCGTGCCAGGTTGTATGCCCAATCAGGCCGGGGCACGTTCGAGGAAATGCGGCGTAGGATGGCGCGTAACAAAGGCATGACTCGGGAACGGCGATTGCTTGCGCCAGCCGAACACTGCCGTGGATGTATCGAGCAGGCTGCTATGAGTTGGCAGTCAATAGGCACACTTGACCCAATTGGGGCCGAGGAATGCAGAACGAATTGTGTATGTAGGTTTGAATACCAACAATTATCAGTTTAGTTAGGAGAGTGGCGAGATGCCAGAAATAGTAAACCCGGGCGAGATGCCCACCCCAGTTCTACCAACCGAGCCGGTTGTGGAACCACAGGCGCCACAAACGCCTGAGCAATTAAAAGCCGAGTTAGCCAATGTGCAAAAGGCACTAAAAGAAGCCAATGCTGAATCTGCCAAACGGCGCAAGCAGTTAGAAGCCTACGAGACAACCGAAAAGGTTAAAAAAGAGGCTGAGTTATCCGAGATGGACAAACTCAGAAATCAGTTAGCCGAAACCGAAGCCAGGGCGAAACTGTACGAACGCCAACAAGCACAACGCACTGCAGCAGAAAAAATAGGGTTACCGGCTGCATTTGCTGACAGATTGAAGGGTGAGACACCCGAAGAACTGGAAGCGGATGCCAAATCGATATTAGAACTCATGCCCAAGACCAAATCCGCCTCCCTTGGTCCGTTCAATCCTGGCATAAACAACATGCCAACCGAGACCAGGGCGCAGAAGAAAGCCCGCTTGACGGGTCTCCCGGATGGTCAGATATTCGACAAGGGAGGAGGCGTGATCTGGCCCAATCAGGAATAAGGACTTTTAGAAATGGCTTACGAATCGACTTATGCCGGCATTGCCGGTCTTGTAGCTAACGTTTACGAACTGGCGCTGCTCACAGCCCAGGAGGGGAATGTCATTGCCCCGTTCGTAACTACTTTCAATGACACCCAATCCAGCGCCCCGCGCATCTGGGGTGAATATTCAGGCGGTACTTTCCTGGCTGTAGCTGAAAGCGCCGACAGTACTCAGCAAGCATTCAACGCGGATGCGGCTGGCACTATGACGCCCTCGGTTCTGGCCTCAATGATCTTGCTTACCAAGCGCCGCATCAGAACCGATCCTGCCGGATCTCAACGCGAGGCTGGACTATACCTTGGCCAGACCGCTTCCGCCAAAGTGGATACCGATCTGGCTGGGTTGTTCGCCAGTTTGACCGGCGGTACCGTTGGCGCTCCGGCCGGAACGATAACATGGGCCAATATCTTTCGTGCTCAGGCTTATCTGCGCACCAATAAAGTGTTTGGTGTGTATACCTGCATTTTACATCCAGTGCAGTGGTATTACCTGACAAGTGCGACCAGCGGCGTACCGACCTTGATGCAGAACACCAGAATCGCCGAGAGCATTGTAGCCAACTATTACCAGGCATCGTTCGGTGGGATTGACTTCTTCGTAGACGCCAATATTACCAGCGGTACGGCTGCCGTTGGCGCTATGTTCACCCGTGAAGCCATCGCCCTGGATTTGCGTCAGCCATTCCAGATCGAACCGGATTATAACCCGTCATATTCCGGTAATGGAGCCTGGGAGTTGAACGCCAGTATGGAATACGCCTATGGCATTTATCGCCCAACCTACGGCGTGAAAATGATTGGTACGTCATCCTAATGGGTAACATGGGAACGGATAGCGTCATGACGCGAAAGGGGTTTCCCTCAACCCTTTCCGTTCCCACGTTGAGGGAGCCGCGGAAGGACGGCGAACTATGAGGATAAACTGGTTTAGTAATGCTCCGTGGTGTCATACTGGATATGGCAATCAAACCCGATTATTTACCCCACGTATCAAGGCGCTCGGGCACGATGTTACCATATCTGCTTTGTATGGACTGGATGGTGCGCCAATGGACGTGAATGGAATAATGGTATATCCAAAGGCGCACCATCCGTGGGGCATGGATATTGTCAACGCTCACGCGGTTCACTCAAAGGCGGATTGTATCATCAGCCTGATCGACCTTTGGGCATGCGCACCCAGCCGCTTTCATAAACCCTGGTTCCCCTGGTTCCCGGTGGATTGCGAACCAATCCCGGCAGCGGTACTGGCGACTTTGCAGCAAACCACGCGGGGAATCGTGTTCAGTAAGTTTGCCCAGGAGCAGGCACAGAACGCCGGGATTGACCCATTCTATGTCCCGCATGGCGTAGACACCAAAGTTTTCCGTATGGAAGACCGTCAAGAAGCGCGTGAGATATTAGGCTTTCCAACCGACGCTTTTATCGTGGGCATGGTGGCCAATAACAAGGGTAATCCTCCGCGCAAGTCGTTCTTTGAACAAATTGCCGCCTTTACTGCTCTGAAAAAGCAACGCCCGGATGCCCTACTATATCTGCATACTGACGACGGCACACACGGCGGGGAAACGGTCAACCTGCTCGAATTTTGCGGTGTCATGCGCCTAAAGCCGAAAACCGACGTAATCTTTTGCGATCAATACGAATACACTCTGGGCTTCAATGACGATTATATGAGGCACATCTATAACTCGATGGATGTGCTGATGAACGCCTCAATGGGCGAAGGATTCGGTCTCCCGATTGTAGAAGCACAAGCCTGCGGATGCCCAGTGATCGTGGGTGATTGGACTAGCATGAGTGAATTGTGTTTTTCGGGATGGAAAATCCCCAAAGAAGATGCAACCCCGATCTGGCAATCGTTCTTTGGCGCTTTCCAGTGGCAGGTCAAGACTGAGGCAATGGCTGGCTGTTTATTGGCTGCCTATGAAGCACGCGACAACCAGGCTAATCGGGAATGGGCTGCAATAGCCGCGCAATTCTATGACGCCGATCTTATCACGGAGAAATACTGGAAACCGACACTGGAGAAGATCGATGAACTGGTAAGTAATTCGGAATCCAAGATGGAGTTGGTAACGTTCTGATGCGTGTCCAGTTTTTCAATCCCCCCATTTTCTATTACAGCGGTTTCCATTACCGGATGCTGCCAACGTTATCGTTGCCTATCCTGGCGGCGGTATTGAACAATGCAGGGCACTATGCAGAAACGGTTGATCTGGAAGCGCTGGGAGTCTCACCTGAGCAGCTCACGCAGGTATTCAAGGGACAGATCGGTAAATGGCCGGACGTAATTGGTGTTACATCGCTGACTATCACGGCACGCGGCGCAAAGGATACCATTAAGGCGCTACGGGCAGCGGGATTTACCGGACGCATTGTGATCGGCGGAGTACACGTCACCCTTAACCCACAGGAAGGGTTGGACTGGGGCGCTGATCTGGTTGTGACCGGTGAGTGCGAAGGCAACCTGGTGGAACTGTTAGAAAGCGGTGCAACCGGTATACAAGCAGGTAAACGCATGAACATCGAAGACCTACCTGGTCCTGACTGGACACACCACAACCCGCAACCGTCAACCTACACCGGTAACATGAGCATACTAAAACCACATCCTGGAATCAGTATGTGGACCAGAGGTTGCCCGTATGCCTGTATATTTTGTGGCAATAAAGTATTCGGGAAACAATCCACCCGCTATCGTCCGCCTGCCAACATCGAAACGGAAATGGCCGACTTGAAAAAGCGCGGTTGTGAGAATGTGTTCGTGTATGATGACGAACTGATAGGCACGAAAATGCCGCCGGGTTGGATGCACGAGATCGCTGACCGGGTGGGGCCGATGGGCTTCAAGTGGGTGACGCAAGGACGTTGTTCACAGCGTTTTATCACGCGTGAATTGCTTCTCTCTACAAAAAGAGCTGGCTGCCGGGCGGTCTTTTGGGGCGTGGAAAGTTTCAGCCAGCGCGTGTTAGACGCCATGAAAAAGCACATCACCGAGGCGGATATTTGGTATACGTTGCGTCTGGCGAAAGAAGTTGGCCTTGAAAACGGTGTCTTTACCATGATCGGCAATTACAAGGAGACTGAAGAAGACTTGGCGTACTCGCGGGATGCACTCAAAAAAGCCTACAAAGAAGGATTGCTCGATTATCGCCAAACGACAGTATGCACAGCCATGCCGGGCACGGAATTGGCAGAAATTCAGATGCGGGATGGCACGTACATTGAAGCGCCCACCAGCGGCGCAATGATGCAGCAAATCTATGCACAAACTCCTTATCTGACTAAAGAGCGCATCGCCTACTGGTACAAGGAATTTTATGAGACCGGACCGCTGGGAACGCTGGGGGAGCCAAAACCATGAAGCACTATCTCATCAACACAACTTGGCGTTGTCAATTGAGTTGTTCTTACTGCTGGGTACGGCGGCACGTCAACCATACGCCCGGCCTGAATGATGTGATTGAGCGTCCTTATAAGGATTGGGTAAATGCCATCCAGCGTGATCTTCCTGACATTATGGATATTGGCGGCGGTGAGCCTTTGAGTTTGCCTTGGACACTGGACCTGATCTGTGCATTCCCCGAAATCAAGTGGGGTCTTTCGACTAATGGCCTGAATGCCGACCGCATCATTGAACTGGCCGATTATCGTCTGCCCCAGATCATCAATATCAATCTGAGTTATCACCCCGAGGCAGCACGGCAATATACCTGGTATGACAACCAATGGAAACGGCAAATCTTGATGTTACTGGATGCCGGTTACTGTCTGTCACCCAACCTGGAAGATGTGAATAAGAACGTTGAGCGTTCGCAGTGGGCGATTGATTGGCTTAACGAATTGGACTTGCACATGGTCATCAGTCCACTATGCGGCGGGCGCAAGGAACTGGCATTCCCGCAGGAGCAGGCACTCACTTGCGAGGCCGGGATTAATTTCCTGACGGTGGGACCAGATGGTACAGCCTGGCCATGTCTATCGGCGCTGAATTCGTATGCTTGGAAGGAGACGAGCATCGGCAATTGGCTCGATGGCACGATTGATTTGAGTAGGAAACCTAACCCCTGTCACCTTTATTGTGTTGAGTACAACGTTCAATACGCCCAACATGAAAGCGGCGACTTTTGGGGCATTCACGCCCGACCATTGGAAAAGGTGACAGAATGAAGATTTTAGTAACTGGCGGAAATGGTTTCATTGGACGACATCTGGCAAAAGCCATTGAGAAACGCGGTTACGAGTTAGCGCTTTATGATAGAAAGTACGGTCAGGACGTACTTGATCCGGTTGCGATGGATGCTGCGGTAAAAGACGTGGATGCGGTTTTCCACTTAGCGGGGATATTGGGCAGCGAGGAAACCCTGGATTATATCGAGCACACCATCGATGTGAACATCAAGGGTACGCTCAATGTACTGGGAGCTTGCCGAACCTTCGGCAAACCGATGGTATTGTTGTCACTAAAAACAGGTTGGCATAATCCCTACCTGATTACCAAACGGTGCGCCGCGGAACTGGCGATCATGTATTTTCGTTACCTGAACCTGCAAACGGCGGTGGTGAAGGCGCTGAATGTCTACGGCCCTGGTCAACATTGGGGACACGTTCACAAGGTTGTACCGACCTTTATTGTCAGTGCCATCAGGGGTGAACCATTGCCTGTACTGGGCGATGGCAAGCAGATTGCTGATTTGATTTATGTATCAGATTTGTGTGAAATTCTGTTGCTGACCCTGGAGCGCAAGATTTGGGGACAGTCCTTTGACGCCGGTACTGGTATACCTACACGGGTAATTGATCTGGCTGAGATGATTATACAAATGGTCGGAAGTTCATCCAAGATCGAATATTTGCCGATGCGAAAAGGCGAACCGTTGCAGAGTATCCAACTTGCCGATCCTACCCAAGAGTTGCGCTTGCTGGATTTTTATCCCAAAGTTGGCCTACTGAAAGGCATGGCCGAAACGGTAATTTGGTACAAAGAGCATTACCTGGAGGTTGAAGACCGTGGGTAGTTTTGCGATAGGCGTCATGACCTGGGACCGCCCCAGCACTTTCTCGAAGTGCCTGGCCACTATTGCTGCCAATGACCTGACGGACGTGGATGTACACGTATGGCAGGAAGGGATAAATTGCCGCGTGACCGGCGAACCACGGACTGACCAGTGCACGATTGATGACAATCGTACCATCTTCGAGAGAGAACAGATGCCTCACAAGGAATGGCATGTTCAGCCTCAGCACATGGGTTGTGCTATGCAACGACTTACCATGTCGGATTACCTGTCTGACCATTATGACAGCTTCCTGATTACTGAGGATGATGTGGTGGTCAGTTCGCATCTCGTTCCCGTGGTCAAAAATATACTGGCGCAGTTTGGGAATGATCCCAGGGTAGGAACCATCAATCCCGGCCAGAAACTTTTATGCGGAACGGTCGAAGTTAGCAGTAATTGGGATGCGGTGACGCTAAATGATGGCAGGACTACCCGCATGTGCATTGATGCGATGACTTCGGCAATCTGGAATCAATTAAGCCCTAATTACACGGAATATACCCGCATTATTTCCGGTGTGCCTTATCACCACATCGGAGACGGAAATGTACGCCGGGCGGTTGCGAACTGGGCGGCGTCACTTGGATCTGATATTTTAGAGGTGTCTTGTGATACCGCCCTGCTGCGCGCCGTCCTGCTGGCTGGAAAGCAGCGTATGTTCGCCGTGGTCAACCGGGCAACCAATATAGGCGATTGGGGGCTGAACTGCACCCCGTCTGTACTGGCGCAACTCGGGGATGGGCATCAACCCATTTACGAATGTGATGAGGAAATAAACATCACTTCATTTCGGATCGTGGAGGGGCAATGAAGGCAATTGTAACGGGAGCTGAGGGATTCCTTGGCGCTAATCTTTGTAAGGTGCTGTTGGCGCAAGGCCACCAGGTGACGGCTTGTTCTCTCAACCGTGCCAATCATACCAGCCTGGATGCGCTGGGCGTGAACTGTCGCATCGAATACGGCGACGTGACAGATGCCTCTTTTGTTGAGCGGGTGATCGCAGGTTGCGAAGCAGAATGGGTGTTCCATTTGGCGGCTGTCAGCATCGTAAGGATTGCGCAGGCTGCCCCGGCCATTGCTCTGCGTACCAATATCCTTGGCACGATCAACGTACTTGAAGCCTGTAGACGACTACCCGGCGTGAAATCGGTGGTATGCGCATCCTCGGATAAAGCCTACGGCGACCACGGCGGCAAGACCTATCGCGAGGATATGCCCCTACTGCCGGTTGCGCCTTATGAAGTGAGCAAGGCCGCTGCTGACCTGATTGCGCAATCATACGCCGCAACGTATGGTATGAATGTCAAAGTGACCCGTTGTGCTAACCTGTATGGACCGGCTGACCTGAACTGGAGTCGATTGATCCCCAATTCATGCCGCCAGTCTTTACGAGGTTTGCGTCCGGTTGTCCACCAGGGCACAGCACACATGCAGCGGGATTATCTACATGTTGATGATGCGGTAAACGCCTATATCTGGCTGGCTACCTGTGCCGTTCCAGGCGTTTATAACGTTGGGAATGGAGACGTGGCTTCAACCCTGGAAATAGCGTTATCTATTGCAAGATTAACCGGAGCACCGGAGCCAATCTGTGAACCAAAACAGCAACCCTTTATGGAGATCCCGACGCAAGAGTTGGATACCGCTAAAATTCGTAACCTGGGTTGGGAATCTTGCATTCGCTTACCTGATGGATTGGTACGGACGGTTGGCTGGTATAACAGTTATTTGAGGGGGCAATCATGCGCATTTTGATCTGGCATGAAGATACCAGAGGCCCAGGAGAGGGTGGCGGAGCTGAAAGCCTGCTGCGTGATCTGACTATGGCACTCAAAGCTATGGATCATACCGTCGCCTGGCTGCATTCCCCGCAGATTGCGCAGGCGGTGGATACCTTCAAGCCGGATATTGTCATGGTTGGCACGATTTTCAACAAAATGGGCTTTGAGCCGGTTAAGTGGTTGCAAGAAAGCCGCGTCCCGCACATATGGGCGATGATGGATTATTACCCCTTCTGCGGGGGCCGGATGCTGTTACGCAACTGGGATGAAAGTTGTACAGCCGTCAAGGGTGTATGTGATGACAACTGCAAGGAAGGACGAGCGCCGGTTGAATGGCTGGAGATCGTCAACCGCTCGCCCGTGCTGGCTTATAACCAGTACACGGCTGAAATCTACCGCCGTAATGGGTTGCGCTGCGATTACGTGTGCGAGTTGGGTGTGGATACCGAATTATTCAAGCCTGATCAGACAAAAAAAGAAAGTAGTTCGATTTACACCTCTTCCGCCTGGCCTGAATATCCGGCCAAAGGTATGAAATATCTCAACCAGGCATTGCAGGGCACGCCTTTCACTGTGCATCTGATGACCCGACTTACCCGTGAGCAGGTCGCAATCGGATTGAAACGAGCTGATATTTTCGTATTTCCCTCGACCTATGAGGAAACCTGGGGTCTGTGCCTCAATGAAGCGCTTGCCAGCGGTTGCGCGGTGATCGCATCAGACGTGGCGGGTGCACGGGCGCAGGTACACGAAGGTATGGGTTTATTGGTGCCGCCACGCGATCCGGAGTCAATCCAAGATGCGATCTATTCATTGTCTCATGATCCAATGAAGCGCCGACTGATGGGCCAAGTTGCTTGTGAACACAACCAGGTGGAGCATACCCTGGACGCGATGGGCAGTCGGTTTATTGCCGCCTTTGAAAGTGAGGTGAAGCGTGAGCGCTAGAGCGTCAATGACTGACCTGATAACCAAAACCCGCACCTTGATTGGAGATACCTCCGGCACGGCTACGCAACATTTTGCCGATGTTGATGTGCAAAGTAACCTGGATGAATATCAGGAAACGGTCATGTTTGAGGAATTGGGAGTGATTCCCTCCAGAACTGGCACCGGTTACGAATATAAAAACTTTTTCAGCCGCAGGTGGTTTGAGGGCGGTACGATGACTGGCGGGACGGTGAGTTATCTCCAAAATAATTTTTATGGCACTGTTACGCCGGACAGTCAAGATTTACTTAATGGTCGTTATAACTTCAACGCCAGTCAAGTACTAGACTTGTATATTACAGGCAAACGATATGATGTGTACGCAGCCGCAGCAGACCTGGCTGATTTATGGATAGCCTCACTTAAAGACAAGATTGATTTCAAGGCTGGTTCCAGTTCATTCACACAATCGCAACAGATCACCAATTTGGTTAATCTGGCAATCAAACTGCGCGGCAAGAGTGAGGCGGGCGGAGTAAATACCGTCACCCTCATCCGAGGAGACATGGAAGAATGAACGCCACTACCAAACGTTCGCCCGCCGCAACCGCCGGAAAGATTGGAACGCCGGTCATCCATCTTGCCTCCCTCGCTCTGGCTTATGCCCCTATTCCTGCATCACCGGAGGTGATCGATAAATACCAATTGAAAAGCCCCCGCAAAGCATTTATCACTGGTGTTTTCGGGAATGCGGATGTACTGGAAGGTGATATTCTAACCGCCAACAGTATTGATTATCATGTGCGGGCAGTTGGTTCATTTGCCGGTTCACCGGTTGAGTTTACCGAGATCATTATGGAGCAGGTGCAATGACCGTCACATTGTCCACTGAAATTCGTGCCGAACTGGTACAGAAACGTTTTGAGAATTTCACGACTGAAATACCCAAGGTTGGTATTAAATCAATCTATGACATTATATTCAAAGCACGCAATAAATTAGCGACCTACCCCCCACATTATGCGGGCAATCCCCCGCACGTGTGGGTTAGTGAGAAACAACGTCGGTATGTTATGGCAATGATTAGGGCTGGGAAAATCACCATCCCCTATCACCGCACGGGACATTATGGCTGGAACTGGCGCATTAAGCGAGATAGGTTAATGCTAGAAACCGAGGGCATTTCTTACATGCTATACAACACAATGCCGTATGCGCGTTGGGTGAGCGGTGGTGCGGAAGGTGAAAAACAGGCGCGCATTCACCAAACACGTTGGCAGGTATTCCGGAAAACTGCCGATCAGGTTATGGAAGATGTACCAAAAATGATTAACGAAAATGTTGCCTTGGCGGCAAGAAGGAGTGGATTCAATGGCTAAAAAGAATTGGATCAAGGGTGCAATCAAGCATCCCGGCTCATTCAGTCGGGCGGCAAAGCGAGCACATAAAAGCGTCTCTGCTTATGCCCGTTCGGTGCTCAGGAAAGGTTCGAAGGCATCATCCACTACCAAGCGAAGAGCGCGACTGGCGCGTACATTGGCAAAACTGCGAAGAGGTAAATAAATGACCTTTGCAAGTCAACATCCTCTTCGCGATGACCTGGTGACGAAGTTAAAAACTATCACACTCCTGGCAAACGATACCGATACCACGCCACATGTGGTTGGATATTTTGAAACTAATCCGAAAGGTATCAGTCCTTTTGCCTGCGTGGACAGTGCTGGGGCATTATATGGGTTGCCGGAAGATACCAGTGGCCTTACACCTATGCGTTTTGTGATCGGCGTATGGGTGAGACGGGATGACCCTGCCACGGCTGAAGATCAAATCAACGACCTGGCGCTATCTATCGCGCAAATTCTGGAGGCAAACTATAACGCAAAATATACCGACTTCCCCCAATCCGACTTCGAGGAAATCGAAGGCGTTCAATATAAGTTCGAATTACACTTTGTCGAAATCGACTATTAAGGAGAAATAAAGAATGGCTGCTACTACTGGAAAGAATTTTCCTGTCGGGATGAAGTTTGTCCGTGTCTATGCCCTCACCAGTGATGGCATACCGGCGGCAACATCCACTGCCGTGTATGAGGGTCTTCAGATTGTTGGCGCAAAAGCCTTTGACCTGACTGTACCTGATGCACGACGTATTTCCCACACTGGCGATGATCGCGTTCTGGCACAGGACATCCTGCCCCGTCAGGAACCCACCTCGGGCACGCTAAAAACCGGCACCAACCCGCATGACGTTTATGCCGGGATGACCTCCACCAAACAGGCCACCATTGGCGAAGCGTCTGTGATCGGTTACGCAACCGATAAGCAGGGAGCCGAGCCATCACTGGGGTTACTGATGTACCAACAAGCTAAGGAATATCTGACCGGCCTGCGCACCTACCGCGCCTACATGATGCCCTCTACCCAGACCATCATCAACCCGACCGGCATGACCGGCGAAGCGCCCGAGTTTAATTTCAATCTGATGCCGACTGCCGTGGGTCATCACCTATGGGGCATTCCCTTCACCGAAGCAGTGGAAGGTTATACCGAATCAGAAATTGTGGAAACAGTCACCTTTGGTTTTCCGCATGTGGTAAGTTGGAAAGCGGACGGCACGATTACGGGAGTGGCCTTCAATTCATCCCGCCATGCTGTCAGCACCGCCAAAATTCATGCTGTGGCAACCATCAGTGCATCTGGTGGAACGGTGACGGACGTAACCAGTACCTGCACGAAAGGAGCGGGGACCATTCTGCCTCTGGCTGGTGGAACAATGGCGGCTGGTTCCTGGGTAACCTGCTTTTATGAATACTAAAGAAATCCGTGAAGTAAAGTTTGGTAGCTATCGCCTGGTAGTTCGCTCTGCCAATGTTGAGGTGGGTTTTATCCGCACAATGATGCGCAATAAAACCATCGAAGAAGACAAGGCGCGGGGCGAACTCCAGGTGGATGATCTGCCAGAATTATCGAGGCGGGTCATGCACACTCAGATATATCCCAGCCTGATGGCGGCGGTCATCGAGCATGAAGGCTTTGACCACTGGCCACTAACCTTTGAAGAGTTTTATGACCTGCCAGAGGGGATTGAGCCACTATGGGAAGCGGCGGTATATGAACTCAATCCCCACTGGTTGCCAGGTCAGAAAGAGGTAACAGAAGCCGAAAAAAAAGACTTGAACGACAATGGTCCGAAACAATCGACTGGGCCGAAGCGCGAGCGGCACAAGAGTCCGACGAAAGTTATCCCACCGAACTCCACTTCAATGACCCGGGAAATGCCAAGTTAATCTATACCTACCTGGAAGCGTTTAGTAATGGAATGGGCGGCTGGCAGTTTATAGACGTGTTGGGAAAACCGCTCATAGAGTTGGATGAGCCGTTGGTGGATGACTTGATGACCCTGCGATGGTTGGCAGGTATCGCTGAGACGATCAAAAGCAAGAGCAAGTCAACGAGAGGCCAAAATACATATGACCATCAAGGCGAGGCAACCGACAAGCATGATTAAAGCTCCTACCCCGCTGATGACCTGGCCGACCAACATCAGTTTGGGCAGTTGTGTGACTTGCTGTACTGGCACGCCCATTTTTGTTTTTTCCTGTTCATTAGTTTCGTTCATGTTCGTATCCTGGTGGAAATATGGCTGATAACGTTCTTAGTATTATTCTACGCTATTTGGTAGATAAAGGTAGCGAACAGCAAGCCAAAGAATCGCTCTCAGAAATGGGAAAGGGTGCGGTTGGCACGACTACCGGCGCGGCTGCCACCCAACCAAACGCAAATATCCAAACATCCATTGAGACTGGACGGACTGTAATACAACTTGCTAATAAATTTAATATGACCGTGGAGCAGGTTGCACGTAACTGGGCCGGTATGTGGACTGTGGGCGGCAAAGAAGAACAGCAGATATTAACTGATGTTGCTGCAACGCAAGACCTGGTTATGGCGGAGGAAGACGCCGCCGCCGCCTCAGAAGATATATCCAAGGGCATGGGTAAAGTAAAAGACAATACCCTGGCCGCTGGTGAAGAGATGCGCAAACTCATGCGCTACGGTGCAGCAGGCGCGGCTGGTTTTGGTCTATCTATGGTCGGAACGGAATTGGTGCGGGTTGGAAAGTCATTAACCGCTCCCATCGATGCTTATATCAAGTTTGTGGGGTCTACCACATCGGCGGGTTTACAATGGGCAACCACTCAACGCCAATTAGAGCAATCTACTATCAGGATCGGGGGAGCAATGGTCGGTCATGTCTTGCCAGCCCTGAAAATAGGCGCTAATCTTGCCAGCAAACTGGCAGATATGTTTGAGAAATATCCAGCCCTAACTACAGGCGTTGCAGGCGTGGCAGGTTTTGCAGTAATCGGCGGCACATTACTACAAACAGTCGGTCAAATGCTAATTGGCTTTTCTGCCATTAAGGGATTGCTTGGTCTGGTTGGAGTTGGAGCCGCAGGAACGGCGGCAACTGGCGCAGGCGCAACGGCAGTGGGCGGCGGATTTGCTGCGGCTTCATTGGGAATAATTCCCGCCGTGGTCGCTGCGGTTATCGCTTATATTATACTGCATAATATCAATATCCCCGGACAAAAGGAATCCATCTGGCAAAGTGGAACGCAAGCCGGGGCAAAGTTTCTGGCAACCGCCGCAGGCGGGGTTGGCCAAATGGTTGGCGGGAATGATACGGGCTTGCAATGGTTCTTGGCAGTTGGCGAAGCACTAGGCGTGTTGGGAAACAAGGCTAAGGATACCGCCAACAAAATCAACGAAGCCAACATGGGGTTATCCGGCGATCAACTAAACAACGCCGTAAAAATGTATTTAGATTACCAGAAACAGGAAACTGACGCTACTAAACAGGCCGAAGAAAATCGATTAAAGATCATCGAAGACGGCGAATCACAAATTGTAAAACTTACCGCTGATTACGGGGAACGGCGCGCCAGTACAATCGCCAAGGCGGCTCAGGCTGCTATGCAGGCCGAACAGGACTACCAGGATAACCGCACTAAAACTATCCGGGATGCCGCCGAACAGGCTGCCAAAGCCGAACAGGATTATAAAGATAGCCGCACTAAAACTATCCGGGATTCCGCCGAACAGGCTGCCAAAGCCGAACAGGATTACCAGGAGCAACGGATCAGGACCATCGAAGATGCCCGCATTCAGGAAGTGCGCCTGGAAGAAGACCACCAGGAGCGGATTACGAAAATCAAGAGGGAGGGGCAACAGACCCTTGACGAACTGGGTGCAGCGGGCGACGCCCTGGGTTACGCCCGTGAGAAACGGCGTATCCAACAGCAAATCGGGGACGAAAACGACAGTTATAACGCGCAGAAACGCCGCGCCGCTGAGGATCTCGCCAACCGTCTGGACGACCAGGAGAACAGTTATAATGAGCAAAAACGCCGCGCCGCTGAAGACCTGGTCAATAGATTGGCTGAAGATGCCGCAAGTTATCAAGCACAGAAAGCCCAACGCGTTCTGCAACTCCAACAGGATTTAGCCGATCAAGCCATTGCCTATCAAAAGGAACAAGAACGGCGCGCCGTTGAATTGAAACAGACGTTAGCTGATGAAGAGGCTAACTTCCAGAAAGAACGCCGCCAGGCAGCCATAGACCAGCAAAAAAAATTGATTGATCTGCAAAACCAGGCCAATGAGGAACGTAGATTGCGCATTGATGCGTACTATGCACAACTGGCAGACCTGGGTGGGCAAGGTGGTTTTCTGTCAACCATGCAGATGTATTACCAACAATATTATGCTGCCGTAGAAGCGGACATGAAAAACGCCATCGCCCGCATCACCAGCCAGACACCGGCCCTTCCAGGCCGTGCTTACGGCGGATATATGTCGGGTTTATATCGGACTGGCGAGAAAGGTTATGAATACGCATTGGATCACCCCACCACACGCGTATTGGAGCAATTAGCCGGACGCAAACTTACCCAGGAACGCATCCTTACATTGGCGGCGGGTGGAACTCGCGGAGGTAACAGTATCATGATAGATCAATCCGGCTGGAATGTCAGCGGGCCAATTGATGAGGTTGCGTTGATGCGCAAGGTAAAAAATCAAACCTACCAGGCGATAGTGGAGGTGATGCCCCATGTCAGTCTATAGTTACAAAATTGCGACATTAACCGGAGGCACGGTTACTTTTCAAAACCTGGAAGCTCTATCCGGGACGGGCCTTGTGCCTCTAACTGCTCCGAAAAGTACCTTCACGGATTACAGCACTTCGATGCCGTTGGGGGATGGCACGGTACGCGGCGGCGGGTGGAGTGTAGCATCCTGGCATTGGGATTTCCTCAGCAAAACGCAACGGGACGCTATCAAGACTTATTGCACGGCAAAATCGGCTGAGGTGTATATCAACACACGCAAGGCTGATTTATCTTATGCTGCTTACAAAGCGGTGATGGTCTGGCCTGATCAGGAGCAACGCATAGCCGGCCGCATCCTCGATCTGACCATCACCTTTCAGCGATTGGAAACGGCATGACCACGCTCGAAACTCTACGCACGGATAAACAATGGTCGAAACTTTACCTGGCGGTTGATGTACCCGCCACGGTTTTCATTTGCCGGGTCAATAAGGCGACCTTTACCACGTTGGATAATGTGGTTCAGATAACTTATGATCTAAACGGTATTACTCCAATTGGTTTATATACTGACGTTTTGCCTGGTATGACCTGTTATGTGGGAACCACCGGAACTGGTACAGGACTCTATGATCTGGGCATGGTTCGCATCCGCAAGTCGCCTATAGAATTTACCCTCTACATCGGACGCACATCGGAGATTGCCTGGGTGGACAATCTGATTTTGACCGTTGTAGACGATTTTGGCCTGTGGGCAAAGCATTTGCGCCAGGTAGGCGGTACATTTTACATGGATTGGGACATCGCCTATGCCGATCAGCATTCCGCCCTTAATCCTGTTGTGCTGATGGGACCGGATGCGGTACTGTGGCTAACCGGGGAGACGGTCAATTTTACGCCAACGGCTGCGGCATCCTGGGTATTAGGATCGACCATTGGTTCCAGTAGTTATTCATGGGGAATATCACCCAGTGCGACTGCGACAGTAGCAAGCGGGGGAACCACTGCTACTCCGACTATCACCATCAGCGCCGCCGGGATTTATCGGGTGAGTTGCACCATAATTGCGGCGAATGGAAAGATTTCAACTGGTTACCGCAAGATATTTGTATACTCTGCCGCTTCGATGCCCGCTACAACCTTCGCAATTCGAAACGTGGCGGGCGATTGGCAAACAGGTGGTTGGGCATTTGAGGTAGAGATGCCAACCGGAGCAACTTTGACCACTATTAGGGATAGGACAAAGATCATTCTGTTCGCTAAAGATTACTACGGTGAAACTGAAACAGAGATAGGCCCGATTACCGGTTATGAGAATATCATTTGCGCAGGATGGATTATAGGTGAAAGTATTGATTGGAATGCGGAACAAAGCAAAGTAACTTTCAAGGTAGAAGGTCCAGCAACGTGGATCGACAATATGACTGGCTTTCCGCCCGGTGTGGAGTACATGACAAGTTTAATTATGGAGGCCTGGTCAAGCATGCCGACTCTGACCTTGGATAAGGGCCTATTCCATTTACTATACTGGCGTTCGACGGTATGTGACGTGATGGATGTGACCTTGATCGGCAATACGGATAAGGCCGGAGCGGTTGAAGCTCCAGTAGGCTCGCTGTGGCAGCAACTCACCAACATAGCCGAGGGGCGTATCCTGGCGCATCCTTGCTGTGATAGATACGGACGGTTGTTTGTCCAGATTGACACGCAATACCTGGCGGATAATTCCAGTGTGCCGGTCACAATGGCAATTACCAAAGCGGATTGGGGCGACAGCGTGAATCCCGAGCGCAATCCGTTTCCGCAGACCTCCGTACTTGACCTGTCGGGCATGTATTACGATGGGTCGGTTTATACACCTTATTTCTCCAAATCGCCCGGAAATACCTTCAAGCGGTTGGGTAAACCGCAGCGTATTGAAAATCTCATCCTGCATAACCAAACTGACACGAACACCCTGGCTGGCCTGGTATGTGGTTTTCAAAACAATGATTACCCACACGTGACCATCCCATTGGCAGCCAATAACCGCTTGATAGACATCTGCCCCCGCCAATTGGTAACGATGACTATGGCAGCGGGGGATACACCGCGCGGCATTGTCTGGACAGATAAACAACTAATCCCACGACGTGTGGAATTTGAGTACGATGAGACTTCCGGCCAGATCACCACCAATCTGGACTGTGAAGGCGTGGCAACGCCGGAATTGTCTGTAACTTACATACCGCCCACAAATGCCATCATAAATAATCCCAATAACAATCCGCCAACTTTTGGACCTCCAGGCGGCATATGGTTCCCGCCTACTATCTGGTTCCCGCCGGTTATCAATAACCCCAACGGCCCGGATGGACCTGGTGGATTAGATCAAAATGCGGTTTGTAAAAGCGCCAATCCTGGTTCGATAAACGGTCCCTACGGGTTGGTATTCAGTCCATCTGTTGTTGAACAAGGAGAAGTTGCTTACGCCTATTTCCCGTGTTGGATACGGCAAGACAATAGTTACGGGAAAACTTCGGTTGTAATTTATGCTAAGTTCGATGGCGATTCTCAAACCCATTTTACCGTTGTGGCAATAGATAGCGGGCAGAATCCGGTTCAAAGTCCAACCTCGAAAGTTGATACTGAGGATTATACGTCATTTACTTTCGCTCCAGCCGGGGGTTTGGATGTGGCGGGTTTCAAGTTATCGGTAGAGGCAGGCGGGGCAACGGCCTATATCAAAGGCAGTCAGATCGGAATGGGAACGCGTGTGGGAAATGTGAGTACTTGGATATTGGCACTCAGTGGTCTGACACCCGGCGATTATATTTGCACCGAGGCGTTTGGCTCATACAATGCAGGGCCCTATCCTGCATATGGGGTAATTATTTCGACCGATGGGATAAACGAAGTGAACTATTTGTTTGCTGAATTTCCTTATCCTGTTATCTATCCACATACCAAACGAAAATTTTACCAAGTATCAGCGAATGGGAATATTTATGTTCACGTCGATGATAATTATTTTGGGGATAACGATGCCGGGGTAATCACATTTTATGTCTTCTCCGCAACCGTAGAATCAACCCGAAAAATCTATTTATCCCACGCTATTATTAGCAACATTTGTGCATCATGAGCAATAAAGATCAAGCCCGTTGGAAGTTACAAAAAACGTTTGCGCAAAAGCAGAATTTGATCTATGCGCGCCCCGGTATCCTGGGGGACGGGGAAGGGAATGTAACCGTCACCGGACGCGCCAGTTATGTCTACGTGCGTGTGGCTGATGTCACCACGCAAGTTTTCAATGTACGTGTACCGCCCACAAATGATCTGCAGGTGCTGGTTGGATATGACCCAATGCAGCCCTATCTGCCACAGGTTTTGAGCACACGCACCTCGGAGCCTGGACAGAATGCGGGGGTAACTGGTTATGCCCCGGCTTCACACTATGAATGGATGGGGGACGATCCTGTTTTTATCGACAAGCGCCTTTGGCTGCCCCGACGCATTAGTTGCTATCTCGGCATGGCGGTCAAGTTATACCCTGATATGTTCTGGACGGGCACGGCGTATATCGCACTCGCAGAAACAATAATTGACCTCAGCAGCCCGGTAGATTACAGGGCAACTACATCTGGAAAGATGACATTAGTTCTAATAACGATCGATACAACCGGTACAATAGTATTAACCGCCAGTGGTGAGGTAGATATTGCTACGGCGACCACGGCGGATATTCCGGTTCCCCCGCCGGGGACATCAGACGTACTGGCGTGTGTCCGTTGTTATTACGGGCAAACGGCGGTTCAGGAAGCAATCACCAACACCGATATACTGGATTTAAGACTGACCTATTTTGGTACGGGCGGCGGAGCCGGAAATCCCAACCTGGACGGCGGGGAAGCCGATAGCAATTATGGTGGAATAACAGCAATCGATGGAGGTAGTGCATAATGGCTGTACAAATACAAATTAGACGGGATACTGCAGCAAATTGGACGAGCACCAATCCTATCTTAGCGGCGGGTGAATTTGGATATGAACTCAATACCGGTTTAGGAAAAATGGGAAATGGATCGGATCATTGGAATACTTTGAGTTATTTTGCTCATGGGAATGTCCTGGGGCCTGCCAGTGCAACGGATGGACATCTGGCCATATTTGATAGCACAACCGGAAAATTAATCAAAGACGGCGGGGCAGTTCCTTCGGCCCATGATGTAGTTACTCTTGATGCAGATGCGGCTAATATTCTTGATATTACAGGTCAAGAGATCGGGTTAGATACGCAAACCGCCAACACGGTATTAGCAGGACCGGCTACAGGTGCAGCAGACGAACCCAACTTTCGCGCATTTGTGGCAGCTGATTTAGGGACAGGATCACCCACGGGAAGTAAGTTTCTGAGAGATGATCTAACCTGGAATGCTCCCAGCGGGGCCGGGAATGTTCTTGGGCCTGCCACATCCATCGATGGGCATTTGGCGGTGTGGGATGGAACAGACAATAAAACACTGAAAGATGGCGGAGCACCAGCAGCCGGGGGTGGTGCTGATTTTCTTGTAGTTCAAATATTCAGTTAGGAGGTTATTATGGCAACAGCAGTAAAACGAAAATTATCGGCTTCACCTGCGGGTGATGGCATCAAAGTAGTAGCAGTTGCTACAGCTGGGACAACTATTCATACTGCTCCTGCCGGGACGACCGATGGATCATATGATGAAATTTGGCTTTATGCCTACAATGGACATACTGCGACAGTCACGTTGACCATTGAATTTGGCGGTGCAACTGTACCTGATCAGAATATCGTAGTGTCACTCCCATTCAAGTCAGGGCTACAATTGATCGTTCCTGGCTTACTATTGCAGAATGCATTGACCGTGAAAGCATTCGCTTCAGTGGCTAATGTCGTCACCTTGACCGGATTTGTCAATAGAATAACGGATTAGCAGACATGGAACTATATAAAACATCTCTTCTCACCGACGCTGCTCTGGAAGGATACTACAATCTTGATTCCTACTTCGATATCAGCACTCATGTAAGAACCTTGAGTGCTAGCGGAACGGCAGGGACTTTGACTAATTGGGTTGCCTGTAAATATGGCTTGGGAGTGAGTGTTGCTTGGAGTTATACTAATAGATTATACAATGCTTCACAATATAATCCTGGAACTGGTGCCTTTTCATTTGGATGCTGGTTTTTAAAAAACGGTGTTCCAACCAATAACTATGCACCAACTTTTATGATGATTGGGAATACGGACGGTAATCCCAGAGCCTATTTAATAGCCGCAAAAAATACTGGTTATGCTGGATTTTATTCATTCGATGGAACATCAACAAACGTAGATTCAACATTAAATATCTGTGATAATGTTTGGCATTTGGTAATAGGTACTAGAAGCGGAACATCACATCTGCTTTATGTAGATGGAATTCAAGTTGGAAGCACAACAGGAACTGCCAGAAATATAAATTCGACTTATTTTGGACTCGCCGGTCAATCTAGCGGCGATGATCAAATTGGACAAGCCTCTATAGATGATGTTTTCTATTTTAGCAAAGAATTGACTATTGACGAAATCAGATTGCTGGCACAAGATGCTCCTATCAATTATTTGAACAAATATCGTAGAACCAGAATGCCCGGACTGGTGGGAGCATAGCGACGCCAGACAAAAGGAACACAAAAAAGCATGACAACCGCAGATATAGGGCCAAACGGAGGCATAAATAGAGTGAGTATAATCACGATGATAATGAGTGGGTGCGTCCATTTTTGCATGATGACCGACAGAAGCGGCAGGAGTGAATATACCCAGGCAATCGGCAACAGGGCGACCGCAATTATCACCATGAGGGATTTGTTTATCCTCACAGCAAAACTACTGATTTATATCAGGGATTTGGTAATTAGATTCAGGCAATAAAAGGAGAATATTATGACAACATGGAAACTTAACCCGCTCGTAGTGGATTTATCTCACTACAATATCGCCGATATTTCACTGATGAAAGGCAATGTGGACCTGATCATAAGCAAAACCGGCGAAATGGTACCCGGCTGGAGCGAATTCGAACAGTATGATTATAAGTTCGCCCAAAATTGCCAGGCGGCCTACGACAATGGCATCCCGTTCGGGGCCTACATATTCCTGTCCCCAGATGATTGGATCGTTGGGCAGAAGACCGGCGGCCTGCCTGCATACAAGGCGCTCACCAGGGCAGAGGATGTAGAATACCAACTCTTTCGCAAATGGGTTGCGAACAAGGCTGTTTGTGTCCACGCCATCGACCTGGAGAAATGCTACATCAATGGAGTGCAGGCTAATGGGGTTATTCCCGCCGGATGGATCATTGCCAACCTGGACGTGTTTTATAAGCACCTTCGGGAGGGCATAAAGGCAAAGGAAATCCAGGACGCCCCAGTTTTCCTGTATTCTGGCGAATGGTATGCGGATGCTTTTTGCACGACCGGCAGCGGAGCGACCAAGACCAACATGCTGTATGATTGGGTCGCGGCTCACCCAGAAGTTTACATCTGGTCGGCGAAGTATCCAACCGTGATCAATCCTCCGCTCGTTACCTGGTCACAAGTAAGAGAAAAGATGATCCTGACCGACGTGATGAAACCGCCTTACCTGAATAGCGCCACCATGCCGTTGTTATGGCAATTCAACGCCAAAGGCGGGATGAAGGTGCTCACGGACTATTTGGCAGGAAAGCCAAATTATCGGGAAACGGACATCAGCGCCTGTTCGGTATCGAAAGAAAAACTGTACGAGATTTTGAAGGTGGGAACCATAACCCCACCCGAACCTCCACCACCAGCGCCGGTACCAACCGACCTTGATAAAAGGGTCACTGCTATCGAAGCCTGGATCAATAGAAAATTATAAAGGAAAAATTCAATGGCTGTTTTCAACAAATTTCAAAGTTTCGTCGAAGACCTGGCTAAAGGGGTTCATAACCTCTCGTCCGGTGTCTTAACTGTTGCATCATGCCCGCCGCCCAGCAGGCCTACACCCATACCGGCCAGACCCTGAATCTTCTGTTTGGTCGTAAAGTCATTGCAACGCAACAAAGCTATGCCCTTGCCGGACAAACGGTTGCCTGGAAACGTATCTACAACATGGCGGCCGTCAAGCAGGACTACACCCTCGCCGGACAGGCACTTAACCTGCTCAGGGGGCGTAGACTGATTACCGATCAACAATCCTACACCCTGGCGGGTCAGGCTTTGAGTCTGCTATTCGGGCACAGATTGATCTCCACTCAACAAAGTTACACTTTATCCGGCCAGACTTTGAGCTTACTGTTCGGCCATAAAGTAATTGCCGCTCAACAAAGTTACAATCTAGCAGGCCAGACGTTAAGTCTCTTATCCGGTCATAGACTAATCACTGTACAACAAAGTTACACCCTTACCGGTATAACCGTCACGCTGACTTACACACCCGCCGGTGGTTACACTTATACCCTCACCGCCAACTCCGCCGCCTTCACTCTGACCTTCGAAGGTGCTGATCTACTATACTTCGCCATCTTGATGTTCTTTGTCTGCCAGGCGTTCATTACCCGCAACATAACTGCCAATCGCCTGATCACTCGCACCAAATCTAATAGCAATTATATTAATCCTTTATACTCAGATGCTAGTCACATTACCCGTCTAAAATCTGATACCGGTCACGTGACCAAGAAAGTTATCGAAGAGGTAAAAATATGAGCTCAGGCGAAGTCCATCAAAACGATATCGGCACCGACATTGTCATCACCGTCAAAGACGAGAACGGCGTTGTGGTCGACATCTCCACCGCATCCGTCCTCTCCATCATCATGCAAAAACCCAACAACACCAAGGTCACCAAGACCGCCGCCAAGGTGGGTACCGGCACGGATGGTAAAATGCACTATGTCACCCTTATTAACGACCTGGACCAGGCCGGTATATGGACTCTACAGGCTTACGTGGAGATCACCGCCGGCAAATGGTACTCTGACTATCAGTCCATGATCGTCTATCCGAACCTGTGATTATTAAAGTAAAACACCCCTACTCAGGGGTGTTTTTCATTGCGATTTTAGGCTATTTTACTATCTGCGGTAACTCTATGTCTGTTGGGATATTGCGTGCAACCTTGCGGTATCCTGGACAGCGGAGAGATGTTTTTAATTCATTTGTGAATTGAAAAAAGTGAAGGGGAAGTCCACGATGGCCTCCCCCCTTGCTAAGACTCATTACAAATTGGGTATTGACAAAGTGGCTATACTGTTATATAATAGTAGTATATCTAATCAACGGAGGATCGTATGAGCAAAAAGAAAATCCTACAGAATAAATCACGAAAAGTTATGGTAAGTTTCGAGCCGGAAATCCTGAAAACCATTGATAGGTTTGCTGCTACCGGATTTGGTGTAAGCATTTCGCGCAGTGCATTTCTTGAAATTGCGGCTAAGCATTATATCGAAACTGGCGTTCAATTATCCAGTGCGACCAAATTGGATAGACGCTGACATGACCCTAATCATCATTCTCGAAATCGCCTTTGCTGTTACCTTCCTGGCGCTGATATTCCTCACCGCCTGGGAGATGGACATATTTGAGGAGGATGAAAAATGAAAATTCTTAATGGCTTTCCAGGTCGATGTTCATCATGCTTAAACCCATTGGAAATTGGGCAAGAGGGGAATATCTGCCCAGTTTGCGTGGAGCAGAATCTAAAGTTAGCAGCAAAGAATGTGGCGGTTATCGTCTGCCCGGAGTGTGGGAAGCAATTGCAATTGTGCCCATACCCCGATTACCAGGGCAAGAAATGGTATTGGTGCGAAGCACAGGACTGCTACTGGCACCAGGATGATCTGGAACATGCCAGCGAACATGCTGACTGGATAGACATGCATAAGACGGTTACCAGCCTGCGCCAAGATTTGTACTAGCCATGAACACAATTACCCATCACTCCGCGAACAATAATTCAACAGGGAGGAAATATGATAATTATCTTAATTCTATTGATGATCGGGATCGTAATCTTATTTTCAGGTATTTTGGAGGGAACCAATGAAACGATGGGATGAACTGCCATGATCGCACAGCATACTGGCGACAATTCTCTGGTTCGCGCCTTTGCCATCCTGATCCTGGCCTGTGTCTTATGCGCAGCCGTGATCTATGGGATACACGCCCTGGAGCAACACGGGGCGGACGCCCAGGCGGTCAGGCGCTGCATGGATGAGCGCGGGCCATTGGCGATCTGGCAACAACCGGATGGATGCACAACTCACAACCTGGTCACGTTAGATGACGGTCGTACGGGAGATCAGATTCGAATTGAGGCCCAGAATGGGAAGGAATACGAAAAGACGAGTTTCATACCCAGGAATGGCAATCTTGAGCGGATCATCGAATGGCTAGTGAAGAAGGGATGTACACAATGTGCGCCGAAATAAAACCCATCACAAGCGAGCAGTGGCAGCACAAAGTCGCCCCGCTTAAAAACGGTGCTTATAGCGCCTTCTCGTTGTTACAGCTCGGATATGTCAACGCCAATACCGTGCACTTTGCCAGGGGAGCCACACCGGAAGAAATCGCCGGCATCGATTGGTTAGGATACTTAAGCGGCATACCGGACGATATTGTACCGCCTGAAGTGTGGGCAAGTCGGGCGGAGGATGTGGTTCAACTTGTGAACGCCTGGCTGGTTGAATAACGATCGCCGCCCCTGGCAGGGCGGCAATCAAGAGGGTGAAATGAACACAGCCCTATTATACACGAAATGAGGATGAAATGACTGAACAAAATCAGCAAGAAACACAATTAGCCAAAAAGCCTGAAAGCCCTATGACAAGGGTCAAGAATTACATTCTCTCGCCCGAAGTCAAGGAACGGTTTTCCGAAATGATGGGGTCCAATGGCATATATTACCTGAATCAGGTGCTGATCCTTGTGGCAAACAGCGAGGATTTACAACGGTGTGAACCGAAAAGCATCCTGATCGCCGCCATGCGAGCCGCTTCCTTGCGTCTGAGTGTTGACCCAGGGCAGGGGCAGGCGTGGATCATCCCTTACAAAGACATAGCGACTTTTCAAATCGGCTATAAGGGCGTTTACGAACTAGCATTGCGCACCAATTTATACCGATTTATCAACGTGATTGATATTTACGAGGGTGAGACCTTTGAAGAAAACCGCATGACTGGTATTCATATACTCAAGGGAGTGCGCACCGGCAATAATGTGATCGCCCGGATGCTTTATTTTCAACTTGTGAGTGGGTTTGAGAAAACTTTCCTGATGACCACCGATGAAATCGAAATCCATGCCAGGCATTACTCACGCGCTTACAACAACAGTCCTAAGTCAAAGTGGAATGACCCATTTGAGCGCCCAAAGATGGAGCGCAAGACAGTTCTAATCAATGGCCTGCGCAAGTGGGGCCGCTTCAATACGGATGACCTGGATACGTTAGACCAGATCGAAAGCGAACAAGGTTGGACTGGCGAACTGCCGAACCCGGAAGATACTACCACGCCGGTTGAAGTCAAACACACCGAAACGGAGAACATGATTGCCCTGGGCTTCTCACCCGATGCACCTAAAGTCAAGAAAAACGTAGACACCAACACCGGCGAAATCCTGCCTCCTCACAGCAATCCTGTTCCCGACGACGCGCAGCAACCTGAACCTTTTCCCTCTGCCATGACCATTGACCAGGCTGAAGCTGAATGGTCATCTACCCTGGACCTACCTTATGGCATGGTTGAGACCAGCCAGCTGGCAAGATTTCAACTGGGCTTGACCAAAACAAAAAAGACCCTCACGGATGAGCAGCATAAAAAGCTGGATGCGATTGACGTTATCATGGCTGCCAGAGCAAAGGGCCGGCCGATGGTAGCCAGGCCAGAAGTCGAGCCAGAATTCGATGAGGGCAAGACTCTCACCGAGCTGGGATTTTAGCCAATTTCTCCTCCCCTAAGCCTGATCCGTTCGTGACGCACCAGTAAGTGGATTGTCTGAATTGAGACATAGACGGCGGGGTGGGTAAGGGAAGAAATCACGCAAAGGAATAATAAAATGGAAACCGATAAATTACAAGAGATATTGAGATTACACCTTGCCTGGTTTAATAATGAACCAGGCGGTGAAAGGGCCAACCTGCATGGGGCCAACCTGAGCGAGGCCAACCTGCGCGGGGCCGACCTGCGCGGGGCCGACCTGAGCGGGGCCAACCTGAGCGAGGCCAACCTGCACGGGGCCGACCTGCGCGGGGCCGACCTGCATGGGGCCAACCTGCGCGGGGCCGACCTTGATTTCAGCTGTTGGCCGTTATGGTGTGGCAGTTGGGGCATCAAGGTTGAGCGTAAGATTGCGGCACAATTGGCCGCACATTTTTGCGTGCTGGACTGCGATGATCCGGATTATCAGGCGGCGAAAACTGCGATCCTGGATTTTGCAAAGACCAGCCATCGGGCGCACGATTTGCGATTGATCTAAGCCATCCCTCCCCTAAAAGCCTGCCCCGTTCGTGACTAAAGAAGACAAAGCCGTGGACCGGCTAGACGGCGGGGCGGGTGAGGGAAAAAATCATGCAAAGGAATAAACCAATGAACATCAAACAGCAATTAGATACGCTCTCAGATTATCAAGCGCAGGTCGCTTTCCTGGAAATGCAAAAACAGGAACTACTTGACACCGTGAA
>Ga0315287_10000377_pt1 | contig 38455 bp, 24 predicted proteins | sample YL17G11_0_MG_FD_205037 | JGI IMG/M metagenome (GOLD analysis project Ga0315287, IMG submission 205037) | Sediment microbial communities from Yellowstone Lake, YNP, Wyoming, USA - YL17G11_0 | ecosystem: Environmental > Aquatic > Freshwater > Lake > Sediment | place: USA: Wyoming | collected...
AGGGCATCGTATAGTTTCCAAAAGCTATCCGAACAACGGGATTTCACATCGGGAACTCTCGGGTCTTCCCTTCGGCATCTTCTTTCAACGCCTGCCTTACCATCGAATCCAGATGCTTGCTCGCCTTTCTGAGATCAGCGTGGAATTGCCCGTCAGTATACTCGGATTCCTGTTTCGTAATGATGTTAACAACCGACGGAGTGCAGGAACTCTCGATTACCTTAGCTTCCGTCTTTTCGATTCTTGGCTTAATCTTTGGAAGGTTTATTGGGGTGTCGACTGGTAGGCTGATTGCCTTCAGGTCAATACAGCATATTGTTTCCATTTTACCAGTCCTCCTCCTTGCTAATTCCAAGTTGTTTTCGAAGTTCGGGATGCATCGATATTGGGCCTGTCGCATCTTCATAGGCTTTCAAGTTCTTGCGAAGGATTATGGCAAACACCTTGGCATGCTGCAAACTCATGCGAATAGTGCCCACGCGAACTGGCTTTGCATCTGCTTGCGGGGGGAGCCCTGCTGGCCTTCGCCCCAGTTCGATCATCACGTCAAAAGGCGTCAAACCGATTTGTACGCCGTCACAATAAATGTCAGGTGCTTCGTCAGGCTTCCCGTCAGACAATTCGACCTCCAGGTTTTTAGCATGCGGACTCTCTAGGCAGTTCCGTTTTTTGCCCGATGCCATAGTAAGGAGTACACTTTACTATACCCCTATACTCCGAGTATAGCCGCGTTCTAAGCCCATGTCAACACACTACACAACAATTGTCGGTTAGACGGAACGTTACCTACAGGGCTGAACCTGGACCACATGCGCAAGACCTGCAAAGGCTCTAGTCTACCTGCTGTCAAGGGGTAATTGCCAACATAAAAGCAGGTGGTATGGTCAGGATACCACCTGCTCGGGGCAATAGAGGACGGTTATCTTGCCAGGTCGGCACCGTCCCGTAGGCAGAACGAGTTTACCCGGCTGCCTAGCACACCAAACACCGGCCTGTCGTTTTGTAGGACTGTCTTAGTCTTCTTCTTTGGGCGTGCGCTGGGTGGGCTCCACGAACTCCTCTTCCTCCACGTCGAACTCATACTCCTCCAGGCACTCCCGACTGCAGAAGTAGCGGATTTCCCCATCGGCCTGGCTCTTGAATGGGGTGTCTTCTTCGACATACTGGCCGCATACAGAGTCTCTTGGCATCGCAACCGCCTCCCGTTTAGAAGTTAGAGGTAAGAACCTGACTCCGATACCTCGACTTGCACGATTGGTAATGCATTATTGCCGAGTCGGGGGCGGGGCAAACATGGCGGAGGTCTACTTGATCCCCTGGTTCCACCATTGGGTGGTGAATGCCTTGGCGACGAGGTCGGGGGTTGGGTTGGCGGCTATTGAATCGAGGCTGGTCCGGGAAACATCACCCACGAACGCGAGCTGGGTGGTTGAGGCGTCACCCGTTGTGACCAGGCATCGCGCCGTTACGTAGTTCACCTCGCGGTTCGATTTGAAAACCGCCTGCGCCAGGGCTCCCGCGCCGGCGATGATCGCGTTTCGAGTCGCGTAATCCGGCCCCACCGAAAACGTCACGATCAGCACGCCCTGGCGGGGGTCGACAATCGCGTCATCGATTCTCACGCCCGCCTGCCGCAGGCCCTGCAACTCGGCTCTGATCTGGCTTTCGCCGATGGTTCTGACTATTGGGGCGGATGTCCCTGCCTGGCCGCCCGTGAGCGGGGCGGTCATCGAGGGCCGCGAGAATGAACTGTTCGGGGTCGCGGCTCCGGGCTGGACGAGGCCGGGGCTCACGGTCGGAGCGCGCTGCCGGGGCTCTGAGCCAGACCTCTGGCCCACATCCCCTCCCCTGTTTCGGGCGATCAACGCAAACACCAGGATGAGAATGAAAACGCCCGCCATGACAATCGCGCCGATCTTGACCCTGCGCTGGAGTGCCCGGAACGCGTCGGGGCTCGCGGAGCCGGCCGCGGTCGATTCTTTGCGAATCCGTTCCAGATTGGCCGAGGCCAGCAGAGCGTTGACGTCTTTTTGGGCGGCAGGCACCCCATCCGGTTCCACCTGCTTGCCGCATTTGGGGCAGAACCGGACGGTGCTATCAAGAATTATCTGGCAGTCTTCGCATCTGCGCATATTAACTTACCTGGCGTACTTCTCCGCGCCCTTGACGGTCTGGGAAAGCAGCATCGCGATCGTCATCGGGCCGACTCCGCCGGGGACGGGTGTGATCCAGCTCGCGCGCTCGGCGGCGGCCTCGAAGTCCACATCGCCGACGTCGTGGCTCATGCCCTCGACCCTATTGTAGCCTGCGTCCACGACCACGGCGCCCTCTTTTATCCAGTCACCCTTGATGAACTCGGGCTTGCCGATGGCCGCGACGAGAATGTCCGCCCTGCGCACCACATCCGGCAGGTTCTCGGTCCGCGAATGGCAGATGGTGACCGTCGCGTGCCTTTCGAGGAGCGCAAGCGCGGCGGGCTTGCCCAGGATAATGCTCCTGCCGACCACAACGGCTTCCTTGCCCTTGATTGGGATGTCATATCTATCGAGCAGGGTCACTATGCCCTGAGGCGTACATGCAATGTAATCGGCCGTCCCGAGCACCAGCTTGCCCAGGCTGAGCGCGCTGATGCCGTCCACATCCTTCTCGATCGCCACGGTCGCCAGAATGTCGAGTTCGTCCAGGTGTTTGGGCACCGGGTGCTGGACCAGGACGCCGTGGACGGTCGGATCAGCGTTGAGTTCGGCGATGACGCTCTTGACCTGCTCCTGCGTGCTATCCTCGGGCAGTTCGATCAGGTCCGAGAGCATCCCGGCGGCATCGCAGGCCTTTTTCTTCATCTTTGTATACGTAACCGAGGCCGGGTCGGCGCCGACCCGGATGACCGACAACCTCGGGGTTATCCCGCGCTCGCTCTTGAGCCTGGCTACCTTCTCGGCGATCTCCGCACGAATCTCCTTGGCTGTCGCCGAGCCATCAAGTATCTTAGCTGTCACTGTTACTCTCTGCCTCCAATTCCTCTTTATGCTCCCGCAGATAGCCGGCAAGGACGCCGTTGATGAACTTACCCGACTCCGCGGTGCTGTATTTCTTGGCTAGTTCCACGGCTTCATCCACCGCCACAATCGGCGGCACCGAGTCCACGTGGGCGATCTCATAGAGCGCCAATCTCAGGACGTTGCGGTCGACGGCGGGCTGGCGGTCCAGAGGCCAACCCACGGCTAGCGAGGATATCTGCTCGTCCAGTTCGGCCTTGTGCGACCGCACTCCCTCAGTCAGCAGGCGGGTGTAGTCGCGGGCCTCCTGGGCCACGGCCTCGCCCCTGGTCTCGAGATCGCTCAGATCGGCGAACTCCAGCGCGGTCTCCAGGGCTTCATCGAACGGCATCCCACAGGTATCCACCTGGTAAAGCACGTTCAATGCCAGTTCCCTGGCCGCTCTTCTTAGTCTCTTCAAGGAGCTGCTTGCCATAGATCCTAGTGCGTTTGGCAGCACGATGCGCTGCCTGTTGACGGTGTTCTTTGCCTGTTTCGGGAAAAGGGTTTCCCGAAACAACGGGAATGCCTCATAACCTGTCATTCCGAACGAATGTGAGGAATCTGCTTTTTCCGATTACAGCATTAGGTTACCAGCGAAAAGCAGATCCCTCGACTTCGCTCGGGATGACAAGGTATGTGACGCTCGGGATGAGTATATATGGACGCTCGGGATGAGTATATATGGACGCTCGGGATGACAAGGTGCGAAACTCCTACTGCCCTCCCGCGTTCATTCTCCTGGGAATGAAGCTGGTCGAAAGCTCGCCTTTTTGGAAATACGGGTTGGATATGATCTCCATCTGATAGGAGATATTGGTCTTGATCCCGTCAATCTCATATTCCGAAAGGCAGCGCATCATTCGGGCGATGGCCTCCTTGCGGTCCCTGCCCCAGACGACGAGCTTCGCTAGCATGGCGTCGTAATACGGCGGAATCTGATAGCCGCCGTAAATGTGAGTGTCCAAGCGAACGCCCAACCCGCCGGGAGCGGCCAGGTGCTGGATTGTGCCGACAGACGGCGCGAAGTTGTTGGCGGGGTCCTCGGCTATGATCCTGCACTCGATGGCATGGCCGTTGATGGTGATGTCCCTCTGCGATATGCTGAGCTTCGAGCCCGCGGCTACCATTATCTGCTCGCGCACGATGTCCACGCCCGTCACAAACTCGGTTACGGGATGTTCGACCTGCACGCGGGTATTCATCTCCATGAAGTAGAACTCGCTGTTCTTGTCCAGCAGAAACTCCACCGTGCCGGCGTTGGAGTAACCCACGGCCCTGGCGAGCTTGATCGCGGCATCGCCCATGCGCTTTCTGATGGCCGGAGTGACCGCGCAGGACGGCGCTTCCTCGACCAGTTTCTGATTCCTGCGTTGGATCGAACACTCGCGCTCGCCCAAATGCACGTGGTTGCCGTGCTCATCGCTCATAAGCTGGATTTCGATGTGCCTGGGCTCGACGATCTCTTTTTCGATATACAGCAGGCCGTTGCCGAACGCGGCCTCGGCCTCGGCTTGCGCGGTGCGAAGGGCGCTGGCGAGTTCTTCTTCACCATTGACCACCCTGATACCGCGGCCGCCGCCGCCCGCTGTCGCCTTCAGCCTGATCGGATAGCCCATCCTGGCGGCAATGCGGAACGCGTCCTGCTCGTTTTCGATCGTTCCAGGGCTGCCCGGAATGACCGGCACTCCCGCTTTCGCCGCCGTCTCCTTGGCCTTGGCTTTGTCGCCCATCAGCTCGATGGCGCTTGCCTTCGGGCCGATGAACTTGAGGTTGCACGCCTCGCACGCCTCGGCGAAACTCGCCTGCTCCGAGAAATAAGCGTAGCCGGGATGGATGGCCTCCGCGCCGGTGATCATCGCCGCGCTGATGATATTGGGCATGTTGAGATAGCTGTCTCTGTTGGGCGCGGGGCCCACGCAGATCGCCTCATCCGCCATCCTGACGTGCAGGCTGTTGCGATCTGCCTCGGAGTAAATGGCGACCGTCGCCACGCCCAATTCCTTGCAGGCGCGTATGATCCTGATTGCTATCTCGCCACGATTCGCGATAAGGACTTTCTTGAACAAAGCTCAACCCCCAAAAGGTCTTATTGATCTTTGGATATTGACTTAGCCGCCAATCATGTCATTCCCGGCTTGACCGGGAATCCAGGAACCCAGCCTCGGAAGGTGGATTCCCGCGTTCGCGGGAATGACAGGTTGCGGCAGGTCTGTTTGTTAAACTCAAATGCTAAAGGTCAGTAATGAGTTTCAGTCCCTAAGTCAGCGAACGGTCTGCCGCATACTGTCATCCCGAGCTGTAACTCGAATCACTGCATTACTGTTGCACTCACTGGTAGCAGCATTCGAGTTAGTCGACGGATCTGCTTTTCGGTGATAAACGAAGGCTGCAAGTAAAAAAGCAGATTCCTCACATTCGTTCGGAATGACATACTTGAAGGCTTCGTTTAGCTTCGGTCGGAATGACATAGCCCGAACGCTAACTCAGTATCCGAAACTCAGTAGATGGTCCTCTTACGGCCCGGATTACAAATCCGGCCGAACAATCCGTACGACTGTTTCGGCATTGAAATGCCGAAACATCGGGCAGTCGCTACCTATCGTGCCATGAACTTATGACTTATGACCTAAAACTTCGCATGCGACGGATACGGACAGCGCGCGGTCCCCGTGGCCGGATCGTATATATACGCCTGACCGGAGACGGGACACTTGAAATAGTCCGGGCCGACGCCCATCCGGATGTCCTTGAGCGACGGCGGGGTGGCGCCGTTGGGATCCGATATCTTGAACGTGTTGATCCCCAGGAGAATCTGATTCAAGTGTTCCTGACAGTCCGCGCCCTTGGCGGTATCCATGGACCTGCCATAGATCGTCTGCTTCTTGCCGGCCTGGTCCACGAGTTGGCTATCGCTCTTTACCGTCGACATTCCGGCCATTTTGCCGAACATGAAGTAAATGCCGACTCCGATGATCGCCACGACCACCAGCAGCCCTATCAGGCTCCAATTGCCACGGTTATCGAGTCTCATATTCGACCTCCGATCAGGCCTCACCTATCGTATACAGCGCCTGGCCGTACTCCACCGGCATTCCGTCATCGACAAAGACCCCGACCACGACGCCGCTCAGGTTAGAAACCACGTCGTTAAGAAGCTTCATGGATTCTATGGTACCGACCACCTGCCCCGTGGTGACCCGCGAACCGAGCTTGATCGGCCCATCGGCGGCGTGGAAAACTCCGACCATGGGCGCGAGAATCTGCTTTTCTTTCGGCTGGCTTTCGGCGCTTTCCACGCGCGGATTGTCTGTCGCGGCCCTGGGCTTCGAAGCTGCTGAGGACTTAGCCTTCTTACCCTTCTTTATCTGGACCGCGAACTTGCCCTTGCGGACCGATATCTCCTCAACCCGGGAGCCTTCCAGAAGCTTTATCAGTTCCTCTATCTTGTTGAGATCCATTTTATACCTGCAAGTCGAACATCAAGTACTCCAGAGCTCTGAGGCCATAACACACCGCCAGCACCGATACCCAGATTGCCACCATCGCGGTCATGATCCTGACTGTGCTCTCGGGAGTCGACGCGGCGGCGGTCGTCGAAATCGCCATAAACGAGAAGAACCTGTCGGTCTTTTCGACCCCCAACGACACCAATGCCGACATGGTATCATAGCCGCGATAGACCGCAAAGCCCACGAGCGGGAACACCAGCGGCGCCAGCAGTCTATATTTTTGTTTCTGATGGTCGAGATAAATGTTGCAGCGCCGGCACCGCGCGCGCTTGATCCGGCTGGACACGGAAGACACGATGGGCTTGTCGAGGCCCAGGCTCTTCATTATGCCCCTGTAGCTATCATTGTCCAGCCCTTTGCCCGCAGCCGCTTTGAGCAGGATCCTCTCATCGCACAGGCAGCCCATCTTCAGGCGCCAGCAGGACTTCTTCTTCAGAAACGCCGGGCAACCGTCGCGAATGATATCCCTACAATACCCGCTCTCCCAGCAGGGAGTCAGCGGTTTGAGGCTTCGCCCAGTGCGCTTGACCGCCGCGCCCGCAATTCTACGCTCAACTACTCGGGTGGCGGACACCCCGCGCCAGATGTAAATGATGCCGTCTCGCAGCGCGAGCCAGACTCCCGGCGCCAGAAATATCATCCCCGCCCGGCATAGTCCCGCGGCGGCTTGAGCGGCGATGGCCTGGGCATCCGCCGGCAAGGACCCCGCCGACTTCCCAAAGAGCACCCCAACGCCGAAATAGATCAGCGCCCCTCCCAGGGTCATCGGAAGCCCCACGGACTCCGTGAAAAAGAACCGGACGATCAGCGACAACACGATCGCCACGCTCGCCCATTCCAGGACAAGCCCGGTGTTGTGCACGCTCACCACCAGGTATTGCCTGTCGGCGGGCGACATCTTGTCCATGTGGCGGGTCGTGTCCCCGAATACCACGTATAGCAGATACACCGCCGCGACGGTTGCGATCGGGACACCGACCTTGAGCCCCAGCCCAGTGGCTTTGGCACTGTACATCGAAAGGCGATTCCTGGTATGCTGGGTTACCATCCAAAGCCCTCACCGGACGATAGCGCGCCGACGGACCGAAATCAGTCCTTACATCTCTCAAGATACTCGCCGGACCTGGTATCCACTTTGATCCGGTCACCGACATTGATGAAAAGCGGCACCCCAACCATGGCGCCGGTTTCTATCCTGGCGGGTTTGCTGCCGCCGGAAGCGGTGTTGCCCTTCTCACCCGGCTCGGTCTCAACGACCGCGGCCTCTATGGTGATTGGAAGCTCTATGTTGATGATCTCACCCGCGTGCGAAAGCGCGGTTACCTGCAGGCCGTCCTTGAGGTATTTGACGCCGTCTCCGATCTTTTCCTTGGGAATCGGCTGCATCTCGTAGGACTCTATATCCATGAAATAGTAATCCCCGTCCTGCTCGTAGCTGAACTGCAGGGGGAAGCGTTCCAGTATGGCCTGGTCCATTTTCTCGCCCGCGCGCCAGGTCTTCTCTATGGTGGCGCCGGACCGAATGTTCTTAAGTTTGCTGCGCACGAACGCGCCGCCCTTACCGGGCTTGACGTGCTGAAACTCGACTATCGTATAGATATCTCCATCGACGATAATCGACAGTCCGTTTCTGAAACCACTGGTATCCATCAGACCTCCAGACTGTTGTATGGTTGACGCACGAATTATAGCATATCGACTGCTTGTGTCGCAAATCGCCAGCTTCGGAGGTCTGGTGGATTGAGGGGATTTTCATGCAATGCGCATCACCCAAAAGCGATCAGGTCTGATGCGCCGGCCGCATGTATGCCGGCACTCTGGGGTGGAACATCCACAGGAAAATCCCGGCGAGGACAATGTTGATCGCCTGGGCCGTAACGCACAGCGGGCAAAAGGCGTGGACCACATAGACCATCATCCAAGCCAGGTAAAGACTGAAGAGAGCCGCCGCGACGCTTATGGCCAGTATCAGCTTGGGGTAGGGCCATGCGCCGGTCGCGAGCCGAATGCCCGCGAGAACCGCGATCAACACGTAATAGGCAGCGCCGTAGATGCTGTTTGGCAGGCCCATGGTGCTGGCCCAATCGGTATTGGCCAACATTTCGCACACGCCTTCTTTGTGATCGCAGATCATCGGCATATACGGCGACCCAAACCCCAACACGCCGTAGTGGATCAATGTGTAGTAAGCGCTGTCCACAAAGCCGACCAACGCAAGTATCAGGACAAAAACCGGGATAAGCATTATGAACACCCCGCCTTAGTTATCAGGACCCGACCTGCGTCTGCACATAATTGGAATGACGTTCATACAAGATGCAGGTCCTCAGGGTATTGATACCCAAATTGTTGGGAATGAAGCAGGGGTATTGGCTGCAAAGTGGAAAGCAGGGGGCAGTCCCGTCAGTCCGAACGGCGTTGATACGTTTCCAGTTCAGCCTCAGTGAGTTCGGATGGAGGTACAAGTCTATAGTGCTTTTCGCAGGAGACACCGACGCCCGAATCAGTCTTCTCAAATTCAAAAATGGCGATCACTCCGCCCTCCATGAACTGAGCGGCCACCGGACGACAGAGCAGCTTGGGAAACTTCGATTCACACATGGCAAAGTCCTGCTCGATCTGCACGATGCCTAACTTGTCGCGGCCGCCTTTCGCCTGTACTGGGAACACGTAGTGGGCACCGCGCCTGTCGACGCCTACGTAGACCTCGTCCGTCTCCACTTGCCCCATTCCCGACACGGCGGTACGAAGGTGACTTTGCAGCGAGTAGCAGACAACACCCGTGAAGAGGTCGACCAGCCTGTTGTAACGCAGTTTTGCCAGCAATGCCTGCTCGTCATTGAGCGCGTAGCGGTCTATGATGCCTGGCGTGGCGTCAAGCACCTTGGTTGCGACCAGCATGGGAGATGGTGCGATGATCGCCGAGGATACGGCTAGAAAGCAGTAACGGGCACGCCCGCAGGGGCTGATGATCCATTCCATGCCGGAAGGGGCGTCGGCTCTAATGGAATCAGGAAGATCAACGCGATAACGAAAGCTGTATATGAGATCGCCGAGGTTCCGAGGCAGCCGGATTTCGAGCTTGGCCGCAGCAGTTTCGATATCGGTCCGTTCAAACTCGACACGTGTGGAGCCTTTGGAAAACTTCGATCTGAATATGTGCTCGATGATCTGCGAATAGCGGTTCTGTTTTTGCGCCATACTCGTGCCAAGCTCCTTATCTATTTGCCGGCCGCTCTTGCCTATCCCGGCCAGCGAAGCAGCAACACTTCCTCGCGCAACTCCTGCCTGGTTGCGGTTGCCATGCGCGTGCGGAAGAGGTCGATCCCAGTCACCTCATAACCCAGGGATTCGGCAATCTCAGCCAGCACTTGCCCGGTGCGTATCATCACTTGCAGATATGATGCCTGGTCGCCCACCACGTAGGCAAGCCTTGCTCCAGGACGAAGGGCGGGGCTTAGTTCGGCGAAATGCCTGGCCATTCCTCCGAAGTAGAGCCTCACGACCCTGGCGTACATTCTCTCGAAGCCTGAGGTCTTGCCCAACTCCAGGCGGCGCGTTTCTATTGCATCAGCCAGGTCTTGTATGCCTGGGAACTCCTCGACCCATTTGCCGTCATCGTCATCACGATACACGCCGCGCGTGTTGGACCGGATAAGGTTCTTCTTCATATCCCGTAGTTCCTGCTTGCTATTGATGAAACCCAGCAGGACCGATTCCAGGCGGGTTGTCCGTGTATAGTCCTTCTCGTTAGGGTACGGCGGCGAGGTAATCACGGCGTCAATGGAAGCGGGCTCGAGAGCGCCCTGAAGATGGCGCGCGTCTCCGAACAGCACACGTGATACGGTTTCGCCGGGGGGGACAAGCCTGTGTAAGTCGCGGGCCATCCCCTGGATAAGGCACATCCAGGATTCCACGACCGGCGCGTCCGTTTTCGGGCGACCCGCTCCGACCTCCGGGCCGAAATGAAGATTACCGATTGACGAGACTAGCGCATTCGCCAAAGCCAGGCGAGCATGATTGTAGTATCGGTCGTCACGGTTCTCCTCCAGCGCCTCAAGCAGAATCAGCGTCTTGTGCAGGGGCAGGGGGCTGATCGAGTTGGTGAGCAGGAGGCCCATGCGGTTGGAGTCAAGAGTGCGCGGACAGCGGTCAACGTGGGCTGTGATATGGCCGGGAGAGCCGGCTTCGAGACGAATACGATCGGATGCTATCCGGGCGATCTCCTTGGCATATTCAACGAGCCCTGTGGGATCGGGGGACCAATCGGTCTTGACCTGACTGGCGAACAACGCCATCGCATTTGATTCGACGCCGATGCTCTCGATGCCATTCTTCCTGCACTCGACCAGCGTCGTGCCTGTTCCACAGAATGGGTCCAAGACACAGCTCGACCTGTCGAGCCCAAAACGCTGCAGATACGTCCGCACGAAATGCGGCGGATAGGACAGGACGAACCTGTACCAAGAGTGGATGGGACGGTCCACATCCATGAGCTTGTTGGCATCCCCGTTGATCCGCTTGGCGGTCCTCGGCGCGTTAAGCCCCGATTCCTCACAAGTAATCAAATTGTCCAGCAGTTTCTGGCCCATACCAAATTGCCCTCTAATGACAATAACATACAGGAATAGTCATGGTCTGTCAACCGCCTGCCAACTCGGACCTACTGCACGTCCTCTTGTCGTTTTGCCCCGCGCACATTGGGTAGAAATCCCACAGGCCGCTACCTCCAAAAAGCGGCTGGGCTGTGGTAGAATGAAGTCTGGTCGTCTATGCCTCGCGGGGAGTAACATGGAAGCGCCTGGGTTTGTTCATCTTCACACACACACGGAGTTCAGCCTGCTGGATGGAGCCAGCCGGATCAAGGACTTGATCGAGACGGCTGCCCGATACGATATGCCATCCGTCGCCATCACCGACCACGGCGTTATGTATGGCAACCTCATATTCTACTCCGAAGCGAAATCCGCCGGGATCAAGCCCATAATGGGCTGTGAGGTGTATGTGGCCCCCCGGCACCGCACCCAGCGCGACGCCAGGCTCGATAAAGAACAGCATCACCTGGTGCTGCTTGCCAAAAGCGAGCAGGGCTATAAGAACCTGATCAAGCTGGTGAGCATCGCGTTCTCCGAGGGGTTCTACTACAAACCCCGTGTCGATAAAGAACTGCTGGCCCAATACTCCGGTGAGCTGATCGCCATGACGGGATGCCTCGGCGGCGAGGTGCCGTATCACATATTGCAGGAAGACATCGCGCGGGCGGAAAGGTCGCTCGGAGAGTATCTGGAGATATTCGGCAGGGACAATCTCTACATAGAACTCATGGACCACGGCCTGAAGGAACAGAAACCGGTCAATGAGGCGCTGGTGAGGCTGCATGAGATAACCGGCGTCCCGTTGGTGGTGACGAACGACAGCCATTATACGTCCCGAAAGGACGCCGAGGCCCACGACGTCCTGCTGTGTATTCAGACCAACTCGACCATCGATGACCCGAACAGGCTGCGGTTCGGCACGCAGGAGTTTTATTTCAAGAGCCCCGAGGAAATGGGCGAGCTGTTCCCGGACTTCCCGGAGGCTTACGCCAACACGCTTGAGATAGCCGAGCGGTGCAACGTCGAGTTCGATTTTGGCCGTCCCAAGTTGCCCGACCCCGGCGTGCCAGAGGGGGTCTCGCCAGGGGATTACATGTACCAGGAAGCATGGGAAGGACTCAAGCGGCGCATGGGCAAAGAGCCGCCGGAGGACTACAAGAAGCAGTTCGACTATGAATGCAAGATAATCAACGACTGCGGTTTCCCGTTATATATGCTGATCGTGCGCGACTTCACCGATTTCGCTCGCGGGCAGGGGATGTATATCGGCGCAAGGGGGTCCGCGGCGTCGAGCCTGGTGGGCTTCGGGCTCGGGATCACCGACGTGGACCCGGTGGAGTATGGTCTCGCGTTCGAGAGGTTCCTGAACCCCGAGCGTGTGGAACTGCCCGACGTCGATCTCGATATCCAGGACGACCGGCGAGACGAACTGATCCAATACGCATGCGACAAATACGGCCGCGACAGAGTCGGCCAGATAGCCACGTTCGGAAGCCTCAAGGCGCGCGCGGCGGTAAGGGACTGCGGTCGCGTGCTCGGCATGGACCTGGCGGAGGTCGACAGGGTCTGCAAGATGATCCCCACGATGCCCCTCGGGATCAAGCTCGACGAAGCGCTGGACATCAGCCCGGAACTCAAATACGCTTACGAGAACTCTTCGAGCGTTCGGAAGCTGATAGACACGGCCAAGGGGCTCGAGGGCCTGAATCGCAATGTGGGCGTGCACGCGGCGGGTGTTCTGATATCAGATGACCCGCTGACCGACCACGTGCCGGTCCAGCAGGGCGGCAAGGGCGAGTTCGTGGCCCAGATGGACAAGGATGTCATCAAGAAGACCGGCCTGCTGAAGATGGATTTCCTGGGGCTCGCCAACCTGACGATCCTCGCAAACGCCATCAAGCACGTGAAGGAGCGCCGCGGCATAGACATCGACATCATGAAGATTCCGCTCGATGATCCGAAGGTTTTCGAGATGCTGGGACGAGGCGACACCAACGGCGTGTTTCAGCTCGAAGGCGCGGGGATGCGCAGGAACGTGGTCGAGCTCAAACCCAACTCCGTGCGGGAACTGGCGGCCATGGTCGCGCTATACCGGCCGGGGCCGATGGCGTTTATTCCCAAATTCGTGCGATCCAAGTTCGGCCAGGAGCCCATCACATATCTGCATCCGAAGCTGGAACCGATTCTGGAGGAGACTTACGGGGTCATCTGCTATCAGGAACAGGTATTGAACATCGCTCGCGCCATCGGCGGGTTCACAATGGGCCAGGCGGATGTGCTGCGAAAGGCCATGTCCTCCAAGAACCGGGAGATCATGGACAAGCAGAAGACGAAGTTCCTGGAGGGCGCGGAGGCGAATGGGGTTTCGCGGAAGATCGCGCTGCGGATATACGAGCAGGTGGAGCCCTTCGCGGGCTACGCATTCAACAAGGCGCACGCGGTCTGCTATGCGTTTGTCGCCTACCGAACGGCCTATATGAAGGCCAACTATCCGGTGGAATACTACGCCGCGCTGCTCTCGGCCAACATGGATGACAAGGACAAGCTGGCGATGTATATCGAGGACTGCAAGCGGTTCAACATCGCGATCCTGCCGCCGGATGTGAACCACAGTTGCGCGGTGTTCGCGGTCGAGAAGCTGGATGATGATTCGAAGTATGGGTTCGGCATCCGGTTCGGCTTGGGGGCGATCAAGGGCTGCGGCCGGGCGGCGATCGATGGCATGGCCGCCGCGCGGCAGTCCGGCGGGCGCTTCGTGGACCTCTTCGATTTCTGCGAGCGGGTCTCCGACGGCGCCATGATGAACAAAAGCATGGTGGAATGCCTGATAAAAGTCGGGGCGTTTTCATCGATCAATGCCAACCGCGCCCAGTTGCTCGAGATGCTGCCGGACGCGCTGAGCTACGCCGCGACGAAGATCAGGGAGGCGAAAAGCGGGCAGGTGGGGCTTTTCGGCGATGGCCCCGGCGGCGGTTGCCACTACGATCTTAACAGGTATAACCACGTAGCCGATTTGCGGCCCGAGGACTACTACCCGATGGAAAAGGACCTCGTTGGGCTGTATCTATCCGGCCATCCGCTCGAAAACATGCGCGGGAATCTGGAGCGTAACACCTCCGCCAACGCGTCCAACTATACCGACCTCGAAAGCGACAAGGAGTGCGTGGTCGGCGGGATCATCCAGGACGTGCGTTTCCGCATCACCCGGCGCAACGAGAAGATGGGCTTCGTGAAGCTCGAAGACCTCTATGGCACGATCAACGTCACATTCTTCCCGCGCGATCTCAAGAACTGCGAGCAGCATCTGGTCAAAGACCGCGTCGTGCTTATCAAAGGCAAGGCCACCCACCGCGAACGCATGGCGGCCGATGAAGAGAACTCGACCGTGGAAGTCGAGATTCGCGGGGAGTCGGTCAGCCCCCTCAAGAACGGCATCGGCATCTCTACCGTCAAGCCCAACGGCAGCGGTTCCCGGCCCGTGCACATCAGGATCAACGGCGCCTCCGCCGACCGCCTGGACATCCTCAAGGCCCTCCTCGACTCCAACCCCGGTGACAGCCCCGTGTTCTTCTGGATGGAACACTGCGGCACGCGGCAGAAAGTCGCCACCAGCTACAAGGTGAACGCGACGACGAAGTTCGTTTCGGATATCGAGGGGGTGCTGGGGGGAGCGTCGGTTAAAGTTGGGTGATAAGAGGAGAAGGGACTCGGCCCCTGCGGGGCCGGCATCGGCTGCGTGCAACCGATGCAACCTGAGATTGTGTATCATTGGTTGCTTGTTCTCGGGAGCGTACTGAGGTAAGGTTGCTTCGGTTGCATGCAGCCGAAGCCGCCACCGAAGGTGGCGAAAGAAGCGTATCGCTGACCACAAAGGCGACAGATGAACAGATGGCATAATTACTACCCGGATAATCACGCTCACTTCTGCACTGTCAGTGTGTATGATCGCAACTACGTATTCTCGGCGCAAGGGCTGAATGTGCTCTACGAAGAATGGGAGAAGGCGCGGCGGGCTCTCTCAGTCAAGATACTGGCCTACTGCGTGATGCCGAACCATATCCATCTCGTGCTCTGGGCGGAGTCCGGCGAAAGCATAAAGAAGTTCCTGCACCGCACCCTTGCCCAGACATCGCGCAGGCTCCAGCCCGGAGGCGGGTTCTGGAAGGAGAGACCGCGCACGATTCCGATCTACTCGCGGGCTGTCTTGATCGCCAAAGTGGACTACTTGCATCGGAATCCGTTGCGCAAAAAGTTGGTCGAGAACCCGGAGGACTGGGAGCATTCCAGCTTCGCACAGGTCGTGCTGAGTTCGCCGTTCTCACCATTTCGGTGCGATAGTTGGGATGGAGTGCTGATCTGATACGTGGTTCTCGCGGGTCCTGCGGACCCGGCTTCGGCTGCGTGCAACCGAAGCAACCAAGACGCCAACCTGGTTCTAACGGGTCCTGCGGACCCGGCTTCGGCTGCATGCAACCGAAGCAACCAAGACGCCAACCTGGTTCTCGCGGGTCCTGCGGACCCGGCTTCGGCTGCGTGCAACCGAAGCAACCCGGCGTGTGTTGTGACTTGGAGGATGTCCATTTGTCCAAACTAATCCAATGCATCCCCAACTTCAGCGAAGGTCGGCGCCGTGATGTGGTCGTCAAGATCGTCGAGGCGATCGGCTCGGCGTCGGGCGCGCGGGTGATCGACTGGTCCATGGACGAGGACCACAACCGCGCCGTGGTCACGTTCATCGGCGAGCCTGACCAGATCAGAGCTTCCGCGCTGGCGGGGGCGAGGGCGGCTGTCGAGATGATCGACCTCAGCGGGCACTCCGGCGGGCATCCTAGAATCGGAGCGGTCGATGTGATCCCCGTCGTGCCCGTGGAGGGAATCACGATGGATGAATCCATCGAGCTTTCGCGGCTGATCGGGAGTGACATCGCGAACGAGCTTCATGTCCCCATTTACTTCTACCAGAATTCGGCTGTCAAGCCCGATTACTGCCATCTGTCCGATATTCGCCGTGGAGGCTTCGAAGCGCTGAGAATCTCGGGACTCAAGGGCTGCCGCGAGCCGGACTTGGGGCCGATGGAACTCCACCCCACCGCCGGGGCGACGGTCGTGGGAGCGCGGGGGCCGCTGATTGCGTATAACGTCAACCTCGCCACCGAGGATATCCACATCGCCCGCGGGATAGCTTCCGAGATCAGGCGGATGCGCGAATCCGGGCGTGGGATGGCGGGGGTCAAGGCCATTGCGGTTTTCCTCAAATCGCGCGGCATCGTCCAGGTGTCCACCAACATCACCCAGCCGGACGCAGCCAGCATGTGGGACGTCTATTCATATGTGCGGCGCAGGGCCCGGGAGATGGGCGCGGACGTGCTGGAGTCCGAGCTGATCGGCACGATCCGCGAGTCCGCGCTCACCGACGAGCACAGATCGGCGATGAAGTTCGCCGAGTTTTCCGAACGGCAGGTGATCGATTGGTGGCTGAAGGGGGATGCCCTGGCCACGTGATGGCCGGAGCATCCTCGCGATTTGCCATTGGGAGGCGGGAATTCCGTGCCTACTGAGTTTCGGATACTGACTTAGCGCTCAACCCGTGTCATTCCGACCGGAGCTAAACGAAGCCTCCAAGTATGTCATTCCGAACGAATGTGAGGAATCTGCTTTTTCACTTGCAGCCTTCGTTTACCACCGAAAAGCAGATCCCTCGACTACGCTCGGGATGACATAGTTTGGGGCCTCGGGATGACAGTATGCGGTGGATTGTTCGCTAACTCAGGGACTGAAACTCATTAATTCGCCTGGCCGTTGTATATCTGGGCGATCTCGGCGGCGCTGAGGACTCGATCGAAGAGCCTGAAGTCATCGATCTTGCCGCTGAAGTACCTGCTCGTGCCCCACGAACCGATCTTCACCGAGGCCAGAGTCGCCGTCTGAGAGGTGGCGAAGGCCGCTGAGCTGTCCAGGACTCCATTGATATAGAACTTCGCCCCGGCGGTGTTGTCGTATACGATCGCGACGTGCACCCACGTATTGAGCTTGTCGTCCGTGAACGTGTAGTTGGACCAGATCAGGTCGTTGCCGAGAGCGCCGTCAACGCTGAGCTGGAGTTTTCGAGGGTGAAGGTTGCTGCTGTTGTTGGCTCCCAGAAGAAGGAATGCCACACAGCCCGAACTCCAACCATCCGAGGACGCAATGGACCAGGCATCCCAATTGGCGCCCTGGGCCAGCGTCCGGACGTTTATCCAGCAGGCCATGGTGAACTTGCCATAGCCAGTACCCAGGTTCGGGCAGGTCACGTAACCGTTGTTGAAATCGATGGCGCTGTTGAACACGCCCGCGACCCACGCGCAGCCGGTGCTGCGCAGAGTGGCGTCGTAGTGATGATCGGACGAGTCAGCCGCCGTCAAGCCGGTTCCCTCATCGAATTTGTAATAAGCCAGGGCCGGAATCGACGGTTCCGGCGGCACAAGCCGCGTGACCTTGCGAAGCAATATCTGGCGAGTGGTCGCGTCCGCCTTGGATACTATGCCGTTCACGGCCACCATGTTCCCCGAGCTGATATTGGTTATCTGCTGGCCCGTTTCGGTGATGACAGTGACATCGGCGCCGTAACCATCCGACATGACGAATGAAAGCTTGTCATCCGCGACAGAGTTGACCTTGCCGGCAATCCTCACATACTCACCGACCGCATTGGCGTCATTGAGAACGGAGCGCGTGTTCATCCCGACCGGATTCACGGGGCCGCCGGCTCCCGGGCTCGGAGGCGCGGAAAGGACCAGGCATCTCTCGAGCGTCGTGCTGTCAGTCTGAAGCGTGCCTGTCAGTGTCGCAAGAACATCCACATTCAGGTCGTCCTGACCGGCATAGCCATTGGCGACTTTGATCCCGGTGGAACGGTTGGTTTCTTCGACATAGAAGTAATTCGTGCTGCGGGCGAGAGACACATCCCTCGGGGCATAGGTTACGGACTTGGCGCTCAGGGTGATGAGATCGCCATCGTCCATCTTCCTGGCCGCGCCAATGCTGACAACCGGAGGCGGCTCGATGCCCGTCGTGAGAGTAACGGTCAACGGCGATGTTGATTGCCTCTTGAGCCAGATCACCAGGCTGTTGTTCGACAGGCCGTAGTTGATTCCCATCCGGCAATCGGTGTTGCGCGGCGTGTTGACACCATTGATGCTGATAGCCGGCAGAATATCCCCCCAGCCCTGAATGACGATGGCGGGGTTCAGGATGGGAGAACTCGCGCTGCCGTTGATGGTGAACGTGAGGTTAGATGGACTGCCAAAGAGGTTCGAGGTCAACTGCCAGGCTTTCTGCGTAGTGCTGAAGCCCTGGCTCGTGTAGCCGCCGCTCGCGATGGTCAGCGAGGCGGGGGTGTTCCACGCCTTGGACTGCGTCGCGAGTTGAGCGGCAGTCTGGGTGGTGAGACCATACATGTATATCCACGTATAGTATATCCCCGAATGCGAGATCGGCGGCTCGGTAAACCACGAAAGCGAAGTGTGAGCGGGCCTGTCGGTGCGCGGCGCTTGCCTGCCGTCGTTGGGAAGCTGGCACACGGGCCAATGGTCCCAGTATGGGAAGCCGGGGTCGATGTATCCCGAAGGCCCGAAAGAAGCTATCATTGCGCCGGGCCTGCGAATCAGATAAGGCCTGTAGGTGGACTTGAAGTTGACCATCTGGATGGTGGGAGTTGCGGGCTGGTTCGGCATGCCCGACCACCACGTGTAAGTCTGGCTTTGGCCCGCATCGTTTGCCAATGTCACGGCGTCCTGGTTCACCGTATCGAGCTGCCTCTTGCCGGGCTGGTTGAAGAAAATGGTCTCCTGGTTGGAAGGCCATCCGCCCCACCCTCCGACGTAGCCGAGTTCCACGCTTGCGGTAGTCCAGGTGTTCTGCTCGCGCATCATCACGCCGTCCGGGTAGATATAGAAGTATTCGTCTACCCAGTTGGCCCAACCGGTGGTCCCATCCACGTTGAACAGGCCATACATGATATTGCAGGGGGCGTAGCGCCACTTCACCACGACGCGGGCATCATTGTTCTCGACGATATCTATATGGGCGTAGCGGTCCTGTTTGTCGGACATGTGCTCCACGCAGCCATAGCCATCGCTCCACTCCACGCTCTGGTCGCAGTATAACAAGCCGTTTTCCGTGGTCAGGCACAGGCCGTAGTTCCAGCCTTTCCAGAAGACATAGTTGACCGGCATCTGGTCGAATTTGACAAGTACGTCAGCCGCTTCCCCTGATCTGAAGGCAGTATCCCACTGGTCGGAGTACTTGAGCTTCTGATAACTGGCGCCGAACTCGCCGGTGACGGGGGTTCCGGTCGGCATCTGCCAGTAAGATAGAGGCTGGGGGACCGGCGGAGTGGCGGCATTGTACGCGGCAGTCACTTCCGCTTGGGACAATGCCGTGTTGTATATCTTCGCTTCATCGAGCAGGCCGCTCAAGAGCATGGGCGATCCGATCATGCTGGGCCCGCGTTCGGTGTTGGTGGGGTATTGCTTGTCGCGGCCGTAGCCTATCTGGAGGTCCACGCCGGTCGGAGCTGTCGGCGTGCCGGAGCCGGTGCCCTGCGCGATCTGGGCGCCGTTGAGATAGAGCGAAAGACCCGCGGAAGTATCATACGTGGCGATCACGTGCTGCCACTGCTGCAGCGGCAGGGCGGTGGAACCCACGTTGAAATTGACCCACACGGAGATCGAAAAGTCGGCATACGTGCCTATCGCGGGAACCGAGACATAGTCGTCCACGCCGTTCATATTGACGCAGTTGCCGTATTTGCCGGCCAGCCAGGAGCAGCCGTGAAGCGTGCCGGTGTGGCCGTTGCCGGTGGAATCCGCCGCGGTTGTGCCGCTGGTCTCGTTGAATTTCCACCACGCGATCGCGTCCGTCGGGCCGGATCCGCTGTTGAGATTCGTGACTTCGGCGGCGGTCAAGGCGCGGCCAAACAGGCGGAAATCGTCCATATAACACTTGAAATTGCGCCCGCCGCCATCCCATCCGCCCAACTGCAGCGCGCCGAGCACCGCGCTGTTGGCGGTGGACAGGGCAGTCGTGCCTTTCAGCGCGCCATCGATGTAGAACTTCACCGTCTTGGTCGCGGTCGATGATGAATAGACAAACGTCAGGTGGGACCACTTGCCGGCGGTGACGTTGGCGGTCGACGCGGTATCGACGGGGTTGTTGCCGCCCACAGTCAACTGCAACTTACCGTCTTTTCTGTACATGGTGTGAAGGCTGCCCGTCGTCCAACCGTTGGTGTGGAGAATGGAGTTGTAGTCCCTGTCCGCGCCCGCGGTCGTGCAGCTCCACCAGTTCCCCCCGGCGGCCACGCTGAAGCCAAGATGGCCCACGTCGTCGATGTTCAGCAAGTAACCGGAGGAATGGTTGTTCTGCCGGTCGATGATGGCTGTCCAGTTCCAGGGATACTCTTGCAGCGCGATCCATGTTTCCAGCGAGAAGCTGCCGGATAGCGTTGGCGCGTTGGCGGAAGCACGAGTGATATATGTGGTAAGGCCGTCGAATATCAGGCTCTGGTTGCTGACGCCGTTGACGTTATACATACGCGTTCCCGACACGGCGTCCTGGAAGCCGCCTATGGTGTCGGTGGCGTACTCGCCGGATTCCGGTTCCATTTTCCACCAGGCGACCGCGGACGCGTTGACCGTGACCGGCGGCGTCAGCCACAATGCCGTGATTGCCAGGATTATCCCAAGCGCTCCACGAGAGCTGCATCTGATTATCATTAGTCTTCACCTTTCCTGAGATCGCCAATCCACCTAAGTGATTCACGGCTAATCGTTTGCATTTGTCATCCTGAACTAACACCCACGTCATCCTGAACTAACACCCACGTCATCCTGAACTTGATTCAGGACCCATCCCTTCGTGGCGTGGATGCTGAAACAAGTTCAGCATGACGTGACGCAAGCCTTCTTCCATGAACTGTTTAGGTGGGAATAATCTCCAAGATCGTCGTCGAGGTCGCCTGCGCCTGAACCCATACGATCAGATCGCTGAATGCGGCCGTCTTGCGATAGCCGTATCTGAAAGCCGACCCCCGGCTTACCGGCACACCGTTGACCCTGAGCGAACAATCTCTCTTGCCCCAGCCGGTGATCACGAAGGCCGGGTTGTAGATGGGCGAGCTGGAAGTACCGTCCAAACGAATAATCAGCGCCGTGGGGCTGCCGGGAGTGCCGCACGCGAGTGAATAAGCCCGATCGCCCTGGTTGAACCCGGTGGTGGTGTAGCTGCCCGCGGTCACAGCCGGGTTCGCGGGCTGCAGCCAGGACTTGGCTATGGTCGCCAGGTCCGCGACACTGCCGGTCGTCAGCCCGGTCATCATCATCCACGACTTGGTCCATTTGTCCGTGGCGGACGTGCTCCAGGTGATGGTACTGATCGGGGAGTAGCTGGGCTTGTCATAAGCGGGGTCGGTAGTGCCGATCAACGGCCAGTCGGTGAGCTTGTTGAAGTTGCCGCCGCTGGTCTGCCTGGTGACCGGCGCGAAACTCGCTCCGGTCGGCTGGACTATCTGAAACGCGTTCGCGCTGCCGGTAGGGTTCAGGTTGATGATCTGGATGGCGGGGTTGGACGGGCCTGGGAAAGAAACCGGCCAGGTGGTCGCCCAGGAGTAAGTCTGAGAATCGCCGTTAAGATTCGCCAGCGTGACGGCCGCGAGCGCGATGTTGGACTCGGGCGTCGTATTGGGCTCGTTGATGACCGTGCTCTGCTGGTAGTAGATCGGCGTCGTGAGGCTGGAACTGAAGAGTTTCATCCTGCGGACGCCCATGCCGTCGGGGTAAATGATGTAAAACTCATCCACCCAATCGTTCCAGTTGGTGATGGAGTCTGTGTTGATGAGCGCCCCGCTCGAATTGAGCGGCGCGTATCGCCAGTGGACGACCACGCGGGCATCGCTGCTTTCGACGATCCTGGCGTGAGCGTAGGTGCAGAGCTTGTCGTACTTAACATCCCCCGAGGCGCGCCTGACGCTGCTGTCGGTGTACCATTTGCCGTTGTTGTTGACCCAGCAGGGGACGTAGCTCGTGCCGCGCCAGAAGATCAAGCGATAGTTGAACTGATCGAACCTGACCACGACATCGGCCTGGGGCCCGACCCTCCACGGGGTGTCCCACGAAGAGCCGTAAAGCAGCTCCGTATGGTATGCTCCGAACCGGCCCGTGCCGGACGGGCCTATGGGGAACTTCAATGGGGCAGCCTGGCATATAGCCGCGCTCAACACAATGCCCGGCAATAGAAACGCTGCAATGCGAGACGACTTCAAAATCATTGTAATCCTCCGAAACAAACCGGCGAGCCGCCGGCGGTGACCGTGGCGACCGTAGCGCCGGGGCCGGTCTTGATGATGAGCTTACCGCCCAGCGTGCCGGTGTTGGTCCAGTTGGTCACGGTGCTACCAGTCACACTATACCACACAATTCGACAGATCGAGGTTTGTGGACCATTTATGAGCTATTTTGCAGAGAAGGAGGATATTGGGATGTAAGTGCTGTATACTGAGGCATAGGGAAGTGGCAAGGCAACCGTGCCTTGAGATTCGCGTACGTTGCCGAGAGTCTGATGACGATGGGTGCACGCCGTGATATATCTGGCCGGTTGCCGCAAGGAGGTTGCAACAGTGTCACGTAATGTTGTCATCGTTTCCATCGTAGTCGCCTGCCTGATGCTGGCAGCCGCGGGGAGCGCATACTCAGCGACTGTGGGCTCCAGTATGCCGACGACAAGGGCCGGCCTGCCAGGGCCATTGCCGATGCCGATGGTGGCCACCAGACTGGGCGCGATTCAGAACGCGCAGCTCGCCGGCCAACTCCTCAGCCTGTGCGATCTGGACGGCCAGATGTATGGCGCGGGTAGTGGAAATGTCGTGGCCATAATAGAGGACGGCAGGATCTCCCGCAGGATCCCTGTCCCCATCACCGTCCCAAGCATCTCACGTTACTCAGCCGGAGTTCTCGTGATCGGTGATTGTGGAAAGGGCATCGTTTACCTGCTCAACGTGAAGAGCGGCCAGTTGACCAAACTCTTCGCCTTATCGGAAGTGATTGCCGACCTCCCCCTGCCGACGCCTACGCCGGCCCGCGACCCGGGATCACTTCGTGGTGTCGACCCCATACCGCTGCCCCGCTTTGCATACGCGGCGTCGGCCCTCAAGAACCCGCTGTCCGCCGCGGCATCGGACGGCAAGTTTATCTATGTCGCGACACGCGGGGGGTTCTCCAGCTCGATCTTCAAGATCGACCCGGCGACAAAGCAGGTGGTGGGGCACTGCTGGGCGGGGGGAGACGACCCGGCTGCTATGATGTGGGGGACTGGGGTGGGCACCGGCATAATGGTGCTGCATTCAAGCCGGCAGCAGATCAGGCGGTTCACCCCCGAACTGCAGACTATCGACAAGTTCATCAACGTGCCGGTCAAAAACGGCAGGGGACTGATCATCCGAGGTGACGAGATCAGAGTGGTGTCCGCCGCGGACAAGGGGATCGTCCGGATGCGGGGCGATATGCTCGCCATAAAGAGCGCGCGGCATAATGTGGTGGAATTTCCGGTCCGCATAGGGGCGATCCTCGCCGCAATTGTGGGTCCGCAGAAATACGCCTTGTTGATCTGCGGTGGACGCGCGCAGGACTACTGGGGCGAGTGTTTCTGGAACGATACGGTCTGGATCTACAAGGGGTTAATAGCGGCAGGCTACGCGCCCGAGAACATCTACGTGCTGTATGGTGATGGGGCCGACTACAACTCGGCCAACCCCGGATACCGATATCCCGGCAAGGTGACCGACTTTCCGGCCACTTACGCATGGGTGACCAAGGTCATCGACGGCATGAAGAACGGCGACCCGGCGAACGGCGTCGCGAAGATGAAAGACAATGACACGTTGTTCGTGTGGACGTTCGACCACGGCGGGGGCGACCAGACCGCGTGCCTGTGCCTCTACAACAACGAACAGATCTGGGATACGGACTTCGCGGACAGGCTCAACGCCGTGCCCTACGCGACCCGCGCTATCTACATGCAGCAGTGCTGCAGCGGCGGGTTCATAGACAACCTCAAGAACAACAAGACGTTCATCTCAACCGCGTGCAAGGCTGACGAGAGCGCATGGCCCGCGGATACGGAAAACGAGTTGTACAATGGCAAATGGTACTCTCACGGAGAGTACGACTACTACATTATCTCGTCTATAAATAAAGCCAACCCGCTGGGGGGACCTGTCAACGCGGACACGAGCGGCGACAACAAGATCTCGGCGAAGGAAAGCCACATCTGGGAAGCGACTCACAAGAGCATTGATATTGAGCATCCCCAGATGGACGACGGAGGGTGCGGCAGCACGTTCATCGTGAAGCCGTAACAAATCAGCGAGGCGGGCGGCGAGAGCCTGCGCCGCCCGCGAAGTAGCCGCGACCCGCGAATGCGGGCGCGAAGCATTTACACGAGGAGGATCTAAATGAACTACAGAAGTGTGGCGCCGGTGCTGGTGGCGATGGTTCTGCTTTTGGCAGTGGCTATCCCCGCTACAGCTCAGGACTCCGGCACGGTATTCAAGATCGGAGCTTCGCCTCCGGCGCAGGGAGTGTATACGAAGGTCAACCTGACGGAACCCTACAACATCATCCAGGGTTGGACCATTTATCCTTCGCTGCACAGCCCTGACTTGTTCTATTACTACCCCAAGCCCAGGGTTGTCCGCACCAAGGAAGGCAGGCTGGTCTTCAGGCTGCTGTCTTATGCCATGGCGGAGAACAAGAACCAGGTGGGCAGCGCGGATGTTGCAGGCGGGTACCTGCAATTCGACGTGACTATGTCTCCTACCCTGGAGGAGGAGAAGGCGATCAAGCAGGAACTGCTGAACGGCCCCAAGCGCTTTGGCGGCAGCAAGAGTATTCCGACCCTCAGTGCCGCCTCGCTGCATCCTTACACGCAGATATTCGGCAAGACCGCCAAGCCGAAAAACGTGAAGCTCGCCCCGATACCTATCGACGATCTCAAGGCCAAAGCCCATATACCGGGCGTTCTTGCCACTGACAAGGTCGATACTGAGTGGTTCAAGGCCAACGGTGACGCCAGCGGCTCGACCACGTTTGCGATCAACCTCTCCGGACCTCAGTCCATCGCGCTCTACCAGGCCATCATGGAACCGGCCGCCGTCGAGCCGTTCAACGTCTACTTCGACGGCATACTCGGTGGCTACGTCAAGTGCAACGCGAGTATGCAGGTCAACACATCCGAGGTATTCAAGTACCTTCAGAACCAGTCTGGCAGCTCCACCAAGACGGAAATCCCCGGCAAACAGGCCAAGCAGGGCTGTTCCATCTTCGGGATTCAGCTCACGAAAGGCAGTAAAGGACGGGCCGCAGAGAGCAGTCAGGTTGACGTTCAGAACAACAGCATCGACGCATCCAATATGATCGGCACCGCGATAAAGATCAGCGGCGACATGCAGGGCTATGACGATGCCCTGATGGCTATGGCGAAATACGCTCTGGATGGCGCAGTCGCCAGGTTCGGCCAGCCGATCACGATGGACGAACTGATGGATGAGAAGAAACCGCTCGAAGCTCCTCCGATGCCCACCAGCACTCCGGGGGCCTCTTCATCGGGAGGGGGCATATGGGCCGTGTTCACTGGCCTGTTCGGCAGCTCGACATCCAAAGCCGACCCGGGTAGGAGAGGCTACTACGGATACTTCGACAACAAGTCGTTCCAGAAGGCCAATTCTATGTCGTTCAGCGTTGATCTGAACAAACAGATAGCAGTCGAGCGCCAGTTCTCGCCGAGCACATCGATCTTCGACGACGCGATCGTGAATGAAATTCGGCAGAACGGCAAGATGTACGCGCAGAAGCTGGCCCTCAACGATCCGTTCTTCGAGAAACTCGACATCACTTACGGCGCGCACCTGGACTTCTCCGGCGGCCCGTTCAACAAAGTCGTGTTCACCGACCTCTTCAAGCTCAAGGACGGCACGAACTACAGCGTGCCGGGTCTGCTGCTGGAGTCCAAGGACGTTCTGGATGCGACCGGCAAACTGCTCGGCGCTGCTCCTCCGTCGAACTTGCGCTTCGGCGGCTTGCTGCAAGGCAATCTCTCCCCCGCGGGCATGGGCAGCAGCTTCAACATTCTGGACCCGGCTCAGCGACGATCGGCGTATTCGGCGAAAAAGTGGCCGACCTACGATGACGGCACTCAGGTATCTGGTATAACCCACCGCTGGAAGTACAGTGTCTACTTCAGGCCGTCCACCAAGGACCCGGACTTCCCGTCCAAGTGGGACTCGCCGGCAATCACCAATTCGCAGACCGTCTGCCTGGCGGACATTCCGCCCAAGGTGACGGTGATCACCCTCTCGTCCGATGCGCTCGATCAGAACAGGGTCAAGTCGGCTCTGGTCAAGATCAGGTATCATTCCAAGCTTGATTGGAAGAGCCAGCCGGACGCGGTGATCGTCAAGAGCGTGAAGCTTCGCCCGGGTGGACCTGACAAGGACGTCTTCTTCTACGATGACGACCCGAAGATAAACAAGTCCTGTGAGTATGCCTACCAGCTCCTGTATAATGGGGCTCCGTCCTACAAGAGCGACTGGATAGCGGATGAGGGCGGTTGGATCGTTCTTGAAGATCCGGGCGACAAGGGCGGGACGCCGCTTGTGTCGGCCCCGGTCGCCGCTCCCGATGCGAACGTGACCAACACGGTTCCCGTTTTCGACGACGCTACGTTCTAGTAACTCAAGAGAGGGGGCGGGCTGCCCGTCCCCTCTTTGTCTGTAATTGCACATACGCGGAAGGGGGAGATGCGTATGAGACCCCGTTATTTAATTTGCTCCTTAGTCTTGATCGCAGCTCTTTGCGCCCAGTCCGGCACGGCCCAGATCGGCAGGCCAGGCACTAGGCCCAAAGTCCAGCCGCCGCCATCATCCTCGCCGACCACAAAGGCGGACACGGCGGGATCGTCGACTAAATCGCCGGCGGCGGCGCCGAAGTTCTCCGGGCTCGCGAACATGGGTACCGTGGTACGGTTGCAAAACCGCGCGCTCATCAGCGGCATCAAGATCGTGAACACCAACGCCACCCCGAATACCTCGGCAAGCAAGATGGACAAGCCCGGCCCGGTGAGAAGTCCTGACACGTATTTCACGGTCCGGATCGGCTCGAGTGATGTCTATCGCGATGCCAAGGACCCCGCCACCGCGTATTATCTCCCAGTCTTGAGGCTGGGCAAGCGGGAGAACACCGCGCTGGCCGAGAGCCTGGGCGCGCTGGCTTCTTCGCTGGACGGGTTCCTGTTCCGCTACATAGGCTTCGACACCACGCAGCAGAGCTACATCAAGTATGGCGATGTCCGGGCGGTGGTCGAGGCCTCGCAGCCGCAGGATGTCACACTGGAGGCCGTCCAGAGCACCTGGAAAGAGGTCACTCGCCTGATCCCGATCCCGCTGCAGATATCCGGGGTGCGAATGCGCCTGCCTTACCCGGAGCGGACGGTGCAACTCACTGAGATTTCAAAGCAGGCGTCGGCGGCTGACCCAAGATGGTGTTTCGGCACAATCGCGACCCCGACCCCACAGCTTCTGAACTCCGGCGGCTCGAATTTCCTGCGCGAGTCCGAAACAAAGGACTTCGCGAACGCGATCACATCCGATCTCTCCGAACTGCCGGCGTTCCAACCGGTCCTCGAAGTAAGCGCGAAGTATGCCGGCTGGGTCGGAGCCTCGCCGCAGATGAGGGCAATCGGGGCGGGGTTCCTCGGCACTGGAGGCATCTCGCTGCTCCGCACCAGGGTCCCCAGGGCCGCCCCTCAGGCGGTCACGCCGGGGATATCCGGTACGTTTAAGATCAGGTCGGCGCTCCCCGAGGGGCAGGACCCGGCAGGTGAGGCCGCTATCGCCCGATACGCTGTCTACACCGAGGGCTCGGACTCCGCGCAACTGCACTACACGGCGGGCGGCATGGGTTTAACGATGTCGCCGATCAGCCGTGGAGCGATAATGAAGATGAATCCCGTCGGCATCCGTACGATGGGGAAGCTCAACTCGCGCGGGGATGTAGACTACAAGTATTTGGAGAACCAGGAGTTTGTCGCGCAAATCCCGTTGAGCTATTCGCCCGGGATCGCCAACAGCGACTACTTCTTCTACTCGCGTGACAGCAAGAGATATGGCTGGCATCCCGAGGGTGGGCTGCCTTACGAGGTGCCACAGGCGGCGACGCCGCCGGACGGCTTCGCCTATTGGTATAGAAGCCACTTCACTGGCCGCCAGATCATCTGGCCGGCTCCCCAGCAGCTTCGACTGCGCTGGAATGTGGACAAAGGAGTGCAGCCGTCGTGCAGGTTCTACCTCACGGGCGGCGACATGGGGCAGCCGCTGATGGCGCACATCGAATACGACCTCTACCCGAACTTCTCGATGAGCAAGCTGGGCTCGGCTGTCGCCGACATTAGAAAGACGACCGGCGAGCAGGTCGATCTGCGGCCGTTCACCGACATCCTCAGCTCGGATCAGATGAGCCTGGTTGGAGGCCCGCAAATCCTCAGAGACCTGATAACCGCCAAGCGGCTGACTATCCAGAAGCTGATGCCCGACAAGATCGACGATCCGTGGTTCACCGTCATTGTCGATATCCTGGCGGACGACTGGCCGACGTTCACGATCTTCATGAAGACCGGTGACCTCGGCACTTGGGAGTTCGGCTTCAAGCAGAGCGCCTCCTCGGGGACCGGGAACAAGGTGGGCTTCCAGCTTAACGGCAACCTGCTGGACACGCTGGGCGGCCCGCTCTTGATCAGCACGAAGAACTGGAATACGACTACCGGTGGATACGAGATTGCGATGACCAACTTCGGCCTGACTCCGCTCTCGGTGAAGGGCATGCGCTTCCTGCTGACCGGTTCGGAGAAGCAGGCAAGCCTGGATTCGTGGTTCCCGACCGGCAGCGAGAAGACCATCCCCGCCGTGCCGACCGCTTCATCGTTCGACACCCAGGACGGCACTGGGCAGGTCATCGAGGCGACCATCAAAGAAGCCTCGTCCGCGGACCTGAAGTCCGCCTTCGCGAGCGGCTCATTCCAGAGAATGGACGCCCAGTTGACGGCGGACATGGTCGGGCTGCCGGCTGGCGAGCCCAGCGCGGACCCGGACATTGCCTTTACCTACCTGCGGTCTCTGTGCTATCGCTACGCGGGGCAGTCGAATATGATCGAGATCCCGGTCACCCCCGCCGAAACATCACAGTGGTTGGATTACAAAAACGGACGGGTTATAGTCCGCTTCCAGGGGTTCGTCTACAGCAAGCAGATCAACGTCACGGCTGAAAAGAACCTTGTCGCCATGCGCCGACTGCCCAAGGAAGGCGCTTACGCCAACTGGGGTGTCAGCAACGACCTGATGGACAAGCTGGACTATAGGGCGGTCTTTGTGAGGAAGGACGGCAGCGTGGTATCCCTGCCCTCCCAAGACCAGGGCCCCGCGTGGCTGTCGGGCGACGCCTCGGGGATAATCCTCGACATGACTCAGGTCAAACGTGTGCGCCCCGTCAGACCGGGGTCTACTTAACCCTGGGATTGATGATTGCCTGTTTCGGGAAAAGGGTTTCAGTATGCTGCGGGAACGACTGGCTGAACTGAGCCACCCAGCTTGTACGGTCAAGAGTTCCCGCAGCTAGCTCGTACCATGCTGCGGGAACTCTTGATTGTACGAATACGACGGACAAGTTGTCATAGCCGTTCCCGCAGCATAGCAACGGGGCTGCCTCATAACTTGTCATTCCGAACGAATGTGAGGAATCTGCTTTTCTGATTTCAGCATCAGGTTGCAAGCGAAAAGCAGATCCCTCGACTTCACTCGGGATGACACATGCGAAGGCTTCATCTGACTTTGCGATGGTCCGGCACATGGATGTGCCGGACCATCTTTTCGGACCATCTTTTCGTACGTCCACGCGAACTCTCAGAACGCGATCAGCCTCGAGTCGTTGATCATGATGATGTAGTCATTGGTGTCTCGGCTGGCCTGGGTCCCGCTGAGATCGATTTTACGCCACTCGCCGGTCAAGGTGAACCCTCCGCCCCCAGGCAGCACCTGCAGCAGGTAGTTGAGCCTGAACCTCATGTCCTTGTTGATGGTGTGGTAAGTGCCCAGCGCATCGGCGTAGTTCCACTTGGACAGCTCGATGGTGGACGTCAAACGCGGGGTGAACCCGTAGTTGACCGAGAACCTGCCCTGGTGGGAGCCGTCGATGCCGGACGAGGGATCCGCGGCGCCATACACCCTGAACCAGCGGTCCACGGTGTTCACGCCCCAGTCGAACCGGCATCGTAGTTTGGCGCTTGGCTGCAACCCGAGCCCGAACGCCCAGTTGGCGCTCTTGCGGTCGTTGGGCGTGTCCACGGCGGGGTCTATGAAATCATAGAGGTCCGTGAAGTTCGAGTGATTGTAGCTAAGATAGGAGTTCCACTTGGGCTTGGCGTAATTCATCGACAGCGACCATTGCTTGTCCTCGTTCGCGGCGGGAAGCCCTCCGGCCACGAATGGATCACTGGATGCATTGTTATTGGCGACCCGCAGCGTCAGGTAAGGCAAGTTCGGGTACGCCGCGGTCAGATCGAGCGACCTTGAAAGTACCGTCGAGCCCGGCGAGGATGAGTTCGGGCCATTATCGAGTTCGATATAGTTGAGCGATGCGCTGAAAAACTTGCCGATCGGCCTGTTCAGCACGTAAGTCCATCCCTTGAGATCACTCGTCAGCGTCTGGCTGGCGGGGCTGCTGTAGTTGCTGGCTATCTGCCTGAACGACGCCGACAAGTTGAAGCCGACGAGACTGCCGTTGGCTATCGCGTAGAGGGCGTCGCCCGTATTGCTCATGGATCCGAACGCGGTAACCGTGTTGGAGTTGCTTCTAGCCATGTCCATGCGCAAGTTCAACCCGGACTTGCCGACGCTCGTCCGTCCGCTCAATGAGAGCACGTTCGAACTGCTCGGTCCCGCGAAACCGCTGCCGCCGGCAATTGAGTTCTTGCTGTCCACGTAGGTCAGTTTGAGGCCGCGCTGTGGTGTGGCGCCGGCGTTTTCGGCTGTAACGAGCAGCATATCCGGCGCACGGCCCATGCTGGACCGCTGCAGCATCCTGCCGAGGGTATGAGACGCGTTCAGCTTCAGTCCGCCCGTCATGCTCACGAAGTTGAACGATCTGTGCGTCAGCCCTCCGGCGGTGAGGTCGCTTTCACTGGAGCCGATGTCACCCACCAGGGCCTTCGCGGTTCCCCGCTTCACGCTGGCCTCGGCGATCAGGTTAGTCATATCGACGTTGCCGCCGACTCTGGTCAATTGGGCGTTGAGAGCCGAATACGCGTTATTGGCGACGCTCCATTGCTGGAACCCTCTGATATTGAGGCCCACCACCAGGTTGCCGAGGTCAGTGGCGTCACCCGGCGCGCCAGCCTGCCAGTTCCAGTCGAACGCCATGACCAGCGGGCGGTTCTGGGCCGGCGCCTGCCCGGCGGCGGCAGATGGCATCGCCATCTCGCCGGTTGTGCCCTGCGGCAGAGCGATCGTGAACGTGCTTGTCGCCTCCAACTGCTCCCCCGCCTCGGTCTGGATGGCGATTCCGATAGTATGCTGGCCCTCACCGAAGACTCCAGGAGCCTGGATGACCGCGCTCGTATCCGACACAACCGCCAATGCGGTCACGTCGACCCCGTTCAGAGTCAAAACCGCCGTTTCGGGCTTGGCTTTCGGATAGGCCACGGTGATAGTCGGCTGCTGGTCGGCGATTATCGCCCCATTGACAGGGACGAACGCGACCTGATCCACCGCGCCGGGGAGGACGGTGACAAACCTGCCGCTCGCAAGCAGCATCGCGGTCTGGGCCGGAGATGCCGGCTTTGGAGCATCGGTCCCCGCCGAGGATATCTCTTCGGTCCGAACGACTATGAACGTGCTCCACTTGCTCGCGGCCACGATGCCTAAGCCGGACTCCATCGCGAGCACTCTCCACTTATAGCTGCCGGCGTCCAACTTGAACCGCGCGTTCGGGCCAAGGGCATAGGTCGGGGCCTGCGTAAGCGCCCTCAATACGACGCCTCTTTCGGAGGCTATTTCAAGCTCATAGGTGACGCTCAAGCCCTCATAGGCCTGCCATTTGAACTCCAGCGGCATCTCGGCCTCTGATCCATCCCACGGGGATTCGAGAGCGATCTCCTCGGCCCGAGGCTGGATCATCACGACCACGGATGACGATGTGGTGGTCGGGTCGCCGTGGGACTGGCCGGCGTAGATCGCGCGCACCGCCCCGTAGAGCGTCTCGGGAGCCAATGCCTCGAGTGTGCTGATCTGCTCGGAATTCGGTGTCCAATTGTCCATATCGGCGGGCGCTCTGATCAGCAGGGCGAGCGCGCCGCTTGCGACCATTGCGTCCGTCCAGACCAGGCCCGGCAGGAACCCCCCGGCTTCCCCACCGTTGGCAATCAGCCCCAGGGCCGACGGGTTATTCGCGAAGGCGATCTCGTATCCTGCCGCGCCCGGCATGAGCGTCCAGCGCCAACCCAGCGGCGCGACATCGGGCTGGAATAACGATCTCCTTGGCGCGATCAGGTTCACCCTCTGCGCCCCCGTATCCGAGGAACTCACTATGTAGGCCATCTCGTTCGAGTCCACCTGAGTGGGCCGCGTTATTCTCAACTGGACCTTGTGTCCGCCAAGACTGTTGGTCGGCAGCCCGAGCCGTGTCGACACTTCCTGAGTCATTCCCGCCAGCAGACTGACCTGGAAGCTTTCGATGGGCTGGTCGTCGACCAGCCAGATTCCCGAGACCGGCCCGTTGCCGGTGCCTTTGATAAACCCGTGCGCCCTGAGGTCGGCCCCCGATCCAACGGTCTTGCCGTCCGGCGGAACGTCCAGCAGCACTTCCGTGACCGAGGCGGGGCCTGTGAGGCTGCCTGTCAAGAGCACGCGCAGCGGAATGCTGATCCCCCCGCTGACCGTCTCCGCCATCGGCGGCGTGTATTCACCGAACGTGCGGATGACCGTGACCTCGTCCACTCCGGCGGCCTTCGCCAGGTCCTGAATTTGCTGGCTGACGGTCACATCGGACGCCACCGAGGCCATGCTGTTCGCGGGCACGATAAGCGTCAGGGGAATCGGCACGGTATCCACGACTTCCCCATTGACCAGGAAAGCCGCCTCGGAACTGGTCAGCGTCAGCGGAGTGCTGGTCCGGTTTTGGATCAGATAGGTAACACCGACGATCTGGTTGGCGGAAAGGTGCACGAACTGCGGGTCCACCGATCCGCCCATCTCGCCGGGTTCCGTGCGGAATGTAAGCGAGGGCGCGTCAGTCAGCGTCCGCTCGAGGACGTCTCTGACTTGCGAGAGGTCCAGCGTGTAGCTGGTCCCATAACGAAGCGGCGCGCTCGGGGTAAACGTGAGCGTGGTGCCGGCCGCGATTGTGTTCCCGGCGACCGTCTCCACTCCACTCCTGAGTGTTACAAGCGTCGTGCTGGCCAGGTTGTCGCTGAATGTCAACACAATCTGCCCGCCAATCGGCACGTTGGTAGCCCCCGCGGTCGGGCTGCTGCTATCGAGAACAAACGGCGGTCGAGCGGCGGTCGTGAAGGTGAACGATGTAATGCCTGTCGGGGCCAGGCCATCGATATCCTGCGCCGCGCTGAAATCGACCGTGTAGGTCGTGGAGTATGAAAGCGGCACGATCGGCGTGAACACCAGTGTGTTCGACGATTCTGTGGGAGTGATTACACCGGAGACTGGGCCGCCGTTTTGGACGGTTACTTGTGAGCTGGCGTAGTTCATCGACTTGCTGAATACGAGATCGATCAGGCTATCGATCGCCACGTTCTGACTGCCGGCGACCGGCGTGCTCGACGTCAGGGTCGGAGGAATCGGTGCGGCGGCGGTCGTGAAGGTGAATGACGTCGACCCTGTGGGGGCCAAGCCGTCGTCAGAGAGCGCCGCGCTGAAATCGACCGTGTAGGTCGTGGAGTATGAAAGCGGCGCAGTCGGCGTGAACACCAGTGTGTTCGACGATTCTATGGGAGTGATTACACCGGAGACTGGGCCGCCGTTTTGGACGGTTACTTGTGAGCTGGCGTAGTTCATCGACTTACTGAAAACGAGCTGGATGGGGCTGTCGATGGCCACGTTCTGACTGCCGGCGACCGGCGTGCTCGACGTCAGGGTCGGCGGCGGGGTGACGGTGAACGAGAGAGTGGAGGGCCCGGTCAAGGGATTACCGGCGATGTCCATCACACCGCTGAAGCTGACTGTGTAGACTCCGCCCGCGGCGAGTAGCGTGGCCGGCTGGAATGTAAGCATATTCTGACTGGGGCTGTCGAGGAAGCCCAGCGCGACCGTACCGCCCGGACCGGTGAGGGTTACTGGCGCGCCCTGGCTATCAGTTACCGGCTCGGTGAATGTCAATGCGATCAGGGTGTTCCTTGGAACGTTGGTCTCGCCGTTAGTGGGATCGGACGATACCAGTGAGGGTGCGACAGTGTCCGCGGTGGTGAATGTGAATGACCAGGGTTCAGACACTCGATTGCCGGCCCCATCATAAGCCATAGAGTAGTCCACTGTGTACGTCGCTCCGGACTCGAGCGGAGCCACCGGCTGAAACACGCGGGTCGTGCCGGGCTCCAGCGGAGCCATCTGACGAAACACGCGGGAATTCACCGCTTGAGCGAGGAAGCTGCCAGGCACATATTGCAGTGCGACGGCGCCTTGAGGTCCGGTCACCGTTATTAGATTGCCTGGGCCCAGGGTAGTCGGTTCGTCGAAGTCCACGGTGATATCGGTGTTGGCCGCCACTCCTGTCGCTCCAGCCGCGGGAACACTAGCCACAAAGTTAGGCGAGGTTGCGTCAAGCATAAACGTGATCGAACTCGTTCCGGTCAGAGATTGCTGGGTTTGACTGGTAACCGCGCCGAAGTTTATAGTGCAGACTCCATCGGCCAGTGGGGCTGACGGAAACGTCAGCACGAGATCGTTGGGTGAGGCGCCGTTTGTCACGACAACCGGAACTGAGCCGGCTCCATCTGTGACCAGTACATATGCAGTCGCGGAACCCCCGTTGTAAGCGGGTAGGTTAAAGCTGAGTGTCACCTCAAGGTACGGGTCAGTTACGACCTCTAGATTGGCAGGAACGCTCGACACGAATATGAACGGCGTCTGGCACATCGCCCCGCCGCATACTGTGAATACGAGTAAGACTACAAGCAGTGACTTAAACATGGTTTTCCCCATCCCCCTTAACTGAATGTACGCAGCTTGTCCGCCGCGTATGCGTTTATTATACTGCTGAGTTGGCTGAAGCCGCAATACGGAATTGCGCAAAGCTCATCAATAAATCCAATAAAAATCCATGAGATGTGATTGGAAAACAGCCGAGCATGATATAACATGATATAATAAGAATGCAGCCAGCCTGGCGGCCAATGAGCGCCAAGCCGGGCCGAAACAATCGCTGCGCAATAGAGGATGGAAGACACCACCGCATACCGTGGATATGGGTCGACATTGGAAGTTGCCCAAAACAACCTGAGCCGACCCTGCTTTCGCGGGGCTGGCTCGTGTGCTTTCAAATACACTGGAGGTGTTCGGCTATGAGTAGATCACGTTACGCACCTGGCAACACATTATGGTTGGTTGCCTGTCTCATCCTTGTCACGGCCTGCGGGGTTCAGGCGCAGTGGGACGATATTGAATCCACGCAGCCGTCGCCGGCCCAGTCTGTTTCCCAGACCGGGCTGCTGCCCGTCTACGGAGTCGATTTCTCGTTCGACAAGTCCTGGGTGGATGGAGCATCGTTCCCGAGCACATCCGGGGGCTTCGCGAACTCGGGAGTCAATGCCGCGTTCCAGCAGGTTTGGGACGCGCTGAAATCCAGCGGTTTCAATGTGGTCAGAGTCCCCATCGATGTCACGACGACCAAGGAATCCGCCGCTCGGCTCGCCAACCTCTGCGTTTGGGCCAAGGCGAACAACGTCAGCCTCGTGCCCGTGTTGACGGGAGCCGACGCGCATAAACCTCTCCCGGCGGACTATGCGACCAGCGCAGCCTCGCTCGTAAAGGAGACGGTGGGCCAGCTAAAGTCGGGTGACGGCAGCCACATCGCCGACTACACCCGGATCATGGCGTTCCAACTCGGTGAAGACGTAAATCGCTCGGGCGCCGATTCCGCCCTGCAAGTTATCAAGCAGGCCGCGAGCGGATTGAGGGCCGCCGAGCAAGAAGCCCTTAAAGGCGCCGGCCTCAGCGCAACACCCGAAATGGTCGGCCTGTCGTTCGATTATGAACTTACTAAATCCGGGGCGGCCGCCGGCGTCACCCTGAGTGACGAGACTTTCCAGAAGGCTTACGATTCGCTGAAGAAGTCCGTGCAGACGGCAGCGGGGCTGCCCGAGGTGGACGTTATCAGCATATCGTGGCTGCCCGGCAGCCTGAGCGCGGGTGGGGCGGAGAGGCTCGGCTCGCTTGCCGAAAAGCTCAAAGCCGATGTCCCGGCAAAACAGATCGCCTTCACGACCGGGTTCTCGACCGGTTTCAACGCTCCCACCGCGCAGATGGATTACTATGCGGCGGCATTCAGCAATATGGCGGACTTCAGGGCCAGAGATGGCGCCAATTCGCTGTTTTTGGGGCTTTTCTACCGCTCGGCCTATGACTCGGCAGATGCAACCGCCGCGCCTCCGAGCGCCGACACCCAGGCGAACATGGCCAAGTGGGACTGGGCGGTGAAGTCGCCCGATGTCGCCAAGGCGATGTCGGACGGGCCGAAGTCGGACGACATCGGCTGGTGGCTCAGGAAAGTCGAAGGCGGCCTCGGCATGCTCCAGGCCCAGACCGACGCAGCCGGCGCGAGCAGCTATGCGCCAAAGGTCGCCCAGCAGGCTCTGGCGCAGATAGCGACCTCCGTCGCCGAAGTGAACGCCCAGACCGCGGCGGAGGCGGCATCCACGACAACGGGGACTTCGACTGCATCCAGCCAGGACCCGTGGGCGTCGGATACCACGACGATGGTTTCCGGCACGACAAGCGCCTCGGGTTCTTCGGGAGTCTCCGTGGGCTACGCTGAAGACATCGGTTCCGCGGTCAAGAACGTAGTCAAGGAAGGACTCCTCGGACTGCTGAACAAGGTCTTCCAGAAAGTGGGAGACAAGATAGCAAACGTGGGGTCGGGCGGCGGTTCGGGCACGGGATCGTCCGACGATGATTGGGGTAACACATCATCCGCGGCAACGGCGACCACATCATCCAATGATCCCTGGGCAACCAGCACGACCGGCACATCCGGGACAACTGGGACCTCGACCACCACGACTTCCGACGCGTGGGACGACACGGGCACGACCGGGACAACCGGCACAACCGGCACGTCCGGAACAACCGGGACAACCGGCACAACTGGGACTTCCGGAACTACCGGTACAACCGGGACAACTGGGACCACAACCACCACGACTTCCGACGCGTGGGACGACACGGGCACGACCGGGACAACAGGCACGACTGGTACGACTGGCACATCCGGGACAACTGGGACCACAACCACCACGACTTCCGACGCGTGGGACGACACGGGCACGACCGGGACGACCGAGACCGGTCCCGCTCCGCCGTCGGTCCAGCTTGCGGGCACGGACATCAGCGTGAGCCCCAGCAGCCCCAAGGTCAGTGAGGACGTCAGCGTGACTGTGAAGGTCCACAACCAGAGCACCACCAACCCGGCGGCGGGGCTCACTGTTGCTGTTAACGATTCCAGCGGCGTGCTGGCAAGTTCGGACTCACAGGTGACCGATTTGAACATTCCCGCGGGCGGGAGCAAGAGTGTCACCATTACATGGACACCCGACAAGCCCGGAGCGCAAGCTCTGCAAGCCGATATCTATGGAGCGGGCGGTCCGCCGGCCATCGCCAGCGCATCTTTCTCCGTGACCGTGGCCGGGGGGGGAACGGGATCATCGGGATCTTCAGGATCATCCGGCTCCGCCTGGGATGAGTCTGAGTTCGACATACCAAAGGACCAGGCCAAGATCAACCCGTCCAGCCCCAAAGCCAACTCCAAAGTCAGCGTGGAGATGACGGTCCAGAACAAAGGGGACAAGGACGAGACGATGGATCTGGTTCTCGTCGATGAGAGTCCAGGCAAGAATGACGCCTGGCTGGGCGAGGCCACGGGCCTCAATGTCGGCAAGAAGAACAGCGGCAAGAAAACCGTGGAATGGACGCCGACCGAGCCCGGGACCTATAAGCTCGGGGTGATGGCTT